>Ga0210401_10001913_pt1 | contig 23600 bp, 21 predicted proteins | sample IncBWH32MmetaG_FD_150866 | JGI IMG/M metagenome (GOLD analysis project Ga0210401, IMG submission 150866) | Forest soil microbial communities from Barre Woods Harvard Forest LTER site, Petersham, Massachusetts, United States - Inc-BW-H-32-M | ecosystem: Environmental > Terrestrial > Soil >... | reverse complement strand
AACCTCCCTCGGGTGAGACTCTTTCATCAACCTCACTTGGGCCCCAGGTGTTGGGTTCATACTCGAATACTGGTGTCACTTTTTTCAGCACAGGGTCGACGATTTGCCATGCCTCTTCCACGTAGTCTTGTCGCGCAAACAGCGTGGCATCGCCGGCCATCGCATCTCCAAGTACGCGCTCGTAAGCATCCATCTCTTCGGCTTGAGGGTGGCGGCTAGCGACCATTTCCGCCGCTTGACCAACCATCTCCTCGCCCGGAGCCATTACTGTCATGCCCATGGCAATGGTCACCTCAGGGCTTATCCGAAACCGCAGATGGTTTTTGGTTAGAGCACTGTCACGGATTAACGTAGGCGGTAATCGAAACCGGGCAGTGACCTCCGAGCACGTAATCGGCAGGCACTTCCCGGCCCGAATATAAAAGGGGACGCCTTTCCAGCGCCAGGTATTGACCTCGAGCCGCAGAGCGGCGAAGGTCTCCATTTGTGAATTCGGTGCCACGCCCTTCTCCTTGCGGTAGTCGCGGAATTGACCACGCACCAGGTTCTTCTCAACGAGAGGTGGGATTGCTTTCAGGACTTTAACTTTTTCATCGCGGATCGACTCGCCGTCCGCTCTGGCCGGAGGCTCCATGGCCAGATTGCAAAGCACCTGAAAGAGGTGGTTCTGAATCACGTCCCGAATGGTACCTGTTTCATCATAGAACGCGCCTCGGCCTTGGACGCCAAAGTCTTCCGCCATCGTGATCTGCACGCTCTCGATGAAGTTGCGGTTCCAGAACGACTCCATAAACGCGTTCGCGAAACGGAAGACGAGCATGTTGTGCACCGGCCGTTTACCGAGGTAATGATCGATCCGAAAGATTTGTGACTCCTTAAAGGCCCCCAGCAGGATTTCATTGAGCTTGCGAGCCGAGATGAGGTCGCTTCCAAAAGGCTTTTCAACGACGATGCGAGCTCCCCTACCGCAACCAGATTTCACCAGCTCCTCCACGACAGGCGCGAACAGCACCGGAGGGATTGCCAGGTAATGAGCGGGTCGTTGGGCGCCGCCGAGTTCCTTGAAAAGAGCCTGAAATGTCGCAGAGTCCTCGTAGTCACCGTCCACATAACGCAGCAGGCCAGCGAGCTTGTCGAACGCCGCAGGATCGATTCCACCATGTTTTTCGACACTGTCCTTTGCGCGGGCTCGCAGCTGATCGAGTTTCCAACCAGCTTTGGCCACGCCAATAACCGGCATATTGAGGTGGCCGCGTTTGGTCATCGCCTGCAGCGCTGGAAAGATCTTTTTAAAGGCGAGATCACCGGTTGCGCCAAAGAAGACTAGAGCGTCCGAGTGGGAATTACTCATCGTCATCTCCTTCAGGCGGTTTGCGATTTGCTTGCGGATTTCTCAAGATGTCCGCCGAATTGATAGCGCATCGCGGACAAAAGCTTGTTCGCAAAATCTGCCTCGCCCCTTGAGCTGAATCGTTCATAAAGCGCCGCCGTAAGGACATGCGCCGGCACGGCCTCATCGATTGCAGCCTTGATAGTCCAGCGGCCCTCACCGGAATCCGATACACGGCCTGCAAATTGCGAAAGAGTAGGATCTTCGAGCAGCGCAGAAGCAGTCAGATCCAGCAGCCACGAGGCGATCACGCTACCGCGCCGCCATACCTCCGCGACGTCCCGCAAATCGATGTCGTATTGATAGTGCTCGGGATCTCGGAGTGGAGTCGTCTCAGCGTCGATGGCGTGTTCCTGCTTGCCGATGTTGGCGGCGCGCAGAATTCCCATGCCCTCAGCGTACGCAGCCATGATCCCGTACTCGATTCCGTTATGAACCATCTTCACAAAATGGCCAGCGCCGTTGGGTCCACAATGCAAATAGCCCTGCTCGGCTGTGCCGCCGAGCTTTTCTCGTCCCGGGGTCCGCGGCACCTCGCCGGCGCCGGGCGCCAGCCGAGCCAGGATGGGATCGAGGTGTTTGACGACTTCAGGCTCACCGCCAATCATCATGCAGTAACCGCGCTCAAGGCCCCAGACGCCACCGCTCGTTCCCACGTCCACATAGTGAATCCGTTTTGACGCTAGTTCCTTGGCCCGCCGGATGTCGTCTACATAATAGGAATTGCCACCGTCGATGAGAATGTCCCCTGCCTCAAGGTAAGGCACGAGGTCCGCTATGGTTTTGTCTACCACTGCCGCCGGGACCATCAACCAGACAGCCCTCGGCTTCTCAAGGTTCTTCGCAAATTCCTGCAGCGAAGAAGCGCCAACTGCCTTCTCCTTCACCAAGTCGTTGATTGCGTCCGGCGATCTGTCGAAGACCACGCATCGGTGGCCTCCCTTGAGAAGCCGCCGCACCATGTTTGCTCCCATCCTTCCGAGACCAATCATTCCCAGTTGCATAAATGGCTCCTTTTTCTAAGGTTGATCGCTAGAATCCTTGAGATGCTTTCTCGAACTTGATGACGGCTGGTAGTCTGTTCAGCACCGAGGCTAGAGTGTGTTCTGAGGTTAGAGCGCCCTCCCAGCCGAACAGTTTTTTCTGGAATGAGCCACGATGGTCGAATGGCAAGATGTAGAGTGGTTCGACAAACCCGTGAGTCACTGCGATTTCTCCCTTACCTTGCGGTAGCGGCGGATCAAACTGTTCGTGGAACTGTCATGGCTGAGTTTGGGCTCCGTGGTGTTCTCAATTTCCGGAATGATGCGTTGTGCGAGAGCCTTGCCAAGCTCAACGCCCCATTGGTCGAACGAGTCAATTCCCCAGATTGCACCTTGCGTGAACACGCTGTGCTCGTAGAGGGCAACGAGCTTGCCGAGCGTTTCTGGCGTGAGCTTATCTACTAGGATTGTGTTCGATGGACGGTTGCCTCCGAAAACCCGATGGGGAACAAGCCAATCCGGAGTGCCTTCCTGCTTGACCTGTTCGGGTGTTTTCCCGAACGCCAACGCCTCGGCCTGTGCGAAAACGTTTGCCAAAAGCATGTCATGGTGTCGGCCAACTGCATTCAGCGGCTGACCAAATACAATAAAGTCGCAGGGGATGAGTCTGGTTCCTTGATGAATTAGTTGGTAGAAAGAATGTTGGCCATTAGTTCCTGGCTCGCCCCAGTAGATTGGCCCAGTCTGGTAGGTGACCTCGGTGCCTCCGAGCGTAACGTGCTTCCCGTTGCTCTCCATCGTCAGCTGTTGCAGATAAGCCGGAAACCGCTTGAGGTACTGCTCGTACGGAAATACCCCAACGGTCTGAGCGCCGAAGAAATCGTTGTACCAAAGGGCGATGACTCCCATGAGCACGGGCAGATTCTGATTGAACGGAGCAGTGCGGAAATGCTCGTCCATCTGATGAAAGCCATCCAACATCGCGCGGAAGTTTTCAGGACCGATCGCCAGCATCGTTGAAAGGCCGATCGCCGAATCCATCGAGTAGCGCCCACCTACCCAGTCCCAAAATTCGAACATGTTGGCGGTATCGATGCCGAACTTGGTGACTTCAGCCGCGTTCGTCGACACGGCAACGAAGTGCCTGGCGATCGACTTCTCATCGCCGCCCAATCCCGCAAGAGCCCATGCGCGAGCTGTGTGGGCGTTCGTCATTGTTTCCAATGTCGTGAAGGTTTTCGAAGAAACGACACATAAGGTTTCGGCAGGATCGAGGTCACGGACAGCTTCCGCGAAGTCGGCGCCATCGATATTGGAAACGAACCGGAATGTCGTATCGCGGTCGCTGTAATGCTTGAGAGCTTCGTAGGCCATCACTGGCCCCAGGTCCGAGCCGCCAATGCCGATATTGATGATGTTACGGATGCGTTTGCCAGTGTGACCTTTCCATGCACCGCTGCGGACGCGTTCGGAGAAGTTAGCCATCTTGTCGAGCACCGCGTGAACCTGAGGCACTACATTGTGGCCGTCAACGACGATGGACGAACTTTTGGGAGCACGCAAAGCGACATGCAATACCGCTCGCTTTTCAGTGGTGTTGATCTTTTCGCCCTGGAACATCGCCTTGATTCGCGCTTGCAGGTTTGACTCTTCGGCCAGTTCAAGGAGGAGCTTGATGGTCTCGTCGGTAATCCGATTCTTTGAGTAATCAAGAAAGATACCAATGGCTTCGAGTGTTAACCGATCCCCGCGCTTGGGATCATCCGCAAAGAGATTTCGGAGATGCAATTTCTCTACATTTTTGTAATGCTCTCCGAGCGCTTTCCATCCCTTACGTTCGGTGAGTGGTTCGGTGCCCTGGCTCTTTGTAGTCCTTTCGGCGTGTGCAGCCATGCTCGTTTCCTTCCGTTCTTCTCGCTTTTAGCGAGAACGAGGTTTTGCGCGGGTAGGACGTCGCCCATCCGCGCGTTCATCCCAGAGGCGGAATCCTCCGAGGAAGGCGTTGGCGTTGTTACCCTGTCGGCAACCTGGAGGGAGTTTTTTAAGTTTCTTGGCGTTACCACCCCCAATAACCACGTCGTCGGGATAGAGGGCGTCGATCAGGCGGGCCACTCCGAATGCCACGTGGTGTCCCCATTTCCTCTTTCCCAGTCGCTTCAAGCCGCGGAGGCCGACGTAGTCTTCGAATGTCCCCTTCTTGTAAGACAGGTGGCCCAATTCCATCGGTACGATGACGCCTTGAACAACGAGTGCGGAACCAAGGCCGGTCCCCAGACCAAGGAACAACAGAGTTCCATTCTTATAGCTACCTAGGGCCTGCATGGCTGCATCATTGATGAGTTTCACCGGATGTCCGAATGCAGCTTTGAAGTTAAATCCGACCCAGCCATGAGCCAGGTTATGTGGCTCCGCGACTGGCCGGTCTCGGAAGACTCGCCCAGGGTATCCGATCGATATCGCATCGTACTTCCAATCCTTGGTGATTTGTTTGACCCCCTTCACCATCTGTTTAGGTGTCATCTTCGGTCCGGACGGAAACCTTCGCGGCTCGCTTTCACCCGTGGCAAGGACCTTAATATTGGTTCCACCCACATCGATAGCCAGCACGTTCACGACAACACCTCACTCCGAAAAAGTATGTTACGGCGATGTCCCTGCCGGGACGAACTAGGCCCAAGCTTCAACTAGCCACGGCCTTCTTGAGCACGGCGCTCTTGGACGCAATCACCGTCATGAGTTCGTTCCAGGATTTTACGAACGATTTGGCTCCTTCGTCCTGAAGTTGAGCAGCCAATGATTCGGCATCGATACCCGCCTTGGCGAACTTCGCAAGCACTTCTTCACAGTCGCCGCCGTCTGCAGGCAAGATTGTGCCGAGTTCGGTGTGCTCGGCGAGGGCCTTCAAGGTGTTCTCGGGCATAGTGTTCACGGTAAACGGGGCCGCGAGGGCCTTGACATACAGGATGTCGGAAGCCTTCGGATCCTTAGTTCCTGTGCTGGCCCATAGTAGACGTTGCGGTCGTGCGCCGGCATTGTAGACACGCTGCCAGCGTGGCGAGCCAAGCAGAGTACGGCAGGCCTTGTAAGTTCGTTCTGCGATGGCGATACCGAGCTTATTGCTCAGTTCGGCGGGAACCTTGCCGACGACGGCCGCGTCCCAGCGGCTAACAAAGACAGAAGCCACCGAACCGACACTCGGGTCGAGTCCCGCCTCAATGCGTCGTTCAATACCACGGAGGAATGCCTCGGCAGCCGCCACGTAGTGCTCACGCGAGAACAAGAGAGTGACGTTAATGGGGATGCCCGAAAAGATTGCCTCCTCGATCGCGGGCAGGCCTTCTTTGGTTCCGGGGATTTTTATAAGCAGATTAGGTCGCGCCGCACGTGCAAACAGGTCCTTGGCCGCGGCGAGCGTGCTGGCCGTATCGTAGGCCAGGAGTGGTGACACTTCCAGCGATACCCATCCGTCCACGCCGTTTGTGCGGTCGTAGATTGGTCGAAACAAGTCAGCGGCCCGAGTAAGATCCTCGAGTGCCACGTCAAAGAAGAGCGCCTCACCTGATTCGCCCTTTGCCAGCTTCTCGCGAATCGAGACATCGTAATCAGCGCTGCCCTTGATGGCATGGTCAAAGATCGTCGGATTAGAGGTGAGCCCAGTCACCGACAATTCCTCGATGTAGCGATCGAGCGTACTGCTGTTCAGCAGGTCGCGCGTGATGTTGTCAAGCCAGAGACTCTGGCCCAAATTGTGTAGTAATTGTGTTGCTTTCATTGTGTCACCACCGACAAGCAGAACTTAGACCTGCGCCAGCCGCAAGATTAAGAAGTCACACCGAACTCTGCTATTGGTAAAACTGACAGTATTTCCCTGGAGAAGTCACAGTACTCCCTCTTGGACGAGAGTCGCGTGCGCCGCGATAAGCCTTATCGCGGACTACCAATGACGCCTTGGCCACAAATTAATTCATGCCATCCACGTGATGGCTGTCGTTCCACAATCGTATGACCGGCCTGGAAAGATCGATTTCGTAACCCAACGCACTGACGCTCGCCGTACTCAGCATGAAGTACTTACTGTTGGCTCCTGGTTCGATCCCTAGCCAGCGTGCCGCTAGAACCCGAATGAAATGTCCGCTCGAAAAAAGCAAGACATCCCTCTCAATTGCGCGCAAGCGGGTTACCACACGGTCTGCCCGGGCCGCGACCTGTGCTGTCGACTCGCCCCCGGGACAGCCATCGCGGAACAGGTTCCAATCCGGGCGTTCCGCATGGATCTCCACGCTGCGCCGTCCCTCGTATTCGCCGTAGTTCCATTCGAGAAGGTCCCGATCAACTTCGGCAACGGCCCTGAACCCGGCCAGCTCACACGTGAGGCGCGCGCGCTGCAGCGGGCTGGTGAACACTTTGGCAAAGTTGAGTCCTTTCAACCGATCCCGAAGCCGGATGGCTGTGCGCTCGCCATGCTCGGTCAACGGTAAATCGGTCAGGCCGGTATGCTGCCCCGTGAGGCTCCATGCGGTCTCGCCATGCCTGGCAACATAAATAATGGGTAATTCCGCACTCATGCTGATGCTCCTTTCGGAATCACAATTCTCGCCGACGCCTTCTGGCCCCACCGCATTGCAAGTAACAGCGTCTAACTCTTCATTCTGTTCACAACCTCACCCCAAGTCCCCGGTGATGAAGCTCGTGATATCGAGGAGTCACGTCGATTCTCTGGGATTCCGCGCAGAGTGACCTGCCTCTCACGCCGGCGACCCACCTCCCGAGGCGAGAGTAACTGGACGGTGATGAGGATCGCTGGAATCAGAAATGCGATCGTGCCGGATATCCACATGGGCGCGCCTGCAACTACCTGATCCTCAAGCGGTGACATGCCGAGAAGCAGTGGCGCGGATGCATATGACGGGTAAAGAACACGATCCAGAAACACGAGAAATGCTCCGAGTGCGCCTCCCGGCAGTGTCCCAAGAAACAAATACAAAGGCATGGACCACCGAGGCCATCGCGCAGCGCTCGGGAAGGGCAGGATCACCGGCCACCAGAACAAGACCGACGTCGTGAAAAAGCATCCGTGTTCGAATTCGTGCCAGGCGTCCGACCGCAGCGCTAATTCGAAAGCTGGCGGGATGTGCCACCCAATCAGAGCAGCAGTCGCCGCGAGCCAGCAGAATGCCGGCTGGCCTAGAAAGCGTGCGAGCGATTGGATCGGAGGCCGGCGGAGAATCGGGCCGACAGCGCCGCGAACGATCCATCCCGGGAGTCCTCGGAGGAGAGGCAACAATGGTTCTCCCAACAACAAGAGGGGCGGCGCCGCAACCATAAGCAGGAGATGTTGCACCATATGAACCGCGAGCGAAACGTCATCGAACGCTTCCAGAGGCGACCCGATAGCAATCCATAAAGAGAAAACTCCCCCGAGAAATGCGGCGAGACGCCCGAGCGAAATCAGGCGTGGAAAAGAGCGCCGGATACGAACCCAGCCTCTTACGTACACTAGGACTGTAAGAAAGAGAGTCAGGTTGACCGTGATGGGCGGAGACCAGGACCGCAATACCGCTTGAGTGTCGGGTGTCATAGGGCATCTAGGGCGGGGTCGAAAGAGCTCCACGGTCCGGCGCGAGCGCGGCAGCCCGTGACACGTCTCGGGCTGGCGGTTGGCCCGGAGGATGTAAGGTCTCGAGAAACGCGACCAGAGCTGTGGTCTCTGCGGGACTCAGATTCTTTCCGTAAGCAGGCATGTTGCCGCCACCCTGAATCACTTGTCGGATGAGCTGATCATGCGTCAGCAGGACCGCTACGCTGTCGAGAGCGGGGCCGCGCTTCCCACCCTGGTTGTCAAGCCCATGGCAGTTATGGCACTGCTTCAACTGGAATACGAGAGCACCTTGCCGCTCAAGCGCGGATCGGTTGCGCAAGTACTGCGGCGGAATGGGCGTCGAGCTCCACGCGTCCATCACTGGGCTCCAAGGCGTGTATCCTGAAAGGTGCGTGAAAGTCCCCAACGAAATCGCTACCAACAAAATCGATAGCACGGCGATAGGTCTGCGGCGCCAGCTCTTCTCACCTTCTCCGAAAATAAACGGAAGGAGAAAAAGCGCAAGGAGCGCAACGACGGGACCAACCAGCAGCGCTGGGGTTTCCATCGAGGGCGGCAAGAGCGAAAGCACAGCGTACAGCCACAAAAAGAAAAAGTCCGGACGAGGGGCTGTCTGAATAATAGTGGGATCCGGACGGCCCGACGGACCAAAGGGACCAAAGTAAAGAGCGCAGGCGGCGATCGAGAGCAAAATGAAACCGCCGAAAAATAGGTCTTTCCAGACTGCCGTCGGGACGAACGGTATGCCGTCTTTTTTTGTCAGCTCGTGGTACTCCTTCAAGTAAGTAGCCTTGCGGACCACTCGTCCGGGCATCGGCCACTCATTGATGCCAAGCTTGATAACCATCAGGAGATGTACGCCAACAAAGGCGATCAGCAACCCCGGGATAACAAACACATGCAGCGCGAAGAACCTCGAAAGGGTTGCTCCTGCGATGATTGGTCCACCCAGCATAAGGTTGACGGCCCATGGCCCCATCACGGGCACGCGGCTCGCGATCGACGCGCCAATTCCTAATCCCCAGTAGGCATCTTGGTCGAATCTTAGGACTTGGCCGGTGAAAGCCATGCCAAGAGTCACCAGCAAGAGTAGGACACCCACCATCCAAGTCAGCTCACGAGGGTATTTGTACGCGCCGAATAAAAAAACCTGAACCATGTGGATGAGAACGATCGCGACCATAAATTCCGAGCCCCAGCCATGGAGAGCTCTAATGAACCAGCCGAGCGTGACGGAATGATTCAGAGTCTGGAGGCTATTCCAGGCCTCACCGGCGGAAGGCACATAAATGAGTGCCAGCATGATGCCGGTAACGATTTGAAGCATGAATACGACGAAGGCAGCGCTGCCGAATACATAAAACCAGCTCGCAGTTTCGCGCGGAACGGGATGCTCCGCGGTTTCGCGGAGGGTCGCACCAACCTGGAGGCGGTCGTCCAGCCACTTGCCAATTGTTTCCATCAAACGCATCGTGGCAATCCTGACGTTATCGAAGTCAGATTCGAAGCGCTACCCGGAGTCGGGACTTCGCCGGCTTTAATTAGAAGCTCTCCGTTCTCGACCTTGTGGTGGTACTGAAACAAGCCCCGCTCCGGGGGGCCGGACGCGCGGGAGCCATCCTGGTAATAAACGCCGCCGTGACAAGGGCACATGAACAGGCTGGATTGCGGAAACCACCGAACCGGACACCCCAGGTGCGCGCAATTGATCGCAAACACTTGGAACTGTTGCCCGTCCACGTTTCGAACCCAGCAGGGGATATCTGCGGTGTCCCCATCCCAGGGATTGACGACGGGATTCCTATAGATGGCAAGCCGGGTCTGACCGGTCGGAAACTGTCCCAGCTCGCCGAGAGAAAGCCAGGAGTCGTACTGGCCTTTTCGCGCGTGAGCCACAGGAGACATAATATAACGCACGATCGGCACAGCCAGAATCGCCGCAACGATGCCGTTGAACAAGAGTCCCAATTTCATGAGGAGATCGCGCCTTGTGACACTGCCTGGCAAAGTCATCGAATTTCTCCCGTCGGTTTGACACTATTCGGATAGGGCTGGCCGGGGAATTTCTGCCGCAGGGATGCAAGCCAAGCCGTCACATCGGAGACATCCTGCGCAGACATCGGCTTTCCCGATACATTTCCTCGCCAGTCCGGAGCTCCCAGGTCAGGGCGTCCAACAATCACGATCGTTCGAAGATCTTGATCGCTAACTAACGCGAGATAGGATCCATCCACGATTGAACTTGCCCTGTGCCCGCCCTTCCCCCCGGGACCATGGCATGAAGAACAATAGATCGTATAAACGTCCCATCCACGTGACGGATTGCCAGGCTCCGATGACGAGTACGGCGGTGGATTCACACCGCGCAAGACATCCGGCTTCGACCAACGCTCGCGAATTCCTCGTATGATTCCGTCGATCTGTTTGTCGGTGAGCATCCCGCCTTCGCTCTTTGCAAACGCAGGCATCGCCGTTCTGGGAATTCCTTTCGTGACCGTGCGACGTAGGATTGCGTCGTCTACTAATGACAAGTAGACGGGATCGCCGAGGGCGATTGCCGCTCCCCCTTTCCCGTCTGGCCCGTGACAACCCGCGCAGTTCTGTCCATACAAGACACCGAAATCCGAAACCTCGTCAGGATCGATCGGGATGGCACCAGGCGCAGGGCGGCCGAGAGCGCCGGCACATCCACACAAACTCAGGGCGGCCAACCCCGTGACTCCGAGGACAAGCCGGCGAAGGTTCATCACGGCGAGTCCTCCCCTGGTTTTTCTGGCATCATTCCGGGAGTCTCGATCCCGGCGCGCATCACGAAGGGCACAAACTGACGAGTGCGTACGCGCGCCTGGCGAATAACGACCAATCCAGCGACAATACCGAAGGCAAACTGCGAAGCGATGAACCATCGCCAATCGATGCGCTCGTCGAGAAGTGGGTTGATGAGTCCGAGAATGCTATGAATCAATCCCGTCCACAGAATCGGCGCGATCACACCTCCCAGAAGAATCGGCCGGCGCGGAAACATCGGCAACATGGCACCATATAAAAGACCCACGAGTAGAGATGTGATCAGGTGTATGACAACGGCAAGCGAGAAACTGCTCAGATGGAAAGCATTCAGCGACGCTGCTCCAAATTTGAGGGATTGGCCATAGACTGTCGCGGCTAGCAGATTAATGGGATACCAGATGCTTCCTTGTTTGAGAATTCCGTAAAGGCAGGCGAGTAATGCCATCGCCACGCTTCCAGCGAGGCCGCCTTTGATTCCTGCAGAGACCGGATACGTTTCAAGTGGAAGCAGAGCGCGGGGGAGTTCCGGGGCTATGGGCAACCGTGCAATCTCGCGGCGAGAAGTGGCGACCAGCGGCACCTCTTCTTCGACTCGAACCGTTACGTGCCTTTCGTGAGGGAGGACGTCGCAAAACCAGCCGACACATCCAGTCACGGTCAGGATCGCCCCAAGAATGCTGACCGATGCGCTAGTGACCAGTCCGGCGGATAACAGAGTTACCCCGAAGGCGAGGACAATCGGCCACGCGGTCGGCGCCGGCAGTTTCACAGTGCCTGGCAGCGCTTCAGGTGCTTGCGCCTGCGAGCCAATAGGGACCATTGGATTCCGTTTTTCTCAGCGGCCGATTATGTATACTACGGTGAACACTACGATCCAGACCACGTCGACAAAGTGCCAATATAACGAAAACACGTCTGCACGCTCGCTGTGCTCCTGCTTGACCTTGCCCAAGAGGGCCAGGACCATGCCAATAGCGAGACCAATTAGCCCTACCGTGACGTGAAAGGCGTGCAGGCCCACGAGCGAGAAATACGTCGTGCCAAAAAGATTCGTATTGATGGTCAAGCCCTTTTCGAAAATCAAGTCATACCACTCACGGCCCGTCTCGACCAGAAAGATAGCGCCCAGCGCTATGGTTACAAACCACCAGATCCCGAATATGCCGGACTTCCCGTTTCGCAGGGCCCCGACTGCAAAATGAATCGTCAGGCTGCTCGAGAGGAGACAGATCGTGGCGAAAATCGGGAGTTCGAGCACGTCCTTCGGCATCGGGCCCGCCAGACTTTTCCCGATGTAGTAAATATAAGCGACCACAAAGATCGTGAAGATCGCGGATTCGGCGGCAATCAGGCAAAACATCCCCACGCGTCCGCGAGAAGGGAGGACCCACTCTGATTCAATCGATGACGACGCCAATGAGGTGCTACTCAATCGAGGCTCTCCTCTTTTTTATTCATACTTCCAATCAGGATCTTCCGGGTGCTTGATGTCCCAGAGAGGACGGCGGCTCCTGACAACCGGGATCGTGGCAAAGTTGTATTCCGGCGGCGGCGAACTCGTGGACCATTCGAGCGTCCACGCGTCCCAGGGATCGGTCGTGCAGGCTGGACCCCTGAGACGGGACCAGAGCAAATTGCCGACAAATACGAGAATCCCAGCGGCCTGAAAAAGCACGCCGATCGTTATGATCAAGTTCCAGGTATCCCATCCGCGTCCCGGCTCGTAGGTGTAAATCCGCCGCGGCATCCCCAAGAGCCCCGGGATGTGCATGAAGTCGAAAGTCAAATGGAACCCGATTAAAAACAGCCAGAAGTGCCATTTGCCGAGCGTCTCGTTGTACATCCGGCCGCTCATCTTCGGGAACCAGTAGTAGAAGGCACCAAAGAGCGCGAAGAGAATCGCTCCTACGATTACGTAGTGAAAATGTGCAACGACAAAGTATGAGTTCCCGAGTTGCCAATCGAACGGTGCTACGGCGAGCATGATTCCCGTTAGGCCCGCGATCAGGAACTGAAATAGAAATCCGATGCAGAAAAGCATGGGCGTCTTGAGTTGGATCTTGCCTCCCCACATTGTCCCGATCCAATTGAATATCTTGATTCCTGTAGGAACACCCACGATCATGGTCGAGATTGTAAAAAAGCTGTTTGCGTAGGAGTTCATTCCTACAGTGAACATATGGTGGGCCCACACAGTGAAGCTGACGAATCCGATCGTAACCGTCGCCGCGACCATCACTGGATATCCGAAAATCGGTTTGCGGGAGAAGACCGGGATGATTTCGGAAGCGAAAGCGAACGCAGGGATTACCAGGACGTAAACTTCCGGGTGACCGAAAATCCAGAAGAAGTGCATCCAGATTACGGCGGAGCCTCCTGCCTGCGTGTCAAAGAAGTGCGCGCCAAGATAGCGATCGAGAGAGAGCATGATCTGAGCCGCGGTCAGAGGCGATATGGCAAGGAGAACCAACGCCGCCATGACCAGATTCATCCACGCGAGTAGCGGCATTTTCCCAAGAGTCATACCCGGACACCGCAGGCACAAAATCGTTGCCACGATGTTTGCCGCTGTTCCGATGCTGCCAATGCCGGAGACGAGTAAGCCAAGCGTCCAGAAATCGGTACTGTGTCCGACTGAAAATACTCGTGCCGTGAGCGGCGCGTAGGCAAACCATCCAACGTCCGGGGCACTCCCTGCTCCGTAAAGCCCATCGCCGCCGATAAAGCTGAAGTAAAGGAGCAAGCCCCCGAAAGCGGCGAGCCAAAAGCTCCAAGCATTCAGGCGCGGAAAGGCCATGTCGCGAGCGCCAATCATCAGTGGAACCAGATAATTCCCGAAGCCGAACATGATCGGCATGGCCACGAAGAAAATCATGGTCGTGCCATGCATCGTGAACATCCGGTTAAAGACTTGCGGCGATACGAAATGGTTGTGCGGAACGATGAGCTGTATCCGCATGATCGTCGCTTCGATTCCGCCGATCACAAGAAACACGAGCGCGTACAGGATATACATGATGCCAAGTTTTTTATGGTCGACCGTGGTTACCCAGTCGTGGAGCCGATCGCCGATCGGTCGTGTGGACTCGTCACTCGGGTTAAGTGCGATTGATTCCGACGACATGTGACAATACCCCGCTCTTATCGAAGCGTCTCGAGGTACGCTGTGAGCGCATCTAGATCCTGGTCCGTCAACTTCATTGCAGGCATCAGCGAGCCCGGTTTGATGGCGTCGGGATCGTGAATCCAAAGTCGTAAATTTTCAGGCGTATTTGAAGCCGCACCGGAGGCAATCGTTTCGCGGCTCATCAGATGAGTCAGATCGGGACCAAATCGTCCGTCCGCCACGGTTCCTGAGATGGCATGGCAGTTGATACAAGCCATCGATTCAAAAATTCGGCGGCCTTCACTGAATGCATCACTCACTTGCGCTGGCTTGCTTTCTTCCTGGACCCACCGGTTGAACTGATCCGGCGGTTCGACATACACGCGTAAGAGCATCTTGGCATGTTGGGTACCGCAATATTGGGCGCATTGACCAACGTAGATCCCAACTTCATGAGGATCGATCCACGTGTTGTTAGTGCGATTGGGAATCAAGTCGGTTTTTCCAGCCAAGCGCGGGACCCAGAAACTGTGATCCGTATCTGCGGAAAGCAACCGTATAAAAGTGGGCGTGGGATGGGCTGGATCGCTGACCGGGACGTGCAACTCGTTTGCCGTGACGACTCCAAGCGAGGGGTACCGAAATTCCCACCAGAACTGATGGCCGATCGCGATGACTTCAACCGCTTCCGGAGGCTTTCGAGCGTCCTCGATCGAGTGGATTACGCGAGCGGTTGCAAGGAACAAGACGAAGACAACGAGTATCGGCAAGACCGTCCAGGCGAGCTCCACCTGATTGCTGCCGTAAACTTGTGGAGGCTCGCGGCCATCGTCGCCTGCACTCCGGCGGAACTTCACGAGAACGTAGACCAGCAGCCAGAAAACAACCGCGAAGATGACACCCGAAATCATAAGCACGAAGATTGATATATGAAAGATCGCATCGGCAGGCGTCGAGGCCGGCCGGAACATATTCGGGGGAGAAGGATTCGCGGGCCCCCCGAAGCACAGGCTCGCGGCAAGTAGAAAGCCCGCGATCAAACCACCGATGCCAGAGACCTTGCTTCCGATCCCCTGGACCAAAGCCCGATTGTGCACTCGGCGCCTCGCCATTCTTCCTTTCCAGTCAGGCCGTAGCCTGGGTGCGAGCGATTTTCGGGTTCACCTGATTTGCCGCTTGTTGCAGAAGCCAGTAGGTCATCTTGTCCATTCGGACGAAGCCTTTCAGATGGCGGTCGGTCTTGCTGGCGACAACAGGAATCCACTTCAGCCCATGTTCAAGCATGGTAGTCGCAGCAACCAAACTCGACTCCTCTGATAGGACAGTTGCAGGCTCAGCGGATACGAATTCCCGCAATTTCACATTCTTGACGTTATCGCGGGCCACTGTCTGTTTGTAGGCAATCATCTGGGCCGCGAGGGTAAGATCAGTGCCATTCGTCACGCTCCACAAGCACTGCTGATCATCTAGAATGAAAAGAAACTCATTGGTACTTCTGGTCAGCAGAGCGACAGCTTGCTCAAGAGTGCTGTCCGGTTTCAGCGTCTCGGCGGGAGCAGGCTCCAGGAACGTGGATAGCGGCTCCCTTGTCAAAGCGTCCTTTGCGTCAGGAAAGTGCAGCCACATATTTTCGGCTCTTCGCTTGACGGATTCCGCGACGATGTCACGCAACGGCGCCATTGTTCCGACGTGCTCTGAGAAAGAAGCCCGGCTCATCACAACGAGGCGCACGAAGGTACGCGCCCGAATACTCGAGAGATACGATTCATTTTGACGCAGGGCCGCTTCGCCAATGAAATCGCCCGGACCTAAAACGGCAAACGGAGTTTCTGTTTGCTCTGCATCTGCGCCCCGGAGGATCTCAACTTCACCTTGTTCAATCGCGTAGAAAAAATTTGCCGGGTCCCCGCGGTGATATATGAAATCCCCAGGGCGATAGTAGGCGCGGGAAACGTGCTGGCTCTGGCTCGCGGCAAAAGCCCCAAGATCACGCGGAAAAATGAGATCCCAGGCCCAGTCGGTGCCAACGCGAATGCGGCGTGACCAACTAGGCAACTTCAAAAGGTATACGCCGCGCCACATAAACCACGCGAGAATGCCAGATACCCGAAATCCAAACATTTCTGCAACCGCGCGGCGTCCACCGATGGAGCAGAGCTGACCGAGAGGCTTGAAATAGAAGGGGAGAGTGGGTTCACCTCGCAGCACTCGCACAATGTTGTCGGCTGCTTGGCGTCCTTCTCTTTCCGCGAATTGTCCCGTTGTCGGAGACGGTTTATTGTCGAACGCGTTCGTAATGTAAGCGCAGTCTCCAACTGCCCAAACGTTTGGGAGTCCAGCAACACGCATATCAGGGTCCGTCACCACCCGCCCTCGCTCTTTCTTCACATTCGTCAGGTGCTGGACGATCGGTGAAGATGTCGTGCCAATCGTGCAAACCACGGTGGCAGCGGGGATCAGGCTACCGTCCTGAAGCCCCACGCCTTGCGGAGTTGCTGCCGCGGCGCTCGTTTTCAACAGCACCTTGATCCCCGCCCGTTGCATCTTCTTCAACGCAAAATCACGTAAAGTGGGGTTGACTTCGGGCAAAATTTGGTCCTGATTGTGAACGAGTGTCATGCTGATGTCGTTTTCGGTGAAATTCCGATAAAAGCGGGTGCTGTCCCTGATTAAATCATTTATTTCGCCGGCCAACTCGACCCCGCTAAATCCAGCGCCGATGATTACAAACGACAGATGGAACTTGCGGCGCTTAATATCGCTGCACGCTTCCGCCTTCTCGAGTTGGTCGATGATATGAGAGCGCAAAGCCACCGCGTCTCTCATCGTCTTGAAAGGAAACGCGTGATCGCTCATTCCCGGGATGATGCCTAGATTGCTCTCGGCCCCGCAGGCAATCACAAGATGGTCGTAGTGCGTCCGCTCTAATTGTCCCTGGTCGTTCTGAAACTCAATTTCACCGGCCGCGAGATCGATGCGTTCAACGGCTTCGGTACTACATTCCACACCCGGTAACATCTGACGGATCGTCGCGGCCGCCGAATCGGGGTGGATCGATGCACCCGCGACATCTGCCAGAAGAGGGTGGAACACCATATGGTTCTCCCGGCTGTAGACAATGATCTCGCATTCACTGGGCGGCAGTCTTTTTCTCAGAGTTCTTGCACACTTGACCGCTGCGAAACCGCCGCCGATGATTACAACCCTCGCGTGATTCATTTCCACCCTCGGCCGCAACAGTTCAATCGCTGACGACTTCTAACTCTACGTTTTTCCGTCTGCTATACACCCGACGGTCGGATCTTTTAAAATCCGATATGTCATCAGCGCTTGCACAGCTCAACTAACGAGTGACGGATTGCCAGCACAGCTTAAATCCAGGGAAAAGGAGTAAACCACTGTCAATTCTGACAGTGCCTCCCCTGCGCTCCCGCGTCTCTCTTGTGGATTTGGCACCTCGACCCGTGAGAGCAATGGCTACGCGTTCCCTGCGAGAATAACCACCCTTCGACGCTGCTATTGTTTAAAGATCACCGGAGGCCCGCTGATGCGTTTCGCCTCAATAGCAACGCTTACTTCGACGATGATCTGCTTAGAGCTCACCGGTTGCTATTGTCAGAAATGACAGTTCGAAACCTCGCTCCAGAGCGATAGAGCCAGTTATATGGTCCGATTGTCAATTTTGACAGTTCCGTCCCTCCAATCGTGATTGCAACATCTCATCGCGTCGGCAGCGCAAGCTGTCAAGCGTGGTTCGGCAGCCATTCCAATGTAGTCTGTTCGGCCAAGCCCGACCGTCGCCGCACGATTATCTTATCTTTGCGAAATCGCACCGAGGAAGGCGTAGCGGCGCCTCGGTCCTCATCGTTCTCGGAGAACATCGGCGTTCCGTCCGCCAGGTGCTGCGGGATATTGGAATTGCCGTTGGCTTCTGGATCGTTGCGGCGATGCTCCTTTGGATATTTGGCTGGCTCCTGCCCACCGCTGCTCTCAGTCGCAATGTGTCCATGCTCCCCCGGCGAGGTATCGAACTGACATTTTGGATAGCGCTCTCCGTTACCGCCGGTATTTGCGAGGAGACAATCTTTCGAGGCTACCTGCAACGGCAGTTCATGGCTCTGACTACGAGCGCTCCCGCCGGCATTCTCCTTTCTGCCGCAACATTCGGCGCGGCTCACGCGTACCAGGCTTCCGGATGGTGATTCTGATCGGCCTGTACGGAGCAATGTTTGGGATTCTGACCTATTGGCACGGAGTGCTTGCAGTTTTAGGGGCGCATTAAGGTCTGCTCGCAGCCAGTGATGTAGTGCGCCTTTGTGGGCCTGGGATTGCGCCTGGATCACGGGCTAACCGGACACTGACCCTCCTGAGCCGTAAGGTCTTGACCGCAATCGAGCGTGGTATCACTATCGCCTCCGACCAAAATACTTGTCCCAAGGCGGAACCGCGCCGGATGTCGTTGGGTAACGGATTGTGATTGAAAATCAACAAAAAACCTCTCTGAAAGAGAAGGCCATCAGCGAAGCTAAGAAATTCGCGGTGATCGTGGGGTACCTCTGGGTGCTCTTCGTCCTTTTTGAAATTCATAAAATCACCATTTTGCGAGGGCAGAACCCAGCGACCCCACTTGGTTACCGGGTTGGTTTTGCCTTTGTCAACGCTCTGATACTGGGCAAGATAATCTTGATTGCAGATGCGTTCAGTTTTGGGGAGGGTTTCAAGAATAGGCCGCTTATTTACGCAATCCTATTCAAATCAGCGGTCTTCTCGGTATTGTTGGTCTGTTTCGACATTTTGGAGGAAGTGATAGTTGGACTGGTTCATCACAAGACAATCACCCAAAGCATGCCAACGCTAGGAGGAGGAGGCGTGGCGGGAATGTTGCTGGTGGCTCTTATGGTGTTCATTGTACTGATACCGTTTTTTTCCTTTAGGGAGATTGCCCGCGTTATTGGTGAGGACGAGCTGCTTTCAATACTGTTCAAGCGCAGAACATCCTAAGCCAGGCGAGCGGAAGACAATTGTATATCACCTGTGTGGATTGCTCAGACGAGTTTGGGAGATGCACATTAGTCGCAACTACAGCCCGCCATCCTTAATGTAATGTATTGTTGGATGCACAATTTTTCTTGAGACCGAATTACGCCCGGGCGACCCACTTCTCGGGCCAGTTTGGCAAGGCGGGTCGCTTGAAATACACCTCTACTTCGGCATGAACGAAAGCACCCCGATCACCGCGCCGCCCAGTACCAGAAGAGCAGGGTTGATTTTGTATTGCAGCAGAATCAGCAGGACGCCGACAGCAATCGCTGCGGTTTCGGCGCCGAAGATCGCCCCTTTTGCCATGGTGAAGCAGCCGGCCAGCAGGAGCCCGATCGAGACCGGCGCAAGCCCCTGTTGAACTGAAGTCCTCCACTTCCATCTCTCGAGCTTCTTCCACAAACGGGCGACAATGAACGTGAGTAGGGCCGTCGGCCCGAAAAAGGCAATCAGTACAGCGACAGCGCCGAGCATCCCGCCCGCCCACTGTCCGATGGCGACGATCATCATCATGTTGGGGCCGGGGGCCATCTGCCCCACGCTGTAAAGGTGGATCAACTGCGGGAACGTGAGCCACTTGTGGACATCAACGGTCAGGATCTTCATTTCGGGAAATGCCGCCATGCCGCCGCCGATGGTAAGAAGCGATAGATAAGCGAACACGCGAACAAGCGCCGGAATCTGGTTCATAAGGCCGTGCTCTCTTTCTGTTTTTTGCGAGGCCGATGGAAAAGAATCGCCAGCAGCCCGACGACTAGCAGCGTGCGTGGAACCGACTGGTGCAACCGATTCACGGCAACCACAGTCAATGCAATGAAAACAAAGTCAAACTTGCCCGTGAGCGACTTCTGGCTGAGCCCCACAACCGTGGACAGGATTAGGCCAACTGCCGCCGCTGCCACCCCTTTCAGCGCGGCCGTGATCCAGACGTGGTCACCATGACTGCGGTAGAACACGCCCACGACGTACATCATCACAGCGCCCGGCAGGCAAATGCCGATGATCGCTGCGATAGAGCCGAGGACACCACGCAGCTTATCGCCCACCAGGATCGCCATGTTGGTGGCGTTCAAGCCCGGAAGGCTCTGGCTGATGGAAAGCATCTCGACAAATTCCTTGTCGTCGACCCAATGCCGCTTGGTTACGAGGCTGCCGCGAAGGTATGGCACGACACCGCCAAAGCTGGTGGCTCCGATGATCAGGAACTCGAGGAATATCCGTCCAATTGAAACTTCAGCTGATGCTATCCCAGTGTCGACTCCCTGCTGCAGGATGGGTTTAACAGTCGTAACACTTTCACTCATGGCTTTGAGGCTCGTTTCCTTTGAGGCGGTAGACCGTGCCGGTCTTGGTCACGCCGAGGGCAAGCCAATCCTTGACCTTTTGCTGAAGGGTCAGGTAGAACTTGGCAGCTAGTTTTTTCTGCTTTCCGCCTACGTCCTCTCTATCATCGAACTTCACCTGAAAAGCGAACTCTCCCACGAGAGACTTATGCTCTCCGCGGGTGCGCCATAACCCGATGTCGCATTTAGCGACTACGCCTTTTCCGAAATCCAGCTGGCCTAGCGGCAGTAGCACCTCCTCAACGATGCCTTCGTTCACCAGGCTTATTTTCTCTTCATCGTCCTTTTTAACGGCCGCGAGCGCCGGAAACACCTTAACTAGAGTGCGCATCGAGGTTCGATCTGCCGCGGGTAATTGGCTCAATCCAAACTGGCAGTTGTGCGAGTAGAGGATGCGATACCCGCCGACTCGGTCCTTCAGAGGAAGGGCCTCGGCCTTGAACTTGATGCGGTACTTACCAGCGATCTTGGGCCGCACGTCCATGCCAGTCGCTTGTTGCTCATCTGGGTGACGGTACTTGAAGACAATTTCAGGATCACCCACTGGAAATCCATCCACATAGGAAATACGCCGGCGCAAAATGAACGCATTGTTGTAGAGCCGGAAGTCGAAGGTGTCGCCGAAAATGATCTCCCGGATTTCTGGTCTTAGCTCAGCCGCACGGTCCCGTATGAAACCAATATCAAGCTTCTTCGCCGTATGCTTCACGATCTTGCCGAAGTCGCGGAAGCTCTCCACCGAAGTGAAGCGGTCGGGTTTCAAGATGAGCTTGGCTTCCAGATATTGCACCCGATCAAGAGGCGTACCGTCGGCATAGGCTGCTTCGGCTGCATCTGTCTCTGCAGTGGTCTGGTTTGATGTCTTGTTGACCTTGTGGTATTTGTCATTCTTGAGCTTGTCTTTTTCCTTCCTCTTAACCATAGAATTCCTTTTTCTTTCAGACTGCGGCGGTTAGAGCGGCTGCCGCCTGGTCTGCCAACCCATTAGCAGAAGGTCCCTTCTTCAAAAGTCTGCTTGCACCATCTTCGGAAGCCTGATCTCGAGATCGGCGTCTTCAACGTAGCATGTCGCCGCATCGAGACCATTGGCAAAAGTACCAGGGTGGGAAGCAAACCTCGGGGCTATCGCTGATGATTCCTTAGACCCTCGTGGCTTGGTTCGGTGCTCGACTAGACGACTAAACTCCTTTAGATGCTTTACGTCAGCCCGTCAAGTCAGTTCGCTACTGCAAGGCGTTGGCGGCGTCAGGTCCCGATTTGGTTGAAGGCTCCAAAGGTCCCGACAAACGCGGTGACCGGAAACAGGCGAGTTTCCGGATTACCACTACCTATCTCAGATTGAGATAGCTGGTGCGAAGCGGATTTCCCAACACCTATCCTCACCCGGGCGCCCAGGCGGTTTAGCCACCCTGTTACTTTTGACAGTTCCAACGAGTTCTCGCCGGAGTAACTTTTGTAGGCAAATGGGGCGACTCACCCCCGTGGGACCAACCCGCGCGACCCCATAGTGATGTCGCCTCCGTCCTTTTCTAGAGTCGGCGGGATGACGCAACTAGATGAGCGCTGTAATTAACGATCGCCGCTCTTTGTATCTGTTATTGTCGCTCCTCGTATTCTTTCTACTCAGCCCTTTCCTTCAACATAATCGACTCGGCGAATTCTTTCTCGTCGTTGTGATGTATCTGACGCTTATTCCTGCTTTGCTGGAATTACACAGGAAAGGAGCTCTTCGCTGGCTGGCCATTTCCGTCGCTATCCCTTACATGTTGGTTGTGCTGACTGGCATCTTTTACCCGGTTCACTGGTTGGTCATCGTAGACTATGCGCTGTTGATGGCCTTTTTTGGGTTTTCCTCAGTCGCCCTGTTTGCATATCTGGGCCAGTCGGGTGCCATCACCAGCGCGCGCGTCTACGCTTCGGTGAGCCTCTATCTGATGCTGGCTACGTTCTGGTTTGCCCTCTACAACGTGATCGAGGCGATTAGTCCAGGATCGTTTGTGCAGGCGGGTGCAGCCCCTCCTGCCACGGTTCCTCGCCCTGCCTTCCTTTATTTCAGTCTGATTACTCTGACAACCGTCGGCTATGGAGACATACTTCCAATCTCTCCAGCCGCAAGAATGCTTGCGGCCCTTGAGGGCGCAACCGGCGTGTTGTACATCGCAATCACAGTGGCACGTCTCGTCGCCGGCTATCAGAGCGCTGAAATTGAACGACTGCGTGGATAGCCACTCTGCGGGAAACTCTGTCACTTTTGACACTATCCCTATCCGATCAACATTGGAGACAATGCCGCCGTGAAAAAGGGGAGTTTATGAAGAGCAGATTGGCCTTCGTCGTCGTTTTGGCGACGGTTGCTGTAGGGGCCATCTCATGCACTGAGCAAAAAGGCCCGGTTCGGGAGGTTGTATCGAACAAGGATACTTACCGGGAAGCTTACGTCTACGCCTTTCCGATGATTGCTGCGTACAAGGCGCTGTATCAGTTCAATGTGGACAAGACGAACTCGCAGTACAAAGGGCCGTTTAACACAGTTCTCAACGAGGCTCGGGTCTTCACGTACAAAGACACCAGCATTGTTACGCCTAACAGCGACACCCCTTATTCATTGGTTCAGATGGACCTACGCGCTGAGCCCATCGTCCTGTGTGTTCCCAAGGTCGAGAAGGGTCGTTACTACACGTTCGAAATAGCCGACCTGTATTCACAGAACTACGCATACATTGGCAGCCGCGCAACCGGAAATGATGCGGGCTGCTACATGGTTTCAGGGCCGGGATGGAGCGGTACAACGCCAGCCGGTATCAAAAAGGTATTCCCATCAGAGACGCAGTTCTCCCTCGTCGTTATCCGGACGCAGTTGTTTAACCCGAACGACATGGATAATGTGAAGAAGATTCAATCGGGGTATAAGGCACAAACGCTGTCCGCGTTCACCCATCAGCCACCGCCAGCTGCGCTACCCGCGCCTGATTTCCCGAAGTTCACGGATGATGCGTTCAAGTTGGACTTTCCGACATATTTGAATTTCCTGCTACAGTTCTGCCCAACGCCTCCTGACGAAGCTGCGCTGCGGGCGAGATTCGCAACGGTCGGAATCGAAGCCGGAAAACCCTTCGATGTAACCAAACTTTCTGAGGTGCAAAAGGGCGAGCTAGGTTTGGCCGTTAAGGAAGGCTATGAGGCGATTGAGAAAGCGAAACTCAACATCGGTAAGGACATCAACGGTTGGAGCGTTGGTGCCGCGTTCGGCAACCGGGCATTCTACAACGGCGACTACCTGCTCCGTGCTGGCTCAGCGTTGGCTGGCATCTACGGCAACGACGCGGTTGAAGCGATGTATCCCGCAGCT
>Ga0210401_10001910_pt1 | contig 23620 bp, 22 predicted proteins | sample IncBWH32MmetaG_FD_150866 | JGI IMG/M metagenome (GOLD analysis project Ga0210401, IMG submission 150866) | Forest soil microbial communities from Barre Woods Harvard Forest LTER site, Petersham, Massachusetts, United States - Inc-BW-H-32-M | ecosystem: Environmental > Terrestrial > Soil >... | reverse complement strand
AAACACCGAGCACCGAGATCAGTGAACGCCAATCCGGATGACTGCAGAACGAGTAGACAGTTAAGGATGCTCTTTGTAGTCTTTTTTTACACTGATCCCAGGAAAATCTTGTTAGATTCAAATTTCGTGGCACTGCCCTTTCCAAGGCAGCGTGAGCAGTCAATAGGCTTGACTCGAGCAAGTCGCCGAGCCGATCGGAGCGGACCTCACCGAAACGAGGTTCGCTTTCTTCCTACGTGTGCTTCAGCCGAGAGGTCAGGGGCAACTTTGATGAACGTCACTTTGTTGAAGGCGCCGACTGACTAAAACACGCGGCCCAGAGCATTGACTCCCAGCCCTAGCTATCGAATCTCGCCCGCCTCAGACCTGCAACCGGCTTACTACCCGGCGGGCAAGATGGCGGGCTGCTGAAGACGAAACTCGAGTAGAGTCTCGCTCGGTATCGAAAGCTGTTGCCCTTTCTTGGAAGCGGCGACGGCTGTTCCACCGGCAGCACCGGCGAGCACACCAATGCCAGCTCCCTTTCCTCCCCCTGCTAAGCCGCCGATGAGGGCACCCAGCCCCGCACCGCCAACAACCTTTTTCGCCGTCTTCGATCCTTCTCCGCTCCCTTTGACCTCATACGTGCTGGATACAAGCGGATAGGCTGTCCCGTTAATCACGATATCGGTCAGCTCCAGTGTCAGCTCGGAACTGCCAGACATTCTTCCGGCGGATGAAGCCGAAGCGAGCTGGCCGTAAACTGTTGTGCCTCTCGGCGCCACCACCACATCCATGGCTTGCAGATTTGTCTCGAGGGTCGCGGTGAAGCGATAGCCCGCTTTTTGTTTGTTGGAGTCCACGGAATCGATCATTCGTATCAGAATCCGCGTTCCAGCCGGAACGGTGATGGTCTCTGCTTTCTGGGCTGCGGCAAATGTCGCCGCGGTTGCCAGTCCCGCCAGGATTGTTGCGGCCCAAATAATTCCATTTCGCATTTCTTCTCCCCTCTCCTCGGAATTTACGAACCTTGCCCAACAATCGGCAGCGAAGAAGCAATTTGGAGGTCTATGATCAAAAGCAGTTGGCTTTCAACTTGAACGAAGCGCGCTGCCGTAACTGCTCCCAATGCCTCTTTGACTCGGTCATAGTATTTGGCAAGAAGTTCGGAGCGCTGCTTTTGATATGCCAACGCATTCTGCACAAGCTGGTCAGCCTTCGTATCGGTCATCTCCGAGTATGAATCTGCATACTCCTGAATGTTTGCCACTCTTAAGTTATTCACCTTCGTTAAGTCTGCGTCGTACTCGCTATAGATGGGCCAGAATTTTGCTGCATCAGCCGCGCTCAATTGCATAACCGCGCCCATCATCTCCGCCTTCTGTTGCCGCACGTCGGAGCGTAGGAGCTCGATGTATTCTTGGATGTTTGTCTTCTGGGAGTCCCCATTCGGCGATGTGCTTACCTGCGCTCCGGTTTTATTTGGTTGCGTCTTATCTTGCGACCACGCGGCCGGGACAAGAACCAACAACATGAAAACCAGGATCCAAGCTTCTGTCTGTTTCTTCATCTCTTATCCTCCATGAAAAGCAGGCTAACTTCGACTCAGGACTCATCGGAAAGTTGCTCTGGCCAGGTGAATCCCCGCACATGTCTTCCCGGACCCATTTTTCGGCGTCACTTGAGTTCGTTCGCCGGGACAAACTTGAGTAGGCACTGAGTCGGACGGTCACGACAGGACCGACGTCAAAATGTTTATTTTAGTTCTCGATCTTCTTTCTTTCTGCTGCGAGCTCTACAGCGCTTCCTTTGCTCGGACCGTTTCGATCGACCAGCCTTGCGAAATCGTCGGTCTTAAACGGATACAGATGCGTCGACTCCTGGCCCGACGGATTCAAGGTCAGATCCACACGGCGGTTGTAGGATAAAACGATTGTGGTTAATTTCTGCAGAGCCTTTTGCCGGTCTTCGGCGCTCAGGTTGGAATCCTGCTCCACCAACTGTTTGACTTGATCGGCAGTCAGGTTCTTTTCTTTGCCGTATGCTTGCGTCTCGATATTGGCTTCGGAAACCCCCTGCTCGACCAGGAACTGTTTGGCCAGTTCGGCGCGCCTCTCCGAAAGCGGCTTGTTGTAGGCTTCCGGTCCGCGCCGATCGGCGTGTCCAGAGAGCACCAGGCGGGCATCTGGCTTATAGGCAATGTATTTCTTGAACTCTGCTGCAATGTTCTTGAGCGTTTCCTGTTCGCTGGGCAACAATGCCGCTTCAGATTTGAGACTCCTCGGCCGGTCAGTTGGGAAATAAACACTGCGCATGGAAACCGTGGGTTCTGGTTCAATCGAGCCCACAATGCGCAGCGTGGCTGTTCGGGTTTCGGACCCGCCACAACCGTTGGACGCGTTCAGAGTGTAGGTAACAGTTTCATCGACAGATCCCGGATCGCTCTTCTGGGGCACGACTTTTAACGTGCGGTTGCCACTGGAATCAACTGCACCCAGAGGTTCGATCGAGACTTTTGAAGCGTTCGTGGCGCTCCAATTCAGCGCGGTACCGCTGTCTTCGACGACCTTGTCACCCACGCGTTTGTAATGGACCTCCGCTGGTGAAAGCCCCAGATCTGCCTGGACGGCGGTGTTTACGTTAACCGTCGTGTTGGAGGTTACCGTACCACCCGGGCCTACCGCCGTTAATTGATAGGTAGTGGTCTGCGTGGGCTGTATGGCTTGCTCGCCGGAAGTGGCAACCGCGCCGACTGGAGTAATTTCCACCTGCGGCGCATCCGCAGAAGACCACTTAAGTTGCGACCCATCTCCGCAATTGAGCTGCGCTTTGCTCGCCGACAACTCTGCAGTGGGTTTGGCCACGGCAACAGTCGCGGTAGCCGTTCCCGCAACGAAACGGGCAAGAGCGCTTAGCTTTTCTCCACGAGGCCAGGGAACGGTCTTTCGAACGCCTTTGGGAATGTCCAGAACCACTCGTTGATTGACGGGAACGGTGACTGAGCCCGACCAAATTTCAGCACCCTTCAAGCCAAGGATCGTAACCTGATACGTGCCGGGTGGAACTACCAACTCTTGCTTCCACCACCACTCGTGATCAAACTCATCGCCGTGGCCGACGAAGAAGTCTGGTGTCTTACCGTTGAGCAGCACAGCGTCGCGGGGTGCTCCTTCAATTGTCATGGCGCCTAATGGGCCGGAGATCCGCGACAGAATGGGTGTCAAGGTAACGTCAAGATTTGTGGTTTGCCCGGCTGTAATCGAAACACTCGCGCTTGCCGGCAAATATCCGTAGTTGTACAAGTCGATTTTGTGGTCGCCCGGGCTAAGGTACAAAGCATGGAGGGAGGCCTCGGCATAAGCGCGGCCATCAACGAACGCGTAGGCCTGTTTAGGGCTGACGTGAATTTTCAGCTTGCCTTCCTGAGCAAGGCCAGGAAGGGTAGCGGTCAAGATAAGCAAAACTACAGAAGTAGCTAAGGGATGTTTCTGGTTTGGTGTTTTCATCGCTGCTTACTCCTTGTTTGCGCGTGTGACAAAGAACTGTTACGGCCGGATTCAATGTGAATGCCGACGAACTACGGGATATTCTTTCTTCATGCAGATTTGATCTCGGACTCATCACTGCGACAACTGTCATATGTAACAGGCTTAGCTGACCGCGAAAAGGCAGCGCTCGGCGCTGACGAGCGACTAGTGCGCAGCAGCCACGCGTTAAACCGCCGCGTGATGTTTCGGTGTTTGTCAGGCTACCGCTTTGCGCACGCGGTGGGTCCCCGTGGTCAAAGCCGATCTCGATCGAGCGCACACCACTGCACCAAATGCTTGATGAAGCGGATCCCACAAACATGCAGTCATGCGAGTCAATGGGCAAGATCAGCGTAATTTACGAAACCGGAAATGCCGGACCGCCCAGCGGGATTACGTATCACCGATCCTCGCGGCCGAGAAATCGGATACGACCCGCGAGTCTCGAAAGTCTGGCAAGAGTTATCGCTCGCGGAGGGTTTTGTGGAGTGCGACGAAAACGACGATGCATCGCTCTTCAACCATTGTGCAGCTCACATCCAGATCTGCGGGCCAGTCAGTGGCACTTATAAGGTAGAGGTATTGCCCACACGGAACAGCGCATACTCCATCAGCGTCGTGGGAATGAGCCAATCAACAGAGCATGAGATTGGTTTTCACTCGACCGAGTCGCGCCGAATACGGGGGCGAAATACAGCAACAGGAGCCCTGAGATATTAATGTTGAACTATGCACGAAGATCGGGAGCCCAGATCAAGTTAGGCAGAGGAGATCCTGATGTAAAACGCGACTGCCGCGCCGGAAGCTGCTTCAGCCCTTCACCGGCGCGGCTCTTTTCCTTGAACAATGGGGGAGACTCATACGGTAAGGCAGAAGCGAGGTCCTGTCTTTGCTCCAGCGCAAGTAACGTTCTTAAAGTGAGAAGATAAATAAGACAATGACTGTGGGTCAACTGATCATGAGCGCTTCTGGAGCATGGATGACGATGCGGCCGCGGCCCTTGGAAAGGATTCCCGAGCCCACCCAATTATTGATCACACGGCTAGCCGTGAACGGGCTGATATCAGCCAACTCTCCGAGTTGGTCATTGGTAGCATGGATTTCGACGCCGTCAGCGTGAACTTCTCCAGCTTGTTCACCAAGTTTCAGCAAGATCTCTGCCAGCCTCTCTTCCGCCGTTTTCGTCACCAATCCGACGTGACGATCGATGTAGTTTCGCAAGTATCCGAGAGCGAGGTGCAAACCATTTTCTCCGAGCAGAGGATGCCGGGCCACGAGTTTGCGTATTACGGAGTGTTCCCAGGCTAACAGTTCACAATCGGAATCTGCATCGGCCGTTGCCATGTAAGGGGATGGACTTTTCAGAAGGGTAACTAAACCAATGACATCTCCCGGCGCCAGGTATGCCAGCAGAACGGATTCGCCTTGTTTGGTGAGATGGTGATAGTGAACCCGGCCTTTTCGCACAAGGAATAAATGAGTAGCTTTATCACCTCCTGTGGTGATGTTGTGCTTGGCTACAACTCGGCGGGTCTGGGCTGCGGCAAGAATGGCCTGCGTGGCAGGTTCATCGAGACCTGTCAAAAAGCTCGATAACGAAGCTGGAGCTAATGCCGATTGAAGATTCGTCATGTTCTTTGTCCGAGAGGCGAGCCTGACTGCGCTCCGTCTACTCAGTCTGCCCGAACACGCATCCTCTATCGCGAGCCCACTTTCCACACCTGTTAGTGTTGACAGTTAGCACCGCGTGCGTGCGAGATTACCATTCACTCGCCGACATGAAGGACAATTAAACCAGCGTAACTTTACGGACTAAATAAGATGGGATCCTTGTTCAGTTAGGGTTCGTCTGTTCTATGCCCGCGATGTGAGCAAACGCGTGACTGAAACCGCGAGATCGCGATGCAGTGAAGGAAGGTTTGCCTAATACTCTGCACTTAGCGACAGAAACGTAATGAATAGCGAAGGTCAATATCGGCGCGAAATTGTTTTCTTCGGAAAGATGTTGCACCAAGGAGGCTACGTTGCAGCAACGGATGGAAATCTTTCTGTCCGTCTCGACGGGGATCGGATCCTCGCCACTCCTACGGCTATGAGCAAAGGCATGCTACGCGCTTCCGACATGGTGATAGTGGATATAGAAGGCAATGTGATTTCTGGGTGCCATGATGTTTCCAGCGAAATCGGCATGCATTTGATGATCTACAAGTTGCGTCCCGATGTTCACGGTATCGTACATGCGCACCCGCCTACGGCGACCGGATTTGCCGCGGCAGGCATGGCGCTAAATCAGCCGCTTGTGAGTGAAGTCGTGATGGAACTTGGATCTATTCCCTTGGCGAAATATGGGACGCCAGGCACACCGGAACTGAGCGAGACACTTAAACCACTAGTCCCGTATTTCGACGCGGTTCTAATGTCCAATCATGGGGCGGTAACCTATGCGGAGACTCTGCATCACGCTTACATGAAGATGGAGACCGTCGAGCACTTCGCTAAAATCGCACTGGTAACTCATGTTCTAGGCCGCCAGCAACCCTTGGGTGAGCAGGAATTGGAGAAGCTGGTTGAGGCGCGAGTCAGATATTCCACAGCGCGATCTGTTGGATTGCTACCACTGACTCTTCCCGGTAATGGAAACCATAACGGACGTTCCGACAATCATCATTCCGACGGCTGACTGAATCGCGTCCAGCGATTTCCAATGAATTGATTTCTCTGTCTTTGTCATCGGTCGGCCATCGCTTAACTTGTCAGCTTATAACTCTTCTCAATTGCGCGAGCCCCTCCCACGTCAGTGAGTTCCTGCAATTTATTCAGGACGTCAAAAGCAGCGGGAATAGCTGTCATTTCTACCAGTATGCGCGCTAGTGATCGTCGCTTACGATTCCCTCGATGAATTCCAGTAAGAGTCGCCCGCGAGAGCGCACCAGTGAACGGCTGCAAGCGAGTTGTTGTGGCGATCGCGTGGTGAACAAGGAATCTTTGAGTTGTGAATTTAATTTCGATCGAAAAGGAGATTTGAAATGCGTAGATACTTTGTTCTAGTGGGTTTGCTTTTACTGACGGCCGGCTCGGCGCTTGCTCAAGGCGAGTTTCCGACGGTTGAAACCTCGCCGGCCTTCATGTTCATTCGCACCAGTCCCAACTTTACTCATGCATTTAATGTCGGTGGCACGCAAATCACGGGCTCAAACGACTTTAATTGCGCGGGTGGTGGGGGCACACTTGCTTATAACGTGAGTAGCTTGCTCGGCATTGCGGCCGACCTGGGTGGATGCAAATTTTTTGGTAACACAATTGGCCTGGGCAACACAATTACCGGGAATCAATTCACCTACTTGTTTGGGCCCCGGATTACCCTTCGAAACAGCAGCCCCTTCCGGCCATTTTTCGATCTCGGCTTCGGCGGAGACCGGCTCTCGGCCACTTGCAAGAACAGCGCGGGATCCTGCATCTCAAACTTTGGCACCGGCACTTACTCTAAGAACGCCTTCGCCCTGGCAGTAGGCGGTGGGTTTGACATACAGCTGAGTAAGAGAATTTCGCTGCGGCCAATCCAGGCGGAATATCTTTACACGCGCTTTGGTAACAGCTGTGCGCTTGCTGTCTGCAGCAACAACAACAATCAGAATGCCTTCCGGCTGAAGAGTGGAATCGTGATCGGGTGGGGCGGAAGCAGTTCGAATTAATGATGTTTGCTTGACCTTGGCCTCCTCTCCGTGAGGCCAAGGTCGCAGGACGGGGCGAAATCGGTTTCAGCGCCTGCTGAGGTAACCATCGTAGCTGGAGCTACCTCGATCACTCTGAAGGTGCACATTGCAGATCGCGCTGGGGGTAGACGCTCATAGATCGTGATGTCGAGGGAACGTACGTTTCTTCGGGGAAAGCCTGCGCGTGTCCTGCGATTACTCCAGGAAGGTTCGCTGCCATTGTGCGAGACACGTTTTAGTCTGCGAAGCGAGGTGGCATGCAATCGTGGGCACTCTCGTCGTTCTGAGTAGTTCGAGAGGCAAGCACGCGCGAAAATCTACGATTTTCAAGCCGCTCTCGAATAGTTACAGACGAAAAATGGCGACGAAGAAACTAATTCGGGTATCGCTTCCACTTGTAATACTTCTGCTGATGATTTGCGCAGCGACCAATGGCAATGGGGCTACCAGATCGCGAAAACCGTCAGGAACGGTGTTGACCGGTAAGTTCATAGCCCAGGTCGACGGGCCGCCCTTGACTGGATTTGGCTCGAATCAGAAATCCTATGTTTTCGAAATGCTCTCGCCATTCGGGTCGCAATTCGTAAGGATTTCCGACACGTTTCTCATATATCAGTCCCACGTGCCGGGGCGGATTCTCGATTATTCAAAGGTCTACAAGGTCACGGCAGTCAGGAACCAGAAATGTGACGAGACTCTCGAAGATATTTCAAGACGCTTCATATTCGATTCGCGTGGGCAGTTCGTGGAAATGAAGTTTGCACTAACCTACGCGAAGAACCTTCCTTCTTTCACCCTGCCATGGCAGAGCCCGTTGCCATGTTATGTCGTGTCTACGGTGCAGCCCCCAGCACAAGTAGCGACTGAGGCAACTCCACAAACAGCAGCGCATTAGCAATGCTGCCACTCTGCACCAGAATCGCCTGAGGCTCTGGGGTGATTCGAACCAGTTGGCTGAGTTCTCTGTTCTGCCTATACGCAGCCATATGTTCCGGACGAGCTAGAATATGCGGCCCAGAGCAAAGAACCACGTGGCATGTCCTGTGTCTCCGATACTTCCGCCAAGGAACACGGGTCCAATAGCGGTCCGCACGATCGCACCCGCGGCGCCGTCAGTGGGCAGTTTGCTCACACCCGGAGCATTGAACATTTTTCCAACCTCATACAATGCGGCGCCATAAAGGCTATCGCCGAGAAAGGGCGGAAGACGGAGTAATTTATGCAGGTATCCCGCGCGGAAGAGGTAATATTGATCTCCGCGCACCTCGTTCTGCCCATAAGCAAGCAACCCGCCCGTACCTCCGAGGAAGTATTGAGGAATGCCGGTGCGGTCGTACCCGATGGTCGAGCCGCCCTGAGCTATCAGGAACACAGAAGCCGGGGTGGACACGGTTTTGAAATACTCGGTTCTAGCTTCCAGAGTTGGAAATGCGGCGGGCGCTCCCGGGCTCGTATCCACCCAGTGGAAATTCAACTCACCAAAATAACCTTGGCGTGGAATGATCGGATCATCTCGGTGTTCGGTGACGAAGCGAAATCGCGAAGCGCCGACCTGCCCTTTGACGGATTGGAACAGCGGAGCACCTAGCTTCAGATTTGCGTCCAGGTATCCGATTTCGTAACCAGCGCGGACTTCGCTGAACCGGCTCACTGCGTAGCCGAGGTCAGTCCCAAATTCTACCTGCCCGATGCGGTAGTCGGCTTGGGGGTTACGGTGGGAAAAGATCCACTGCGCGGCGTCGCTTGCACTGATGCGTGGCGCGAAGAACCAGCGGGAAGTCTGGCTAAATCTCTTGTAGAACTCGGTAGAGATTCCGTAGGTATTTCCAAACGAAAAATCGGTACGCAATTCTGAGCCGTACCCTGCGATATCGAGAAATGTCAAACGTCCTCCCATCGCGAAGGTGACGTTGTCGGGTTCCGTGCCGTTCACGGCAAATGCAGGTTGCAAGACAGGCGGTGCATAATTCTTCTCGATGACAGTAACCAGCAGGCCGAGTTGGCCGTCATTCTGGACTAAACCATAGGAAGCGCTGTCGAATCTACCCACTCCGGTCAAGCGGGTCAGATAGGTGTCCAGTTTCGGAGTGTCGATCGGCTTGCCCACCAAAGGCTGAAGAAATTCCTGGATCTTTTGTTCTGCGTCGGGAGTGGTCCCTTCCACTCTTACAAATTGTGGAATGCCAACGGCCGCTTTCTTGCGCGCATTGCGCCGTGCCACGTATTCGTTCCACGCAGCCTGATCGAGAGCATAAGGCAGCAAGATTTTGGATTTCTCCTCTGCCGCTTCCATTCCCTTCTGGATGAGTGCTTCCGCCTTTCTGAATTCCAGGCTGGTGAATTTCCGAACATCCACTTTGACGACGATGTCAGCTGCCTCCATGCCCCGGAGCTCCGTGTTTGCGGTCCCGACCGTGATCGACTGTCCGAGAACACTAAAGAGAGATTGGATTTCATCGGCGGTGGCGGGAGCAACCTGGAGATGAATCGCGATGACCACATCGGGCCCCATCTCGCGCACCAGGTCCGTGGGCAGGTTGTCCACCAACGCCCCATCCACGTACAAACGGTCTCCGTCGCGCATGGGAGCGAAGATTCCCGGCAGGGACATCGAAGAGCGCATAGCGAAACCAATCGGACCGGTAGAAAACACATGTGCCTTTTCCGAAATCAGCTCGGTGGAGACGCAGCGGAAGGGGATGGGCAGGTCGTCGAACGATTTCACGGCCGAGTAGGCCAGCGTTTCCCGGTCAATGACGAGGCTGATCTGATGTCCTGAACTCAGTCCAGATGGGAGTGTCGTCCCGTGTTTGAAACCGATGACCAAATCGTTTTGGACTGCGCGCACATCCTCTTTCCGTCGGAATGAGAGGTCTTGATACGGGGTTTCGCCTCCAATAATAAAAGACCAGTCCATGTGTTTGACGAGCACTTCGAGTTCATCCGGGCTCTTTCCTGTTGCGTACATGCCTCCTACCAGGGCGCCCATGCTGTTTCCAGAGAGATAGTCAATGGGAATGTGGTGCTGCTCAAACCACCTGAGCACTCCGATGTGGGCTAGTCCGAGGGCGCCGCCGCCCTCGAGCGCAACTCCGATCGTCAGTCGCTTGGGAGCCGGTGGTACGTTTTGCGCGACCGCGATGAGCGTAAACAGACTTGCAGTGAAGAGAACGAGCGCGATCCTCAACACACGAAAATAAGAACGCCAGCGACTGTCTTCAAACGGACAAATGAATTGCATGGCGACCTCCAGTCTTTCCTATCTCAGCACCACTCAGAACCCAATCCGTCCCGCTCTAACCAGCGCAGAGAAATCCGGAGAGAGGCCTGCCGCCTGGGCCGCGGCATTGATGTGCTCGCGTTGCTTCAACTCTGGAAATGGAAGTCCCCCCGTAACCAATCGTCCCCGCTCGTATAGCAACTCATCCAGCGTGCCGTTCAGCAGGAATTGGTAGTTCCAGGGTTGCGGGTTGTTAACGTCAGCAGCAAGCGGTTTCTGGAGCGTAGTCGTGCAGTTTCTCGTCACTTCGTTGTACCACTCGGGATGATCCTTTAATTTGTTCAGGTATGTGACATAGGTAAGGAACATGGCCCGCGCCACTTCGGGCCGTACCTTGACGCGGTACAGATACACTTCCTCATCCTTACGGTAGTTAGTGCGCAATCGAATAACGTCGCGCTCATCCGCGGCGACAAAAATCAGACCGTACTGACGGAAGAATCCAAGAATCGTCGAGTACGCCTGATCAACTTTGTAGCGCGCCTCAATGGAAAATGCGACATGTTGGTTGTCTGCAAATTGAAAGCTGACAATCGGGTGGCTCGCAAAGGGTATGCCCCAGTTCGTCAAGAACAAATCGGCGGCCTGGATCTGTGAAAGATAGAGTGTCCGGTCGCCCCAGCAATTCGAGTAATCGGTTTCGGTGCGATAGTCGCAGTTGCGCAGGTTATGAATCGTGACCCGATCGCCGTCTATTTCAGCCCACGCTACGCGATCCGAGTCGGGTTGCCAATGACCATCGTTCGAGGGCTTCAGGGTGAGCCACCACGCGAGCACGATAAAAAAGCCCACCAGACACAAGGCCGCGGCCCAGCGGGATCGCTTTAGCTTAAACAAAATCGTGAAGATCCCAACCGCGTAGATCAAGGTAAGCGGAATGCGTAATGCCGCAATCCGAAGATCGACGTAAAGAGCTGCCAGTGCCCACAGAGTAAGCAGGGCGAGAATAAGCCACAGAACAGTGACTCCGATCGCCCGAACCACTTTCAACCAAGTGGGCGATGGTTTAGCGCGATCGAGAACAGGAATGCTGTTCACTTTGCCTCCAACTCCGTCTCCAAGACCCACCGGTTGACACCAAAACCAGCGGCCGAGAGATAAAGTTCAGCGCCCGCAGTAAGACGCAGAGGTGGCCAGGTTTGCGCCGGTGACTTTGCTGTTGACGACGTAGAACGTGGTGCCAGCCGGTATATTGTTCTATCAAGAAGATCCGGCAGAACTCACTTAAGATTCATCGTGACACCAAGGACGATGCCGGATAAGGCGGTGTTGACAACGGTGCCGGCCCGGCCCCCTTTCAGGTAATCGAAGTAAAGATACCGATATCCAGCCTGCAAGATCATTTTGGGTGTGAGCTTGTACCCAAGAGCACCGACCACCTGGTATTCGAGTTGCGAGCCTGTGCCCCAACCGCCGACGTCCCCAGCGATAGTGGTTACGATCTTGGGCGAAAGGTCAGCCACAATCCTCCCTCCCACGAGAGGGTCCACCCAATTCTGGGATTTCGAAAAATTCAAGCCGAGGCGCGACGGGGTAAAATTCAGATTCTCTCCAAAATACCAGTAGCGGATTCCGGTCAGAAAATCGGCCTTAAGCTTCGGCTGATTGATCAGGCGAAGGCCTACTTTTGGAGTGAGAACGACTACATTCGCTGTAAGGTTCGCAGTCGTCGCTAGCAAGTTCGGGAATGGGAGCGCCTGGTTATCGCCGAGTCTCATGTACATGAAATCGACTCCGGTCAAAAACCGGTTGCGACGAACGTCGACGAAGGCCAACGCTCCAAGGCGGAAATGCGAGAGAAGATCGCCAACGCTCGCCTTAAAGCCGACATCGCGTCCAAAGGCACCCACCGTTCCGTGCACTCCCGGCAGATAGAGATAAGGGCTGACAGAGAAATGCCACTGATCATCCTGGGCTGCTCCGCCGGTCGTACCTTGACCGCTTCCTGCTTGAGGGAGACCGGGATCAGGTGGGTTCGGCGCTGCTGGCTCATATGTGGGCACAAGAGTCGGCGCAGATGTTAAGTTCATATCGTTGACTGCGGTGTCTGGAACCAGATTGGCAGCGACTTGCGGTTTTTCTTGTGCCGACAAGAGAGAAGCGTTAACTGGGACGAAGAATGCCAAGATGAAGGCCAAAATAAAGCGTTTCACTGTTCGCTCAGGTTGGCTAGAACGTGATGATAGTCGAGATCGGCTTGAAACATCTTTGACATCGGAGTGCCGCGGGTAAACCACGATATCCGAATTCTGTTTCTTGTTGATTTGTGCCATTTTTTCTCCATGAACTTTAAGCCAACTTGTGCAAAACAACTGGCAAGATTAGTTTTTGCCTGCCTGATGGGAATGCTTAACATGCGAATCGTACGGGGCAGCTGTGGGGCTGAGAACTGTCAAAGCTGACAGGGTTACTAGCTGAAAGACTAAGGTGCTAGAACGCGCTCACACAGTTACTGTTCATTGAGAGTAGGAACCTAGCTAAAGGTTAAAGACCGCGTGAGCACACGGTTGCGACACGGAGAAGAATCAATGCTATAAACCGCCGCTTTGTGAAAGTCGGCTTACTCGCATTCATATTATTTGCCGCGCTTGATCTGCTCCGCCTGATTGAGTATGAAGCGCTAGTTTGATCTGAACATCTGTCCTCTACACATCGTTCTCGAACCAACAGCCTCGGAATTCTCCAGGCGAACATAGCTCCGTTCAATCTCTCTCCTGTAACAAGTGACAGTTGGCACTAATTCACGCGCGTGGTGCACTGGCGGCGGAAGGGAACTCGAGTTTCGCAAGACGTCGAGTTCGTTGTCCGCCGGCACAGCGGGTCCGAATCAACCTATGGCCACATCCATCAAGCTACAACGCGAATTTCAATCTTGAAAGGACATTTATGAATAGCACTGCACGGCGCATTTTGAGCACTACATTGCTGACCCTACCCGCCCTTTTGACGGGCGCAGGATTCATTTGTTCGGCCAACGCACAAAATCCGGATTTGCAACAACGGGTCACAGAGGTCAAAGAGTCATCCGCGAAAAACAAGCAGGCGCTTGCGTCCTACACGTGGAATGAACTCGTAACCATCAGCCTCAAGGGCGAAGAGAAAAAGCAACAGCACTTCCAGGTGCGCCTCGGACCGGATCTGACGCCACAGAAGACTTCGCTGGACCCGCCGGCAGAACCACCTTCCGGCGGACGACTGAAAAAGCATGTGGTCGCGAAAAAGACGGACGAGTACAAGGATTACGCAGACCAGATGAAAGCACTCGCACAGCAATACGTTCCTCCGGATGGAACCCTTCTACAGCAGGCCTTTGCGCAAGGGAACATTTTGATGGGTCCGGCGGCAGGCGGTCCCAATCAACTTCAACTCGTCATTCACAATTATCTGAAACCGGGTGATTCGATGACCTTGGTCTTCGATAAAACACAAAAGGCATTGCTCGGGGTTCAGATTGCCTCCTACATGGACGATCCGAAGGATGCAATGAACTTGACAGTTCAATTTAGCCGTCTACCGGACGGAACGAACCATATCTCAAGTCTGGTTATCGATGGGGTGAGCAAGCAAATGAACATTGCCATTCAGAACTCGAACTACCAGCACGTCTGAGCTGTGGTTGAAGGAATTCTCGCTGCATAAGAAAGGAGCAGGACAATGGCGACACAAAAGGCCGCGACAACGCGACCGAACATTGTGTTCATTCTGTGCGACAACGTCGGCTGGGGTGAATTCTCCTGCTACGGAGGAAGCATCCCCACGCCTCGGATCGACAAGCTCGGAAGCGAAGGCATCCGATTTAACAACTACACCGTGGAGGCTCAGTGCACGCCGACGCGCACCGCGATAATGACTGGGCGCCAGTCGGTGCGTTGTGGCACGTACACGGTAGTTCCTGGTCACGGAAAGCTCGGCCTAACGCCTTGGGAGTACACGATTGCCGAGTTGCTCTCGGACGCAGGATACGCGACTTCGCTGTATGGCAAGTGGCACCTAGGCGACACTAACGGCCGACTGCCCACCGATCAGGGTTTCGACGAGTGGTGGGGCTACAAGAACAGCGTCGATGAGGCTGGCTATGCATCGTACGCTCTGTTCCGGGCCCTGACGAAGGAGAAGGGGATTGAGACGCCCAAGATCTGGGAAGGCAAGAAAGGCCAGAAGTCGATTGCGGTCCGCGAGCTAGATTTAAAGGTGCGCCCTGTGCTCGACGAACTGATTGTCGAGAAGGCGACCGGCTACATCCAGCGAGCCGCCAAGGGTGACAAACCATTCTTCACCTACATCGCTCTCTCGCAAATACACCCGCCGGAGCGGGCGCATCCCGATTTCGACCAGACCGATCCTACTCGCCTGGGGCTGAACGCAGACCTGATCGCGGAGATGGACTATCGAGTCGGACAGATCGTCGACAGCGTGGACAAGGCTGGGATTGCTGACAAAACGCTCGTCGTGTTCTGCAGCGACAACGCTTCGCTATGTGTTCCGTCGACCGGATTCGGCGGTTCGAACGGGCCGTGGCGTGGGGACTTTTTCACCCCGCCCACGGAGGGCTCGATGCGGGTTCCGGCGATGGTCCGCTGGCCGGGCAAAGTTCCGGCTGGTGTGGTTTCGGAGGAGATGCTCTCCGCTCACGACTGGTACAAGACATTCGCGGCCCTCGCGGGCGCGTCGGATCGGGTTCCCACCGACCGCCCGATGGACGGCATCGACGCCTCCAAGTTCCTGCTCGGCCAAAGCGAGCACACCGGCCGGGAGGCGCTCCTTTTCTTCGGTCCGGACGGGTCGCTAATGTCAGTCAAGTGGCACAACATAAAAATATGGCTACGTTACAGCGAGAGCATCGAAAAGCCCATCGTCGCGCCGCAGTTTCCGATGATCTTCGACCTGGGAAGCGATCCCTCCGAGAGAAACGCGCTGTTCGCCGACAAGATGGACAACGGGTGGATGTTCGAACTCATCCTGCCCTTTGTTGCCCAGTACGAGAAGAGCCTTGCCCAGTATCCGAACATCAAGCCGGGCGAGGAGTTCACGGGCTACAAGAAAGAATTTCCGAAATCGGCTTGATTGCGATCAAGAGCATAAAGCCCTAAGGAAGAACGAGATGACTCAACCTAAGCAGACCAAGAGACCAAGCGTGGTTTATTTCCTCGTAGACAATCTCGGCATGGGCGAACTGAGTTCCTACACTGGCAGTGCTCTGCGCGGAGCTACAACGGCACGCATCGATGCCTTCGCCCAGGAAGGCATGATGCTTTTTAACTTCGCTCCAGAGACCCAATGCACGCCGTCTCGTTCAGCGTTGATGACCGGGCGGTATTCCATCCGCTCCGGTAATCAGACGGTCGCGCTGGCCGGATCGCACGGCGGGCTTGTGCAGTGGGAGCGAACGCTGGGAGACATCTTCTCTGAGGCGGGCTACGCCACATCCATCGTTGGCAAGTGGCACATTGGCGACTCCGAGGGACGCTGGCCGACCGATCACGGATTCGACGAGTGGTATGGTATCCCGCGCTCTTATGACGAATGTCTATGGGCAGCCGATCCTTGGTATGACCCTAAGCGAGACCCGGTCACGCACGTACTCGAAAGCCGCAAGGGACAGCCTGTTCACGATCTTGAGCAACTGACGGTTGAGGTACGGCGTGACATCGACATCGAGTACATGACGCGGGCAAAAGACTTTCTCAAGCGGAGCACAGATGCTGGCAAACCGTTCTTTCTCTACTTCAACCACTCGATGATGCACCTGCCGACGATACCTCGCGCAGAGTTCAAGGGCAAAACAGGCCATGGCGACTGGGCCGACTCGCTGCTGGAAATGGACACCGATTTTGGAACGCTGCTCGACTATCTCAAGTTACTCGGCGTCGACGGCAACACCATCGTCGTCTTTTCGGGTGACAACGGACCGGAAGAAATGGCTCCGTGGCGTGGCACGGGTGGATGTTTTGACGGGTCATACTTCACCGGCATGGAGGGTTCATTGCGTACGCCCGCAATCGTCCGTTACCCCGGCCATGTACCCGCAGGGCAGAAGAGCAACGAGATTGTTCATATCACCGATCTCTTCGCTACGCTCGTCCTCTGGGCAGGACTGGAAGTTCCGAAAGACCGCGTGATTGACGGGGTGGACCAACGTGCTTTCTTTGGGGGGAAGCAACCAAACTCAAACCGTGAGGGCTTCCTCTATTGGATGGGCGACGCGCTCTATGGAGTTAAGTGGCGTAACTTCAAGATGGTTTTTGTGGTGCAGAAAACGCTGAGTGACCCAGCCCTGCATCTCACGACCCCGCACTTGATCAACCTTGATACTGATCCCAAGGAACGCGAGCCTTACGACTATCCCTACATTCACACATGGGTTGGCGCTCATACGGCAAGGCTCTTGATCGAGTATCAGAAAAGCCTGAGTCGTGAGCCGCTGATTCCTGTCGGTGCGCCGTTAGATTACGTTCCGAAACAGAAGCAGCCTGAGACCGTGCTGGAATCTGTGGCCTAGTCAAGCGAGTAGTGGTCGGGAAAGAAGGGACGAATGTCACCACAAATCAAACCTGTAATCTCTGCGGTCACACTCATCGTTGTTACGCTTGCTTTGCCCTTGTTCGGCCAACAAAAGGGCCAATGGGTTCCAGGACAGTTTGGTCTCAATGCCGGCGTGATTCCAGATCCCGGCATCACTTATGCCAACCTGGCCCTGAATTATTCGGCTGACCGGCTGAACAACTCTAATGGTGACCGCATTCTTCAGAACGTTACGGGGACTTATTCGTTTTGGGTGGATGAGAACATTCTCTACTACGTACCGGCGCACAAGTTCCTGGGCGGGTATTTCATGCCCTATATCGCTATAAACTATGCGACCGGTTCTCTGGTCGCCGACCTGCCTCCTCTTTTGCCCGGAAGCACATCCGGAATCAGTCTCAGTGGGGGTGGATCGGGTCTTGCCGACACCTACGTGCAGCCATTGAACATGGGCTGGCACTTCAAACGAGCTGACTTCAACGCCGGATATTCCTTCACCGCCCCAACCGGTCGATATACGGCAGGGGCGAGCAACAATGTCGGTTCGGGATATTGGGGCAACGATATTACGTCCGGCACCACGTTCTATATCACCAAGAACAAGGGCACCAGCGCAAACTTGGCCACCGACTGGGAAATCCACGGTCAAAAAACGGTCGCCAGCCCGGTGAGAGGTCAACTCAGCAAAATTACTCCCGGTCAGGCATTCACCGCGGAGTGGGGTCTTGGCCAGGTTCTTCCCTTGAAGAAAGATATGAGCCAGCTAGCTCAGCTGGGCCTGGTTGGATACGACCAATGGCAGGTTACGAGCAACGGCGGCAATTACCTGATAGCGGGAATTCCCGTTGCCGCCAGCAGGGTCCCATACTATTCCGTTCATGGAATTGGCGTTCAAGCGAATTATATTCTGCCGAAGAAGGATTTCGTTCTCTTCTTTAAGTACTACGACGAGTATTCCGCCAAGGCTCGTCCGGAGGGACGCACGATTGTGTTCGGCGGCTCGTGGACATTGCGGATTCCGAAACCGGCCACTCCGCAAAAACAGTAATAGGACAGGGCGGCATTTGACGCCAAATGCCGCTCGATTCACTTTGGTAGGAAATCGAAATCTAACTGACCGAAGTAATGAGTGAAAAGGAAAGAAGACAGCGATGAAGTCGTCAAGGAAAGAGCGAGCTGCTCCTTGGGCACTGCTGCTCCTGATCCTGTTAGCGTTGCCCCTGGTCGCGCAAGACACACCTATTGGCGTGCCGGGAACGCAGTTGGCCACTGAGCAAACGCCGGCCGCAGCGACGAATACCGATGCTTTAAGAAAAGCGGCGCAGAACCCTGTCGCCAGCCTGATCAGCGTTCCGGTTCAGAATAACAACAACTTTGGCGTTGGTCCGGATAACCGCACTCAGGACGTACTGAACATCCAACCAGTTATTCCAACTCAATTGAGCGAGAACTGGAACCTGATAACCCGCATTATTACTCCGATTATTTTTCAGCCGACGTCGAGCCAACCTGTCAACCAGGGCGGATACGGGTTTGGAGATCTGAATCCGTCATTCTTTTTCTCGCCGGCAAAGCCGGGCAAGATCATTTGGGGGGTTGGGCCGACACTTGTGTTGCCCACGGCAACCAATCCTGTCTTAGGGCAAGGAAAGTGGAGTGCCGGCCCGTCGGTGGTCGTGCTGGCGCAGCCCGGCAAATGGACACTTGGCGGATTGGTGAACAACGTTTGGTCATTCGCCGGGCAGTCCGCGCGTCCAGGTGTGAACCAGATGTTGTTTCAGTACTTCATCAATTACAACTTGAATCATGGCTGGTACATCACCTGGCAGCCGACACTTACGGCGAACTGGGAAGCTACGAATGGTGGCCGATGGGTCGTGCCGTTCGGTGGCGGCGTTGGAAGAATAATGAAGCTGGGGTTCCAGCCGGTGAATATCACGACGCAGTTTTATGGTAACGCTATTCATCCCCCGGGTGCTTCGCCTTGGGGCTTGCGGGTACAACTGGCTCTCCTGTTTCCCAAGCTAACCAAAGAGCAGCAAAAGATGTTGATGCAGCAAAAACTGAAACAGTTGGAACAGGAGTCACAGAAGTAGCGCACTGAAATGGCGCCGTTGACGAGGGCTCGATCCGCGTCGGCATGAGCAAAAGTAAGTCGGCAGTCTTAAGTATGGAGATTTTATTATGAGCAACTATTTTCCTAATCCGACCGTGCAGGCGATGTTCCTTCTGGATGAGACCGGAAATGATCTTCAGATAGCAATAGCGCTGGCGCTGATGAATGCGCAAACGGAAAGTCGTGGGGATGTCAGGTACTGGGTTTCGGTCGCCAACGTTCTGACGCGGGAGGAGCAGGAAAACTAATTCAGAGGTTCTTGATGAGAGTTGCCTTCAGTGCTCTAAGCTTTTACCTCATTACTCCAATTTCATGGCGAGCCGACTGGGCGTGGGGCTTACCACTGATCGTACTAACCGTACTCATTCATGCGCTGGGTCTCGGGCTCATAAATCAGAAGGCGGGCCGAGTTTTTACCCAAATGACGGAGCACCGCCATCCAACTGTCGTGTTCGCGGTAGTGATGGGTACAACAACGTTGTTAGCCACTACCCTGCACGGCGTGGAAGCCGGCATCTGGGCTGTCTCTTACCGACTCCTGGGCGCTATGCCCGATTCAAAGTCCGCGATGCTCTATTCCCTGAATGCGATAACAAGTTATGGGCACGAAGGTCTGTTCCTGGAATCCCACTGGCAGCTTATGGGGGCAATCGAGGCGCTTAACGGCTGGTTGCTCTTCGGGCTGACGACTGCTTTTTTGTTCGGCATCATTCAAAAAATCTGGTTGTTGGGGCTGGCACCGAAGGCATCGCAAAGTGCCGACACGGATCTGGTAAAGAAAAAAGAAGCGGCAGTAGCGAGTAGTCTTCCGCGGCTTCGTGGGTAGCAAACCCTCCCTTTTTCTAACAGCGGAGAGAAACCTATGAAGTGGGATGAGCGTACATACTGCCACCGGGTTTCGGACCTGTCAAAATTCCTAGTCTTGAATACGAACGATGCGACGCATAGTTTTCGAAAAGCGGAAAAACGCAGACAGACCCGCCCCTCGGCCGCTTAGTCCAATATATTCACGCCACCCTTTGCCAGGTCGTAATACGCCGCGACAACCTTCACCTTATTTGCCTTTACCAAGTCGGCGATGACGGTAGACGATTCCCGCAGCAGAGCAGCCTGGATTTTGGCATTCGCTTTGATCGCCGCCTCCAGGTTTGCTCCAGCTTGTTCTACCGCTGGCTGGATGTGCTGGTAGAGTGCGCTAATCTGTCCGGGAACTGATTTCGCTTGTATCGTTGCCTTTACCGCTCCGCATCCGGCGTGCCCCATTACCACGATTGCCTCCGTACCCAGCACCACGGCTCCATATTCGAGACTGGCAATGATCTCCGGGGTGACAAAGTTACCCGCGACCCGGGTAACAAAAATATGGCCGATGCTCTGATCGAAGATAAGTTCGACGGGGACGCGAGAGTCGGCACAGGACAGGACCGCTGCGAATGGCTCCTGTTTTTCAATGGTGTTTTGCTTAAGAATAGCCAGATCCTGGTCGAACGAATTCAGACGGCCGGACATAAACCGCCGGTTGCCATCCATCAGTTCTTGCAGCGCGGCATCGGGAGTGAGTTGACTCTGAGCCAGCGCCTGCTCTTGGCTAAACTCGAGGCCTGCGACCGTAGCGAGACCGGTGACAGTGCCGGTCAGGGCCATCTGCAGGAACCTGCGCCTGGACGGCTCCTGGTTTGGCCCAAAGGTGAGTTTACTGAGTGAAGATTCGTCATTTCGGTTCTGCGTTGTGGTGTCATTTCTTGATTCAGAGCTGTTAGCCATACGCGATGTCCTCTCGTCGGTGGGTGCACGTCCCCCTTCGATAGATTTGTCGTCGGTCGAAGCGAATAGGGCCACTGTCAAAACTGCCAGTTCACTAACCTCGCGAATCCGTTTATTAGTCTTGGCGATCAATTCAGAATAAGTCTCAGGCCAGTATGCATTTCAAGATGCTCGTCCCGCGGAGCAATATAAAAGGAGCGCTACGAAGGTGTGCAATATTGAACAGACAAACATTTTCCGATAACATAAACTTCCGGTCAAAGACCGTCCAAACAGCTTATTCTTTCCGTCTCAGTCAACAGGTTCTGGGGGCGTGTATGGCCTGTCGAGTATGTGGATCGGGCAAACAGCAGGAGTTTACGGCGGAGATTAATATCCATTTCCGCGGGCTCAAGAATATTGACAATCCAAGTGTGCTGGTATTCCCTAACGTTCTGGTGTGTTTGAGTTGTGGCGTGTCACGGTTTACGCTCACGGAATCCAAATTGGCGGTGCTCGCAGGGAGGGCCGAGAGTATGGAGCTATCGCGGAACGCTCCTACGAACGCAAGCGAATCCCTGAAGAGAGGCGACGAAAACGCAGCCTGAGGAAAGAAATTTTTAATTTGGGAGCTGGGCCGTGTTATCGTGGCGGCAACGCCTCAGAGGTCAATCCAATGATCAATCGTTCCCGAGTTCTCATTGCTGATGATCATAATCTGGTAGCAGAGCTGTGCAAGCGTCTGCTTGAGACTGAATTTGATGTAATCGGAGTGGTCAGTGATGGCCGCGCCCTGGTGCGTACTGCCGGCGAATTGCGGCCGGACGTAGTCGTGCTCGACATCGCCATGCCGATTCTGAATGGTTTGGATGCGGGGCGGCAGCTCAAAGCGATGTTGCCCGGGGTTAAGCTCGTTTATCTGACCATGAATCCGGACGTGGATGTGGCTGCGGAAGCCTTCCGTCGTGGTGCATCAGGATACTTGCTGAAGACCTGCGCTGCGGCTGACATCGTGCTGGCGGTTCGCGACGTGTTGCGCGGCAAATCGTATCTGTCACAGGCTCTCCCGCGAGACACCATCAATTTCCTGCGCCGGCAGAACAAGGAACTGGTCGAGGAAGGCGAACTCTTGACCGAGAGGCAACGGGAAGTGCTGCAGTTGCTGGCCGAAGGCAAGGTGATGAAGGAAGTGGCCGACATCTTGAACATGACGACCCGGACAGTGGCTTATCACAAATACCGCATGATGGAAGTGCTGGGCGCAAAGAGTAACGCCGAGCTGGTCAAGTATGCGGTGCGGAATCACATGGTGGCTGCATAGACGACGTTTGGGAATCTGCATTTTCACAAGCCGCTACTGACAAACTGCTTGCCTTGAAGAACCGCGTCCACCGCAGGCAACAGCTCGCTTCCGGCCGTAGTTTTCAACACATACCCCTTGGCCCCCAGCTCAAGAGCCGCCTGGACCACGTCGGCAGAGGACTCCTGAGTCAGAAAGATTATGTCGGATTGCGGGGAAAGCTTTCGAATCGCGCGAGCGGCTTCAATTCCATTCAACGTCGGGAGTCCGACGTCGAGCATGATGAGGTCCGGTTTCAGTTCTTCTGCTTTCCGAACCGCTTCCTGGCCATCTGACACCTCGCAGATGATGCTTAAGTTGTCCCTTTTCGCCAGCGTTGTACAAACGAACTGTCGAAAGGGAACGAAGTCTTCAACCACAAGGACACGGATTGGATCTTTCAACTAAACTTTCTCCGTATTCGGTGTGTTCTCTGAAAATCCGAAGTGTTAGTCCATCATTATCCTCATTCAGCAAAGTGTCAACGCACGAAGGGCTTTTCTCCGAAATCGGTCGGATGAATCGCGCCGGCATTCGAGAAAATCGAGATCCGCGGCGCTGGCACTTTTGCCAGTATCGTTCCCAGCTTCGCCTTTTTAGAATGTACCGGCGACTGTGGAGGCTGGGAATATGCATAAGCGCATCACACTGATTGTTTCGCTGGTCTTATTTCTAGTATTGGCGGTCGGTTGTTCTCGCCATCCGAACGACGCGCAAATCCAGCAGGATATTCAAGATAAGACCGCGGCCGATCCCGATACGAAAGATTCTGAAGTGACCGTGGTAGCGAAACAGGGCAAGGTTACGCTCAGCGGGAAGGTTAAGACTCCGGCAGCGCAGAAGAAGGTCGAGCAGATCGCCCAGCAAGAGCCAGGAAATACTGGCGTCGACGATCAGACCTCGATCGAGCCGGAAGCTACGTCAGCAACTGAGGCACCTCCACTAGCCCAGGCGCCACCGCCTCCGCCGGTGGAAGTGCCGAAACCTCAGCCCATCGTTGTGCCTGCCGGAACTGTTCTTACGGTCAGAGTGGGTCAGGCATTGAGCTCCAAGACCAGCCAAACCGGCCAAACGTTTCTGGCGACGCTGGGACAACCGGTGAGTGTGGGAGGAAGAGCGGCCATTCCAGCGGGATCAACGCTCAGTGGCACGGTGGTGACGGCCAAGTCGAAGGGCAGGATAAAGGGTGAAGGTGAACTCACCCTCGCACTCATCAGCGTCACGGTAAGGGGCCAAACCTATCCGATCCAGACCGGCGTACTGGAGAACACGACCAAAGGAAAGGGTAAAAGAACAGCTGCCACCACCGGCGGAGGAGCTGCCGGAGGTGCTTTGATTGGAGGCATAGCCGGCGGAGGCAAGGGAGCAGGCATTGGTGCGTTAGTGGGCGCTGGCGCGGGT
>Ga0210401_10001909_pt1 | contig 23639 bp, 23 predicted proteins | sample IncBWH32MmetaG_FD_150866 | JGI IMG/M metagenome (GOLD analysis project Ga0210401, IMG submission 150866) | Forest soil microbial communities from Barre Woods Harvard Forest LTER site, Petersham, Massachusetts, United States - Inc-BW-H-32-M | ecosystem: Environmental > Terrestrial > Soil >... | reverse complement strand
GCGCGCGACGCGCGAAATCTCCGTCATCAATTGCGCCTGCTCGACCTCGGCAAGATCGATGATCTCGATGATTTCGTCCCGGCGCGGCACCAGGAGCAGCCAGGGATAATGCGCGTCCTTGATTACCAGCACCCGGCACAGCGGCAGGTCGCCGATGTCGATGGTGTCCTTTTTGAGCTGTGGATGCAGCGACCAGGCGGGGGCGTCAGAAGGCATGTGGGTTCCAGGTGCGCCCATCGTTTTCCGATGGCTTTGGTCCGAAGTGGCCAGAAATGGCCACCGCTCGCAGATGCTTATCAAGGTGTCATCATCCGCGAAAGCGGATGATCCCGCATTCCGGGGCAGTCGCGATGGAATCGCGAGGCCTCGGCTTACTGGATACCCCGCTGGAGCCTGTCACCGGGCTCGCCAAAAGGCGAGACCCGATGGCGGGATGCGACAGCCGATGCCCCGCTTGCTTTCCGGCCCTTTTGGCCCCAAATAGGGACCGGGAGATTGGCGGTGGACGAGCCACTCGCCAACCGGGTCAGGTCCGGAAGGAAGCAGCCCTAACGAGGTCCGGATCGGGTCGCTCGTCAGTCTCCTACCTGTTTTTCCGAGCGAATCGCGCCGGCCGCGACCTTTGCGCCGGGCCGTTCGCTCCTTTCCGCAAAAGCCGGCCGAGAGAATTGACATTGCGGATCGACCGATGACCGACGCTGGCGCCCCCGATCACAAGCCCGACAGCGCCGACCAGGGCGGCTTCGACCTCGGTGCAACCGGTGCGGCCAAACCGTACCGGGTGTTGGCGCGCAAATACCGTCCGTCCAGTTTCGAGGATTTGATCGGCCAGGACGCCGTGGTGCGCACGGTTTCCAATGCGTTCGAAACGGGACGCATTCCGCAGGCCTGGATCCTGACCGGCGTGCGCGGGGTGGGCAAGACCACGACCGCGCGCATTCTCGCACGTGCGCTGAACTACGAGCTGCCGGACGGTTCGGCGAAGGGCCCGACCATCCACATGCCGACGCTTGGCGTGCATTGCCAGGCGATCATGGAAAGCCGGCACATGGACGTGCTGGAGATGGATGCCGCGTCTCACACCGGCGTCGACGACGTTCGCCAGATCAATGACAGCGTGCGCTATGCGCCGGCGAGCGCGCGCTACAAGGTCTACATCATCGACGAAGTCCACATGCTGTCGACCGCGGCGTTCAACGCCTTCCTGAAGACGCTGGAAGAGCCGCCGGAGCACGCCAAGTTCGTCTTTGCCACCACCGAAATCCGGAAAGTCCCGGTGACGGTGCTGTCGCGCTGCCAGCGCTTCGATCTGCGCCGCGTTGAAGCCGATGTGCTGATGAAGCACCTCTCGAATATCGCGAAAAAGGAAAGCGTCGAGATCGAGCCGGAAGCGCTCGGCATCATCGCCCGCGCCGCCGAAGGCTCGGTGCGCGATTCGTTGTCGCTGTTGGATCAGGCGATCGCGCATGCCGCGGGCCACGTGCGCGCCGAGGCAGTGCGGCAGATGCTGGGCCTTGCCGACCGCACCCGCGTGATCGATCTGTTCGAACAATTGGTGCGCGGCGATATCGCGAGCGCCTTCAAGGAATTTCGCGAGCAATATGACGTCGGCGCCGATCCGATCGTGGTGCTGAGCGACCTCGCCGAATTCGTCAACTTCGTCACCCGCGTGAAGATCGTGCCGGCGACCGCCGACAACGTCGTCTTCAGCGAGACCGAGCGCGTTCGCGCGCGCGACTTCGCGACCAAGCTCTCGATGCGCGTGCTGTCGCGGATGTGGCAGATGCTGCTCAAGGGCATCACCGAGGCGCAAGCTGCGACGCGGCCGGCGGCGGCGGCCGAAATGGTGTTGGTGCGGATCGCCTATGTCGCCGACCTGCCGACGCCGGATGAGGCGATCCGGATGATCGAGCAGAATGGCGGCGCTTCGCCGGCGGTGACGTCCGGCGCGCCGTCGCGCGGGATGCCGGCGCCGGCGCCTTCCGTCATTTCATCCGCGCCGGCACGGGCAGCGGCAGCGACGCGCGCGGCCCCGGAAGCCTCGCTGCGGCCGCAGATGGCCGCGCCCGAAGCCAGCGCGGCCCCCGCGCGAAAGATTTCAACCTTTCCCGAATTGGTTGCGCTTGCCGGTGATAAGCGCGATCTGATGATGAAATCCGCGCTTGAAAGCGATGTCCGCCTGGTGCGGATGGAGGATGGCCGGCTGGAAATCGCGCTGGAGCGCCATGCCCAGCGCACGCTGGTCAACGAGCTCTCCCGCAAGCTCGAGCAATGGACCAACCGCCGCTGGACCGTGGTCGTCTCCAACGAGGCCGGCCAGTCGACCCTGCGCGAGCAGAACCTCGTCGCCAAGGGTGAGCGCGAGCGCGCTGCCGAGGCCGATCCGCGGGTAAAAGAAGTGCTCGCGCGTTTCCCCGGCGCCAAACTGGTCGAGGTGCGCAGGCTTGCCGCCGAGCCGCCGGAATCCGATGCTAGCGCTCCGGACCTGAACGATGACGGTTTTGCCGGCGAAGGCCCGGACGATTCCGACAACGATTTCTAGCTTGTCCTAAGGAAACCACCGATGCCTGATTTTCTCGGCATGATGAAGCAGGCGGCGCAGCTGCAATCGAAGATGCAGGCGATGCAGGATGAACTCGGCAACGTCGAAGTCGAGGGTATTTCTGGCGGCGGCCTCGTCTCCGTGCGCATGACCGCCAAGATGGAAGTGAAGGGCGTGAAGATCGACGCCTCGCTGCTCAAACCCGAAGAGCGCGAGATTGTCGAGGACCTGCTCGTCACCGCGCTCGCCGACGCACGGCGCAAGGCGGAAGCGGCGATGCAGGAAAAGATGCAGTCGCTGGCCGGCGGGCTTGGGCTGCCGCCGGGAATGCTGGGGCTTGGTTCATAAACAATGCCCGCGGTTGCCGGCCCTGAAATCGAACGCCTGATCCAGCTTTTGGCGCGCCTGCCGGGCCTTGGGCCCCGCTCGGCGCGGCGGGCGGCGCTGCATCTGATCAAGAAGCGTGAAGCCCTGATGACGCCGCTGTCGTCAGCGCTGCAAGTGGCGATCGACAAGATCCAGGTCTGCAAGACCTGCGGCAATATCGACACGCAAAATCCCTGCACGGTCTGCACCGATCCGCGCCGCGATGGCTCGATCATCGTGGTCGTGGCCGATGTCGCCGATCTCTGGGCGCTGGAACGCGCCAACGCGACCAATGGGCGCTATCATGTGCTCGGCGCGACGTTGTCGCCGCTCGATGGTGTCGGCCCGCAGGACCTCACCATCGACGCTCTGGTGAAACGCGCCCATGAGGCCGAGGTGCACGAGATCATTCTGGCGCTGAATGCAACCGTGGATGGGCAGACCACCGCACACTACATCACCGATTTGTTGCAGGAGGCCAATGTGAAGGTGACGCGGCTCGCCCATGGCGTTCCCGTCGGCGGCGAGCTTGATTATCTCGATGAAGGTACGCTATCTGCAGCGATGCGGCAGCGGACACTGTTCTAGCGCATGATCCGGAAAAGTGTGAAGCGGTTTTCCGAAAAGATCATGCGCCATCAAAAACCTGGAGCGCGATGGCGATCCATCGCGCTTCGGCCGATCGGCCCAAAATAAACGGAACTTCCTCCCCATGACGAAACCCCGATTCGCCAAACGCTGGGCTTGTGCGTGTGTCGTGGCGATCGCGTTCGTGGCATCGGCCGCGTTCGCGCAAGATGCGGAACCCGCGCCGACGAAACCGGGCAAGCCGATCAATGCCGGCGACGTGTTGTCGGGGGAACTGACGGCGATGCGGGTGAAAAGCGGGGGCTACGGCAAACGCGTGGCGACCTATCAGATCACCAGCGAGCCGCGTCGGCTGCCGCCGCCGAGCGGGCTTTGTAATCTCGAGACCGGGCCCGAGACCTTCCAGCTCGTCACCAACAGCGACGCCCAGGCCGCGCAACTGAAGAACTTTGTCGGCAAGGAAATTTCGGTGAAGGTGGAAGAAGTGTCTTGCGCGCAGGATGCCGGCCAGATGACCGAAGCCGTCGTCACCAAATGGAGCGTGGTGACGAAGCACTAGACCTTCACCGGCCCCAACTCGTCGAAATGCCCGCGCCGCTGCAGCCAGGTGAGCAGCACAAGGCCCGGGATCGCAACCAGCATGCAAATCACGAAGAACAGCGGCCATCCCACAGCCTTTGCGATGAAGCCGGCGCCCGAGGACAGATAGGTGCGGCCGACCGCGGACAGCGCGGTGAGCAGCGCATATTGGGTCGCGGTGTGCAGCGGATTGCGGCACAGCGCCGAGAGGTAGGCGACGAAGATCACGGTGCCGATCGCGCTCGTAAAATTCTCGGCCGTGATCGCGAGCGCCAGCGCCCATTGATTGATGCCGACCAGCGCAAGCCAGGAAAAGGACAGATTGGCGACCGCCTGCAGCACGCCGCCGATCCAGAGGCTCGCGGCAAGTGAATAGCGCCGCGCGACAAAACCGCCGGCAAAGCCGCCGATCAGGGTCGCGGCGAGGCCAACGCCTTTGACGATCGCGGCATAGTCGTTGCGGGAGAAGCCGAGGTCGATCACGAACGGCGCCGTCATGCTGCCGGAGAACGCATCGGTGAATTTGAACAGCACCACGAAAGCAAGCGCTGCGATCGCATCCCTGCGGGTCAGGAACTCCGAGAAGGCACCGACCGCCGCATGGATCACGCGCGTGAGGGCGCTTTCGTCATGGGTCGCGGCTTCGGCGCGCACGGAAGGTTCCGGCTCGGTCGCGACCAGCGCGGTGATGCAGCCGATCAGCACCAGCGCTGCCATCACCACATAGCCCCACTTCCAGGCGGCGTTGCGCGCCAGTCCCGTCGATTCGAATCCGGAGACGATGAACAGCGCGCCGGCGGTCGAGACCAGCATGCCGATGCGGTAGGCCGCGACATAGGATGCCATGCCGGCGGCCTGTTCGCTCTCGGGCAGGCTTTCGACGCGAAAGGCATCGACCACGATGTCCTGGGTCGAGGATGTCGCTGCGACCAGCAGCGCTGCAACCGCCACGAAAAGCGGTGAGCGCGCGGGATCGGTTGTCGCGAGCAACAGGATCGCAGCGATCAGCAGCAGTTGCGACAGCAACAGCCAGCCGCGACGCCGGCCGAATTGCCGCGTGAAAAACGGAACATGCAGCGCATCGACCAGCGGCGCCCACAAAAATTTCAATGTGTAGGGCGTACCAACCAGCGCAAACAGGCCGATGGTGCCGAGATCGACGCCAGCTTCGCGCATCCAGATCAGCAGCGTCGAGCCCGATAGCGCCAGCGGCAGCCCCGAGGAGAAGCCGAGCAGCAGCACGATCAGCACGCGCGGCTGCAGGTAGACAGCCAGGCCATCGCGCCAGGACGCTTTTGGCTTTGTGGCGGAAGCGTGCGTGTCGGAGGTAGCTTCGGGAGCGGTCATGCCGCCGTTGGTAGCAGATTCTGGGAAAAATGCTTCCCTACGGATCTGCTACTCCCCCGCCTGCAATTTCCGCAGTGGAAACAAATCCGGCGTCGCCGGCGTCACCAGCCTTGGCGGCTCCGGCGGGGGCTCTTTCGAGAAATCAAGCTCCTCGATGCGGCCGGCGCGTTTTTCGATCTTGTCGGCGGAGATCAGCACCTGGCGGATGTCCTCGTTGACGTCGCCAAAATGCTTCTGCAGTTTCAGCACGCGATCGCGCAGGCGCGTGAGGTCGTCGCCGAGATGCATCACCTCGTTGCGGATCTGGTCGGCGGCGTCGCGGATGCGCGCGTCCTTCAAAATCTGCTGCATCACCTGGATCGCCAGCATCAGAAGCGACGGCGACACCAGCACGACGCGGGCGCGATAGGCCTTCTGGATCACATCATCAAAGCCGTCATGGATTTCGGCATAGACCGATTCCGACGGCACGAACATCAAGGCAGTGTCCTGGGTCTCGCCCGGGATCAGGTATTTCTCGGCGATGTCGGCGACATGTTTCATCACGTCGTTGCGCAGCCGCTGGCAGGCGTATTTCCGCTCGTCGTCCGTGCGCGCGTCGTGCAGCGCGGTCATCGCCTCCAGCGGAAATTTGGCGTCGATGCAGAGCGGGCGCTGGTCGGGCAGGAACACCACGCAATCCGGCCGCTTGCCCGTTGTGAGCGTGTACTGGAACTCGAAGGATCCCTTGGGCATGCCGTCCTGGACGATCGCCTCCATCCGCGCCTGGCCGAAGGCGCCGCGTGCCTGCTTGTTGGCGAGCACGTCGCGCAAGGTCGTCACCTGGGTGGTGAGGTCGGTGAGGTTCTTGTGGGCATTGTCGATGATGCCAAGCCGCTCATGCAGCACGCGCAATGAGTCCATGGTGTTGCGCGTCGAGGACTCCATCGACTGCCCGACCCGGTGCGTGACGGAATCGAGCCGCTCGTTGACGGCGCGCGCCATGTCGGCCTGCCGGCCGGCCAGCGCCTGGGCCATGGCGTCGACGCGGCCGCTAGCCTCGGCCTGCGCCCGCAGCATCTCGCTCAGCCGCTGCTCCAGCTCATCGGCCCGCGCGGCCTGCACGCTCGCGTGTTCCGCCTCGCGCTTGCCTGACCTTGCCACCACGATGGTGATGATCAGGAGCAGGAGCAGCGTCGCCGCGGCGAAGGCGATGACAATGTCGGTGATGTGGACCGGCCAGCCGCCGATCATGAAAAGAATCGGGTTCATGCTGCTCTGTCTAGCCGATTCGCGGTCCGGCGCGAACGAAGAGGGAACATTTATGGTTAATAGAGGCCGAATTTTTATGGTTAACCACGGATGAATTTTTATGGTTAGCGAGGGGTTAACGCGTTCCCGCTCGCATTGACCCAGCGTTGTCAGCCCCTTAAATCGCCGACCGAGGACACCTGGAAGAAATGGCATTACGCGAAATCATCATCCTGCCGGACAAGCAGTTGCGGCTCGTCTCCAAGCCGATCGAGAAGGTGACGCCGGAGATCCGCAAGCTCGCCGACGACATGTTCGAGACCATGTATGAGGCGCCGGGCATTGGGCTGGCCGCGATTCAGGTCGCGCAACCCCTGCGGCTGATCACCATGGATCTGGCGAAGAAGAACGAGGAAGGCGAGACCAAGCCGCAGCCGCGCGTCTTCATCAATCCCGAGATCATCTCCTCGTCGGAGGAATTATCGGTCTACGAGGAAGGGTGTCTCTCGATCCCCGAATATTACGAGGAGGTCGAGCGGCCGGCGCGGGTGCGCGTGCGCTTTCTGGATCTCGACGGCAAGCTGCATGAGGAAGACGCCGAGGGCCTCTACGCCACCTGCATCCAGCATGAGATCGACCATCTCAACGGCGTGCTCTTCATCGACTATCTGTCGAAGCTGAAGCGCGACCGCGTGAACAAGAAGTTTTCCAAGGCCGCCAAGCGCGCGGGGGAGTAGCCTGTGCCCCTCCGCCTGATCTTCATGGGTACGCCGGATTTCTCCGTGCCGACGCTGCTGGAGCTGGCCGCGCATGGCCACGAGATTGCGGCGGTCTATACCCGTGCGCCGAAGCCGGGCGGGCGCGGCATGAAGCTGCAGGCGACGCCGGTGGAAGTCGAGGCGCGGCGGCTGGGCATTCCCGTCGCAACGCCGAAAACGTTGAAGACACCGGAGGCGCTGGAAGAGTTTCGCGCCCATACGGCCGATGCCGCGGTCGTCGTCGCCTATGGTATGATCCTGCCGCAGGCCATTTTGGATGCGCCGAAACTCGGCTGCTACAACCTGCACGCCTCGCTGTTGCCGCGCTGGCGCGGCGCAGCCCCGATCAACCGGGCGATCATGGCCGGTGACGCCGAGTCCGGCGTCATGGTGATGAAGATGGATGTCGGCCTCGACACCGGCGACGTCGCGATGGCCGAGCGGCTTCCGATCACGGATGCGATGACCGCCTCCGACCTGCACGACGCGCTGGCGCCGCTCGGTGCCGACCTGATGGTGCGGGCGATGGCGGCGCTGGAGCGCGACGCGCTGAAGCTCACCAAACAGAGCGAGGAGGGCGTCACCTACGCCGCCAAGATCGACAAGGCCGAAGCGCGGATTGACTGGAACAAGCCGGCGCGCGCAGTGCTGCGGCATATCCATGGGCTCTCGCCATTTCCAGGCGCGTGGAGTGAGATCGCTGGCGGTAGCGACGCGGCGCGCGTGAAGATTTTGCGCTGCGAATTAGCGAAGGGTGCCGGCGCGCCCGGTGCCGTGCTCGACGATCAGTTGACCATCGCCTGCGGCGAGGGCGCGATCCGTATCGTCGAATTGCAGCGCTCAGGCAGGGCGCCGATGAAAGCCGCGGAGTTCTTGCGCGGTACGCCGTTGAAGCCGCCGGCGCGGCTCGCCTGATGCCCCGCTACAAGCTCACCATCGAATATGACGGCGCGCCGTTCGCGGGCTGGCAGTTGCAGCCCGATCACCCCACCGTGCAGGGCGCGCTGGAAGCGGCGGTGAAGGCGACCTGCGGCGAAGATGTGCGCGTGCATGGCGCAGGCCGCACCGATGCCGGCGTGCATGCGCTGGGACAGGCCGCGCATGTCGACATCACCAAGCATTTCACGCCGGGGCGGCTGCGTGACGCCGTGAATGCGCATCTGCGCCCCGCACCGGTCGCGGTGCGATCGGCCGAAATCGTGTCGGAAACATTTGAGGCGCGCTTCTCGGCCGTGAAGCGGCACTATCTCTATCGGATCGCCAACACGCGGGCCAACCTCGCGCTCGATGTCGGCCGGGTCTGGCGCGTGCCGCGCCGGCTCGATTCCGATGTGATGCATGCCGCCGCACAGCGTCTGATCGGCAAGCATGATTTCACGACGTTTCGTGACACGGAGTGCCAGGCCAAATCGCCGGAGAAGACGCTCGACCAGCTCGACGTCATCCGCGAGGGTGACGCGATCCGCATCCTCACCTCGGCGCGATCGTTCCTGCACAGCCAGGTGCGCTCGATGGTGGGCTCACTGGTCTGGGTCGGCGAGGGCCGCTGGAGCGCAGACGATCTCTCCGCCGCACTCACCGCGCGCAACCGCGCCGCTTGTGGCGTCGTCGCCCCGCCGGAAGGGCTGTATCTGGTGAAGGTGGATTACTAGGCCTTGTGCAGCACGAGGTGCGTGGCGTTTGCGGTCGCCACTTGCTCCGTGCGCTTGTAGCCGAGCTTCACGAGATCGAGATCGGTGAAAAGGTTTTCGCCCGATCCCAGCAGGGCCGGCACCGTCGCGATGTGGAGCTCGTCGACCAGACGTGCGCGCAGATATTGCCTTAACGTTGCGACGCCGCCGCCCAACCGCACATCCTTGCCGCCGGCGGCCCGTCGGGCGCGTTGCGCCGCCGCCTCGATGCCATCGGTCACGAAATGGAAGACCGTGCCGCCTTTCATCTCGATTGGCGCGCGGGGGTGGTGCGTCAGCACGAATACGGGACAGTGATAGGGCGGTTCATCGCCCCACCAACCCTTCCAGCCATCGTCCTGCCATGGGCCGCGCACAGGCCCGAACATGTTGCGGCCCAAGATCCAGGCGCCGATATTCTCATACCCGCGGGCCGCAAAATCATCGTCCGGCCCGGTTGTGCCATCGTCCTTGTCGAGGTGCGTCCTCTGAAACGTCCGCGTTTGCAAAACCCATTCGTGCAACGCCATCCCGCCGATACCGATCGGATTGTTGATGTCCTGGTTGGGGCCTGCGCCGTAGCCGTCAGCCGACACGGAAAAGCAGCGGATCACGAGTTTCGACGTCTCACCCGGCAGGTTATTCGACATGGATGGCTCTCGGCAGTTTGTGTGCAGTCTCCTCTCATGGACGAGCGAGGTGGCTGCAATCCGACATCGCGCGAAGATATTTTTGACGTTTGGGCGCCGGCCGGGTCAGCTGAAATACCGGTCCAATATCCCGCGATAGACCTTGGTCAGCGTCTCGATATCCCTGACCGAGGCGCGCTCGTCGACCTGGTGCATGGTCTGGCCGAGCAGGCCGAACTCGATCACCGGGCAATAGCTCGCGATGAAACGTGCGTCTGATGTGCCGCCGGTGGTGGAGAGGTCCGGCTTGCGGCCCGTGACCTCCTCGATCGCGGAGACCGCAAGATCGGTGAACGCGCCGGGCTTGGTCACGAACACGTTCGAGTTCGACGGCTCCCACACGATCCGCGCCTTGATGCGGTTGCCGGCGGCTTTGGCGAGCCGCGCCTCGACCAGCTCGCGCAAGCTCGTCTGCGTGTGCAGGTCGTTGTAGCGGATGTTGAAGGTGGCGCGCGCTTGTCCTGGAATGACGTTGAAGGCGCCGTTGCCGACATCGACCGAGACGAACTCCAGGTTCGAGGGCTGGAACTGCGCGCTGCCGTGGTCGAGCGGCTCGTCGCTGATCGCGACAATCAGCCGCGAGATGTCGGGCACGGGATTGGACGCGCGGTGCGGATAGGCGACATGGCCCTGCAGGCCGTCGACATAGAGCGTGCCGGACTGCGAGCCGCGGCGGCCGACCTTGATGCAGTCGCCCATCTCCTGCTGGTTGGAAGGCTCGCCGAGTACGCAATGATCGAACTTCTCGCCGCGATCGGCGACCCATTTCAGAAGCTTTACGGTGCCGTTGATGGAAGCGGCTTCCTCGTCGCCGGTGATGAGGAACGAGATCGAGCCTTTGCCGTTTTCTTGCGGCTTGCCGCCATGATCGGCGAGATATTGCAGCACCGCCGCGGCGCTGCAGGCGATGCCGCCCTTCATGTCGACCGCGCCGCGGCCGTAGAGGAAGCCGTCCTTCACCTCGCCCGAGAAGGCGCCATGGCTCCAGGCGGCCTCGTCGCCGGCCGGCACCACGTCGGTGTGGCCGGCAAAGGTGATGTGCGGCGCTTGCTCACCGATACGCGCATAGAGATTATCGACGTCGGCGGTGCCGGCTTCGGAGAAGGTGACGCGATGCGTGGTGAAGCCGTGCTGCTTGAGCAGCGTTTCCAGCACGCCCAGCGCGCCGGCATCGATTGGCGTTACGGAAGGACAGCGGATGAGAGCTTGAGCGATCGAGAGGGCATCATTCATGTCCCCGGCTTAACACGCATGCCGGGCGGCGGGCTACCGAGATGTGGCGTCAGCTCGATCTCGCCCTGCTGGTCCCAGGTGGTCGTCGCACGCAACCTCATCGTCGGGCTGCGCGGCCGCGTCGGCTGCTTGCCGAGCGGGTTCGGCCCGAACCGGTTGGTCCAGCGCGTGCCTGGGAGGAAATAGAGCTCGGCGACACCCCAGAGATAGCATGCGGGGATCGGCCAGATGACGAAGAGGGTCCAATAGCTGTCGGGGAGACGGTCCGCGAATTGTCCGCACAGACCAGGCACTACGAAGAAGACGACGAGCCACCAGCCGCTCCGGTCGCGATCGTGCAGCCGCTTCACCGCGGTGGCGAGAAACATCCAGAGCACCGGAGGCAGGACGATCGCGTGGGCGGCGATCGAGCCAAGCTCGGACCGCGACCAGGCGCGATAGGATTGCGGGTCGAACACGGCGAAGATGTTGGTCAGGTTGAAGTTGATGCTGAGCTTCTGAGTGCCTCCGAACAGGTAGCTGATCGGAACGAACAACAGCATGATCAGGAACAACATCAGGCCGCAGATCACCAATCCGGCAAGCCAGTACTTGGCGCGGTTGATACGGCCCTCGAAACTGAACAGATACCCGATCATCGTAACCTCCGGACGGCGGTGAATCGCAGTCCGGAGATTGGTCGGTTTGGCGGGCTCTGCGGTTCGAATCAGTCCCGCAGCAGCTCGTTGATACTGGTCTTCGACCGGGTTCGCTCGTCGACGCGCTTCATGATGACGGCGCAGGCCGTGGAGGGGCCGATCTGGCCGTTCTTCATGGGCTTGCCGGGCAGCGCGCCCGGCACCACCACGGAATATTCCGGCACCTCGCCGACGAACACTTCGCCGGTCTCGCGGTCGACGATCTTGGTCGAGGCGCCCAAAAACACGCCCATCGCCAGCACCGCGCCCTTGCGCACGATCACGCCTTCGGCGACCTCTGAGCGCGCGCCGATGAAGCAATCATCCTCGACGATCACGGGCTCGGCCTGCAGCGGCTCGAGCACGCCGCCGATGCCGACGCCGCCGGAGATGTGCACGCGCTTGCCGATCTGCGCGCAGCTTCCAACCGTCGACCAGGTGTCGACCATGGTCGATTCATCGACATAGGCGCCGAGATTAACGAAGGAGGGCATCAGCACGACGTTCTTGGCGATGAAGGCCGAGCGGCGGACGATGGCTCCAGGCACCGCGCGAAAACCGGCATCGCGAAAGCGGTTCTCGCCCCAGCCCTCGAATTTCGAGGGCACCTTGTCCCACCAGCTGGCCTTGCCGGGGCCGCCGGGAATCGGGCTCATGTCGTTGAGGCGGAACGACAACAGCACCGCCTTCTTCAGCCATTGGTGCACTTTCCATTTGCCGCTAGCCTCGCGCTCGGCAACGCGCGCTTCGCCCTTGTCCATCAGTTCCAGCGCATGATCCACGGCCTCGCGCACCTCGCCCTTGGTCGAGGTCGAGATGCCGTCACGCGCGTCGAACGCGCTGTTGATGGTGGATTCGAGCTGGCTTGCGGACATCGGTATTTCCTTGAGCAGGAATGGTCGGGTAGGGGAGGCTTTTCGGGATTTGGCGCGATGGAGTCAAGGCTCAGCTGTTGCCCTGTATCCCCTGTCGTCCCTGCGAAAGCAGGGACCCATTACCACAGGATTTGGTGGGGTGAAGAACGTCGTTACAGCCAGCCTGCCCGTCACATAAATCACGCGGTATGGGTCCTGGATCGGCGCCCGGCTTCGCCTCGCTTGTCCAGGACGACAGCCGCTATTGTTGCAACAACCCCTGCAAAAACCCCGTCAGATCATCCGTGACATGATCGACATGCGCCGCATCGCGGCCTTCGAGCTCCCAGTCCTCGCGCACGACCTCCTTCGAGCCATCGGGCACCACCAGCACCGTGGTCATGCCGAGCTGATGCGGAACCACGAGATTGCGCGCGAGGTCCTCGAACATCGCCGATTTCGCGGGATCAACGGCATGGTCGCGCAGAAATTTCTGATAGGTCTGCGGCGCGGGCTTGGGCTCGAGGTCGGCGGCGATGATGTCGAACACCCCATCGAAATGGCCGACGAGACCAAGGCGCGACAGCACCGCGTCGACGTGATCGACCGAGCCGTTGGTCAGGATCAGCTTGCGGCCGGGCAATTTCGTGATCGCCGCGCCCATCTCAGGGTTGGGCTCAAGCGGCGAATGGTCGATCTTGTGCACATAGGCCAGATAGTCGTCGGCCCGAACACCGTGCTCCGTCATCATGCCGCGCATGGTGGTGCCGTAGCGGCGGTAATAGTCCTTCTGGATGAGCCGGGCTTCCTCGGCCGACACGTTCAGCCAGGCCGACACGAACTCCCCGATCCGCGCATCCACCTGCTGCCACAGATTGACGTGATGCGGGTAGAGCGTGTTGTCGAGGTCGAACACCCAGGTGTCGACATGGGTGAAGGTGCGGGGTGATTTCATTCCACTCTCAACTCATCGTTCCCGAACGCGCCAATCTCTCCAATGTCGTCCTGGCTTTCCGCCTTCGCTCTTCGAGCTACGGCGGACACGTCGCCAGGACGACGGCGGAGTTTGTGGCGCGGCAAGGAGCATCATAGCTACATCACGGCATCGTAAAGCGCAGCGTCTTGCCGCCGGCGGACAGATCGACCGCCGCGAATCCCGTCGCGGCGAAGCCGCGGCTGGGACAATCGCCCTGCTCATTGGTTTCGAACTTGCTCTCGCGGGTGCAGAGCTCTTTTCCGCCGCTCCAGTTCAAGGGCTTGTCCTTGACCTTGATGGTGCGGTTGTCGGCATCGACGGCTTCGGCAAAGCTGAACACCTGCTTCGGCGTCCCGCTGACATCGGGATGCAGGCATTTGCCGGGCTCGATCCGGTACCAGCCGCGGCTGACGACGGACTTGCCGTCGTCGGTCGCCACCGCCGCCATGATCTTGTGCGGCGTGTCGTTGCACCAGGTCAGCCCGGTCGCGGATGGCGACTGCACGGCGTCGACCATGGTGGTGAAGAAGTTTTGCGACTGCACAACGTCAGAAGAGAGCCCGCGGCTCTTCAGGAAGGAGGCCAAGGCCGTTTGCGTCTTCGGCCCGTCGACGCCGTCGATCGGGGCCGCGTCATAGCCCGCGATCACGAGCAGCCGCTGGATGCCGGCAAGCCTCGCCTGCTCGTCATCATACTCACTGTCCTCGGCGAGATAGGCGACGAGGTTGCCGTCGTCGGTCTGTGTCGGCGTGATCTGGGTGAATTGCGCTTGTGTCTGCCCGGTGCGGCATTGGCGCGCGGCGGCGATGACGAAATTGTCCTGGGCAACGCAGAGCGTGTCGCTGCCGTTCTGCGGGATCGGCGAGGCGCCATAGACGGCGAGCGCGCGTGCATTCAAGAGGATGCGGTCGGCATTGAGCGTGCCCTGCACGACGACGCGGCAGGTGGCGGGATCGATGCGGAACCAGCCGCGCGTTGCGGTCGCCGACTTGTCATCGATGCCGATCGCGGCCTCGACCACATAGCTCATGCGGTTGCAGAGTTTCAGGTCGGCCTGGGCCGGTTCGGAGGACACCAGGAAGGAGATGATCGCAGCCGGCAGCGCGAGCAGCGTACGCTCCAGCAGCGACCATATGCGCTGCCGCACAATTTGCTCGTCATGCCCGGGCTTGACCCGGGCATCCACGTCTTGGCCACGCTCATAAGCCGTGGATGGCCGGGACATATGCGCTGAGACGCGCTTCGCGCTTAAGCCCGGCCATGACGATGGATGGTCCTGAGTCGTCACTTGTGGATCAGCGTGCCCGTGCCCTGATTCGTGAACAGCTCAAGCAATACCGCATGCTGCATCTTTCCGTCGATGATGACGACGCCCTGGACGCCCTGTTCCAGTGCATAGATGCAGGTCTCGACTTTCGGGATCATGCCGCCGGAAATGGTGCCATCGGCGATCAGCTTGCGTGCATCCTTGATCGACAATTCCGGGATCAGCTTCTTGGACTTGTCGAGCACGCCAGGCACATCGGTGAGCAGCAGCAGGCGCTTGGCCTTCAGCGCGCCGGCGATGGCGCCGGCGAAGGTGTCGGCGTTGATGTTGAGCGTCTGGCCGTTCTGCGAGGTTGCGAGCGGCGCCAGCACCGGGATCAGCTCGTGGCCGATGAGCTGGTTGAGCAGGGTGAGGTCGACCTTCTCGGGGTCGCCGACAAAGCCGAGATCGACCGCCTTCTCGATATGCGAGTCCGGATCGACCATGGTGCGCGTCGTCTTCGACGCCTTCACCATGTTGCCGTCCTTGCCGGAGAGGCCGACCGCCTTGCCGCCGGCTTCATTGATGTAGCCAACGAGCTGCTTGTTGACCGAGCCCGCCAGCACCATCTCGACGATCTCGATGGTGGCGGCGTCCGTGATGCGAAGGCCCGCGGCAAATTCCGACTGGATGCCAAGACGCTTGAGCATGGTCGCGATCTGCGGCCCGCCGCCGTGCACAACCACCGGATTGATCGCGGTCTGCTCCAAGAGCACGATGTCGCGCGCGAAGGCTTTGGCGGTGTCCTCGGCGCCCATGGCATGGCCACCATATTTGATGACGATGGTTTCCTCGTCATATTGCTGCATATGCGGCAGCGCCTCGGACAGGATGCGGGCCTGATCGAGCGGGCTGATTTCGGTCATTGTGGGTCTCTTGGGGCTGATCGCTTGTTCGGCGGGACGGTGCGGTTTCTATCCGATTGCCGCCGTCGCGCAAAGCGCCCGTTTCGTTGCCCGGCCGTCACACTTTCCGTGGCCAGACCGCCGAAAGCGCGAGCACGATCCAGCTCGCGATCAGCAGCGTGCCGCCGGTGGGGGCTGCCATCGGAAACAGGCTGTGATCGGCATATTGGCGCACGGTCAGGTCACCCGCGAACAGGCTGGCTGCAATGACGAAGCCAATTGCAGCCACAATCCCGATCCGCGCATGCAAAATCCCCCGTTCGGTCAGCGCCGCCGTGCCCAGCACCGCTGTTGCATGAAACAACAGCATCGAAGAAGCAGGACCCAGACGCGAGGCATCGGCCAGATGCGCGGCGCCCGCCGCCAGCACGACGCCACAGGCGCCCATCAGGCCGGCAAGGGCGATCAGGATCCGATAGGAAGCCATCAGCTTCGCTCCTCCAGCAGCCGCATTATGGCCGCGCGCAATTCCGGCATGCCGGCACCCGAGCGGGAGGAGGTCGCGAGCACGTCGGGAAATGCGGCAGGATGTTTGGCGAGCGTCTCGGCGGTTTTGGCGCGACAGGCGTCGAGCTCGCCCGGTTTCACCTGGTCGGCCTTGGTCAGCACGATCTGATAGCTGACGGCCGCCCGGTCGAGCGTCTTGAACACCTCGAAATCGACGTCTTTCAGCCCGTGCCGCGCATCGATCAGCACATAGACACGCGCCAGCGAGGCACGCCCGAGCAGGAACTTATGGATCAACGCAGTCCAGGACGCGACTTGAGTCTTGGGTGCGGACGCATAGCCGTAGCCGGGCATGTCGACCAGCCGCAAGGCCGCCTTGCCAGGGATTTCAAAGAAGATCAGCTCCTGGGTGCGGCCCGGCGTGTGCGAGGTCCGCGCCAGATTGTTGCGGCCGGTCAGCGCATTGATCAGCGAGGATTTGCCGACATTGGAGCGGCCGGCGAAGGCGATCTCGAGCCCCTGCATCGGCGGCAGGGTTTCGATCGAGGGGGAGGCCCAGATGAACTGCCAGTCGCCGGCAAATAGCTTTCGTCCCGCCTCGATCAGCTTCGCATCGATGTCGGCTGTCATGCGAAGAGCCCGCCCTCGTTATGGCCGGGCAAAAGCGCGAAGCGCGTCTTCATGCATGGTGTCCCGGCCATCCACGTCTTTCTGGTTGTTACCCTCCAAGACGTGGATGCCCGGCATCGCAGACAAGTTTACGCAGTCTGCGCTAGCTTGACTGCATGCCGGGCATGACGAATGAGAGAGATTTTGGAATGGCGTGGCGCGGCTGCGTCACGCCTCACTTACCGCTTTTTTTTTGAAGGTCGACTTGATGTTGTCGAACAGTTCAACCTTCACGCCGTTGCGTCGCATGATGAAGCTCTGCTGCAGCACCGATAGCGTGTTGTTCCAGGCCCAGTAGATCACGAGCCCGGCCGGGAAGCCCGCCAGCATGAAGGTGAAGATGACCGGCATCCAGCCGAAGATGAGCTGCTGCGTCGGATCCGGCGGCGTCGGATTGAGCTTCATCTGGAACCACATCGTGACGCCCATGATGAGCGGCCAGATGCCGAGCGCGAGGTAGTGTCCGAACAGCGGGATCTGCGTCGGGTCGTAATGCAGCAGGCCGAACAGCGTGAACAGGTTGGTCGGATCGGGCGCCGAGAGGTCCTTGATCCAGCCATAGAACGGCGCGTGCCGCATTTCGATGGTGACGAACAACACCTTGTAGAGCGAGAAGAACACCGGGATCTGGATCGCGATGGGAAGACAGCCCGCGATCGGGTTGATCTTCTCCTTCTTGTAGATCTCCATCATCTCCTGCTGTTGCTTCACCTTGTCGTCGGGATAGCGCTCTTTGAGCGCCTGCAGCTGCGGCTGCACCGACTTCATCTTCGCCATCGAAGCGTAGGACTTGTTGGCGAGCGGGAAGAACAGGAGCTTGACGATCACGGTCACCAGCAGGATCGCGATGCCGAAATTTCCGACCAGGTGATAGAAGAAGTCCAGCGCCAGGAACATCGGCTTGGTGATGAAGTAGAAATGGCCCCAATCGATCAGCAGGTCGAAATGGTTGAGGCCGAGCTGCTGGTTGTAGCCGCCGAAACCCACGAACGGAAAATTCAGGCCGACGACGCTCGCCTCCTTGGCGCCCGCGAAGACGCGCGCATTGGCCGAGCCGGTTCCGCCGATATTGATCGTCTGCGCCGGCAAGAGGTAATCCGCCTGGTAGCGCTTCTGCTGTCCGCCGGTAGAGAAGTGGGCCTGCATCAGGGTTTGATTGGTATCGGGCAGCAAGGCCGCCGCCCAGTATTTGTCGGTGATGCCGAGCCACGCATTGGTGACGTTGGTGAATGGGACGGCCTGTTCTTCGACTTTCTTGTAGGTCAGCTCCTGCAGGCCCTGGTCGCCGAGATAGCCGATGAAGCCTTCATGCAGGATCGAATAGCCGGAAACCGGCGGCGTGCCCCCGCGCGAGATCAGCGCGTAGGGGTACAGCGTCACCGGAGCATTGCCGGTGTTGGTGACCTCGTCCCTGACAGTGAAGAGATAGTGGTCATCGACCGCAATGGTGCGGTGGAAGACCAACCCCTCGCCATTGTCGTATTTCAGGACCAACGGCGAGGACGACGTCAGCGATCCGCTGCTCTCCTGTTGCCAGGTCGTGTCCTGGTTGGGGAGACGCACCGTCGAGCCCGCGGCCGGGACCCAACCGAATTCGGAATAGTAGGGACTTGCCGTATTCGAAGGCGCGAACAGCTCGATCGGTGGCGAGTTGGGATCGACCGTCTCGCGGTACTTCACCAGCGACAGATCGTCGATGCGCGCGCCCTTCAGCGAGATGCTGCCAATGAGGGTCGGGGTCTCGATCTTGACGCGCGGGGTTGCCGCGATCGCGGTGTCGCGATCCACCACGGGTCCACTGCCCGCGGCCGGGGCGGCCGCCGTCGGTGCAGGGGCACTGCCGGCCTGCGGCGGCGTGTTCGTGGCCGAGCTGTTGTCGGCAGGCTGGGTGGCGGCGTTCTTCTGCAGTTCCGCCTGGGCCTGCTGCGCGGCGCGCTGCTTCTCCATCTGCGGGATGTTGTAGAAATACTGCCAGGCGATCAGCACCAGGCCTGAGAGGATGACGGCGAGGATGGTGTTGCGATTATCGAGCATCGAATTAGGTCTCGCTTTGGGTCTCGTCGTTCGATCCGGGACGCGGCTCGGGCGCTTCGCGTTTGGGGCGTTGACGTTTAAGGTCTTGCCGGTCGAGGCGTTGTAGCGCCGAACGGAGGTCGTCGAGCATGGTACTGAAGTCGCACGTCAGGGCGGCGCGACGCCCGACCAGCACATAATCATGGTGCGGCCGCATCGCCATCGCGTCGAGCCCGCGCACGGCCTCTCGCAGGCGGCGGCGGATACGGTTGCGCTGGGGCGCGTTCCCGTTCTTCTTGGTGACCGTAAATCCGACCCGGATCGGGCCCAAATCGTCGCGGGGGCGGCTCTGCAGGGTGAAGGCGCTGGAATTGATCCGCGCGCCATTGGCAACGGCGAGGAAATCCGCCCGCTGCCTCAGCCGATCCATGGATAAGGTCTCCGGCGGCCCTCAGGCGCTCAGGCGCTTGCGGCCACGCGCGCGGCGCGCGGCGAGGACCTTGCGGCCGCCGGTCGTGGCGAGGCGGGCGCGGAAGCCGTGACGGCGCTTGCGCACCAGTTTGCTGGGTTGATAAGTCCGCTTCACGGGTGGTTCTCCGCTGACCGGGCAATCTGCCTGTTAAGGGTTTAAGAGGAAGTCCGGATGACCTCCGGCCCGAAACGGACCGGTTCCGGCCGCAACGGGCCGCCTCCGGCAAAACCGGGTCATCCCTGACAATTGGCGCGGCTTATAAGGGAGCGACCGGTTTTCGTCAACGTTCCGAGGTGATTTGGGCGCGTTTCTTCGAATTGTAGTTTTTTGCTAGAATATGTTGATTTTTGCGGTGTTTTTGCGTGTGAGGATAGCCGTTCCGACGCTCTCGCCTTAAATCAGGGTAACGGCTGACATTAGCGATCCGTAATTTGACCATCCGGGGCAGTGGATCGCATGTTCCAAGGGGCAGGCCAGCGAAGGCAGACAGTGTGTCAGTGACCGACGACCAGCCGACCATCGAACAGCCGCCGCGGGGCAAACTGCCGCAACGGCTGGGGCTGTCCGGCAAGCTTCTGCTGCTCACGATTCCCCTCGTGGTGATCGCGTGCATGCTGATCTATGTGCCCGCTATCGCGAACTTCCGCATGAACCGCCTCAACGACCGGCTTGCTGCGGCCAACACCGCCGCGCTGGTCCTTGATGCCGCGCCGTCAGGCATGGTGCCGGATTCGCTTGCCCAGCAAATTCTGACCAGCATCGGTGCGCACGCCGTCGCCATCAAGATGGGCCAGCAGCGCCGTCTGCTCGCCAGCGCCGAGCTGCCGGCTGCGATCGACCACGACATCGACATGCGCACCATGACGGTGTGGGAGGCGATCGCCGGCTCCTTCCAGATGCTGCTGGAAAGCGGCAACCAGACCATCCGCGTGATCGGGCCTGCGCCGGGCGGCGCGCAATTCATCGAGACCGTGGTCGACGAGAAGCCGCTGCGGCAATCGATGTACCGCTTCTCTCGCAACCTCTTGATGGTCGGGCTCGGCATCGGCGTCCTCACCGCTTTCCTCGTCTATGTTTGCCTGCATTTCCTGTTCGTGCGGCCGATGCGCCGGCTGACCGCGGGCATGGTCGCCTTCCACGAAAATCCGGAAAGTGCCGCCAAGATCATCGAGCCGAGCGAACGCGGCGACGAGATCGGCGTCGCCGAGCGCGAGCTCTCCGCCATGCAGCGCGACCTCGTCTCGATGCTGCATCAGAAGAGCCGGCTCGCCGCACTCGGCCTCGCCGTCTCCAAGATCAATCACGATCTGCGAAATCTGCTCGCGTCCTCGCAGCTTTTGTCGGATCAGCTCGCCAGCGTGCCCGATCCGCGGGTGCAGCGCTTTGCGCCGAAATTGATGCGCTCGCTGGAGCGCGCCATCGCCTTCTGCCAGTCGACGCTGTCCTACGGCCGCGCCCAGGAGGCCGCGCCGGATCGCCGCATGATCCTGATCGAACCTGTTGTGGCCGAGGTCCGTGAGACCGCTGGACTGGCTTCCGACGCCTCGATCGCTTGGGTCAGCGCGATCGAGCGCGGGCTTGCCGTCGATGCCGACCCGGACCAGCTGTTCCGCGTGCTGCTCAACCTCGTGCAACGCGGCGCAGGCGCTGGAAAGTCATCCCAGGAACGATCCCGCCAGCATGCAGATTCGCGTCACCGGGCGGCGCGAGGGCGCGGTCGCGATTCTGGAGGTGTCCGATACCGGTCCCGGCGTGCCGGCCAAGGCGCGCGACCACCTGTTCGAGGCGTTCCGGAGCTCGAGCCGCCCCGGCGGCAGCGGGCTCGGCCTTGCAATTGCCGCCGAGCTGGTCCGCGCCCATGACGGCGATATCCACCTCGTCGAGGGCACCTTGGGCGCCACTTTCCGGATCGTGATCCCGGACCGCCCGGTGGAACTGCTCTCCGTGCGCAACGAGCGGGCAAGGGCATAGGTTCTCCCGTCATTCCGGAGCGTCGCGAATGCGACGAAGGGCGGAATCTCGCGCCAAAACCTCCGGATTCCGGGTTCGATGCTTCGCATCGCCCCGGAATGACGGCGCAAAACCCTCGTCCCGGCGCTTGCCAATTGCGGCCGGAGCGGGTAGCTAGGGCCGTCTTTCGCGATCCTTCGGATATTGCCGAAATGCGGGCGTTGAGCCTGCGGATAGCATGCGAAATACGCGCCCGTAGCTCAGCTGGATAGAGCATCAGACTACGAATCTGAGGGTCGGACGTTCGAATCGTTCCGGGCGCGCCATCTATCTCACCCCTCTCTCAGGAAGGGCATCCGCCGAAATTCTTGATTTTCGCCGTGGCGGCCGCTGGCCTTTGCCTGGATCTGCCCGCAAGCATAGCTCTCGCCTGCGCCAATCACCGCCTCGCGCCCGCCGGGCAGCTCCTCCCCAAACCGAGCAAACGGGACTACCGTAAGGTGAGGGGGCAGGTAATGCCCCCTAGACGAGAAGCAGGTTTTCTCGCTATTTTTTTCCCGATCCGGTCGCACAAAATGCTGTCTCGGGGGCATACCGTGAAGCGATTTTCATATTTGCTTTTTTTAGTTTTAGTCAGCCAGGCGCAGGCTGCGGTGAGGTTTGACTCGGAACGTTGGTACGGGATCGAATATCACGTCACCATCCTCGGAGAGATCGAAGCCGGCGATAGCGACAAGTTCAAGCAGCTAGTCCTCACCCACCTCAGAGCCAGTCATCTCATCAGTCAGTTCAACATCTACTCCTCCGGAGGAAATGTCGACGAAGCGTTCAAGATGGGAGAGCAAATCCGGGCGCTGGCCGCACCGACCAACGCACCGGAGTTGCAGCCCGACGGCAAGCCTCGCTGCACCATGGGTTCACTCGACACCCAGACGACCCGCTCCGGCAGCTGCGATTGTCAAAGCGCCTGTTTTCTCGTGTGGGTCGCCGGCGTCGGACGAACAGGCTCCTATATCGGCATTCATCGACCGCATTTCGAGGATTTCGGACGCACGAGCCAGAAAGAGGCTTTTGAGCGTTACAACGAGCTTATGTCAAAAACCAAAGACTACTTCAAAAAGCTGAACCTGCCGGATTGGGTATTTCCAAGACTGTATTCCGTTGCATCGGGAAACATGCTTCTCCTGCCGCAAGCGGACATTCTGGAATTGCAAAACAACCGGGTCTACCTCGAAGAATACATCTTCTCGAAATGCGGCAACGAGCCTGGCGGTACGGTCAACAGCAGCAGGGAAAGGAAAGCCTATATCGAATGCAAAATGCCGGAGGTCGACACAGCACTGTCAGAAGGTGCAAACAGATATCTGAGCCTTTACGGCAATCCCTCCGAGGTCTTTATTCAACCCCCTCCGTCGCAATCAGGTGCGGGCATCAGGGAGCCGTTCATGGCGATGGCGCCTCCGGTGAATCCCATCCTTCCTCGGCCTGCCGAACCGCAGGTCAAGCCAAAGGAATGCGAAAAGGTGACGGGAGACGACGTTATCGTGGACGTAAGATTTGGAGATCCCGATGGCGGCTTGGTGGTTCGGGCGGAGCCCAGCATCCTAGGCGACCGGCTGGGCACAATTCCCTCGGATGGAGTTGGCGTTCGCCGCGAGGAATGCGACGCCAGCAGCAATTGGTGCAAAGTGAGATACGAATGCCTGGCCGGTTGGGTCTCGGCGCATTTTCTCTCATCCAGGCAATCCCATGTCTTCCGCGTGGTTGGAGTGTCCGCCAACGACAGGGACGGTGGTCTGAACGTGCGGACCGGTCCGGGCGTCTCGTTCTCGGTAACCGGGACTGTTCCATACAACGCGACCAATGTGGTCCGTCACAATTGCGAGGTCAAAAATGGACAGGAATGGTGCTTGATATCCTCCGGCACAATTTCGGGTTGGGCGGCGAGACGTTATCTGGGGCCGTGAATCTGCCTTGAATCGGACAATGGCTCAGGTGCATCGGTATTGGTGTTGGCGAGCAGCCGGCCTGCAGAAAGGTGGTTGAGGCGAAAATCTGTGCCGGTGCAACCGTCCCGGGTCTGCTACTCTGGAATGGTGCCGAACCAATCGGCTGTTTGTTGATGGCATTGCGGAATCGGAATCCTGCCGAAGGAGTGCTGAAGCGATGAACGCCCAGGACAGCAAAGCATTGCCGGCATCCCGTGATGGCCGGGCTTGTTCATCACGGGAGAGTCTTCTCAGGACTGGCCGGTATGGAGCTTTCGCCTGTGCGGCCGTTTTGCTTCTGCTTTTCGGCGGCACAGACAGAACTAGAGCAGCCAACGATGGAAAGCCCGCCCACGCGGCGGTCAAGGGAAACAAGGCAA
>Ga0210401_10001908_pt1 | contig 23644 bp, 21 predicted proteins | sample IncBWH32MmetaG_FD_150866 | JGI IMG/M metagenome (GOLD analysis project Ga0210401, IMG submission 150866) | Forest soil microbial communities from Barre Woods Harvard Forest LTER site, Petersham, Massachusetts, United States - Inc-BW-H-32-M | ecosystem: Environmental > Terrestrial > Soil >... | reverse complement strand
GCTGAGGATTACACCGCACTGCACCTAGCTTTCGCGTCACCCTCCTGTCGGTTTGGAATCGCCAAAATTTGGGCTCGTTGAAGCCTCGGCATCCCCGTGCCAGACTCGGAGGTTCCTGGGGATGCCAATGCGACTGCTGTTCGCCAAAAAGACAAATGAATGCCCGCAATGCGCTAGCTCGCGCGTGCGCCGCTCTTATCGAAGAGGATTTCTCGAACGCGGCGTGTTGCGCCTCCTGTTTTTATGGCCTTACCGCTGCGATGCGTGCGATGCGCGATTCCTCGGCTTTCGCCGTCAGTACGCCCGGATCCGGATGACCGCACCGGAGCACCGCTAGGCATCTGCCTCTTTCCAAAGCCGCTTGCCCAATGATGGTGGCTACCGCCTTAACGGGCATGTGGTTTCAACTGCGCTCCTGACGGTCCTGCAAGAGTGTAGTAATCTGACGAAAAGCATCGTGCGCTTGAACCTATGGAGAGGGAAACCTTCGAGAACTGGCTGGACTCGTACGGGCGCGCCTGGATGGGTCGCGATCCCAATGCCGCAGCCGCGCTGTACACGGACGACGCCACCTACCAAGTCACGCCGTTTGGCGAAGCCCTACGGGGTCGTGATGAAATTCGTACGTATTGGGAGTGGGTCGCAAGGACCGAGGAAAGAATCCAATTTCACTATGAGGTGATCGCCGTCACTGCCGAGAATGGTGTCGCTCGATGGTGGGCCTCGTTCCTCACCGTGCCACCGGGTCTAGAAACAAAGTTGGACGGCATCTTTGTGATTTCTTTGAATGCCGAGGGTCGCTGCCTGTCATTGCGCGAGTGGTGGCACAAGCTGCAGTAGTCGCGTTCGTTTGAAAGATAAAGAGCCTCGAACTTACGAGGTTAAATTGAAAATTTGTCCGGTCACTTCAAAGGAATTAGACTGACCAGGCGCCCAGTTGAGCCCGCCCGCGTTACCGGATTATGAAGCCAAACATCCGGTTAGTGTTAATCAGGCACAAAGGCGATCTGGAACGCGGCTCTGAAAAACCATAGAATCAGATCAGTTAACTTTTCAGCCGTTATAATGCCTACATGACGGCTTCCCCCACACAACACATGCAGTGCATGGAGGTTTGGGGAGGCAGTCAGATCACGTCCAGAGGAGTCGAATTGGCGGGTCTGGATGTCTGGATCTATAGCAAACCATTCGGCCAAGCTCAGCGTGGCGGCGACGTCTACTACGTCTCTAGTTGCGCCTCGGGCCGCATTAGCCGTCTGCTCCTCGCCGATGTTTCCGGCCACGGCATATCCGTCGCTTCCATGGCAGCCGATCTGCGCACCCTAATGCGCCGCTTTGTGAATCGCCTGGACCAGAAAGAATTCGTCCGACTCCTGAACGAGCAGTTCACCACGCTCTCCAGTCAGGGCAGCTTCTCGACGGCGGTCGTCACCACCTTTTTCGCACCCAGCCGTCGGCTCACTCTTTGCAATGCTGGTCATCCTCGTCCCCTACTCTTTCGAGTTCTCGATGGCCGTTGGTCGTTCCTTGGGCACCAGGACAATCCTGAAAAGAAGGGGCCGAGCAACATTCCCCTCGGCATCTTTCAACTTGCCGACTACGAGAATGTAGACATCGAACTCGACCCTGGCGACTGCGTTCTCAGTTACACCGACGCTCTTATCGAATCCTGCGATGCCGATGGCGAAATGCTCGGCGAAGCAGGCCTGCTACGTGTCGTCAATCTGCTCGGCGACATCCCCGCCGAGAAGCTTATCGCCACGATTCTCCAGGAAATCTCCCAGCGCTTCCCCGATAATCTTTCTGCCGACGACGTCACCCTAATGGTCGTCCGCGCTAACGGCCGCTCGCTCCACTTCAGTTTCCGAGAGAAACTAAACGCATTCGGGCGCTTCCTGAAAGTATTCCTCCGCTCCCTGAACCCCCGGGCAGATCGCGCCCCCTTCCCGGACGCTAACCTCCCCAATATCGGTGGCTTGATCATTCCGGCACTCGGTCGTCGTTGGCGCGCCCCTCGCGCACACCAAAAATGAATCGGTCCGAAGCGGTATGACCTTGTACATCAGGAACCTACTAAGGGCTTCTTGCCTTTGAGGCTGAGACGGCCTGAGTGCGAATAACTCGTCTTAAGTCGCTGCCGGAAACTGGCCCGCTACCGCTTGTCTGCCGAAATAGACAAGCACTTCCGCACGCAGTAACATTTCTTGAATTCGAACGGCACGGGCGCGCATGGGCTGCAGCACTTATACTTTGACAATTGGTTTCCGGACCGCGATATTGGCGTCCTTATTTGCCCTGTGCCTTCACCCTTTGTTCGCAGGTTCGCGCACCGAGCAACCCACCTCTGTTGATCTTTCCGGAACCCCGGTGGATCCGCTCAAAGCAGCGCCTGGGAAGGTAGTTGTACTCCTCTTCGTGCGGACGGATTGCCCGATCTCAAATCGCTATGCGCCGACGATCCAGAAGCTCAGCGCGCGGTATGCCGGCAAGGCAGCGTTCTGGCTGGTTTATCCGGACAAGACGGAATCACCCGAGGCAATCCGCAAGCACGAGCAAGATTTTGGCTACAAGCTCTCGGCTCTTCGCGATGTACGGCACGCGCTGGTCAAGGAAAGTCGCGCGCAGATTACCCCAGAAGCGGCCGTTTTCGATGCCAACCACCGGCTCGTCTATCACGGGCGCATCGACAACTTATACGAGGATTTTAGCCGGGCGCGGACCGCGGCTACCACTCACGAGCTCGACGACGCAATCGTGGCGGCCATCAACGGCAAATCGCTAGCGGTCGATAACGCGCCAGCCGTCGGCTGCTACATCTCGGACCTCGAATGAGGCGCAACTCGCAGGGAATCGTTGTATCCCTGATATGTTCCGCGCTGATCTCTGTTACAGCCGCAGCACACTACGCGAAGGCGGCGCGGCGGGCGGGTGCGCCCTCATTCAACGGATCACGTAGCGATGCGTCGCAACAAGTCACTTTCACTCGCGATATCGCTACGATCATTTTCCGCTCCTGCGCTCCGTGCCACCGCCCCGGAGAATCCGCACCTTTCTCTCTTCTCAGCTACACGGACGCGAAATCTCACGCACATCAAATCGCCGCGGTCACCGAACGCCGCATCATGCCGCCGTGGCTGCCCGCTCCCGACGATCCTAAATTTGCCGATGACCTGCGGCTGTCCGCCGGCGAGATCGCGCTAATCCAAGCTTGGGCCGAGCAAGGCGCCCCCGAGGGCGACCCGTCCGCTGTGCCTCCCAAGCCGCAATTCGTCGAAGGGTGGCAGCTTGGCAAGCCCGATGTCATCGTTAGAGCCACCCAGGCTTTCGCGCTTCCTCCCGGCGGCTCGGACACCTACTGGAATTTCGTCTTTCGCGCACCCGTCGATCGAACTCGCTGGCTCAAGGCTATCGAAATCCGGCCGGGTGATAAGCGCCTCGTGCATCATGCGAATGTTCTCGTTGATCGCGGCCAAACTGCCCGGCTCCAGGAAAGACAACAAGGGTCCGGCTTCGGCGGCATGGAGCTGATCATCGAGTCCGAAGTTTTCGATCCGGACAGTCACTTCCTGTTCTGGAAGCCGGGCTCGGCGCCCTATGTCGAACCTGACGGAATGGCCATTCGCCTCGACAAAAACACGGACCTTGTGCTGAACACGCACTTGCAACCTTCCGGCAAGACCGAAACGCTTCAGCCGACTCTCGGCCTGTATTTTACGGAGAAGCCAGCTACGCTCCATCCGATTCTTCTTCAGATGGAGAATGATCGCCTGCTGGATATCCCTCCCGGCGATCAAGACTTTCTGGTCCGCGACGACTTCACTTTGCCTGTCGATGTGGACCTGCTCGCGATCTATCCCCACGCACACTACCTGGGCAAGGATTTGCAAGCCTTGGCCACGCTACCTGATGGAACGACCAAGTCGCTGATTCACATTGCACGGTGGGATTTGAACTGGCAGGCGGTCTACCGCTATGCCGAGCCTATGCTGCTGCCGAAGGGCACTACGATCTCGATGCGGTTTACTTACGATAACTCCTCCGAAAATATCCGCAATCCCAACCATCCGCCGCAGCGCGTCGTCTCGGGCAATCGGGCGAGCGATGAAATGGCTCATCTGTGGCTACAAGTTTTGCCGAGAGATTCGGCTGGAGCCGGAGTTGACCCGCGTGCCTTGATTCAGGAAGCAGTGGCGCGGCACAATCTCCAGAAAAATCCCGACGACTTCGAAGCCCACTACAACCTCGCGGCTCTTTTGCAAGTTCGCGGCGAACTCGCAGAATCTGCTGCGAACTTCGCGGAAGCGGTTCGCATTCGTCCCGAAAACGCCACCGCCAATAATGGGCTGGGTGCGGCGCTGCTCGCGGGGGGCCGCACGGCGGAATCGATTCCGTATCTGTCCGCAGCGCTCAGGGCTCGGCCGGACTACTTCGATGCACACTACAATCTGGGAAACGCGCTAGCGACGCAAGGCGACTTTACTGGCGCGCTTGTACAGTTCCAGGCTGCCGTTCGATTGAACCCGGAGGACGCCAACGCCGAGGCGAATCTCGGTAGTGCTCTTGCCGTGACGGGAAATGTGAAAGAAGCTCGTTTACACTACGAACGAGCCCTCCAGCTCAATCCCAACCACGAACTGGCCCGAGAGAACCTGCGGCAGCTTGACCAAGGCAAGTCGGACAATCGCCAAAACTAACTATGTCCCACAAGTGGGACGGTTTCTGCTGGGAAATTTCACAAAAGCTACAAAATTGAGAGCCGCTTTAGTTGACGCAATCGGTTGAGCCTGACTCGTCGGCAATCCTTGTCACTTGTTACTTCTTATAATTCGCGGGACATCGGAAACATTTCTCAGGGTGGGTCGTACCTGAGTCAAGATCCCTATTTTTTTCGCAAGGAGTCTTCAAGAAATCGACGAAAAGTTTCCGGCGCGGTCGTGACCGTCCGGTGACTGCCACGTCCTTTTACTTAGTAGGGATTTTTAAAGGAGAGGGGTTAAACGGATCGCGCTGCTTCCTGGTTTGGCCGCCGGAGCAGCTCCGATCTCCAGTGGACACACGCACCCTTGCGGGTGGGCGTTTCCCTTATTTAACCCCGCCTCATTCTAGAAGGCTCCCATTTCGGATTGCAAACTGTGAACAAGGGCCAAGGTGTTCACCGAAAGAGAGTTCGTCATGAGGCCCAGGAAATCAACTACGCAGTTCTCCATCGAGTTTCTCCTCTGCAGTGCACTCTTATTCCTCTGCGCCTCCATTGGCTACGCGCAGGGAATGTCTTCATCCCGCGTGCCCGCCCGCGCTCGCTACGCGAATACCCTACCAGACCCTGAATCACTTTCCGGCGTCGATACACTGGAAACAATCCCATCGCAGGCGGTTCCTGCTGCTGCCGTAAAGTCTCCGGCGGGAACGATCTCTGTTCACGAACTCCGCGTGCCTGCGGCCGCCATTAAGGAATTCCAGCGCTCGGAAAAGGCCGTGCACTCCGGCGATTTCCGGTTGGCCGCCGAGCATTTGCGGAAGGCTATTCTGATCGACCCTAATTTTGTGCAGGCGCACAACAATCTCGGCGCGAGCTACATCGAGCTGAATGAGTGCGAAAGCGCCGTGACCGAGTTCCGGAAAGCGATCGATTTGGACTCCAAGCTTCAGGAGAGTTATCGCAATCTAGGTCTCGCGCTGTTCCTTCTGCGCCGCTATCCCGAGGCGGAAATTGCCGCTCGACAGGCGCTAGAACTCAGTCCGCAGCGCGGCCCCGCCCGATATACGCTCGGTCGGATTCTGGCTGCCGAGGGTAGCGGCTCGGCTGAAGCCGAAGAGCTGCTGCGCCAATCCGTCTCCGAGAATGTCGACGCAAGATTGCCCCTGGCGCAGGTCCTGCTGAATAGAGGCGCTACGGATCAAGCTGCTAGCGAGTTGCGCGCGTATATGAGATCCCCCGGCGCGAACCAGGCCCGCATGGCGGCCGTGCAATATTGGCTGTCGAAGATAACCGAAGCCAAAGTGGCCGCACCCAGCCCGGGAATCGATCACGGATCGTGATCTGCGGAAAGCAGAGACACGGGCTGAATAACCGACGCCTAATTCCGGATTCTCGAAGGCCCGGGCATCCGCGTCACTCTGGCCTTGTGTCTCGTGCGGTCCGTCGGCGACGCCGGCCGCGCATCTTCGCCTCGCTTTAGTGCGATAAGCTATTCATTTAGAAGGCGTTACGTGGGGACGACGACGGTGCGAACTTCCCGCTCTTGTGGATTCTTGTGGAAATGTTCGACCCCTCTAGACTTGGGCGGAGCGCCCGATTAGACTTGGTTATCCCAAATCAAATACAGAGGCAGGCTAATGAAACACCTAGTTCCAATCCCGCGCGAGCTGGCAGTCAATCTCAGACGTCAGGATGAAACCGGTATGGGCTATCACGTCGTGTCCGTGACCCTGAAGAGCGGCAAGCGCTTTGACCAGGTGGTCGCCAGCGAAGGCTGCGTCATCCACGTGCGTGGTCACAAGGACGTCCCCTTTACTCCTGACGATGTCGCCTCGGTGGCGGTGAACCACAAACGCTGGAATTTTCGCGAAGAAATCTAGACAGCGGTCACCAGGCGCTGTCGCTTCAGGCTGCTTAGCGGGCCAGTTCCCGTCCTCGGAGCTGGCTTTCTGCTGCTTGCCGTTGTGAAATTCCCACGTCTTTCATCATTCACGGGCCCCTCACACCACGTTAACGAACGTGGGCGCACCCTACCTGCTGCCAGTGGCAGCCTCATGCAGCTCCATTGACCAAAATTAACGAGGAGGACTCATGTCCAAGCAAGCGGCAGAACATCACCACAAAGCGGCCGAACATCATGACCATGCGGCTCGGCACCATCGCGAAGCGGCAGCACATCACGAAGCTGACAACCATGAAACGGCTGCGCACCACGCGCACACCGCGCAGGGCCATCTACACCATGCCACGCATCACGCCACGGAGGCCGCCAAGCTGCACGTCGAGCATCACGGGCACAAAGCGAAAGCAGCCGGCGCATAGATTGCGGGCGACCGTTTCGCGCGGGCGCTGGACTAGAAAGGTTGGGGGCAACCGATTTTAAGGCCGGCGCCGATTCGAGTAGAAAACAGAAACAGGGACAGCCAGGGACGAGGGCTTGGGGCAACGGTCAACCAGCCGAGCCGGGCCATTCGTTCCTGGCCTGGTCGCCTGTTCCGCATCCCGCTTACTTTCCTGCCGCGATCGTGGTCCACGGATACGCTTTCATGTCTCGCAGCTCAGATTTCTCCCAAGCCAGCTCAGGGTGTTCCTGCAGATGCTTCGCCGCGAGAAAGTCCATTCCGCAGGCATGTCCCGCTGCCGCAACAAATTCCATTTTGGAGGCCATCGACGTGTCGGTAGCTTTGTTCTGCGCGGCGCCTGCCGTGCCGTAAGCCGGCTGCCACGATCCCGCGCCCGACCCGCGTGAGGAAAGTTCGAAGTGCCCGCACAGAGTCCGTTCGCTGGGTTCCGTTTTTCCTGTGACGCTGTCCACGTGGTCCGCCAGGAACTTCTCCGCCATCGGCACGTCGATCCTTCCCTTGTTGTCCGCCATCAGTTGTTCCCACCGCTGGTGCCGGGCGTTCGCGCTGTTTCCTGTGTCCGTCATCGCGAAGTCCGTCTCTTCGGCCGCCAATTTTGGATTGATCGGAAAATTGGAGCCTACGAAATATCCGTCGGTCTTGCGTTCCAGCGTCACGTTCTTCAATCCGAGCTCCAGGCTCGCAATTTCGTTCTTTTTGGTGTCGGCGATCAGCCAATCGTTCGCGTATCCGCCGTTATTGCCTTCCTTGAAAATCCGTGCCACATCATCGATCGAGGCCGAATACTGCAGAGCCTTTCGCGCGCGCACGAATTCCGGCACACCGTTGGTATCGAATCCGCGAAAGCCGGAAATCGTCGTCTCCGTAATCACCATGCCTGCTGCGTTCAGTCCGAAATCGTCGCCGCTGTGAATCAATCCGGGCAGTCCGTCCATCAGCAAGCGGTACCCGTGCGCCGGCGTGATGTCGAAGGCGATCGTCCATCGCGAGCCATCGAGATAGTTGGTCCAATTATTGTGCGCGATCACCACTCGCCCGTCTTTCGTGTAGCTCCCGACGGCCACAAACGCGCTGCAGTGTTCCGGAGCGGTCACCGTGGGCAGCGACGCGATCTTGTGCGCTTTGTCGTATTCGCCGACGTAGTAGCTCCACTCCTGCGATGCGTTCATGGTCACCACATCCCAAACATCCAGCTTCACGCCCTGCGCGTTCAATCCATCCGCGATTCCTTGCATCTCTTCGCGATATTCCTGTTCCACGTGCGGCCACAATATGTTTTTCGACGCGTCCCGAAAGAAATTCCAGTCTTTTCCGTCGTCATGCGTCAGTTCCAGCGCGAAAACCTTCTGCATATCCTGAATCTCGGCGGCCAGCAGATAGCCGTGTTGGTACCCGATCTCCGACGGTGTTCCTTCCAGGTGCACCTGCGTCCACCCTTTCACAGCGGGGTGCCGGACTGCGCCTTTCAGGCGGTCGTCGGCCTTCGGCGTTTTGGACGCCGCTACGCTCGCCGCCAAAATCGCTACGCAGATCAAGCCGATCGCTGCCGCTCGCCGCATTCGCTCCTCCAAAAAAAGTTCCCGAGAGTGCGCCCTGATCGCGAGCGTATTCACAACATCGGAAAGATCGAACCTATCCCGCCAGGAATTCTCTGTCAAACAGCGCTTTTCATTCCTAAGAGGACTTTTGCGCGCAGGCGCACCTGATTCAGCTGGGAGTAAGTCACTTAGCGTTGTTGATGTATTTCCCCACCTGCTCCTGGAGCAGTTCCAGCGGCAACCTGCCGTCGCGCAGGACCGCGTCGTGGAAGTCGCGAATGTCGAATTTCGGCCCGAGCTTTTGCTCCGCCTCTTTTCGCAGTTCCAATATCTTGAGCTGTCCTGTTTTGTATGCCAACGCCTGCCCCGGCCACGAGATATAGCGGTCTATCTCCGCCACCGGTATTTCCGGCGCATGCGCACCGAAATAGTCGACCGCCTGTTCTCGAGTCCAGCCCATCGCATGGATTCCGGTATCCACCACCAGCCGCACGGCTCGGAATCTCTCGCTGGACAGTTGGCCGTAGTGGCTATAGGGATCGCGATACAACCCCAATTGTGAACCTAGCGATTCCGCGTAGAGTGCCCAACCCTCTGCATACGCGCTGTTGCTGTAGAATCTTCGAAACTCCGGCAGGCCCTGCTGCGACCTTGCTAACGATCCTTGAAAAATGTGTCCCGGCACTGCTTCGTGGAGCGTCAACGCTTCCTTGTCGTACCGCGCCTGCTTCTCCGGCTGATACGTGTTCAGATTAAACCAGCCTGGTACGCTTCCATCCGGCGCAGGCGCCTCGGCGTTGGAGGCTGTTGCTTGCTCGCGATCCTCGGGAATAGCCCGCACGCCGTAGAGCATCATGGGGATGTGCTTGAATTGATTTGGCAACTCCGGCTCGATAATTTTTGCCACGTTGCGGCAAAAAATTAGCATCTCTTCCTTAGAGCGAAAATGCTGCGCCGGATCGCTATCCAGTTTCTTGTCAAACTCACTGATGGTCCCGGTGAAGCCAGTCTCGCGCGCGATTGCGAGCATCTCCGTTTCGATGCGCCGCACTTCCGTCTCGCCGATCTTGTGAATTTCGTCCGGGCTGGTGTTCGTCGTGGTCAGCCTCCGAACCAGGATGGCGTATTCTTCGCGTCCGCCTGCCAGGCTGCTCAATCCGATCTGGGGGCGTGCTTTCGGCGCATATGTCGTTTGCAGAAACTCCAGCAGCTTCTTCCACGCAGGCACGAATTCTTTCTCGTAGGTGGCAACGGCTTCATCGCGCAGCTTTGTCTGCTGCTCCTGCGGGAAATTCGAAGGGAAATGGCGGAAGGGGATTAGCAACGGAGTGGTCGCCTGATTCTGCGCGACCTGGGCGGCGATTTGTTTGGTGACCAGGTCCACGACGAGGCGTGGTTGCGTCAACCCGCGCGCGATCGATTCCTTCAGTATGTCGATGTTTTGATCCACATACACTGGAACCCCATGCAAGCGCGCGAGCAGGTTCTCGTAGTCATGAACGGTCCGCGCCGGCATGCGATCGATCGTTGTATAGACCCGCGTGTGCAAACCAAACAGTTGGCCCACCCGAAGCAGGTGCGTTTCCAGGTCGTCGGCTTCCAGTTGCAGCCGCAGGTCGTACTTCAGCAGCCGGACGCTAACTTCGTCCGCGGCCGAAATCTCCTGCGCTGGCAATTTCCCCAGTTCGCTGAGCGTTTCCTCCGCATGCTTCCGCCGCAGTTCCCGCCCCGCCTTCGACCAATCGTTCCACTGGTCCGCATTCTCGTAGTGACCCGTCGTGGTGGCAAATTCCGGTTCGTCCTGCAACTTGGTTTCAAAATAGTGCTTGAAAATTGTTTGCGCGGCGTCGGAAGTCTGTCCCACACTTTGCGCCGGGATCAGTCCAAGCAAGATCACCATCGGCGCGAATGCCAGGCGTCCCGGATTGCAACTCATCCCCTACCTCGCTTCAAGTCTGGATTTTGTTGCCAAGAAGGCGAGATTCTAGCACGCCGACCGAGTCGCGCAGGCACTCCTGTCGCTGTACCTGGTTGCACGGGCAGATCGTATCGGTCTACCGACACACACGGCTGACAGAACGGTCACCTGCCAAGACGCGAGAGGGACTAGGACAAAATTGATGGGGCGAGTAGCGTAAAACGGATACGCGTCGCCAACGTAAGAGCGGACACAGACTGAGTGTCGGTGCTACTTCCTATCTCGTGCCTAATTGCTCGATGGGCGGAAACGATTCCGGCGCCGTGAACGACCGCTCCGGCGGCTTCACGCCAGTTTGCAACGCCTGGTGCATGATCGTCAGCGCGCGACCGGCGGTCGGCGGAATGACCACCGTCGCCGTCAACGTGCCAGTGCGCACCCACGTCTGACCGGTCTTCGGCACCCCGTCGCAACCCACGTAGGGGAGCCGCAGCCAGCGGTCCCTCTCGGAAAGGTTGTCCATCCCTGAAAATGCTTTTCGCGCGCCCATCGCCATCGCATCATTTTGCGCGCCGACCGCACTGATGACCATCTTCTGAGAGGTGTTCAAGCGCAGCCACGACTCCACGCTTCTCTGAGCGCTATCCTCTGTCCACTGCCCCCTCAGAGTGATTACCGGAATACTCGGGGGCAAAGTCATCTGCATCCCCGTCGTACGATCCTTGGCCGCAAAATTTTCCGATGGTCCTTGAATGTGCAGAACTCCGCCGCCATCGCGCACCAGAGCCGCGAGCTGTGAACCTTGAATGCGCCCCACTTCTTTTTGATCCGCGCCAATCGTGAAAATCGGCAGTTTGGGAGCGGACCTGCGGATTTCCGGCAAATAGTCCGCCTCGCGGTTCAGCAGCACCCAGGGAATCCCGGCCTGCACCGCCGCCCGCGCCACCTGCGGCAGGCACGGCCCGCCGACAGGCTCACAGATAATCGCATCCGGGCGAGTGACAGGGTCGCCTTGAATGATTTTGAGCAATTGCGTGCCCTGCGTGATGGCATCGTTGTCGGCGAAGATAACCTGTACGTCGCAGCCGAGACTGGCACCTGCCTGTTGGGCGGAGGCCGCCTGCTCTAATTGGTAATCGTTTTCTCGCGTCATCAACGAAACGAGCAAACGCAGCTTTTTCATCTACCAATCCCCTGCAACCGAATTTGGTCGGCCTTTCGGCTGACAATACGCCTGGAAGCGACGCCAGCCGAATGAAACGTTTAACTCGTGTGTCATGATGCCAAACAAAGGTTTCGTAACGCTATATAATGGCTCAGTACATCTCCGCCTCCGTTGCTTCTGTCAAATCCGCTCTTCCTTCGTTCGGAGCGGGCTGCCATTCTTTAGTAGACTGCCTACCCTTCGTATGGTAGAGTGCCTACCCATGGACCGCAAGCAAAAGGCCCCGCGCCTCGAAATCATGCAGGGTACTCTCGATCTCATCATTCTGCGCACGCTCCGTTGGGGGCCCATGCACGGCCACGGAATCGCCAAATTCATCCAGCAATCTTCCGGCGACACCTTCAAGATCGAACATGGCTCCCTCTATCCGGCGCTGCAACGTCTTTTGCAGATGGGCTGGGTCGCTGCGGAATGGGGCACGTCCAGTAACAATCGGCGAGCGCGTTTTTATCGCCTGACCGTCGCGGGCCGCAAGCAACTTTCTACCGAGCACTCGAAATGGGAACGCTTCAGCGAAGCGATCGCACGGATTCTGCGTCCAGCTCCTTCAGAGGACGCGTAAGAAGCCGTTGGGATTGAACGGAGCACCGTGATGAGTCTGACGCGAAGCCTTACGAAGTTGAGCGGCCTCTTTCGACGTAAGGAAATCGCTCGCGACCTCGACGACGAAATTCGCGCCCACATCGATATGCAAGTGACGGAAAACCTGGAGGACGGCATGGAACCCGAAGAAGCGCGTCACGCCGCGCACCGCAGCTTTGGCAGTGTCGCGCTGGCCCAGGAAGACAGCCGCGGCGTGTGGCTCTATCGGTGGTTCGATGATTTTGGCAAGGACCTGCGCTTTGCCGTTCGGATGCTGGTCAAGAACCGGGGTTTCAGCGCGGTCGCGGTCATTTCGCTGGCGCTCGGATTCGGGCTCAACACTACGATCTTTACGGTGGTCAACGCCATCTTGCTGAACCCGCTGCCGGTGCGCGACGTTTCGCATCTCGTGGAACTCGACACCGTCGATACCAAAACCAAAGTAACGCAAACCAACTTTGACAAGCTCGGCATGTCGTTTCCGAATTTTGAAGACTATCGCCGCCAAAACGAAGTTCTGACCGACGTGGTCGCCTGGCTCACCCTTCCCGTCACCTGGAGCGGTGGCGCGGAACCCCGCCAGGTGCAGGCATCGCTGGTGAGCGCGAATTATTTTGACGTGCTGGGACTCGTTCCTGCCGCGGGCCGCTTTTTCTTTCGCGACGAAGACACCAAGCCGAACAGCAACACCGTCGCGGTGATCAGCTACGCTCTATGGACCAATAAATTCGGCTCCGATCCCAGCGTCGTCGGGAAGACCGTGATTCTTAACGCCACCCCCTACACCGTCATCGGAATTGCGCCGCGCGGGTTCAAAGGCGCCATTTCGATCGGCAGCAGCGAACAAGTGTGGATTCCCACCAGCATGGAGGAACAAGTCCTCGCCGGATTCTTCGTCGAAAATTTTCACGACCGCCGCTTGCTTTCCATGACCACGTTCGGCCGGCTCAAACCGGGTATGGGCATTAAACAAGCCGAAGCCTCGCTGCAGACCATCGCTTCCCGCCTTGAAGGCGAATACCCGAAAGACAATGCTGGCCGCAGCGTGGTGCTGACGCCGCTGGCCGAAACCGCGGTGGGGGTAAATCAGCACGACCAGTTCGCGCTCGCAGGCGCCACCATGCTCGTCGCCGTAGGCCTCGTACTGCTCATCGCCTGCGCGAATCTAGCCAATCTGCTTCTCGCCCAGGCCGCTCGCCGCGAAAAGGAGATGACCGTGCGGGCCGCGCTGGGAGCCGGTCGCGGACGCCTCCTCCGCCAGTTGTTGACCGAAAGTATGCTGCTTTCGCTCGCCGGCGCCGTCGTCGGCTTGGTGCTCGCCTATTGGGGCCGCGGGCTGCTGTGGTCCTATCGCCCGTCGTTCATCCAGCAAAACGATGTGGACCTCGCGCTCGATTCGCACGTCTTGCTCTTCACGCTGGGCATCGCGTTGCTGACCGGCGCACTTTTCGGCGCGGCACCGGCCATTAAGGCTTCCTCTCCCGATCTCGCGGACACTCTCAAGGCCGGTGGCCGCGGGAACTCGGTAGGATGGCGCAACAATCCACTGCGCAGCCTGCTTGTCGTTGTCGAGACCGCGCTCGCGCTGGTGGCCCTGGTCGGCGCCGGCCTGTTCATCCGCAGCCAGCAGAATGCGCAAAAAATCGATCCCGGATTCGAGTCCGAAAAACTCTTCGTGATGGCCGTCGATCTGGGCGCGTTGCACTACAAGGAAGGCCAAGCCCAACAGTTCTACCGAAGCGTCGTCGAGCGCGCCAGCTCGGCGCCCGGAGTGCAATCCGCTACGATCGCCGCCAATTTTCCTATGGGCGGCGGATTTTCTCGCACTGTTTTTCCCGAGGGCCAGGACGAAGCATCCGGTTATCGCGGCACCTTGACCACGACCGACTCCGTCGCACCAAATTATTTCGACACGCTTCGTATTCCTATCCTGGAGGGCCACGCATTCTCCGACAACGACCGAAAAGAGACCCGCCAGGTCGCGGTCGTCAGTGACGCCATGGCCAAACATTTCTGGCCCAACGAAAGCGCGGTCGGCAAGCGCTTCCATTTCTTTGGCGATACCGGCCTGCGCGAAATTGTAGGCGTGTCCGGCAACAGTGTGCAGGGCCAGATCGGCGATCCCCCGCAGCCCGTCGTCTACTTGCCGATGACCCAGGAATATTCGCCGTTCGCCACCGTGCAAGTGCGCACTACGGGTGATCCCGACGCCGTGGTCGGCAGCGTGCGCAGCGTCGTGCAAGCACTCGACACCAATCTCGCGATCACCAACGTGCAGACCATTCGCGAAATCATGAACCAGGCGTTGTGGGCCCCGCGTATGGGCGCAGCCTTGCTCACACTGTTCGGCGGGTTGGCGCTGGTCCTCGCGGCTGTCGGAGTCTATGGCGTGCTGTCCTATTCGGTGAACCAGCAGCGCCACGAAATCGGAATACGCCGCGCGCTCGGCGCACAGGAAGCCGACGTCATACGGTTGGTAGCCGGGCAGGGCATGCGCCTCGCGGTGGCCGGTCTCGTTCTCGGCCTCCTGCTCTCGGGCTTTTTCGCGCGTCTGCTTGCCAGCCTGCTATTCGGCGTAAGCGCCATGGACCCGTGGACTTTCTTAGGCGTTACCACGGTCCTGCTGGTCGTCGCGTTGGTCGCCTGCTACATCCCAGCCCGCCGCGCCCTGCAAGTCGACCCACTCGTCGCGCTGCGCTACGACTGATAGCTTGGATCACTCCGGGACGTGAAGCTTGCCGTCCTGCGCGCGAGTCTCCCACTCGATACGCACCAGCCAGTCGAAGTGCATACCTTCAGCCTTTAACCAAGCTTCAAGCACCTCTCGCGATTCAGCGTGGAACTCCACAAACATCTTGCCCTCCAGCATGTTGACCAGCACGCGGTTGGCACGCGCGGTGCCGCCGCACATCATGCGCTGTGCCAAATTCTCCGCTCCCTGCCGCGTAAGGCAGGCCAGCGTGTGCTGCGTAAGATATCGAGCCATTGGCGCTCCCTAAGACTGCCCACCGATTATTCCACATGCTCCTATGCTTGCCCGGCACTACCGAACAAGAGTCGTCCGGTCTTCGTTCGTCAGAAAACACCCGCTAAAACGTCAACCGGGTCCTGGGGGCGAAACAGTCACCCCTAGGACCCGAATCAAGGGATTCCCCGATATCGCCCGTTCTCAAAGGATGAAAAATTGGAAGGCGAAGTGACGGGAGTAGGTATGAGCCTAAGAATCCTGGTTGTTGACGATTCCCAGACGACTCGACGCGTTCTATCGGCGCTCGTGAGTTCTCGTTGGACGGTCTGCGGAGACGCTGAAAATGGAAAATCCGCACTGAAAAAATTCCGCGAATTGAAGCCGGACTTGGTCTTACTGGATTTGGGAATGCCCGATATCGACGGTATTGAGGTCGGCAGGCAGATGCATGCTATCGATCCAGACGTCCCGCTCATATTGTTTACGCTTTCCGATGCCTGGAGCTTGGAAAGCGCGGCGCGCAAGGCAGGAATTTGCCGGGTTGTTTCAAAGTCTGAACCCTCAAAACTCATGGATAGTATTGAGCAGATCGCGTCGGAGTCGATCACGTCCGGTTCTTCAGCGAAAGCGTCGGCTCAGGCACGGACAAAGTCGAAATCGGTCGCACGTTAATTGGGCGGGGGAGCGTACAGTGCCTACAACCCTATGCGTGGGGCGCCATTCAAATCGCCCGCTCAATTCGCGAAGGCGATCACTTGATAGGCCTTCGTGATGTTGGCGATGACGCTCTTCGGAAATGCGGGGTCGAATTTGTCGGCGTATTTCGGCAGGAGCACCTTTGCAAGTTGCTTCTGGGCTTCTTCCAAACTTGCGCCGCTGGAATAGGCTTGGGCAGTTTGGTCCATCAGGTCACGTAAGTATTGCTTCCACAGCTCGAACTTTTCCTTGCCGCGCATCACGTCTCCGTGGCCGCCAAGCACCTGATCAAAATCGAGCTTCTCGGCCTTGTCCAGCGTGGTGATCCAATCATAGGGATAACTGTCGCCCATAAACGGCGTCCAGCCGTGGAGCGCGTCGCCCGTCACCAGGATTTTTTCTTTCGGCAGGTACACGAAGACGTCGCCGTTGGTGTGCGCGTTGCCAAGCCAGAACATTTCGACGGTGCGCGATTTGCGGTGCAGGATCAGGCTGTGATCGAAGGTAATCGTCGGCAGGGCCACCTGCATGCTCTTGAGTTCGGCGAAATAGTCTTGCGCCTGGGACAAATTGCTCTGCAGCTCCTGCTTTTGTTTCGGGTCGGTTGCCGCCGCCAGATCCGTTTTCAGTTTTTCGATTTCCTGCGGCATTGTGGTGATCTCATGCTTTACGCGCGGAATACCACGCTGCTCGATATTCAAGCGCGTGGCTTCGGACGAAATAATCTCCACGCCCGCCGGCCAGGAACTCGGATACGCCTGGTTGCCCTGGTAGTGATCCCAGTGAAAGTGCGTGTTCACGACGTAGCGGACGGGCTTGTCGGTGAGTTTCTTGATCTGCTCGATGAGCGCGCGCGCAGCCGACGGTTTCGAGTGCGTATCCACCACCAGCACACTGTCGTCAAACATGATGATCGCGGCGTTGCAGTTCACTTTGTACGCAGGCTTGGCGATAGCGGCGTAGACGCCATCTGCCATCGGCTTGATGTCGAAGAGATCATCGGCAGCGGAAGTGTAGACCGCCGAGAGCAGCAGAAGTCCGGCCAAGTAGAGTGAACGCTTCATGGAGTTACCCTTCGCGCTGACGATTCTCAGATTGTGCGCGCAGCCTACTACACAGCACTCGGCCCGTAAAGCAAATCAGTAGTGGCCGATCTTTAGATCGGTCAACCATCGATGAACCGTGACTATTGGCCCGAGGAGAAGGCGGGAACGACAAATAGAAAAACTAGACCTGGGCGTAACCACCGTCGACGAACAGTTCGATGCCGGCGATGTAACTGGCGTCATCGGAAGCCAGGAAGGAGACGGCTTTGGCAATTTCATCGCTGGTGCCCATGCGGCCCATGGGTACGCCGCTGACGAGGCCGGCTTTGAGTTGCTTTTCCTCTTCCGCGTTCTTTACGAGACTGCTGACGCCGGGAGTCTCAATTGGACCTGGGCTTACTGCGTTAACACGAATGCGGCGGTCCTTGAGGTCCGCAGTCCATGAGCGCGCGAAAGAACGAACAGCGGCTTTGGTCGCGCTGTACACGCTGAACGCCGGCATTCCCTTCATCGAAACAATCGAGGCGTTGAGAATGATGGAAGCTCCGTCTTTCATCAGCGGCAAGGCTTTCTGCACAGTGAAGAGAAGCCCCTTCACGTTACTGTTGAAGGTTTTGTCGAAATGTTCCTCGGTGATGGATCCGAGGGGAGCAAACTCTCCGCCGCCGGCGTTGGCAAAGAGAATGTCGATGCGGCCTTTTTGCTGCTTGACCGTCTCGTAGAGACGATCGAGATCGGCCAGATTGGCGACATCGCCGCGCACCGCGGTCACATTCTTGCCGATTTGCTTTACGGCGGCGTCGAGTTCAGCCTGGCGCCGGCCGGTAATGAATACGTAGGCGCCTTCGTCGGCGAGTCTCTTAGCTGTGGCCAAGCCGATGCCGCTGTTGCCTCCGGTAACGACAGCTATTTTTCCTTCGTGCTTGGTCATACGGTGCTCCTTTGGGTGATCTGCGCGAGCAGAGGCGCAGTTTGTAATCGTACCGTACAGATGTTTGCAGGGAAGCAAGCCTTACACGATTTGTCAATATAGAGCGATCAAGTCTTGAAGTGTTTAGAAAAATCGCGTGCTATGCGCAGATTTGACTCTACTTAACGGCGCCTTTCAGGGGCGGCTCGTCGGTGCGACCTGCGGTAACGAAGATCGCATGCCTCCGACGAGCGAACTTGTGCCCGACGAGTCCTGGCACGGTACTCGTTTTAGTCTCCACCGTTTTTGGTTCCATTTCCGTCGAGGCACCCGTGGGCGCCTTGGGAACGGCAACCGTGATCTCTGGTCTTTACCGCAGCCAGGCGTTACAGAAGATTCTTGCGCCGGTACAGCGCCATGCCAGCGGAAGTGAGCTTCGCCAACTCCCGGAACAGAACAGGTTCCGGTCCTGTGAAGTTGAAGCAAGAGAGTCCTTGCATGCGCTTCTTGAGTTCCGGAGATACTTTCTTGCGCAGCGACGCATCCCAGTACAGCGGCATAAGGTGGAAACTCACGTACGCCCTGCCAGAGATCACCGCGCCAAAGAAAAGCGGCTTGCCCTTATACGTAGGTGCTTTCGTCTCCAGATAGAAGCGGCTGCGCGTGTCCGCGTTGACATTCAGATGCTTCACGTGCGGCGCGAAAATCCTTTTCAAGGCAAAAAACGCGGCGGCGAAACTGTCGGCGCGGTCCACGACTTCCGACGCCGCAGCGCGTAAGGTATTTTTCTGTGTCAAGACGACTCTCCTTCATGCAACGGCTCAACGGCGGCCGCACAACATTGGGCACAACAACTCTTGCGTGCGAGTATAAGGGTTGGAGGGGACTTGGCAAAGCAAGGATGCCACGAAGCGCGCGTTTGGGTTAAGCGGCAAATTTTGCCCACTGCACTTCCGTCCATCCTCGCGAGCCGCAAATCGTTACCAGAGCATGTGCATTTCAGTCGATTCCGCCTTCGCATGGCCTCGGGTTCAGATCGACTCGGAAGCTAGCTTGAGTCCGGCGGCGCCATCACCAAGGCTTACGAGCGTAACCGGGAACCCCGTGCTGGATCTGGAGCTCAAGAATTGCAGCATGCCTTGACAATCTTGAGTTTGGATTCTTGCTCGTCGCAAGTTGCGTCGGCGAGCAGGGAGCGAGTGGGCGTGACGGTATCTGGGCAGCTCTAGCGACGTTTCACACAGATGACCGGTTTCGCGACAAAGCGTCCCATAAGCGGTCGATTTTGCCACGGGCTCGACTCCGCGCTATTCCTTCTATGACCCGTATTTTCTTATACATACGTTGGATCACGTGGTGGCGATTGGCCTGCGATTTAGCTCCTCGCTATGAGCGCTGCACCCGTTACCTTTTACTCTGACTTGAGCTCGCTCGATGGTGGCGCGCACCGCGGCCTGCTACTCCGAGCCCGAGAGGGCGACCGAGACGCCTTCGCTGAGATGGTGTCGCCGTATGTGCCAACCATGACCCAGCGAGCGCGCCGCCTGACTGGCAACGCCGCCGACGCGGAGGATGTCAGCCAGGAAGCCTTGCTCAAAGCGTGGTCCCGCCTGGAACAATTCTCCGGCAATCAGGATGAGGGCGGAGACGACTTTCGAGCGTGGCTGGCGCGCATCGCAGGGAATACATCCATCGACGTTTTGCGCCAGCGGCGCGACGGTAAGCTCCTGTCGCTGGAAGAGCCCCGCGGTTCCGCGGAACAGACCCTAGGCAGCGGCATTGCTGTTCGCGATGACAATCCCGAAGAGCGTTGCGCGCGCCGCGAAATGGGGCGGATGCTGGCCGAGGCGATCCTGCAACTGCCCGCCGATTTGCGGCAAGCGTGTTTGTTACGCGACGTGATGCACTATTCGTCGCAGGAAGTAGCCGACCGGCTGCAGATTTCTGTGGTGGCCGTGCGCCTCCGCTTGTTCCGCGCTCGTCGAAGGCTGCGCGAGAAATTGGAAGACGCGTTGCGTCCCAAGAAGCAGCGCGTTGACCGAAGCACCGACGCCGCTCGAAAGCCCGCCCGCGTCGCGCGACCAAATACCTCCGGTTTTCTCCCCCTCCGTGCAATGACCGGTTACGCTTCTGGGGATTGAGACTTCCTGGAGTCGTCCCTCACGTCCTGTATTCGTACCAGAGCTGTGCTTCCGCGTGACACGGAAACCGACCTCTAGCCTAGCCCCACGTCACCGCTGAAGCCTAACTATCCCCTTATTTATCCGCATATTGCGGAGGCATCGTGGCCCATCCTCGGACATCTAATGGAGTGAGGCTAAAGGGCCATGAAGAAACAATACGCAGTAATCGCAGGTTTGCTTTTGACGGCGTTGCTGTCCGCGGCGCCCGCTTGGGCTACTCAGACAGCACGTCCGGGATCGTTAAACTATGTGGAAGGGCAAGTATCCGTTGCGAATCAACCGGTAGACGCAAAATCGATTGGGTCCGTAGAACTGGAGGCGGGACAAACCCTCGCGACCGGCGCGGGAAAAGCGGAGTTATTGCTCACTCCAGGAGTCTTCTTCCGCGTTGGGGACAACAGTTCGACGAGGATGATCTCCCCGAATCTGACCGACACCGAAGTCGAGCTAGTCTACGGCAACGCGCTCGTGGAAGTCACCGATATACATCCCGAGAACAACCTTCAAGTCATCGAAGATGGCAAGTCAACACAACTCGTCAAGAACGGGCTGTATGATTTCGACGCGGATCATGATCAACTCCGCGTATTCGACGGCCAGGCGGTCATTCAGGATGGCAACAAGCAGGTCAAGGTTAAGGGAGGCCACGAAGTAAGCTTTAACGACGAGCCGCTCAAGACTCAAAAGTTCGACAAGAAGAGTTTTGAGTCGTCCGATCTGTACCGCTGGACGAGTTTACGGTCCTCGTATTTAGCCGAAGCCAACGTCGACGCAGCCCGGACGTACGTTGTGGGCGGTCCTGGATGGTTCGGTTATGGATGGTATTGGGATCCGTGGTTCAGCGCCTACACGTTCATTCCGGGCGATGGAATCTTCTACAGCCCGTTTGGCTGGGGATACTATTCGCCGGGATTCGTCTGGGGTGCTCCGTTCTTCTACGGTGGACGCTATTACCACCACTTCGCTGGCGACTACCGCGCTTGGGGTCCGGGATATCACTACGGGTTCCCATATCACTATGGAAATGGAGTGCGTTACGGAGCACGGCCAGCGGCGGGAGCTTCTGCCTCTCGTGGCGGAGCCGCGCCACATGGGTTTAGCGGAGGCGGTTTTTCCGGTGGCGGATTCCACGGCGGCGGAGGCTTCCACCGTTAAGTGAGATCGCAGCCAGATGCTATAAATGCAGGAGGCCGAACACAGTGTCCCGCCTCTTCTTTACTTGCGGTCTAGTCGGTTCATGCACCGCGGTCCGAACTCCGCATGGGGGCCGCGAATGGCGGTATCGTGAACAGAGGTTTCGCGTTGACACGCGGAGTTCGAGGTGTTAAAAACCGCAGGATATGCCCTCTGGTGGTAAGTCTCTTGCCACAATGCGGCGTGCAGCACGCGAGTGAGGCAGCAAGCCTGCCTGGCAGGGCAGGCTGCAGGCCGCTGAGGGTTTTGGCCTGTATCACCCCACCACCCCGGGAGGTGAGAACCTCGGTTTTCACCTCCTTTTAATCGCTCTCGCACTCACGCGTCGATTTCTTGCCAAAACCACAGGAACGAATAGGAAAGGCCCGGGTCCACACTTCCTTCGTCTTCAAATTTTCTTCGGTCGAATTGGCTGGCGCCGGTTTTTGGGAGTTTGCGCAAGCGGGCTAAGATTGTGAAGTTGCTCATCTTTTTGGAGGCCCGCTTTTTTGGAGACCCGCTTGATATCTGGTGAACCCGGCAAACCCGCGCTGCTTTTGTTGAACCGCGTCACCGTCATGCGCGGCGAGCGGGCCGCGCTTGCAGACCTGACCCTGCGCATCGATGCCGGCGAACATGTATGCATTCTGGGCCCCAACGGCTGCGGAAAATCTACGCTGATCAAGACCATCACGCGCGAGTGCTACCCGCTGGCGAACGAGGGCTCGTCGATCTCCATTCTCGGCCGCGACCGCTGGAACATCTTTGAATTGAGATCGCTGCTCGGCATCGTTTCGCCGGATTTGCTGGCCTCCTGCACCACCGACGCAACCGGCCGCGACGTCGTCCTCTCGGGGTTTTTCAGCAGCACACGCATCTTTCCCCACCACGCCCCGAATCCTGAATCATTGGCACGCAGCGATGCCGCTCTGCGGCGGCTGGGCATCGCGCACCTGGCCGATCGCTCGGTCGCTCACATGTCCTCGGGCGAAGCCAAACGCACCCTGATCGCCCGCGCCTTGGTGCACGATCCACAGGCACTTCTCTTCGACGAGCCCAGCAACGCTCTGGACATCGGCGCGCAAGTGCAGCTACGCGACACGATGCGCGAGCTTGCGCAATCGGGGCTGGGTATCCTGCTGGTGACGCATCATGTGGCCGAAATCATTCCAGAGATCGAGCGAGTCGTGCTGTTGCGGGAAGGCCACATTGTCGCCGACGGCCCGAAGGATGAAATCCTGACGGCGGCGAGCCTGAGCGACCTCTTTGGCGTGCGCGTGCAGATTGGCCGGCAAGACAGCTACTTCCACTTGTATTGATTACCGTGCGGGGGCACATCCCGGCCGGCTCCGTGAGCTCACCCCCACAGTCACAATCCCAGATAAGACCTCATAACGGACGACGTCCGCTTACTGTACCAACGACCGGTAACTTGTTGTCGGCTCAGTTAAGTTCAAACTCGCGAGTTACTGGCGTAGACCGTTTAGGCTTTATTTAGACGGATTGCGAGGACCGCATGGAAACAGCCAATCGCCTATTGCCGCGCCTCTGCGTTTTCTTTGGTCTCGTGCTCTTCCCGATGCTGCTGGCCGCCCCCCGCGCCCGTGCTCATGCGTTTCCTCAACAGCAAACGCGAGACGATGACGATGCGAGCAGCGTGGACGAAAGACCCTTTGTTGATCTCATGTTGGAGGTGGACTGCGATCGCTGTGCGAAGGTCACCTTCGAATACCCATTAGCACTCCGTGAGAAATACAACTTCAGAACGGTGCTTTCCAACGTTCTCGGCTGCCCGCTCACGGACGTAAACCTTTCCCCCTCAGACTACGATCAATCCGACGTGCTTAGCGCGCGATGCATTCTTCCTTTGCGTCGGTCTCAGTTTGTGGAGACCGGAAACATTGACCTTCAGCCCTTCAAGGATATTCAGAAGGCCGAGCCAAATATTCCTTTTGTGGTCACTCTATTAATCACCCGGCAAGACTTTCTGCGTTGCAACCCTGAGCCTGAGCATCTGTTTCGGAGCTCAAAAAGTGCAACGTGCCTCTATACGCTGAACAATGCTCGTAACTCGCCGGCTACTCTTCGGCCGGAATTCGGTTATAGCCGGGCACAAGTGCTGCGCTTGACTGGCATTCTGGGATCTCTGCTCCTCACGCCCATTGCATTGACGTTCTGGTTCCGCCGGCGGGCCGTGACCGCTCCAGACGAGGCGAAGCCTGCCCTATCGTTCGCCCACCGCCGATTTGTTACCTGGACTGCACTCCTCGGCGTGCTCCTTTGGTGGGCCGCCGTCGACTTGTTGAGAGCCGCAGACTTCATCTCATTTTTGCTTCCCAGCGG
>Ga0210401_10001907_pt1 | contig 23656 bp, 21 predicted proteins | sample IncBWH32MmetaG_FD_150866 | JGI IMG/M metagenome (GOLD analysis project Ga0210401, IMG submission 150866) | Forest soil microbial communities from Barre Woods Harvard Forest LTER site, Petersham, Massachusetts, United States - Inc-BW-H-32-M | ecosystem: Environmental > Terrestrial > Soil >... | reverse complement strand
ATCCCGTTTCTACCGTAAGAATCGCGGACGCAAGCATGGACGCGACAGCGAGCATCGCGAGAAATCCGTAGTCGCGATTTGTTCGCGCGGAATAGAGACGAATGACGATCGCAAAAAGCAGCAGGTGGATCGCTGCAAGCAGTGCCGCATAGAGGAACGGATTCGGTGCACCCTGCGCGCGGAGGCGCGAAATCACCCAGAGGTCGATCGGGAAAAACAGGAAATATCCGAGAACCATCCAGGTCGCGACGCGCGACGTTAATTCCGGTCCGCGACCGCGCCAAAGGCGCAACGCCTTGTAGGCGATCGCGACCGGTGCGACGACGGTCGAGAAAAGGTCGAGCTTCCCGGTTGAGACCATCGAGATCGCGCCGGTGGCCACAAGCAGGAACAGCGACGCTTCGAAGTAACGCTGGATGGCTAAAGAGCCGCCCGAGAGCGAAACGGGCGCTCGACTGGATTGCGTGGCGGATGCCATGGCGACTCTTCGATGCTAGCACCGGGCGCGGCTCCCGAGCCCGAGGGCCTGATCCAGGCGCTGCCAATCGGCTAATAACACGCGGCCTGGCGGGGTCGAAAAGCGATTGCTAGGCGAGCAGTGCTGCAGCGATTTTGCGCGTGGCGCTTGAAACCGGCACGCTGCCGAGTTTCCCGAGCGTCAGAATGCGCGTGCGCGCGACCTTGGGGAGCTTCGCTACGCGGGCTAAGAAAGGCAGCAGCGCCACGTTGCGATAAGTTACGGCGTGGCGCGCGGTGGGCAACTGTTCGAGTGCGGATAGCTCGACGCCAAGTGTTTGTTCGAGATGATCGGCGAGTTCCTTTTGCGCATGTTCACTTACTTCGATCGCCGGGAATTGCCACATGCGCGAAAAAAGGACGCTGTCGTGCGCGCCCGGATCGCGAACCAGCAACACGCGGCCTTGCGGATCGCGCAGGATCGCTGCCGCAATGCGAACTTTGACCGGTGCCGGCTTGCGGCGAGGAGCGGGGATCCGGTCTGTCAGGTCCAGTGCCACGGCCCGGCAAAACCTGGCGACCGGGCACTCACCGCAAAGTGGATTGCGTGGCGTACAAACGATCTCGCCCAATTCCATAAGCGCCTGATTCCAGTCGCCGGCAGAAGGTGGGGCCAGGAGAGCTCGAGCGGTTTCGGCGAGGGCGCGCCAGCGTCGCGGTTCGCGCAAGTCGCCGCGCACGGCACCGAGCCGCGCCAGCACCCGCGCGACATTGCCGTCCAGTACGGCGAGCGGCAGGTCGTAAGCGATGCTGAGCACCGCAGCGGCTGTATAGTCGCCGATACCTGGCAGACCAAGCGCCTGTTCGAGCGTCCGGGGGAATTTTCCTTGATGTCTCTCGACGATTTCTTTGGCCGCCCGATGCATATTCCGGGCGCGGCTGTAGTAACCCAAACCGGACCACTGGCGCAAAACCTGGTCCTCTCGGGCGCCCGCGAGGGCTTCGACTGTCGGGAAATGTTCGAGAAATCGTTCGTAATAGGGAATTACTGCAGCGATGCGCGTTTGCTGGAGCATGATCTCCGCAATCCAAACGCGATAAGGATCGCGGCTTGCGCGCCAGGGAAGTGCCCGACGATGCTGGTCGAACCATGCGAGCAGGCTTTTGCGAATAGAAGCGACCGTGCGCGCCGAGAATTGCGTTTTCATGAACGGCTATTGTGAACGAAAGTGTCAAAAGTAGGTAGCGGGCGCCCGAAGAGCGACGGGCACCCTACAGATGATCTATGAAGATGAGATACGATGACGTCCAAAGCGCGGTTGGAATCGTGCGCTGCGGGCGCGCCGTGAGGATGATCTTGAAGATATCATTGTGGGTCACGAGGTCGTCAAGGAATGCTCCGCCTTGCGCGGAATCGTCTGGCTGAACGAGCGCAAGCTCGCGGAGCGCATCGTAGACAATCTCTCCCGCCGCGGCCATCGGAGTCTCGAAACGGTCTGTGCGGAACTGCATTACCGAATCGATCTCGTGAAAATGCCAGGCGATACACGCGGCAAGTGACACAGCCTTTTCAAACTGTTCGTGCGGAGCGTTCACTTCGTCCGTCTCTGCCTTTTCGGTTCGAACGAAAGGGTCGAGGACGAGCATCAGGCGCCGCTCGTCTTCGCGCGCGAATTCGCGGACCATCAATCGCGCCGTTTTCGCCGTCACTTTCCAATCGACCGCACGCGCGCTGTCGGAAGGAACATAGTCACGCAAGGAGTGGAGTTCGACGCCGCGTCCACGAAAATAGCTCGACATTTCCCCGCTCAGCAGCGGCAGCACTTCGTACATCTGTTCGGTAGGACCAACGGCGGGATACACGATAATTTCTGACTTCGCGTCGACGCGCCGCGTCTTTTCAAAAAAACCAAACGGAAAGCGCGTGCGAATTCCAAACGCCGACTGGCGGTAGACACCGCGCTTGGGAAAGCGCAACTCGACCTTCTGACGCCCCGAACTCATTCGCGGAATGTAGGGAAAATAAACTGGCCGCGTGAGAATCTGCGAGGGCTCATTTTTCGCGCCTTCGCCCAGCACGCGCAGGGAAAATGACGGCCACATCTGCTTTTCGTTGCGCATCTCCATTTCGGCGACGACCGGCTGCTCGGCGAATATATGCTCCGGAAGATCGAATTTCAGCTCGATCCCGGTGAGCACCGCGCGGGAGAGCACGCCTGAAATCAGAATGCCTGCGAGCGCGCATCCCAGGATCATAAAGAGCAGATTGTTTCCGGTGTTCACCGCGGCGAGCACGAGAATCAGCACGGCGAAGATGTAGATCATCCCGTCGCGGGTGAGCTTGTAGTCGATTTGGTAGGCGATCCAGCGGAGGCTTGTACGCTTGGCGAGAGTGGGAACGATCGCGACGCCAACCCAAACGGCAATTCCGAGCGCGCCAACACCTGTTATTCCCGCTAGCCAGATACGACCTTCGCCGGCGACGGCCGCCGAAAACAGGGCGAGAAAGAGCGCAAATGTCAGCGCCAGCATCGCGATGCCGAAACTGCGCCAGGCCGCGCGTTCCGGTGCGCCAAGCCATCGCCGAGTTTGTGTCGCGGATTCTTGCATGAGGGTCTTCTGAATGCCTGAAAATCCAGCGGAGCGCTGTACTTAGAGCGGGACCCGCGTCGTCTCCAAAATCTCGCCGAGGATTGCCTCAGCCTGCTCGGATTTTTTTTGCGTCGAAACGTAACGCGAGCTCACCACGACGCGGTGCGCAAAAACGGGAATGATGAGCTTTTTGAAATCGTCCGGCAGGCAGTAATCGCGCCCTTCCAAAAAGGCGCGAGCCTGTGCCGCCCGGTGGAGCAGCACCGCTCCGCGCGGGCTCACCCCGAGGCTCAGTTGTTCGCTTTGCCTGGTGCGGTCCACGATCTCCAGCGCGTAGTCCAGCAGGCTCTCATCCACCTTCACCTGCGCGACGGCCTCCTGGATCGCGAAAACGTCCGCTGCGTCCATCAGAGGTTTCACCTCTTCAGCCGCCGGACGCCCTGCTTGCCCCGATCCATTCCGCACAATTTCTTTTTCGCTTTCACGTGCTGGGTAGCCCATCCGAATGCGCATTAGGAAACGATCGAGCTGCGATTCGGGCAGCGGATAAGTCCCGTGATGTTCAATCGGGTTTTGTGTCGCCAGAACCAGAAACGGCTTCGGCAGCGGATGCGTGTGGTTGTCCACGGTGATCTGCGCTTCGTTCATCGCTTCCAGAAGCGACGATTGCGTCTTCGGCGTCGTGCGATTGATTTCGTCCGCCACGATGATATTGGCAAAGATCGGCCCGGGCTTGAATTCGAACTCCTGCGTCGACGGGTTGTAGACACTGATGCCGATCACGTCGCTCGGCAGCAGATCAGAAGTGAACTGGATTCGCTGGAACGAGCAGTGGAATGACCGTGCGAGCGCCTGCGCGAGAGTCGTCTTGCCGACTCCGGGAACGTCTTCGACCAGCAGGTGGCCGCGCGCAAGCAGCGTCGTCAGCGCCATGCGGATTGCTTCTTCCTTGCCCTTCACCACGCGCCCGATTGAACGCTGCAGGTCGGCCAGCCGCGGCGCCGCGGAAGCTGCCGTGATATCGGTGGTCGCCGTCGTGGTGTTCGTGAGTGGTGTCATCCGAATCTCTTCCCGCCCGGGTCGCGCTCGCTCGTTTGCAATTCAAAAGGCCTTCTGATACAAAACTCTCTGCCACTTTTTTCTGCTAGCGGGCGATTAGCTCAGTGGTTAGAGCGCTCGCCTCACACGCGAGAGGTCGAAGGTTCAAGTCCTTCATCGCCCACCAAGCCCGCCGCACCGCGCCCTGAACAAATTCTGCCACCCTGGGTAGGATGCCTGTAGTCCCGTTTTGGACCGATGTGCTCAAAGTGCTTTTGCCTTCTGAAGGGGAGCTTGGCCGCGCCTCAGTGCTGTACAATTCCTCTTCACCTATGAGGTCCACTGTTCGCTTCCTTCAAGTTTTTGCGCTGGGCGCTTGGGTCGGCTCCATTTTCTATTTCAGTGCCATCACGCCGGGGCTCTTTCGCGTAATTCCCAACCAGGATCAGACAGGCATCGTCGTTGAATTCGCCATCACGCGGCTGCACACGATGGGCATCGTGGGGGGACTGCTGTTTCTGCTGGCCTCGGCGATTTTGGCGACCGCTTCGAGCGGCGCCGCGAAACGGCTTGTGCTTCCCGCTTTGGGCGTCACCCTGATGCTTATCCTCACGATCGTCTCCCAGCATGTGGTGATCGCACGGATGATGGCGCTGCGCAGGGACATGATTTCCATTGCAGCCACGCCCGCCGACGATCCCCGCAATATCGAATTTGAAAAGTTACACGGCTACTCGGTCGATCTTGAGGGCGCGGTGTTGCTGATTGGATTCGCGTCACTGTTTCTGACGGTTCGCACAGAACGCTAGATCATTTCTTCTTCCGGCCTCGTTTGATCACGACTTTTCTTTTGATTTTGACTGTCACGCGCTTGTTTTTCGGCGGGGCTTTCTTGATTTTGCGGGCGGCGGCAGTACCGGCGACTTCGACAGCGCGCCACATGTACCAGCTTGCGACGGTGCGATAGGGGCGCCAGCGTTCACCGAATTTCGCCAGCTCTTTCGGCTTCGGGATTTTGCGCTTGCCGTAGGTGAGAGCGAAACCCTTCTGCACGCCGTAGTCGTGGATCGGCAGCACGTCCGGACGGCCGAGCCGGAAAATCAAAAACATTTCGACGGTCCACGCGCCGATGCCGCGAACGGAAATCAGTCGCTCGACCAATTCCTCGTCGGACATCTTGTGCGCTTGTTCGAGCGTGGGCACCACGCCATCGATCGTCTTTTGAGCCAGGTCGTGCACTGCGGCGATCTTTGCGAAGGAAAGCCCTGCTTCGCGCAGAGTCTCCGGCTTCACACGCAGGAGTTGTTCAGGCGTAGGAGCGCGGCCGTTGATGCCGAGCGCTTTGACGCGGGCGAAAATCGTCCGCGCGGCAAGGCCTGAGATGCTCTGGTAGACGATCGCTTCGAGCAGCGCCTCATAGGGCGATTCGGTCTCGTCGATATTCAGGCGAAAATCTTTCGCTTTTGCGACGAGCCGGGCGAAACGTTCGTCGCTCTTGGACAGATGCGCGATCGCAGCGCGATTGTCGAATTTCCAGAGGTGCTCGGGAGTTTCGTCCGTCATGGCAAGCAGAAAGCATAGCGCAAAAAAGACCTGCGCCCCAGGGCCACAGAGACAAGCAGAACAGGAAGACTTGAGCCGCCAGTCCCGTCGTGCCGAGAGCGCCCCGACTGCAGCCAAAAGCTCAGTTGATCTGCGCGGGCGATTCGGCGGCGAACCCGGCGATTGTGCGACGCGGGCGGCTTGTCAGAGATGACGGCGCTTGCGAGCTGCGTTCAAGCAGAAGCTTGACCAAACGCTGTAGCGAACGCGGGCGTCGCAACAGCGAACGGCGCCGTGTGGCCGCAGCAAAGAACGTTCCATCGAAACTTTGGACACCGATCTGACGTGTTGAGTGCCGTGTGTTCCGAGAGATGAGCGCAAACGGCTATGCTAGTATCGAGAGCTTATGCAAACAGGAATTATTGGGCTGCCGCAGGTAGGGAAGACGAGCTTGTTCAAGATTTTGACGAAAGCGCCTGCCGCCAGTGGCGGGCGTAGCGTGCCGGGACAGACGCACGTAGGCATCGCACGCGTGCCGGACGCGCGCGTGGCGAAGCTGGCCGAAGTGTTCAAGCCGAAAAAAATCACCTACGCCACGATCGAATACGTCGACATCGGCGGTTTGCAGAAGGATCGGGAGAAGAATTCCGCGTCACTCGTGCCCTTGCGCGAAGCCGACGCGTTGGCACACGTGGTGCGTCTTTTCAATGATCCCGCCGTGCCCCACGAAGGGCCGATCGATCCGGTGCGCGATATCGAGAGCGTCGAAATCGAACTGATTCTCAACGATCTCGAACAGGTTTCCAAGCGTGTCGAACGGCTGGAAAAAGATCTCAAGAAAAAGAAAGACCCGCAGCTCGAAGCCGAATTGGCGCTGGTGCATCGCTGCCGTAAAGCTCTCGAAGCGGAACAGCCCCTGCGCGAACTGGAGTTTCAACCCGCCGAAAAAAAGATGATTACCGGATTCATGTTTCTCACGCAGAAGCCGATGCTCTACGTCCTGAACCTGGGCGACGATGAAGCGGGCGAAATCGATCGGGTGATTGAAAAATACAAGTTGGAAAAACTCGCGACAAAGGCGCACACGGCGGTCGTGCCTTTTTGCGGGAAAATCGAAGCCGAGCTGGCGGAACTGGACGATGCGGAAGCAGCCGAGATGATGAAGGAGTTCGGGCTGAAAGAATCGGGGCGCGACCGTTTGATTCAGGCGACCTATCGCTTGCTTGGGCTAATTTCGTTTCTCACCTGCGGCGAACCGGAATGCCGTGCGTGGACGATCGAGCGCGGCATGACGGCCCCGCAAGCCGCGGGCGCGATTCACAGCGACATCGAGCGCGGATTCATCAAGGCCGATGTGGTGAATTGGGAAAACCTGCTCGCCGCCGGCAGTTTTGCCGCCGCGAAAGAAAAAGCGCAGGTGCGCCTCGAAGGAAAAGAGTATGTCGTGCAAGACGGCGACGTGATTTTGTTCCGGCACTCTGGCTAGGGAACGGAAAACACAAGACTGTCGGCGGCGAAGATTGTTTTCGAGTGATGGAATGCGGATTCTGCTGGCTGCGCTGCTCGGTGTCACAGCGGCGGCGGCGAATCTTCTCGGCGGCGCGCTCGTCGCTCACCGTCAGTGGTCGCGGCAGTACCTGAAGTATTTCATCGCGCTCGGCGCTGGCTTCATGCTGGCGACGGCGCTCCTGGAAATGATTCCCGAGTCGGTGAAGCTGCGAGCGAGCCTCGGGCAATCGGTCTTCACCGGTACAGACGACGTTTTCATCCTGGTCCTGGCCGGATATTTCGTCGTTCATTTTTTCGAACACACCGTGGCTCCTCATTTTCATTTTGGCGAGGAGACGCACCATGAAGAAGTTTCCGGCACTCATGCGAGCTACGCGGCGCTGCTCGGCCTGGTGATCCACACATTTTTTGACGGCGTCGCGATCGCGTCCGGGTTGCTGGTTTCCACCTGGCTCGGCGGCGTGATCTTCCTGGCGATCTTCCTGCACAAGATTCCCGAAGGCTTCACGGTTGCGTCGATCATGCTCGCGAGCGGACAGAGCAAAGCCGCGGCGTTCACTTCGTCGGTGATCTTGGGGATCGCGACGCTGGCGGGAGTCGTGTTGATGTTTGCTCTGCGCGGGACGCTCGCCGATGCCCTGCCGTTTTCAGGCGGCGTGACACTCTACGTGGCTGCGTCAGATTTGATTCCCGAAGTAAATCACGAACCCGGTGTGGGAATGGCGATTTCGGTGTTTTTCGGCGTTGCGCTGATGATCGCGCTTAAGGCGATTTTCCACCTCTAGCGCACGAAGTCAGAACTCGGAGAGAGGCTCGTCGTCTGCGCGGACGGTGGTGCCGACTTCGGTCACCTTGGAGAAAGTGAATTTGAGCAGGGCGAGAGAGAGGACCAGGAAGCAGAAGCCGCATACGCCCGCCCAGCCGTAAACTCGCCACGACCAGGCGCCCATGATCGAGCCGAAGGCTCCTCCCGCGAAGTAGCAGACCATGTAGAACATGTTGAGCCGGCTGCGCGCGTCCGCAGCGAGGCCGTAGATGCGCGTTTGATTGGAGACGTGGCAAGCTTGCGTGCCAAAGTCCATAAGCAGCACGCCGAGAATCAGTCCCGCCAGCATTTTGCCGGTGAATCCGAGAACGACGTAGGAGAGCATCAGCAGAACGAGCGCGAAGCCGATCGTGAACCGCGCGCCGTGTTTGTCTGTGAGGCGACCGACGATTGGAGCCCCTGCAGCGCCGACCGCGCCAACCAGCCCAAGCAAGCCGGCCGCCTGCGGTCCGTAATGGTAAGGCGGAGTCTCGAGAAGGAATACAAGCGTGGTCCAGAACGCGCTGAAGCAGCAGAAACCTGAAGCTCCGAACAGGGCCGATTCGCGCAAAGCGGGATGCTCACGAACGAGGCGGACGGTCGACTTGAGCAACTCGAGATAGGGCAGTCGCGCTGTCGGTTCGCTGCGCGGCAAAAAGAATTGCACGAAGATACACACCAAAAAGATCATCACCGCCGCGATCACGTAGACCGCCCGCCAGCCCAGATGCGTGCCGACGAAACCGCTAAATGTCCGTGCGAGCAGCACTCCCAGAAGGATTCCACTGAACACGGTGCCGACGATCTTGCCCCTCTGTTGAGGTGGCGCAAGGTGGGCAGCGAAAGGGACGAAAACATGCACGCATGAACCCATCAGCCCCACGGCGAAGCAGGTGATCGCGAGCCAAACGCCGTTCCTGGCCAGGGCCGTGAGTGTCAAGGCGAAGACCGCGGCCGAGAGCATCCAAGTAATCAGAGACCGGCGCTCGTGGCTATCGCCAAGGGGCACAAAAAGGAGCATCCCGAGACAGGTACCGGCTTGGGTGAGCATGGCAATCGCACCGGCCTCGGTGGAGGTCAGGCCAAAGCTGGTTGCAATTACGGCTAGCAAGGGCTGGATATAGTAGATATTGGCGCAAACAATGCCCGTACTGGCCGCCATGAAGATGACGGTCGACCGCCTTATGGACGCTCGGCGCCCGCTTTGGGACGGTTCGGTCATGCCGATGGGAGTCGCTTGGGCGTTTGCTGAAGCGAGCGATCTGGGGAACTCATGGGGGGCATATTCGTAACTCTAATCGTCAGTGTCTATTGCGGGCAACATGAACTATCGTCTCGCGTCCGGTTGGTTCCAGTCAGGAAACCCCACCCCTTTGCAACTTTCTGTGCCTAAGGGTGTTAGATACACTGTGGAGGCCATGACTAGGACCGACGTCCAATTGATGCTGGACGTGAAGGCGGGGGACGACTCGTCTTTTGACTTCCTCCTGCAGAGGTACCGGTCTCCCTTGGTCAATTTTCTCTACCGGATGGTCCGGGATACCGGAACGGCGGAGGATCTGGCTCAGGAAGTGTTCCTGCGCGTTTACCGCGCGAGGAAACAGTATACGCCGAGCGCGAAATTCACGACCTGGCTCTTCCGCATCGCCACGAATTTGGCTCTTAATTCGGTTCGCGATAACCGATATCAGCGGCTATCCGTCTCACTAGACGCCCCCGCTGACGGAGAAGATGCGGCACCGATCGAGTTGCCCGCGCGGGAGCTGCGAATCGATCAGAAGATGGTCGAGCGGGACCGGACCGAGTTCATTCGCCGGGCGGTTTGGTCGCTTCCAGAAAAGCAGCGCGCGGCCGTGCTGCTGCACAAATACGAAGAGATGGATTACGGGGAAATCGCGAAGATTTTGGATTGTTCCGAGAGCGCGTTGAAATCGCTGCTCTTCCGGGCCTACGAGACGCTGCGAGTGCAACTGGCGCCGCTTGGCGGTCAGCCCGCTCTGGCGGGAAAGTCTGTCGCTCGCGAGACGAGGGAAGGAAGGTCGTCATGAACTGCAGTGATGTTTCAAAGAACCTGATTGCATATCTTGATCGCCGGGCGAACTCTGCCGAACGGCAGGATGTCGAGCGCCATCTCAGCACGTGCGCCGACTGCCGGCAGCGCGCCGAGCAGTTTCGCGCGCTCTGGGGCGTGATGGACCAGATGCCGGTGATCGAGCCGTCATTTGGATTCGACGCGCGGGTGCGCCAGCGTGTGGCGGCCGAGCCGCAGCGCCGCTGGTTCCATGGGCTTGTACCAGAACCCCGTTTGGCGCTGTCGGCGGCGATGCTCGCTGTGATGACCGTATGGATGGTGAAGACCTCACCTGTGAACCACAACGAGACGGTGACACCGTCCTTTGCGCAACAGGAAGATTTCAACGCGATCAAGAATCTGGATGTGCTGGAAAACTACGACGTGGTGACCAGCATGGACGCGCTTTCGCAGCTTGCGCCGAACCCGTCCGGTAGCGGAACGCTGAACGATCCGACGAAGGCTTCGGCGGAGGAGTAGCGGAGAGAGTCGAATGCGGCAGGGCAGGCTCCAATTCGCGATCGGCTTGGTGACGGCCGGAGTGTTGGCCGGCACGATCGCGGTGATGCCTGCTTCGGCGCAGAACGGCCGGTTACGGCAGGCTTTTCAGCAGCGCAGGCCAGCGGCGCAGCGTCCGGCGGAAAAACCCGCCCCGAAGCCGCCCAATCCGAACGGAGGCGGCGCTGGGAAGGCCCCGCCGAATTTGCGGGCCATGGATGGTTTGCCACCGAAGTGGGTTGAGAACATGCGGACCATGTCTCCCGAACAGCAGCAGCATTTCATGGAGAACGACGCGCGCTTCAAGAATCTTCCCCCAGCGCGGCAGGAGCAGATCCGCAGCAACTTGCAGAAATGGAACAACCTGACTCCCGAGCAGCAAGCTGAAGTGCAGCGGCGCGAAGAAGCGCTCGAGCACATGACGCCCGAGCAGCGGCAATATTTTACGAACGTCGTTGGCCCGCGGTATCAGGCGCTCCCGCAGCCGCGCAAGCAGGTGATCAACCGGCATCTGGCTATGCTCGGCCAGATGAGCCCGGACACGCAGCAAGCCGCTCTGAACGATCCGAGATTTACGCAAGGGATGAGTCCGGACGAAGTCGAGACGCTGCGGGACTTGAACTCGCTTCGTAATCCGCCTCCCACGCAGTAGCTCTTCACCCGCATTTTTCGCCGCTGGCACGCTCGGCAACGAATTTGTGCGCCGGGACTTGTTAACTCTTACAGAACAATTTTGCGTTTTTTGGCGCATCGAGCGCAATTCCTCGCGGAAGCGCTTGCCCGGGCACACAAGGGATGGTATTTTTGCGGCCCGCTCGAGAAAACGCGCCGCGCTCGGGCGCACCGCTCGAAGTCCACAAAAACTTTTCCAGAATTTGCACATTCCCCTTGACAAGAAATGGAAGCCCACTACAATCAGGGCACCAAGTGGGAAAAAGTGGTTGGAAGTGGTAGAAATTTTTGGCCAGTAGCAGGGGCGAGAGAAAGCGTGATTTCGAATCTCAGTGCGCCGGCCGAAATCCTGAAGAGCTTACATGCTGCGCGGCAATTATCTGGCGACCGTAGACGAAAAGGGTCGGGTGAAAATCCCATCCGACTTCCTTGGCCAGATGCAGAAGGGTGGCTCGAAGTTCTACGTCACCAGCGCGCATGGAGATCACGCGCGAATCTATCCCATGAAAGTATGGGAAGAGATCGAAAAGAAGCTCGCCAAGCTTTCCTCTTACAACAGTGCGAAACAGAAATTTCTGTCGCGCACCAACTATTACGGTCAGGTCGTCGAGGTGGACGGGCAGGGGCGCATTTTGATTCCACCCATGTTGCGCGAGTCGGCCGAGATGAAGGGCGAAGTGGATGTTCAGGGACAGCTTACGTACCTGGAAATCTGGAATCACGCGCGATTCCTCGAGCGAATGAACCGTAACCCGATCACGGCGCAAGACGAAGAGGCCTGGAACGAGATAGGCATCTAGCTTTTGAGCGTTCTGCATACGCCGGTGTTGGTCGCAGAAGCCATCAACTGGCTTCGAATCCGGCCTGGGGGAACGTACTGTGATGCCACGACGGGCACGGGCGGTCATTCGGTGGAGATCGCGCGCCGCTTGACGACAGGGAAGCTGGTCGGAATCGACCGCGACCCGCAGGCGCTGGCGGTTGCAGGGCAGCGGCTCGGAGAGTTTGGGGGAAAGGTGGTTCTGGTGCACGCGGAGTTTTCACAGATCGGCGAGCTGGTCACCGAAAAGGGGTTCGGACCTTTCGATGGTGTGATTGCCGACTTGGGAATTTCAACACTGGAACTGGACAGTCCGGACCGCGGCTTTTCGTTTCGTTACGCGGCCGACCTTGACATGCGCATGAACCCGGAAGCGGAAATGACCGCGGCAGAGATTGTGAACCAATGGCCGGAGAAAGAACTGGCCAACCTCCTCTATCAGAAGGCGGAGGAAACCGATTCACGCAGAATCGCCAGGGCGATCGTCAGAGCGCGACCCATACGCGACACCGAACACCTGGCAACGGTTGTGGCAGGGGTACGAAAGGTAAGGGGAAGGCAGAAACTGCATCCCGCGACAAAAACGTTTCTGGCGCTGCGGATAGCGGTGAATCGAGAAGAGGAGGAACTCGAGCAGTTTCTTTCACGGACCCCTGCCACTTTGAATCCTGGAGGACGATGGGTGGTGATGAGCTACCACTCGCGCGAAGACCGGCCTGTGAAGCGCGCTTTTCAGCAGCTTGAGCGCGACGGCGGCTTTCGAGTGCTGACCAAGAAGGTGATTATGCCGAGCGAAGAAGAGATTGCGGCGAACCCGCGGGCGCGTAGCGCAAAAATGCGCGTGGCGGAGAAAGTGGCAGCCTGACAGCGCCAACTGAGAAACACGATGACGGAATATTACACGGTAAAGCGGATCGACAACTCCCGGCTCCTACGGCCGGCTCCTGTTGCGCGGCTGAATCCCTTGTGGCAGCGCGTTGCGGCGGGATCCGCAATGGCTGGATGCCTCTTCTTTTATGCCTGGCAGCATTTTGAATGCATCCAGCTGCGCTATCAGATCGAACAGTTGCAATCCGAGCAGGCGCAGGCCAGTTTGCTGAACCAGAAACTGCATCTCGAAGTGGCTACGTTGCGTTCGCCGGGGCGCATCGATTCGATCGCAAGCGGCGAACTTGGTTTGACTGTTCCCGTTCCCGGACAGATCGCTCCGGCAAACGGGGTGAGCGACTCGGTTTTGGCGCAAGCCGGTGTTCCCACCGGAACGCCGCAGCCCTGATTGCGCGTGACGCCGAGGCGCAACACCAAAGACATCGCGTAGTGGGTTTGTTTGTGGTGCTTCGTAGCGCAGGCCGCCGGTCGACGGTTGGGGCAACCCGCCAAGAAGACCGCGGGCAAGCCTCCCATCGACTCGAGCCCGATGAAGGTTTTCCTGCGCGCAGGATTCGAGGCGGCCCCGCCTTCGGCTAGGGAGGCGATGGACAGCCGGCAGACGAACCCGCTACCCGATTTACGGTTTCGAAAGCAGGCCCGAGTTCATGGAGCAGCGCAACGCGCGTCTCCGCTGGCTGACGGTATGGGCGCTAGCGGCAGTATGGATGGTGGCGATACTCGCCCGCCTGACCTTCCTGCAACTATTCCAATACAGCGACTACCTGGCAAAAGCACAGCGGCAGCAGCAACGCGTCTTTGAAGTGAGCCCGATGCGCGGCACGATTTACGACCGCAAAGGGCGCGAGCTTGCTGTAAGCCTGCCGATGGATTCGATCTTCGCCGATCCGGCGGAAATTTCCGATCCGTCGATGGTGGCGCAGCTTCTTTCGCGAGCGCTCGACGCGCCCGCCGAAGATCTTGAAACAAAGATTCGCGCAGCGCACACGCCGGTGCGGCTGGGCAAGAAACTCTCACCCGAAACCGTTCAGCGGATCGACGACATGAATCTGCGTGGCGTGTTCTTTGAAAAAGAAAATCGCCGCGTCTATCCGCAGCACGAACTCGCCGCGCAAATTCTCGGCTACGTGGACGTGGATGAAAAAGGGATCGACGGCATTGAGAAGTCGCTCGATGACGTGATCCGCGGCGTTCCCGGGAAAATGATGGTGATGGCCGACGGCAAACGCCGCTCCTACGACCGTACCGGATCGAAGCCCGATCCGGGCGGCAGCGTGACGCTCACCATCGACGAGACGATCCAATATATCGCGGAAAAAGAGCTGGCCGCGGGAATCGACGAGACGCACGCGCGCCATGGAGCGGTGGTTGTGCAGGATCCAAACACGGGCGAGCTGCTCGCCGTGGCGAACTGGCCGACGTTTGATCCGAACGATGCAGGCAAATACTCGGACGACGACCGTAACGATCGCGCCGTAAATATCCCCTATGAGCCGGGGTCTGTGTTCAAGGTGCTCACGATGACGAGCGCCATTGAAAACCACGTGACGTCGCCGACCGAACTGATCGATTGCCAGATGGGGTCGATCCAGGTGGGCAGCCGGTTGATTCATGACCATCAGCGGTTTGGCGTAATCAGCGTGACCGACATTCTTGTGCATTCCAGCGATATTGGCGCGATCAAAATTGCTCTTCGCATTGGAGCGCCGCGCTTTCACGAGATGGTCCGCGATTTCGGGATCGGCCAGCTGACAGACATTCCCTTGCCTGGTGAGCGCCACGGACTGCTGCCCGCCGACAACCCGTGGTCGCTTAGCTCGCTGGCTTCGATTTCCATGGGGCAGGAAGTGAGCGTCACGCCGATTCAGATTGTGTCGGCGATTTCCGCTGTGGCGAACGGCGGCACCTATTACCGTCCGACGATCGTTCATGAGATTGAGTCAGACAAGTCTGTGCCGAATCTGCCGGGCCCTGATCCCCGCCGTGTAACCGACGAAGAAACTGCCGCGACTGTGCGAGGCATGATGGAGTCAGTAGTCCTGCGCGGAACCGGAATGCCGGCGCGGCTAGACGGCTACACGGCCGGTGGAAAATCGGGCACCGCACAAATGATCGATCCGCTGACGAAGCGTTATTCGCCGACAAACTACAACGCATCGTTCATCGGCCTTGCGCCGCTGAACAATCCGGTCGTGACCATCCTCGTCGTGCTGGATTCGCCCCAAGGCGGGCACATGGGCGGCGATGTGGCCGGGCCGATTTTCAAGCGCATCGCACAGCAGGTGCTGACTTACCTGGCCGTGCCGCATGACGTCCCCGCCGACTCCGGACCGGAGCAAGCGCAGAACGCCAAGAAAGCGCAGAAGGAATGGGCGCGGAAGAATCCGCAGCAAGAGGGAGATCAGGATGATCGCGCGCGATTTGACGCCGCCGTCGAGCGGCAGCCCGCGCGGACGGTCGCCTTGAGCGCCGATGCGCCCGTCGTTGTCCCGAATCTGGCCGGCAAAAGCGTTCGCGACGTGATCGAGGCCTGCTCTCGCCTGGGTCTGCAAGTGTCGCTGATCGGGGACGGCGTGGTGCTGCAGCAATATCCGGACGCGGGCGCGCAAATCGAGCCGGGCAGCCAGGTGACCGTGCGTTTCGGGAAGGCCGCCCAATTGCTCAAGACGTCTGCGCACGGAGCGGAGAATTGAGAGCAGCGGGAGTAGAAATCGATCCAGGCAGAGGGGAATTGGGCGCTACATCGGAAAAGACGATGACGCTAGGAGAGTTACTCAAGGGAGTTGAATTGGGAGCCGTCGACCGGCCTCCCGATTTTGACGTCACTTCGATCGCGTACGACAGCCGTCGCGTGAAGCCTGGCAGTCTGTTTTTTGCGTTGCAGGGAGAAAAACTGGACGGCGTCGAGTACGTTTCCGACGCCGTGAAACGCGGAGCGGTCGCTATTGCGAGCGAAACCCCTCGCCGCGCCTGGTTGAACAAAGAGACTGGCTGGGTCGAATTGCTTTCCGGCAGCGGCCGGAGGGGGCTGGCCAAGGCCGCCGCAAATTTCTACGGGCGTCCGGCGGATGCGCTGAAGTTGGTTGGAGTCACCGGCACGAACGGGAAGACGACCACGACCTTTGTTGTCGACGCGATTATTCGTGCGGCGGGATTTACCACCGGACTGATTGGCACGACCGGTTATCGCACACCGGCCGGCGCGCGGCCCGCATTGAACACCACGCCCGAATCGCTCGACTTGCAGCAGATGTTCGCCGAGATTCGCGATGCGGGCGGCTCCCATGCAACGCTTGAGGCGAGTTCGCACGCGCTGGCGATGGAGCGGCTTACCGGCTGCCATTTTGCCGTGGCGGTTTTCACCAACTTGACGCGCGACCATCTCGATTATCACAAGACCTTTGAGGAATATTTCGCTGCCAAGCGCCTCTTATTTGAAGGCACTGGTGCGGGGGCGCCGGACACAGGGGTCATCAATATCGACGATCCCTACGGTGCGCGCCTGGCCGGGCTCGCTCACAAGACGCTCACGTACGGATTGAAAGGCGCGCCGGATCTGACGGCGAAGAAATTCAACTTGAGTTTCAGCGGCGTGCAATTTACGGCTCAAACACCCGCCGGAAAAATCGAAGTCGATGCGCCGCTTGTGGGACGGATCAATGTTTACAACATCCTGGGGGCGATCGGTGCTGCGATCGCGCTCGACATTCCCAGCACGAAGATCGAACAAGGTCTGGCGAGCTTGCCGCAGGTGCCCGGACGCTTTGAACGGGTAGACGAGGGGCAGCCGTTCTTGGTCGTCGTTGATTACGCGCACACCGATGACGCGCTGCGCAATCTGATCTCGACGGCGCGCGAAATCAATCCAGGGGCGCGGATCATCACCCTTTTCGGCGCAGGCGGCGAACGCGATCGCGCGAAGCGTCCAATGATGGGAGAGGCGGCCGGTTCGCTTAGCGATCTGGTCGTGCTGACCAGCGACAATCCGCGAAGCGAAGATCCTCTGCTGATCATTAATGATGTTGCCGTCGGCCTGCAGAAAGCCAATGCGAATTACCGCGTCGAGCCGGATCGGGAAAAAGCCCTGGGCATCGCCATCGACCAAGCCCGCGCGGGCGACATTGTGCTGCTGGCGGGAAAAGGCCACGAGACCTATCAGGTGCTGCGCGATGGTCCGGTTGATTTCGACGATCGCGAAAAAGCCCGGGCGATACTGGAGCGAAAAGGGTTTGCGAGATCGAAACCTCGCGCCACGTAACGGCGCGGTGGAACGGCGGTTGCATTAACGTGTTGTGGCCACAACACGACGCGAGGTAAGCGGCGGACTGTGATACTCGGCTTGCGGGAGACGCGATGCGGTGGAACGTTGCGCAAGTGGCTGAATCCCTTGGTGTCCCGGCACCGGCCGGAATTGGCGGCGGCGTCCGGTTGGCCGGGGTGTCGATCGATTCCCGCACCGTCCGGCCCGGAGAATTGTTCTTCGCGATACGCGGACCGCGTCACGACGGACACGATCACGTGGCTGGAGCGCTTGCGTCGGGGGCCGGCGCCGCCGTGGTCGAACAAGATCGCCTGGCGGGTTTTGCCGCGGAAATTCGCGGCAGGCTCTTTACCGTCGATGACACTCTCGCGGCCTTGCAGCGCTTGGCCTCTGCCGCCTGCGCCATATGGCGCGCAGCAAAATCGGACCGCCGCATCGCGGGCGTGGCGGGCTCGGTGGGTAAAACGACCACCAAAGAAATTCTTGCGGCGCTGTTGCGCACGCGGTTCGGTGTCCTGAAAACGCAGGGCAATTTGAACAACGAGTACGGACTGCCATTGACGTTGCTCGGGTTGAGCGACGAGCATGACGCGGCGGTGGTGGAGCTGGGGATGTCGCATCGGGGGGAGCTGGCGCAGTTGACGCAAATCGCGCGGCCGGACGTGGGCCTGATCACGCGCGTGGCTGTGGAACACCTGGAGTTCTTTTCGTCGATTGAAGAGATTGCTCTGGCCGAGCGCGAACTGATCGAAAACCTTCCGTGGCCTCGGGCTACGGCTGTGCTCAACGCGGATGATGAGCGCGTGGCACGTTTTTCGGATGTGGCCCGCGGCCGGGTGATTCGCTACGGCACTGGGGCTGCGGCCGATTTTCGCGTCGAGGCGATTGAGGAGCGCGGCATTGAGGGCGCTGCTTTTGATTTTGTTTGGCCGGGCGGGCGCGCGCGGCTGGAATCATCGCTGATTGGTCGGCACAACGTAATGAACGCGCTCGCGGCTCTTGCGGCGGCAAGCCTTTGGGGAATCGGCGCGGAAGACGCAAAACGCGTTTTTCCGGAACTGCGGCCGGCGGACAAGCGCGGCGAGGTGGTCAGATACGAACAAGAGTTCACCGTGATCAACGATACCTACAACTCGAGCCCTACGGCGCTTGGTGAACTGGTCGCATTGCTCGCCAAGACGCCGGGGTATCGGCGAAAGATTCTGGCAGCGGGAGAGATGCGTGAGCTGGGTGACTCTTCTGCCAAATTACACCGCGAGTGCGGCCAGGCCGCGTTTGCGGCCGGCAGAATTGATTGGATATTCGGCGTGGCCGGCAACGCCAAGGAGTTTGTTGAAGGCGCGATTGCCGCGGGCTATCCGCGCGAACGCACGCGCTTTTTTGAGAACTCGCAAGAAGCGAGCGATTTCGTCCAGAGCTTCGTTTCGACCGGCGACTTGCTCCTGCTCAAGGGATCGCGCGGCGTGAAAATGGAAAAGATTCTCGAAGCGATCGACGCGAAGCACGCGAGAAAGGCCGGAGCGAGGAGCCCGGCGCGGGCGCACCAGAGCCACTGAAATGCTCTACTACCTTTTCTTCTTCGGACTGCGGTCGCATCTGAGTGCGCTCAATGTGTTTCGCTACATCACCGTGCGGACCGCGGTGGCGAGCGCGTCGGCGCTGCTGCTTTCGCTGCTGATGGGACCGTGGGTGATCGAACGGCTGCGCGCGATGCAGGTAAAGCAATACATCCGCGAGGAAGGTCCGAAAGGGCATCAGAAAAAAGCCGGCACGCCGACCATGGGCGGCGTGCTGATCGTGGCGTCGATCGTGATTCCCACATTGCTTTGGGCGGATCTGCGCAACCCGTATGTACTTCTGGCTACGGGAGCAACGGTCGCATTCGGCACGATCGGATTCATCGACGACTACAACAAAGTGGTGAGGAAGCGGAACCTTGGCCTCACGCCGCGCGCGAAATTTTCCTTGCAGGTGTTGACGTGTGTGGTGATCGGGATCGTGCTTGTCGGTTTGCAGGCGAGCGGAACGTATTCGACGCAGCTGAGCGTGCCGTTTTTCAAAAGGCTGCATCCGGATCTGGTGCTCGATTCGCTGCTCGGCCACAAATACATCTGGCCGTTCGCGTATCTGCCTTTTGTGATTTTTCTGGTGCTGGTGATCGTGGGTTGCTCGAACGCGGTGAATCTTACCGATGGCCTTGACGGACTGGCGATCGGTTGCGTTCTGGTGACCTCTGTTGCGCTCACCGTTCTGACCTATCTCTCAAGCAACGCGCGCTTCGCCGACTACCTGGAGATACAAAGAATTTCTGACGCCGGCGAGCTCGTGATTTTCTGCGGTTCGCTTGCCGGAGCTTCGCTCGGATTCCTCTGGTACAACGCCCATCCGGCGGAAATGTTCATGGGCGACGTGGGGTCCCTCGCCTTGGGGGGTGCGATCGGCACTGTGGCGGTCGCAATCAAGCAGGAGATTTTGCTGCTTTCGATCGGCGGCATTTTCGTGGTCGAGGCGGTTTCGGTGATTTTGCAGGTCGGCTCGTTCAAGTTGACCGGCAAGCGAATTTTCCGCATGGCTCCGCTGCATCACCATTTCGAGCTGGGCGGCTGGAGCGAATCGAAAATCATCGTGCGCTTTTGGATTCTGGCGCTGGTGTTCGCACTTTTTGCGTTGACGACCCTGAAGTTGAGGTGAGCGGCCGTGAAACCCGCGTTTGATTTGCAGGGGAAGCGCGTGCTGGTCGTTGGACTGGCGCGGACCGGTGTCGCCGCTTCGCTGTTTTGCGCGGGGCGCGGCGCTCAAGTCACTGCCACCGACCAGAAGCCCGAATCAGAGCTCGCGGGAGCCGCCGAGCAATTGCGCGCAGCCGGAGTGGCGCTTGCGGTGGCCGGATATGACCAAGTGAGCTTGGCTGAGCAGGATTTGCTGATCGTTAGCCCCGGTGTGCCGGCCAACGCGCCGTTGCTCGAGGAGGCACGCAAGCTCGGCATTCCCGTCTGGAGTGAGATCGAGCTCGCGTGGCGATTCCTGCGCGGCAAGCTCGTGGCGATTAGCGGGTCGAATGGCAAGACAACCACAACGTCTCTTGTGGCACACATTCTTAAGACCGCCGATATTCCCACGCTCGTCGGAGGGAATATCGGCACGCCGCTGCTTTCGCTTGTGAATCAATCAAACGATCGAACCGTGACCGTCGCCGAAATCAGCAGCTTTCAGCTGGAAACGATCGACGCGTTCCACCCGGAGATCGGTGTGCTGCTCAATTTGACGCCGGATCATCTTGACCGGCACGCGTCATTTGAGGATTACGCGAACGCGAAGCTGCGCATGTTTGAAAACCAACACGATCGCGACGCCGCGATTCTGAATGCGGATGATCCTGAGGTGACGCGACGGATGCCGAGCGGGCCGCGCGTCTACTGGTTCAGCCGCAAGAAGCGCGTCGTCGAGGGCGCATTTATTTTCGAGGAGTCTATCGTTTTCCGCTCGGACGGCGACGAAACCGAGTTGCTGCGCCGCGCCGATATCGGCCTGCGCGGGGATCACAACGTCGAGAACGTTTTGGCGGCAAGCGCTGCAGCTTTTCTTGTCGGTGCACCGATGGCGGCGATTGCCGAAGGTGTAAAAAGCTTCCCCGGGGTCGAGCATCGACTGGAATTCGTTGCGAATATCGCTGGCGTCTCGTTCTACAACGATTCGAAAGCGACCAATGTGGATGCGGCGCTCAAGGCTCTTGAAGCCTTTCCCGTTCCGCAGACCGGTACCGACTCGGGCCGTCTACTCGTGATTCTCGGGGGAAAAGACAAGGGCAGTCCGTACACGCCGCTGCGCGAACCGCTTGCCGAGCGCGCTCGCGTCGCGGTGCTGATTGGCGCGGCCAGTGAAAAAATCGCGGGCGATCTTGCCGGAGCGATTCCGCTCGAACGCGCCGGGACGCTCGAACGCGCCGTGCAGTTCGCCGCGCAACACGCAAAGTCCGGCGACACAGTGCTGCTTGCGCCGGCCTGCTCGAGTTTCGACCAGTTTGACAATTACGAGCAGCGCGGGCGCATTTTCAAGGAACTGGTCGCGAAACTGCCGGGCGCGGTACGGCAGATCGCACCCGCCCCGGCGACGCATGGATAGTTGAGAGACAGGTCCAAATGCCACGCAGCCTCCAACCTGATCGACGGCTCTTTGGAACGACACTCGCGCTCTGCTTGATCGGCGCCGTGATGGTCTTTAGCGCGTCGGCCATCACATCACGTGATGAGCATGGCAGCGCATATTTCTTCCTGCTGCGACAGCTGCTGTGGCTCGCCCTGGGAGTCGGCGGCATGTTCGCGCTGATGCATTTCGACTATCGCAAGCTGCGCCAGCCGAAGGTGATCTTTACGGCGATGTCGGTAACAGTCGTGATGTTGATCGCGGTGTTTTTTCTCGATCGTTCACACCAGACGCATCGCTGGATTCGCCTCGGCTCGCTGAGTTTGCAGCCTTCCGAGATCGCCAAACTTGCCCTCATCGTTTTTCTCGCGTGGTTTCTTGAGATCCGCACCACGCCGCAGGGCTTCGGCGTCAACAATTTGCGCCGCACGCTTCTTCCGGCTCTAGGCACCGTCCTTTTCATCGTGGTGCTTGTTTACAAGGAGCCGGATATGGGCACGGCATGCATGATTTTCTTCGTCGCGGCCGTGATGCTCTTCGTGGCCGGCCTCTCGTTCCGCTATATCGGTATCGCCGCGGTGGCGGCGCTTCCCGTCGTTTATCTCGCGGTAGCCGGCAGTGCATATCGCCTCGAGCGCGTGAAGACTTTCTTCTCGCCCGGGGCCGACCCTCAGGGCCACGGCTTCCAGCTTTTGCAGTCGCTCATCGCGATCGGTTCGGGCGGATTCAGCGGCGTCGGCCTGATGGAGAGTCGCCAGAAACTTTTCTTTTTGCCAGAGGCGCATACCGACTTCATTTTTTCGGTGATCGCAGAAGAACTGGGCTACATCGGTGCGGTGATCGTCCTCGCGCTTTTTGCCCTCTATGGATGGCGCGCGCTCGTCGCCGCGATGAAGGCACCGGACGACTTCGGCCGTTATCTTGGCAGCGGCATCGCGACGATGGTCGTCGGCCAGGCGCTGATCAACCTGAGCGTCGTTCTTGGTCTTGTGCCCACAAAGGGGATTCCGCTTCCGTTCGTCAGTTACGGCGGCTCGAATTTGATCGGAATGCTTTTGGCAACGGGCGTGCTTCTGAATATCAGTCAGCACGCGGATGAAACGTGAGTGCGAGCACGGCCGGCACGAAGACTCTGCTGATTGCGGGCGGAGGAACTGGCGGCCATGTTTTTCCGGCCATCGCCATCGCGAAAGAGTGGCTCGCGCGTGCGAACGGCGGCGAGATTGAAAGGCGGGTTGTGCTTGTTGGAACCGAACGCGGACTGGAAGCGCGGCTCGTGCCGCAAGCGGGACTGCCGCTTGAGTTCATTCGCGTCGCCGGGCTGAAAGGAATCAGCGGCGCGAAGTTCTATCGCAACGCCGCTGAGCTTCCGCTGGGTCTCTGGGACTCGGAAAAAATCGTCCGGCGCCATCGCTTCAGCGTGGCCTTTGGAGTGGGAGGTTACGCGTCTGGACCGATGATGCTGGTCGCCGCGATGCATCGCGTTCCGACGGTGGTTTACGAGCCAAACGCCGAAGCGGGATTTGCCAACCGGATGCTCTTCCGCTTTGCGACGCGAGTTGTGGTGAGCTACCAGAATCTGGCGACGCGAATCGGCGCCAAGGCCGTGGTCACCGGTTGCCCAATCCGCAAGGAATTCTTCGCGATTCGGCCTAAGGAACACCGGCAGCCGTTCACGATCTTCATTACCGGCGGGAGTCGGGGCGCTTCACCCATCAATCAGGCGATGATCGGCGCGCTTGATCTGCTTTCTTTCAAGAAGGACCAGCTTTTCGTGGTGCATCAGACCGGGGAACGCGACTATAATGCTGTTCGCGCGGCCTATGAGAGTCGTGAATTTCACGCGGAGGTCCTACCCTTCATCGAGAACATGGCGGAGCGCTTTGCCCAGGCGGACTTGATCGTCTGCCGTTCGGGCGCAACGACGGTGGCCGAAGTCGCAGCTGCCGGACGCGTCGCCATCTTCATCCCCTTCGGCGCTTCCACCGATGCCCACCAGGCGCGCAACGCCGAAGCCATGCAGCAAGCGGGAGCCGCGAGTCTGATCCTGCAAAGCGATCTGACTCCTCAGCGCCTGACCAACGAAATCTTTTCACTCCTGGACCAGCCCCGGAGAATTGCAGAGATGGAAGATCGCGCGCGTTCGCTTGCGAAACCACGCGCGATTGAAGACATCGTCGATCTGCTCGACGGTCTTCCGGGAGCACGGTCATGAGCGTCACGTTCCGGAATTTTCAGCGCGTTCACCTGGTCGGCATCGGCGGCAGCGGCATGAGCGGCATCGCCGAGGTGCTGCTCTCGAGCGGTTACGCAGTTTCCGGCTCCGATTTGAAGTCAACTCCAGTTACCGAACGTCTCCTC
>Ga0210401_10001905_pt1 | contig 23669 bp, 22 predicted proteins | sample IncBWH32MmetaG_FD_150866 | JGI IMG/M metagenome (GOLD analysis project Ga0210401, IMG submission 150866) | Forest soil microbial communities from Barre Woods Harvard Forest LTER site, Petersham, Massachusetts, United States - Inc-BW-H-32-M | ecosystem: Environmental > Terrestrial > Soil >... | reverse complement strand
CGTATTCTTGAGACAATCTGTTATCAAGAATAAATGCCAGGCGGGCTAGCCACGATCGACGAGGACCGGCTGCAGCCCCCGAAAGGGTCAGGCAAGGTTGAGTTCGAGGTCGGGGTGCAAGACCGGACGATAGCCGGCGCGCATTGCAAGCAAGGTGGAAGGCGGGGTCAGCAGCCCATCGTCACGAGGGAATTGTTGCGCGGCCCTATAGCCTTCCTCGGTCCAACGGAACGCGTGGCCGCGCGCTAGGGTGAAGGCAGCGCCGGCGGCGGTAATCACGGCGCCGTCCGGCAATTCGCCGACCGGGCCTGGTATTGCGTGCACTCGTTTATGGCCACGTTCCAGCCGCTCGGCGTGCAGTTGTGCATCCATCTCGTGAGCCAGAGGGACGCCCCCTCCTCTACCCGTGGCCCAGGCGGTGCGGAACGCCTCGGCGTCCTCCCGACGGCAATAAAAGCAAGGCCGGTGACCAGCGGCGAGCGCAATCGCCTCGTCAAGGAAGAAGAGCTCCGTCCAACTGCGACTCATCACCTCACGCTGCCGCCCTTTATAGTGGAGGACGCAAACGAGCCACGCCTTGGCCGTCCAGCGCCTCCCGAGCAGGGTTTTTGTCGCCGGGTCGTGGATGATACCGCGGTTACCGATGAATGTGCCCCGCTGCGGTATCGCGACGATATGGCCGAACGGCGTCACCCGGTTTTGCAGTCGTCCATGATCACCATACATCGCCCCGTCCGACCGTCCCTGCCCACTGCATCCGTTGAGCCGCAGGGTTTGTCCCCTGCCGCCCCGCTTGTATGCACACCCGCGTTTTATTGGGCTGCTGCTCTCATCGGTTGATGCGCCCTGAGGAAGGTGCGCACCCGGTCGATGGTCCGGGCGAGAAGCTCCGGTGGCTCGCGCCACGGAAAAACTGTCACCTCGGCGTTCGGCGCCAAGGATGCGATATCCACTGAGGTCTGGTACGGGTGCCCGGCGGTGTCGTCCGGCATGACCAGTATCGGCGTCCGGCAGGAACGCACAAAGTCGCGCGACACGCTGTACACAAAGTCGGGCCGGACGCGGTAGAGGTTGTGCAGGTATTTTTCGACCTGCGCCATGGTCAGGTCGGGCCGCCGAGCGAGCAGCTCGGGGGCCCAGTTGTCGCGGCCGGAATTGTACATGTGGTCCGGGTTCTCCGGCCTGTGCCCGACCGGCTGACAGCACACGGCGGCTACAACGCGCTCAGGGGACCGCTCCAATAGCTTGAGGGCGAACGGGCCGCCGATGCAGTAGCCCATGAAGAAGAACTCGCGGATGCCGAGGTGGTCCATCAGCCCTAGCTGGTCGTCAGCGAAGGCACCCCAAGGGTCATCGACAGGGATCGGGCCGCTGGATTCGCCGCCGTTGGCGTTGCGCTGGTCCATCGTGATAACGCGGAAGTCATTTTTGAAAGCCTCCATGGCGTTGAACACGGCGGTCGGCCAATTGCTGACCCTGGAGTTCAAGCCCCCGCCGGGGGTGACCAGCAGCGGGAAGCCGGAGCCGGCCTCCTCGTAGCGAATGCGAATGTTGCCCTTTTGATAGAACGGCATAACCATTTCCTCCCGACGTTGAGACCGCCGCGCTCGTCGCGGCCGGCAGAGTGTACAGGCCGACGTTTTAAGCCGATGGGGCGAGTTTTCGAAAGCGTTTCGCTACAAGCGGCTCCCGATCAAGTACAGGTGCACCCGCGGCACGCAGCGCTCGACGAGGGGCATCCGCTGCCGGCGCGAGCGACGGAAGGACCGTCTCCAGACTTATGTCCGTTTCGGCGGGCGCGGTGTCGTCACTCGGTCCCAGGTTAGGAGTTGCTGCTCTGCCGTGCCGTGCCTCTTATTTTGGCCCGCTTTTGCGTGGGCCCGGCTGGACGTGGCTAGGGACCACCGTGCCCCCAGTTGAGCAGCTACACAGCGGATGAAGGTGAGCCCCGCCCCTACCGGCATCGAGAACGCCGAGTGCGGGTCGCATCGGCCGACCCATGTCGGGGTGCGGTGAGCGCTTCCGTGGTCTCGTTGCATTCCGGCACTGGCGCATCGCTCGGTTTTAATAAGCGCAGCTGATCGGCATAGGCCAATCGGTCCCGTCGGTCGGTGTCGCCCTAAATCTCCCGTCGCGCGCGGCTTTGAGGGTTTCCAGCGGCTTGCGGCGTCGACTGCTGCCGCGGGTGAATGTGCTCGGGCGGATACGCCTTCTGTCTCTTCCTCTCGGGTCCCGCACGTTCCACTCCCTGCATGTCTCTGTGATCGCTGGATCCCGCAGGTGCGGCCGCCAACCTCTGCGGGACAAGAATTTCCCCGGCCGGACGAGCCGGCCTCCTCGCGGCCGCTGTGCTGCAAATTCTCGCCCCTCCCGAGGTCCTCCGCGGCACTTCGGCCATTCCCCGAGGCTCACGGTGTCAGCCGCCCCTTTGCGGTCTCCCTCGCCGAGACATCGCAGGGACGGGCCCTGCGAACCACCAGAGGAGAACTTCTCATGGCCATCACCCTCGGCGCCTTCACCCAGTCACCAGCCGGCTTCACCGGGACCCTGAAAACCCTCAACGTCACCGCGGCGCTGACCATCGTTCCGGTCGACAAGACCTCCGACAACGGACCCGATTACCGGGTCTATGCCGGCCAGCGCTACGAGATCGGCGCCGGCTGGAGCCAGGTCGCCAAATCGAGCGGCGAGACCTACGTCAACCTCAAACTGGCCGCCCCCGAATTTGGCGTGAACTGGCTGCGCTGCCGCCTGGTGAAGCTCGAACACCGGCCGAAGACGGCGCCACCCACATTGTGCTGTGGGAACCGCGCGACCGCTGACGACAATGCCCCGCCGCGGGTCACCACGGCGGGGCTCAACCTCCCTGTGTGGGGGTTTAGACCGCGGAGGTCCAGGCCCCCGCCCCCAGTCGCGAAGGCTTTGCGGCGGATCTGCTGTCCTGCATCGGGCGGCGCTTGCTCCGGCCGCGGGCGGAACCTACACCGTCGGTGTGGCCATGGTAGAAGCGAAGGATCAGAACAGGATGGACGCCAATCAACTGCGCGCGCTGCAGGCGCCCTTAAAGAAGCAGTATCGCGAGCAGCCGGAAACCGCACGTATTCCGACCCGCGCCAAAGCGGTGCTGGACCTGGACCATATCGCCTGCCGGGTGCGCTCCTGGGCCGGCGAGACCGCGGCCGGGCTGCATCCGGCCGCCGGCGGCGACGGCAGCCTCGCCTGCTCGGCCGACATGCTGCTCGAAGCGCTGGTCGCTTGCGCCGGTGTCACGATCGGCGCCGTCGCCACGGCGATTGGCGTCACGCTGCGCGGCGGGCGGGTGATCGCGGAGGGTCATTGGGACGCGCGCGGCACGCTCGGCGTCGACCGCGAGACCCCGATCGGTCTCACCGACATCGCGCTGACCTTCGAATTGGATACCGACGCCAATGCGGCGACGGTGCAGCGGCTCGTGGAGACCAGCGAACGGTTCTGCGTCATCTACCAGACGTTGCGGATACCGCCGCGACTGTCGGTTGCACATCGGATCGTCGCTGGCGCCTGACAACATCCCGCGTCCGGTCAGCTCACCAACCGTCCTGACCATCGGCCGCATCTCGTGAAGGCGAGACCGATCCCTATGCCTTCGAGCTTGGTCAGAGCACGTCCTTGAGCGGATGGTTGTGGCGCAATTCGTCGAGCTCGACATACTCCTCGAGGCTTTTGAGCGAGGCATGGCCGGAAAACTGCTTCAGGCGCGCGATATGCACGCCTTGCGCGACCCCGCTCGAGATGGCACCGCGGCGCAGGCTGTGGCCGGCGAACGCCGCACCATCGAGGCCGGCCGAGGCGGTCCATTTCTTGACGACGAGCGCGATCGAATCGGTGTCGATCGGGTTATTCCCAACCCGGTAATGGTCGGCGACAGGCTTTCGCTTCGCACCCTGACGCACCCGCGGCGGCGGCAGTCGCCACAACCGTCGGAACAGCGGGCCGTCGCTGATCCCGGCCGCAGCGAGCCAGGCTTCGAGGGCTCTGACCGGGCACAGATCGGTCTTGCCGGCGGGCAGCCACACGGTCGTTCCCCGCGCTTCCTGGTCGTTTTTGCGCCACGGCAGCAACAGGGCGATGCCGTCTTCGTGCCGGGTCAGGTGGTCGATCGTCAGAGCCGCAAGTTCACTTGGCCGCAGCGCCGCGGCAAAGCCGACGAGCAGCAAGCCGCGGTCGCGGAGCCCTGGCAGGGTGTCGGGGATTGCCCGCACCGCGGCGCGCAACGGGTCGAGCACCAGTGCCGTTTTCTTGCGCAACGGCCGGCGATGGGCGCGGCGGATGCCGGCAAAGGTGGCGCTGACCGTCGGCGATGCGGTCGGCGGCGGGTAGCCGGCCAACAGGTGCAGATAGCGGAGTGCGGCATGGCGCAGCCGCAAGGTGTTGACCGCGAGGCCCCTGCCCGCCTCGGCCGCAAGAAACGCGGCGACGGTTTCGGGCGAGGCCGGCAATGCCGCCTGCACATGTACCGCACACCATTCGGTAAAGGCGGCGACACCGGCGCGATAGGCGCGTCGCGTGTTCTCGGCGCGCGCGGCGCGCCGATAGTCGGCGGCGGCGGCCTCGGCTTCGGCGAAACTCAGCGCCGGCGCCGGCAGGTCGACGATGGTTTCGAGCTCGAACCAGTCGCGCACCGCGTCGGGGTCGGCCCCCGGGTCGAGACCCGAGGGAAAAGAGGCGGCCGCGGGCCGCGCCAGCGCAATTTCCGCGCCCGCGTCGGCGGCGGGCGGTGTCGTCGCGATGGCGGTCTTCGAGGCCGGTTCGCCATCCGGGGTCATCGGACCGCCGCCCTCGGTCGCGATCGCGCGATCATTAGGTGTCGCGGCGACCGCAAGATCACGCGCTGCGGCCCGGGGCGCACTCTCGTCGCCTGCTCCAGGTCGCTGCGGTGGTGCTGCTGCCGATAAGGGGGTGCAGCGGCGCCGCGCGAGGCGCGCCCCCACGGTGTTCTTGACAATCGCGCATCCCTGCCCCGCTCCGCTCCGACCGCGGCTTCCCTGGCTTTGAGCATCCCCCTCCCCTGCCCTGCTGCGGCACCATTGCCAGCCACCCGGTATTCGATCATTCCAGCTCCTAAGAGTATATTCACGTGGTCATGCCAGCAAACCGCCTCGGGCAACGTCAGATGTGCGGCAGCGTTCGTCACCGTGCTTCGTGATGCCAAGTCAGGCGTCAGAACATGCGGTTAGTCAATCGCACCCTTAGGGGCGGAAGGAGCAAGCATGCGGAATTGTACGGTAGCGTATTTCCCGCAATGTTAAGGGTCGGGATAGGTTTCGGTCGGCTCGGCGCTCATGCGAGGACCGGCTCGGCCGCCGGAGTCCGGTTTCGGGGCGAATGGAAATAGCTGCCGCTCGGCGTGATGTGCTGGCGGAACAGGGGCGAGACGCGGGCGAGATCCTCGTCACGGACGAGGTTTCCATTGGCACGGAGCTGGGTAACGATGTGGTCGATACGGACAGTGTTCCAGACCAGGACGGCGTTGGACAGCAGGCTGAGGCAGCTCACCTTGTTCATGATCTCCTCGTAATCGCCGGTGCGGAAGGCGCCGTGGTTGGCGAAGAACAGCCACTTGGCCAAGGCATGGCGGAATTCGCCGCGGTTGAGCTGAAGCTGGATCGCCCGGCGAAGCGGCTCCTCGTTGATATAGCGGAGGATGTGGACGGACTTGCCGAGGCGACCCAAGGCGATCAGCGCCTTGGCGAACGATCGGCCGGGCTGGCATTGGTGATCCGCTGCAGGACGACATGCGTGGGCGTCAGCCGATCCTTGAGCGAGGCGGCGATGCGGACGAGCTGGTCCCATTGCTCGACGATGACACCGATGTCGATGGCATTGCGGAGCAGCGGATCGAGTGGTCCGTAATCGGCGGTACGATCGACCCGGTACAGCACTTGGTCGGGAAGGTCCTTGAGCCGCGGCATAAAGTCGATGCCGAGCAGCACGCACAGTCCCCACAACGCTTCGGTGAAGCCCCCAGTGTCGGTCGTGTGCTCGCGGATCTTCAGAATGGTGTCGTTCTCGAGGATGCCGTCGAGGACGTAGTTGGCCTCCTTCGCGGCCTTGGGCGGAGTGCCCCGCCAGGTGCTTTACGACCGGATGAAGACCGCGGTGATCGGCGAGGACGACCAGGCCCATATCATCTACAACCGCGCGCTGATCGACTGTGCCGGGCATTACGGCTTCCACCCGAAGGCCTGCTGGAAAACAGCGTGGAAGAGTGACCCGGCTTTTGGGGTGATCAGCGTCGAATAGGGACCCACCCCGCGAATCATCGAATGCTCCCTTCTGGTTGTGCCGGGGGGAGCGTGGCCGGGGATGGTGACGGTGGAAACGATTGGCCGGATCAGGCGGGCGTTTTTGGTGGATCACAAACCGATCCGCCAGATCGTGCGCGAGCTGCGGATTTCGCGGAAGACGGTGCGCAAGGCGATCCGAGGATCGTCGACCGAGTTTCGCTACGAGCGCCAGGTTCAGCTGCAGCCGCGGCTCGGGACATTTGTTGCACAGCTCGACGGATTGTTGGAAGCCAACAGCAAGCGGCCGGCGCGCGAGCGGCTGACGGCGCGGCGGCTATTCGAGCTGCTGCGGGCCGAAGGGTATCAGGGCGCCTATGACAGCGTGCAGCGCCACGTGCGGGATTGGCGCCGGGCGCACTCGCAGCGGGGACCGGTCTTCATCCCGCTGTGGTTCGCGCCGGGCGAGGCCTATCAGTTCGACTGGTCGCACGAGGTGGTCGTACTCGGCGGGGTGACGACGACGGTCAAGGTCGCCCATATCCGGCTCTGCCACAGCCGGATGTTCCTGGTGCGGGCCTATCCGCGCGAGACCCAGGAGATGGTGTTCGACGCGCACGACCACGCCTTCCGCCTGTTCGGCGGCATGTGCCGGCGTGGCATCTACGACAATATGACCACGGCGGTCGAAGCCGTATTCGTCGGCAAGGAGCGGCGCTTCAACCGCCGCTTTCTGGCGATGTGCTCGCACTACCTGGTCGAGCCGACCGCGTGCACGCCGGCGGCGGGGTGGGAAAAGGGTCAGGTCGAGAACCAGGTCGGCAACGCGCGCGAGCACCTGTTTACGCCGCGGCTGCACTTTGCCGACTACGCCGAGCTGAACGCCTGGCTGGAGGCGCGCTGCCTCGCCCAGGCGCGTGCGAGCGCTCATCCCGAGCACAGCGACAAGACCGTATGGGAGGCCTTCGAGGCCGAGCGGCAAAGCCTGATCGCGTATCGCGATCGGTTTGACGGTTTTCGCGAGGTCGAGGTCGCGTTGTCAAAGAGCAGCCTGGTGCGTTTCGACCGCAACCGTTACAGCGTCGCGGTCAAGGCGGCGCGGCGCACCGCGCAATTGCGCGTCTACGCCGAGAGGGTCGTCGTCTGGTGCGACGGCGAGATCGTCGGCGAACACGCCCGCCGCTTCGGCCGCGGCCAAACCGCCTACGATGCTTGGCATTACCTGCCGGTGCTGGCGCGAAAGCCCGGTGCGCTGAGGAACGGCGACCCGTTCCGCAACTGGGACCTGCCGCCGGCCCTGGCGCAGATCCGTCGACGGCTCGCCGGGCACAGCGACGGCGATCGCCAGTTCGTCGACATTCTGACGGCGGTTGCCGAGGCCGGTCTGGACGCGGTCGAGGCAGCGTGCGCCGAGGCGCTGTCGGTCCAGCTGTTTGACTGCGACGTCGTGCTCAACATCCTGGCGCGGCGACGTGAGGCCGACCCGCCCCGGCCGGTGGCAACCCCGACGGCATTGGCGCTGGCGATCGAGCCGGAGGCCGATTGCGCCCGCTATGACCGGCTGCGCCATCCGCTGCCGGCCGAGGAAGCGTATCGTGGAGCGGCATGAAATCGTCGAGCTGCTCGGTCAGCTAAAGCTGGCCGGAATACGCGCGGCTTACGACGAGGTGGTCGCGGCGGGAGTGCGCACCCAGCATCCCTTTCAGCGCATCTTCGGCGAGTTGCTGCTCGCCCAACTCGCTGACCATCGTGCCCGCTCGATCGCCTACCGGATGGGGGTGGCACGCTTCCCGGTGATGAAAAACCTTGCTGAGTTCGACTTCGCGGGCTCACCGGTCAATCAGGGGCTGGTGCGCGAACTGCACGAGGGCGGCTTTCTCGCCACTCAGCGCAACGCCGTGCTGATCGGCGGAACCGGCACCGGCAAGTCGCATTTGGCGATTGCGATCGGCGCCAATTGCGTGCGCAACGACGCCCGCGCGCGGTTCTTCACCGCTGTCGATTTGGTCAATCAACTCGAGGCTGAGGCCCGTGCCGGAAAGCCCGGACGGCTCGCCGATCAGCTCGTCCGCGTCGATCTCGTCATTCTCGACGAGCTTGGTTATCTGCCGTTCCCGATCAGTGGCGGCCAGATGCTGTTCCACCTCGTCAGCCGGCTTTACGAGCGCACCTCGATCATCCTATCGACCAATCTCGCCTTTTCCGAATGGCCGAGTGTCTTTGGCGACGCCAAAATGACCACGGCGCTGCTCGACCGGCTGACCCATCACTGTGACATTCTCGAAACCGGCAACGAAAGCTGGCGCTTCAAAAACCGCACCTGACCTCGCGGATCCGAGCCCCGCGGATCGCCCCCGGGGGCCCACAGCGCCTCCCCACGCGCGCCGCTTCGTCGCTCGTGAGGGCACTACGCGACGCGCGCGGGTCCCCTCCGTGGACTCCGGGGACGACCGCTTCCTCAACCGCCGGTGTGGGTCCCAATTGGGCGCTGATCCCGGGTCCCGCTTCCGCGCTGATTGACACTCGGTGATCTCATACGCCGGCCTATCCTCATCCAACGCAGCTTTTTTCAATTCCCTGATTAGGTCTGGATGGAGATAGACCAGGAGCGATTTGCGGCCGTCGGCTCTTGTCCGAGCCGGGTTCTTCGATCGGGGTTGCCTGGCCACTGGATATCTAGATAGCTAACGAGTTAGCTATCTCTAGCCCTAACAACTAAGTGGGACAAGATATCTGATAATGTCTTAGGTTCGCTCATGGCTACCCGCCACCCCTGCCCCCAGACCGGCTGCCCCCATTCTGACCGTCGAACAGATGCGTCGCCCGATTGAGCGGCTGCGAAAATATATCGACGACCTTGAAGCGTTCGATCCCCAGACCGTGCAGCCCGCCGAGAAGGGCGGTAAGCGCCACGCGATGCCGTGCCACCACAATCTCGACGAATACCTCATCGCTTATCTGGACGGCGCCGACCTGCGCGACGATCCGAGCTCACCCGTACGGTTGCTGCCGCAGGCGAACGCCGACGCGATGATCCGTCGCCGCGTCGCCGCAGCCAGGATCGAAACAAAGCTCGGCAATCATATTTCGGGCGACGGGGATCACTGCCTATCTAAAGAACGGAGGCACGTTGGAAAAAGCTGCGGCGATGGCGAACCATGCATCGACGTGCCCAACGCAACTCTACGATCGCCGGCGCGACGAGGTCAGCCTCGATGAGGTCGAGCGGAGTGATTTGAATCATCGGCCTATAGGACTTCGAAAAGAGGATAAATCCATGGAAGTTATTCTCAATAGCGCGATCAAAGCCCAAATTTCTACCCTTCCGGTGTCGGATCAGGCTAAGCTTAATAGCAAGTTACAAAAACTTTCCCCTGAACTTCGGCCCAGTCGCAATATTATACGAGCAGCTGGTTCAAATAACATGTGGGTGTTACGAGTCACGCCCGATCTGCGTGCTCTTTTACAAGTTCAGAACGATAAAATCACAGTTATTGCCGTGTCACGAAACGAGCAAATAGAACGTTACCAGAATCAGGCGGCTAGTTAGGTTAGTGCCGCTTTTACGCGAGATTCATCCTGATGGGACACGACTACTTGAAGAGATCGAGGAGTTTCGGCGGTTTCTGGCTACGAACCCACGCGGAGAGCGTAGTCACTTTCTCCCGTTCTTCGCCGGGCATCTGCAGCTCTGCGCCTATCTCGGAACACTAAACGACCGGGTGCGCGTGGCGACGCATGTCGGGACAGAGGTCTCCCTCTGGGGAGATTTTTCCTGCGATGTCGTTGCCGGCAATCCTCAAGACCGCGCCTTCGTATTCATCGAATTCGAAGACGCATCACAAAACAGCCTCTTCCGGCGTCAAGCGGGCCGTAGGAACAGTCATTGGGGCTCGCGCGTCGAGCACGGCATATCGCAGGTGATTGATTGGCTATTCCGGATCACCAGCGAAGGTCCTTCGGCCAGCATGGAGCGCGACTTCGGTACGCGGCACATTACGCCGATGGGCTTAGTAGTGGCGGGGCGAAGCGAGGAGGTAACCCCATATGATCGCGAGCGCCTTGATTGGCGCTCCAGACATAGCATCGTGGGAGGCGCCAAGTTGGCTATTGTGACTTACGATGACCTGCTTGCTTGGCTCGACGGTCGTGCCACTCTGCTGCGCTTCAACGAGCCTCCCGCTGATGGCGGTTAATACGCCACCTTGAAAGTGGGGCTATCCTCGGGCCGCGTCTTGCGGTGATCATAGATTCGGGTGGTGGCGATATTGGCGTGGCCGAGCCATTCCTGGACCTTGGCGATATCCGCCTGGTGGTCGAGCGCGTTGGTGGCGGCGGTTGCTCTGAGCGCGTGGGCGCCGATCTCGAAGCCGAGCGCCGCCGAATAAGCGCGCACCAGCTTGTAGACCGCATCGGGGGTCAGCGCCTTGTCGAGCCGGCGGGTACGGTTGTTGCGAACGGGCCGGAAGAGGGCGCCGTTGTCGTCGGTGCCGTGCCCGGCCTTCTCGAGGTAGTCGTGGATCAGCGTGTTGGTGCCGGGGTGCAGCGGCAGGTACCGGGTCTTTTCGCCCTTGCCGCTGACCCGCAGGTGCGGGACGCCGCGCCGCGCGTGCCGGAAATCCCGCACCTTCAGCTTGCACAGCTCGTCGCGCCGCAGCGCGTGGAAGAGCAGGATCGCGCGGTCGCGCTTTTCCTTGATCGTTTCCTCACCGGCCTCGGTTTCCTTGCCGGGCGCGGCGAGCAGGTCGCGGGCCTGGTGGTCGCCGAGCGCCGGCGTCCGGCCTTCGCCGCTCTCGGCCCGCGGCCGCTTTACGCCTTTGACCGGGTTATGAGTGACGGCGTATTTTTCGCACAGATATTCGAACAGCTCGACGACAGCGCCGCGAGCCGGTGCCGCACGGTGCTGCCGTCGAGCTGGCGCCGCGCGAGATCGTCGCGCCAGGCGATGACGTGCGCCCGGGTCACGGTGCGAAATTCTTCCGGCCGCACGATGCCAGCGAAGCGCATGAAATCGCCGACCGCCTTTTCGTAAGCGCGCTTGGTGCTGGGGTTGGTGAGATTGGCGAACCACTCGAATTCGGGTGGGACCTCGGCCAGGCGGTGAAACTCGGCGGCGGTCAGCAGCCGCTCGGCGGGGGTGATTTGGTTCGGGATCGCAACGCCCGGCATCGTCATATTCTATTATTGATAATAATCTGTTATCACAGAATAGAGTGTCCATGAATATCAATGCGATAGGACAAAATTTTAGTTCGACCGGATGAGACTACGTCGAGGAGGGCAGGGGAGGTTAGCGTTGACGCCTTCCCCGCCGGCGGGCTATTGACCCTGACCCTCATGCGAAGTGCGGCATGACGTCCGACGCGAATAGTTCGTGAGTCTCGCTGTCGTTCCTGTAGTCGCTGTTGATCAGCAGCTGCACCCCGGCGTCCTGATATTGGCCGATCAGATCAATGGCCGTAGACACCGTGCCGACAAAACCCCGCAACGGCCCACGCGCAGCGAGTCGCTCACGCTTCGCCGCAACAGCGGCCTCGTCGCGGCCGAGCAGCCAGCTGTTATTGTGGGTCGTTTCAATTGTAGCGTAGTCACGCTGTGCGGCATCGCAATGGGCGCGGAGCACCGCAAGCTTGTGCTTCACCATGTCCGGATCGCCGCCGACGTTGCAGGCATCACCCAGGCGGGCGACCGCGCGCAATGTGAGCTGCTCGCCACCGCCGGCGATCATCACCGGCGGACGTGGCTTTTGGACCGGCTTCGGCTCGAGGATTGCGTCCTCGACATGGAAATATCTACCGTGAAAGGTCGTTCGCTTCTCCGTCCACATCGCGAGGATGAGCCGGACCGCCTCCTCCATTTGCCGGATGCGCACCGCAGGACGTGCCGGGAATTCCCAGCCATATTGGCGGTACTCGGTCTCGAGATATCCGGCGCCGATGCCGAGCGTCAGCCGCCCCCGGCTGATCAAATCGACACTTGCGGCGATCTTGGCGAGATGCGCGGGATTGCGGTAGCCGACCGACGTGGCGAGCGTGGCGAGGCGAATACGGCTGGTGACCGCGGCCAGCGCCGACAAGACGGTCCAGCCTTCGATGAAAGGTTCGTCGGGCGCGCCGACGCCGCCGATCTGGATCAGGTGGTCCATCACCGAGAACCAGACGAAGCCGTGGTTCTCGGCCCATTGCGCTTTCGCTTTGACCGCCTCGAACGCGTCCGCCGGGTCGGGACCGTACACCCACGACGGGTTGTGAATGCCAAACTTCATCGAAAATTCTCCTGCTCTTTCTGATTAGGCTCAGGCTTATGCTCAAGATAGAGGACAACGCAGGCTCGGTACGCGACTTTGGCAGCCGCGGGCACAAGCACCGGCGATCGCCGGAACAACCCGCGACGGGTCATCGACGACGGCCTCACTTATCCGCGAGCCGGCCTGTTGCCGGCGGCGGGGGCTTTTGGCTCCGCCGTGGCGCTGCAGGCTTGGCTGATCTGCGCCTGGGCACGCTCACGGCGCAGCTCTTGGAGACGCGCGCGGATAGCCGCAAAATCATCGGCAGCTCGGGGACGAGCATGTTCGCAACGCAGCTCGTGGAGGCGAGCGCGGATCACCGCAAAATCATCGGCCGCACGGGGTCGGGTCACATTTCCTCTCCGCTTTCGGTAGTGTCGGGCTCTTGAGCGATTTGATCGTTAATGCCGCTATATCGAATTGCCCATAACGTAGCTAGGGGTTCTGCCGCAGATCGCGGGATCTCATAATCGCGACAAACTCACGGACCCGCCGGTCGACGCACCGATGTTATCGATGGAGGATGAGGATGGCCGTAGCACAAAGGCAACTCGGACGGACAGGACTGCATGTCACGACGTTGGGTTACGGCGCGATGGAACTGCGAGGGGCTCCGCGCGCCCGCGACATAACCGAGGCTCAGGCGGAAACCATTCTGAACGCGGTGCTCGACGCAGGCATCAATTACATCGACACGTCGATCGATTACGGGCTTAGCGAGGAACGGATCGGCCGCTATATCGCGCATCGCCGCGCCGAATATTCCCTCGCTAGCAAATGCGGCTGCCTTGTCGGCGCGCCATCGGCGCCACGCGGGCAACGGAGCACGCATGTTTTCACTCGCGACAACGTCATCGCCGGTGTCGAGCAAAGCCTCGCACGAATGAAAACCGATTATCTCGACATCGTCCAATTCCATCAGTCGCCATCCCGCGAGACCCTCGAGGAGCACGGCGCGCTCGAAGCGCTATTGGAGCTCAGAGAGTCGGGCAAGGTGCGGTTCATCGGGATGTCAGGAACGTTGCCCCATCTAATGGATCACATCACGATGGGAGTTTTCGATGTCTTTCAGATTCCGTATTCGGCGGTCGAGCGCGAACACGAAGCGGCGATCGCCGCGGCTGCTCGGAGCGGTGCCGGCATCGTGGTTCGTGGGGGTGCCGCAAAGGGGGCCCCGACCGAAGGGAAACAGGCCGGGCTGCAATGGGAACGCTGGCAGCGGGCGCATCTCGATGATTTGCTCGAGGGCATGACCGCGATGGAGTTCATTCTCCGTTTCACCTTCTCGAACCCGGATTTGGACACCACCATCGTCGGCACGATCAACCCGGCACACCTGCAAAACAATCTCGACATCTTGCAACATGGCCCGTTGCCGCCGGCTCTCTATGAGGAAGCGAAGCAGCGCCTTGCCGCAGCCGGTTCGGCGCCCGCAAGCCAGCGGAGGTAATCGAGCCCGATGCGGTTGCCCGAGTGAGCCGTCCCTTCGCCAGGTCGTAAAAAACCCGGCGGCGCGCGGCCGTTTGATCAATGCAGGTCGATCCGCACCACATCGCGGACGCTGCGACCGCCGTGGCGGTCACCCGGAACCACCAACCGCAGCGAGTGTCCATCCATCGGCTGACCGTCGCGGCGATAAGCCAGCAATACCTGTTTACCCTCAAATTCGGGATCGATCTCGGCGAGCGCGAGCACGGCAACATAGCCATCGCGTCCCGTCACCACGATGGTGCGGCGCAGGTGCGCCCGGCGATCGCCGCCCAACATTTCTGCGTGTTCGAGCACGGACCAGAGCAGCGCACCGGTATAGGTGGCCTGCTCGGGGCCATGGCCGGTCAGGAACGATACCTTCTGTTCAATCACCGGCAACTGCCTGACCATCGCCGGATCGATCGTGCGCGTCTGCTCGACGGACGTTGCGACAACGATACCTTGATCAGCTGCTGTCGCACTATTGCCCGCAAGCGCCAGCGCTGCGGCGATGAGCGCCGCCGCGACGAGAGATCGAGGCTGCACTACTTGGCGACCATCACGTCGGAGGCCTTGATAACGGCGATGGCTTCCTCGCCCACCTGAAGGGCGAGATCATCGATGGCCTCATTTGTGATCGACGAGGTGATGATCACTCCATTGCCGATGTCGATGCGCACATGGCCGGTCGTCTGGCCCTTCTGCACACCGATGATCTTGCCTTTGATTTGATTGCGCGCGCTGAGCCTCATCTCTCTCATCTCCGTTTGCGTGGTCAGACGGCTCTATATAAGGCAGCCCCGGATATAATGGTCATCCCATTGGGCATTTTCGGCTTCGGCATGGCGATCGGTTCGCGCCAGCGTTCTTTACGCTCGCGGCACGATGCCGCGCGCGGCCCAAGCGGTCGCCGCCATCGAGCGTGAGCCGTCCGGCGCGCCGACGAGATAAGCTCGTCACACGGCCGCAGCGAGAGCGGCCAGTCGATCCGGCGCTAAACCCTTTATGTAATCGCCGACCGGGCCCTGGCCGTTTGCGATCGGCTCCCAATAATCGGGAAAGTCACGGTACTTCATGCGGATCGTCAGCGAGCAGCCTTCGACCAGATCGAGGCCAGCGGCGGCGAAAGCGGCGGTGAGCTGCCCAGGTCCGGTCAATGGGCTCGAATAGTGTCGCGCCCGAGCCCGTTCCGCCGCAAGGTCGAGGGCCGCGGCGGTGTCCCAGAACATTCGCTGATAGACGAGGCCGCCCGAAAAATCCCAGACCGCGGCGGCGACCACCCCACCGGCCCGTACGACCCGCCGCATGCCGGCCAACGCACCGCCCGGATCGGACATAAAGTTCAGCGCCAACAGCGAATACGCGCCATCAAAACTTTCGGCAGGAAAAGCGAGTGCGGTGGCGTCGCCGGTTAAACCGGCATTTCGTTCCCCCACGCGCTTGATCAACTCGCTATATTCATAGGAATATATCCTGGACGCAAGGGGCCGCGTTGGGGTCGCAGGCCGAGCGGCGCAGTTAGCTCCAGCGAGCCAATTGACCGTTATATGCAGATCGATATCGCGATGGTACGCTGCGCACCCGAAGCCCGGACAGCCTGGAGAAGCGCATGTCATCCGTTGCCAGCAAGGAAGAGTTCAGGGTCGTCGGCACCCGGCCGATCCGCCCTGACGGGGTGGACAAGGTAACCGGACGGGCCAATTTCGGCGCCGACATGGCGATGCCGGGCATGCTCTGGGGCAAGGTCAAGCGCAGCCCGCATGCCCATGCCCGGATTGTGCGCATCGACGGTAGCAAAGCATTGGCGCTGCCGGGCGTGCGAGCGGTCGTCAGCGCGGCCGATTTCCCCGAGATCTGCGCCGAAGAGGCCTTTGTCGGCGAAGGGCCGATGAATTTCCGCGACCTTTCGCGCAACGTCATGGCGCGCGGCAAGGTGCTTTATGAGGGGCATGCGGTCGCTGCGGTAGCGGCAATCTCGCCTATCATCGCCGCGGAAGCACTCGATCTGATCGAGGTCGAGTACGAGGTATTGCCGCATGTCATCGACGTCGAGGCGGCAATGGCGCCGGGAGCGCCTTTACTGCACGACGATCTCTACACTCAAGGGATAGAGCCGAAGCCGGAACGGCCATCCAACATCTCCAAACGCGTCACTTTTTCAAAGGGCGACGCCGAGGCTGGGTTCCGGCAGGCGGATGTCGTCGTGTCGCGACGCTACACGACGCAGCCGGTGCACCAGGGCTATATCGAGCCGCATGCGTGTGTCGTCTCGGCTGCGGCTGACGGGCAAGTACAGATCTGGGCCAGCAGCCAGGGCCAGTTCATGATCCGCGCCTATTGCGCCAAATTGCTTGGCATCGACATTGCCAACATCCGGGTGATGCCGGCCGAGATCGGCGGCGGGTTTGGCGGCAAGACGTTAATCTACCTCGAACCGGTCGCGCTGGCGCTGTCGCGAAAGACGGGCCGGCCAGTGAAGATCGTAATGACCCGCGAGGAGGTATTCCGGGCCACGGGTCCGACTTCGGGCGGCGTCATCGAGGTCAAGCTCGGCGCCAAGCGCGACGGCACGATCGTCGCCGCCGACCTTGTGCTCAAATATCAGGCCGGCGCTTTCCCGGGCTCGCCGGTGCAGCCGGGGTGCATGTGCGCGTTCGCGATGTACGACCTGCCGAACGTCAACATCGTCGGCTACGACGTCGTCTCGAACCGACCCAAGGTGGCGGCCTATCGCGCGCCGGGCGCACCAATCTCGTCGTTTGGCGTCAAAACCTGCCTTGACGAACTCGCCGGCGAGCTTCGCCTCGACCCGCTAATGTTGCGTGTGAAGAACGCGGCCAAGGAAGGCACCAAGGCGGTGCACGGCCCGACCTGGACCAATATCGGTTATCTCGACACCTTGGCCGCGGCCAAGAACCATCCGAACTACCGGATCCCACTCGGCCCCAATCAGGGGCGCGGCATCGCCTGCGGCTTCTGGTTCAATGTCGGCGGCGAATCGAGTGCCGCTGTGCATGTCAACGAGGACGGCTCGGTCAGCGTCGCCTCCGGCAGCCCCGATATCGGCGGATCGCGCGCCTCGATGGCGATGATGGCGGCCGAGACCCTCGGCGTCCCGATCGAGCGGGTCAAGCCGATCGTCGCCGACACCGCCTCGATCGGCTTTACCCATGTCACCGGCGGCAGCCGCGTGACCTTCGCCACCGGCATGGCGACGGTGCAGGCGGCGGAAAAGGTCATCGACCAGCTCAAGCGGCGCGCCGCAATGATCTGGGACATCAGCCCAGAGGCGGTCGACTGGAAAGATGGCTGCGCCGTGCCGGCCGGCGCCAATGCCGGCAGCTTCGATCCGTTGTCGTTGGCTGAGATCGCGATCAAGGCAGCGCGCACCGGAGGACCGATCGGTGCCGAAGTGCAATTGAACGCGCAGGGGGCAGGCCCGGCATTCGCGACACATGTCTGCGATGTCGAGGTCGATCCCGAGACCGGCCACGTCACGGTGTTGCGCTACACCGCAACACAGGATGTCGGACGTGCGATTCACCCGTCCTATGTCGAGGGTCAGATTCAGGGCGGTGTGACCCAGGGGATCGGCTGGGCGCTCAACGAAGAATACATCTACGACAAGCAGGGCCGCATGGATAATCCCGGCTTTCTCGACTACCGCGTGCCGGTCGCCTCCGACATGCCGATGATCGACGCGGTCATCGTCGAGGTGCCGAACCCGCGGCATCCATTCGGCGTTCGCGGCGTCGGCGAGGTGCCGATCGTGCCGCCGATGGCGGCGGTCGCCAATGCGATCCATGCTGCGACCGGCGCACGGCTGCGCGACCTGCCGATGGCGCCGCCAAAGATCCTCGCCGCCCTCGATGCCGAGGAGCCGCAACGCCTCGCCGCCGAGTAAGGGGTCGGGCCGGCTGGTTTCGGGCTCGTTGGTGCTTCGACTGGCGATGACCTGAAAGCCAACCCTCAGGTTGGGCTCAGCGTCATTCGCCGCGTCTTACGTGCGGACGTTTGCCGCGGCTCATCCGGCCCCTCGGCGAGTGCGGCCGCTAGCGCCTCGATGTGAGTGGCACCTGCCTTCTGTGCCGCGGTCTCGACCGCCCGGTAATGCTGGACGACCGCGTACCCGAAATCGGTCAAGGAGGCGCCGCCGCCATGCTGGCCGCCCGTCTGCGACGCGACAACCGGCGTGCGAAAGCAGTGGTTCAGATTATCGACGAGGACCCAGGCGCGGCGGTACGACATCCCCATCTGGCGGCCGGCTTCGGAAATCGAGCCGTGCTTGTCGATCAGCTCTAGCAATCTCATTTTGCCCGGACCGATGGCGCGGTCTTCGTCGAAATCGATGCGCAATGTGAGCCTGGGCATGGGGTGACCTGGCGCCAGTTGGAGGGCGGCGGCTTTACCGGGAAAACCGCCGCCGTCTTTAGTCTATGCGGTCTTGATCCAGACCGCCTTGACGTTCAAGTACTCTTCCATTTGCTGGATCCCGGATTCGCGGCCGTAGCCACTCATCTTGTAGCCGCCGAACGGCACGGCGGGGTCCATTGCCTGATAACAGTTGATCCACACCGACCCGGCGCGCAGCCCTTTTGCCAGCCGGTGCGCCTTAGAGACGTCGCGCGTCCACACGCCGCTGCCAAGCCCGAAGGTGGTGGCGTTGCCGCGGCGGATGACCTCGTCAACATCGGTGAAGGGGATCGCCGAAATGACCGGGCCAAAGATTTCTTCCTGAGCGATGCGCATGTCGTCGCGCACATCGGCAAACACCGTCGGCGGCACGAAAAAGCCCTTGGCATAGGCGCCCTCGGTCAATGGCTGGCCGCCGGTCAGCGGCCTCGCCCCTTCCTGACGGCCGGTCGACAAATAGCCGGTGACACGCTCCATCTGTTGCTGGGAAACCAGCGGGCCGATCTGAGTATCCGTGTCAATCCCGTTGCCCACCTTGAGGCCTTTGCCGAAATCGGCAACGCGGCCGACAAACTCGTCATACACTTTGCGCTCGACAAAGAGCCGTGTGCCGGCGCTGCAAATCTGGCCGGAATTGGCAAAGACAGCCATGCCGGCACCGGGCACCGCAGTCTCGAGGTCGGCATCGGCAAAGACGATGTCGGGCGACTTGCCGCCGAGCTCGAGCGAAACACGTTTCAGATTGCCGGCCGAGGCCTGAACAATCAGCTGCCCGGTTAGGTGCGAGCCGGTGAAGGCCACCTTGGCGACGCCGGGATGGGCGGCGAGTGCGGCGCCAGCAGTTTCGCCGTACCCGGGCACGATGTTGACGACGCCCGGCGGCACCCCGGCATCCATCAAGAGCTCGCCGAGCCGCAGCGGGGTCAGCGGCGCTTCCTCGGCCGGCTTCAATATCACCGTGCAGCCGGTGGCGAGCGCCGGGCCGATCTTCCAGATCGACGCGCCGAGCGGCCCGTTCCATGGGATGATCGCGCCGACGACGCCAATCGGTTCCTTCAAGGTGTAGGAGAAATATTCGCCCGGCAGCGAATTCTCGATCGTCTCACCGTGGATTGAGGTTGCCATCCCGGCATACCAGCGCAGCATGCCAAGCACCCGTTGCTTGGTGCCGCGGGTACGGTTGACCGGAGCCCCCATGTCGAGCGTGTCGAGTATGCTGAGCTCGTCATAATGCTTCTCGACGAGGTCGGCGATCTTGAGCAGTAACGCCTGCCGCTCATAAGGCTTGAACTTGCTCCACGGCCCTTCAAACGCGGCCCGCGCCGCGGCGACGGCGCGGTCGATGTCCTCCTTGTCGCCCTCGGCGACCGTCGCCAGAAGTTCGCCGGTCGCCGGGTTGCGGCTCTCGAAGGTCTTGCCGGAAGCGGCGCGGACCCATTCGCCGTTGATCAGCATCCGCTTTACCTCGCCGTTGGCATAGGGGTGCCGAACGGCTTCGATGGTTTGTAGCATGGCCATAGTTCAGCTCCTGTTGCTGGTGTCTGGAAGCCGACGGCGTCAGAGCGCCGCCGCGACTGCTTTGACTTCGGTGTAGAGTTCGATCGCCTCGCAGCCCATCTCGCGGCCCCAGCCCGATTGCTTAAAGCCGCCAAAGGGCAGGGCCGGATCGCCAAAATTGTGGGTGTTGATCCACACCGTGCCGGCCTTGATGCGACGGGCGAGCTTGTGGGCGATGCCGAGGTCGCGCGTCCAGATGCTCGCGGCGAGGCCGTAGCTCGTATCGTTGGCGGTGCGCGCAACGCGGTCGAGATCGTCATCGTCAAACGGGATCGCACACACGACCGGCCCGAAGATCTCCTCGCGGACGACCGACATCTCCGGATTGGTGTTGGTCAGCACCGTCGGCTGGACAAAATACCCCGCATCACCGACCCGGCTGCCGCCGGTGACGATTTCGGCGCCTTGCTGGCGTCCGGCAGCGAGATAGCCAGTGACACGCCGGAACTGCTCGTCGGAAACCAGCGGCCCGAGCTGGGTTTCGGGGTCGAGACCATGGCCCACGCGGATCTTGCCGGCATTGTCGGCAACCCCCTGCATCAGCCGGTCGAACACGCGCTTATGCGCATAAAGACGCGAGCCGGCGGTGCAGCACTGTCCCATGTTGAAGAAGATTGCGCTCGAGGTGCCTCGGATCGCGACCTCCATATCGGCATCGGGAAAGACAATCGCCGGCGATTTGCCGCCGAGCTCGAGCGAGACCTTCTTCAGATTGCCGGCTGCGGCCTGCACGATCAATTTGCCGACCTCGGTCGAGCCGGTGAAGGCCACCTTGTCGACATCAGGATGAACGGCGAGCGCGGCACCGGCGGTTTCGCCAAATCCCGTCAGGATGTTGACGACCCCGTCGGGGAATCTAGCCTCCTGGATCAACTGGCCGAGGCGGATCGCCGAGAGCGGTGTTTGTTCGGCCGGCTTCAGCACGATCGTGCAGCCGGCGGCGAGCGCCGGCGCAATCTTCCACGCCGCCATCATCAACGGAAAATTCCACGGAATGATCTGGCCGACGACACCGACCGGCTCGCGCAAGGTGTAGGCGTGCCAGTCCCCGGGTGCCGAGACCGTTATCGTCTCGCCGTTGATCTTGGTTGCCCAGCCGGCCATGTAGCGCAGGATTTCATAGGAGCCTGGCAGATCGACATTGCGCGCGTCGCGGATCGGCTTGCCGTTGTCGAGCGACTCGATCTCGGCGATTTCGTCGGCATGAGCTTCGAGCAGATCGGCCAGCTTCCAGATCAGCTTGCAACGGTCCTGCGGCGAGGTTTTCGACCACGGCCCGGTTTCAAAGGCGCGGCGCGCGGCCTTCACCGCCGCGTCGACATCGGCGGCATCGGCCTCGGCCACCGCGGCGATCGCCTGACCGGTTGCCGGGTCGTAGACGTCGAACCGCTTGCCGGATTTTGCATCGACCCATTTGCCATCGATCAGCAGCTGATGCTTGGCGGCTAGAAAAGCCGAAGCCGCATTACCCAGGCGCGTATGTGCAGTTGCTATGTCCATCGTTTGTCTCCTCTGATATGGTCACCAAGATATAACGATGATCGCGAAACCACCCCCTTTACCGGGCACGTCAGACCTCGCGCACTTCGCGCGCGGCTCGGATTGCCTGCCAGACTTTGAACGGGGTTGCCGGCATGTCGATGTGGCGGATGCCGTATCCCGACAAGGCGTCGACCACCGCGTTCATCACTGCCGGTAACGATCCGGCGCAGCCGGCCTCGCCGCAACCCTTGGCGCCCAACGGGTTGGTCTTTGCCGGAACTGGGTGCATGCCGATCGCAAACAGCAGCGCATCCGATGCGCGCGGCAGCGCATAGTCGGTCAACGACCCGGTGAGCAATTGGCCGTCTTCATCAAAGACGGTGCGCTCCATCAGTGCCTGTCCGATCCCCTGGACGACCCCGCCATGCGCTTGCCCGGCCACGAGGAGCGGGTTCACGATCACGCCGAAATCGTTGACCATCGAATATTTGACGACCGCGATGACCCCGGTTTCAGGGTCGATCTCGACCTCGGCGATGTGAACCCCGTTCGGAAAAGCCGACGGCGAGCTTTCGTGGATGTGCTGCACGTCTAGCGATTGCGGCAATTCCGGCGGCAGTTGCAGCCCGCGGCGCAGCATCGTCGCCAGCTCCATGATGTCGATGAAACGGTCGGTCCCGGCGATCACGAAGCGGCCCCGCCGGAACTCTACATCGGCGACCGCGGCCTCGAGCACATGGGCGGCGATCTGCCGCCCCTGCGCGATGACCTTGTCGCTGGCCGCAACGATCGCCGTGCCGCTCGCCATCAACGATTTCGAGCCGCCGGTGCCGCCGCCGGCGATCAGCTCGTCGCTGTCGCCCTGCAACAGGCGGATGCGCTCGAACGGCACGCCGAGCTTCTCGTGCAATATCTGGGCGAACGGGGTCCAGTGGCCCTGGCCGTAATCCAAGGTGCCGGTGATGATGGTAACACCGCCATCGGCTTCGAAGCGGATGCCGCCCATCTCGTTGGCCGGCGGCCCGGTTACTTCGAGATAGTCGCCGATGCCGCAGCCGCGCAACAGGCCGCGCCTGCGGCTTTCCTCCTTGCGGGCGGCAAATCCGTCCCAATCGGCCTGCGCCAATGCCTGATCGAGCACGGCGGCGAACTCGCCGCTGTCATAGGTCGTGCCGTTCGGCGCCTTGTACGGCATCGCCGTCTCGGGGATGTGGTTGCGGCGGCGCAACTCGATCTTGTCGATGCCCATCTCGGCGGCGGCTGTGTCGACCAGCCGCTCCATGTAGTAGTTGCCCTCGGGGCGGCCGGCGCCGCGATAGGCGCCGACCGGCGGCGTGTTGGTGACGACGATCCTGGTCCAGACCTCGATCAGCGGCGTCTTGTAGACGCCGATTGTGTTCTTGACCGCGTTGGCCGTCGGCGGACCGCCGGAGCCGCGCCCGACATAGGCGCCAAGATTCCCAAAGCCGGTCACGCGCACGGCGAGGAAATTGCCCGCCGCGTCGAGCGCCAGTTCGGCGGTCATCTCGTGGTCGCGGCCGTGGCTATCGGAAACGAAGCTCTCGGAGCGCTCGTCGGTCCATTTGACCGGCCGGCGGAGCACCCGCGCCGCATGGAAAAGGGCGAGGTATTCGGGGTAGACCGCCGATTTCATGCCGAACGATCCGCCGACATTGCCGGTCAATACCCGCACCTTGTCGCGCTCGACGCCGAGCACATTGGCGAGGCCGTTTCTGAGCCCGAACACGCCCTGGCAACCCACCCGCAAAGTCCAGCGGTCGGCACCGGCATCGTATTCGGCCAGAGCCGAGCGCGGCTCCATCGGGCAGACGACGATGCGGTTGCTCGGGATCTCGAGCCGGGTCACATGCGCGGCCGCGGCAAACGCCGCCGCGACCTTCTCCGTGTCGCCATAGTGGAACTCGGCGGCGACGTTGGCCGACACCGCGTCATGCAATTGCGGCGCGCCGTGGGCTGCCGCAGCGCTCGCCCGGGTGACCGCCGGCAACGGTTCGACATCGAGAAGCACCGCTTCCGCGGCGTCCTTGGCCTCGACTGCGGTCTCGGCGACGACGATCGCGACCGGGTCGCCGACATAGCGCACCTTGTCGCTGGTCAGCACCGGACAGGCTGGCCGACGCATCGGGGTGCCGTCGCGGGTCGGGATCGCCTGCCCGAACGGCATTGGCTTGATCCCG
>Ga0210401_10001904_pt1 | contig 23672 bp, 22 predicted proteins | sample IncBWH32MmetaG_FD_150866 | JGI IMG/M metagenome (GOLD analysis project Ga0210401, IMG submission 150866) | Forest soil microbial communities from Barre Woods Harvard Forest LTER site, Petersham, Massachusetts, United States - Inc-BW-H-32-M | ecosystem: Environmental > Terrestrial > Soil >... | reverse complement strand
GAGCAACTTGTAACCGAACGCCCAGGTCACACCGATCAGCAGGTAGGCGGCGACGCCGCCCATGACCCGGTGAACGGAAACGGGGCCGGGAAGAAGAAATGTCTGTTTCAGCGTCATGACCACGAGTATAGCCATGCAAAATACCTTGAGGGCAGTGTCCCAGACCCTCGGGCTGAACGAAGGGTTGAATTCGGCGATCAGGTCAGCCGTGAACTCCAGAATGGTGAGCGCAATGATGAGATAAATCAGGACCCGCTTGTGGACGGTCGCGATTGCGCCGGAGAAGAGCATGATCGCGAAAGTGAGGTCTATCGCAATTCGCCCTGGGCGAGACTCGCCGACCATCGGAACGAAAATAGTCATAAGCACCAGAAATGCGAGGAAGAAGCTCAGATGTCGATCCTCACGCCAGAATCCGAGGAACTGCCGTTCTATATCACCCACGGAATTTTCTCCTTTCGCATTCGGCCCTATAATCCTGATCTTAAAGAAGCCTCGCTAGGAAATGGAACTACCATCGACCATTCAAGGCGATAACAACGAAAGCAGAAAGGAAAATATGATAGACCACGTTATTCTCACGGTCAGTGACTTCAAGCGTTCAGTCGCTTTCTATGCCAAGGCTCTGAAGCCACTTGGGATCACAACGCTTCCAGACTACGAAGGCAAAGACGGACACCCATACTTGAAAGGTTTTGGTATTGGCAAAAGCCATTTTTTCTGGCTCAAAGAAGGGAAGCCCGATCCTCAGGCCGTTCACGTTGGATTCGTAGCGAAAGACCATTCCGAAGTAGATGCATTCTACAAGGCCGCTTTAGCAGCTGGGGGAAAGAGTAAGGCATCACCTCAAGCTCGTCTCGAATACTATCCTGGCTATTATGCGACCTGGGTGCTTGATCCTGACGGCCACGATATTGAGGTCGTCAATAAAAGCTAGTCGCCGAAAGAATATTCGCAAGTGCTACCCCGTGGTTTTATTTGGCCATTTTGATGATCCTCCGGCACGAGGCTTTCCGATCCGCTATCGAATAAGTCTCACTGGCAGGGTCCAGAAGCTGTCCCGTCGCAGCGAAGAAGAGCCTCAATAAGGAGAGAATCTCGCCACTGCCTGTGAAGTCGTGCCAGCTCAACCGGTCGATGCAACACCCTATAACCATTTGATCTCACAACACTTCCCATCGAGAATCAATCCGTAGGGCAGTACTCAATCAGAACCTATACAGGGCTTTTGATTTGTTTGAGTTGACGCCCGCGAACGGAACTGGCTTTCTAGACTTCTACGGGAAGACATTGAGCAAGTGTTGCATCGACCCATTGAGACCACCCGTCTTCTCGGAATGTAGCTTTTTGTCGTGTGAAAACTTAATTCTGCCAACAGACGAACGGTCGATATTGAGCTTGTATATAAAAATGCATTCTCCGGCTGCAATCGGGATGGCCGCCGCAATCATGAAAAAGAACAACTGATCCAAACGGGCCTGGTCTTGGGAAGTTCCGTAGGTAGGCGCGGGTTTCACGCCTGACGCACTGTGGTGGTGCCTCCGGTTGGCGCGATTGTAATACATTCCTCGTAATAAGGCGCGCTCAGTGTCCGAGAATCAAGTTCATCGAGAGTTGGAAAATCACCAATTCCCATATTCCGCTAAGGGGACTACTCGACACGACGGATGTCCTGCCCATACGGCCAGGTGAACAATGCGTGTGAGCCGCTCAAGCGTACCATTTACGCAAACATCCCCAGATTGGATAAACAGATGTAGGAATCCACTGGGAGCGACAAGACATGCGTAAAGGCGCTAGCCTAGCAGTCATCTGTCTGATTTTGGCAATCTCCACTGCATCTCAAACATCGAGACAGCATTTCAATCTGGGCATGACCATAGATGAGTTCGCATCCAAATTCGATTTGGCTCACACGGACACACGTGAGGCGCTCTCTATTGATGCGGCCGCTCGTTCAGCGATGAGAGGGAAACGTTCCATCATTCAGACAAACCTCGCTGGGGCCAAGATGGCATTCCTTTTCGATAAGTACACGCTGCGTGAAGTTGAAATAACCGCTGGCAATACGTTTGACTATGAACTTCAGGCGCTAACCGAGCCTCTTGGTAAACCTAGCGTATCGAAGATCAATTTAGCGGTATGGGATCGCAGCGACGGTACACGGTTCACGCTCACGTCCCGCCAGGGAACCGGAGTCCTACATGTAGCGCCCACACCATTACAAAGCAAATAGTCGCTCGGTTCCTCGAAGAAAATAAAAAGCAGCTATTTGAAAGGCGCGGATCATGACGAAGCAAAAAGAAGGCCCACTGTTCGGCGTTGTGCAGACGGAATTACGGAAGCCGCGCATGAATGATGGCGGTGGTGTTGTCGAAGAAGGCCAGATCCGGTTCATGGCTGGAATCAAACTGTACGCGGCGGACAGTCACAAAGAATTGTTGGACGCGGGTGCGGAAGTCAGAATCGGAACGATTTCGAGTCAGACTAGCTGTGGAAAGCCCCGTTCCGGGGAAGTTCTCTATTCGGGTATCCAGCGTCTGAGGATGGCTTTAAAACCCTGCCTTTCCAGCTCGTCCTTGACTCTGACTGCGGAATCGGCATCGCTGTAGACTCCGATGGCCACCCGGTAGAAGGGGTCGGCGCCGCGCTTGAATACAAACGCAGCGAGATTTCTTTGGTGTAAAGTCTCCGCGAGAGCATCCGCGTTGTCTTCATGTTTCATTGCGGCCACTTGAAGCACGAAACCAGGAACGTCCAAGGAAAGCGTGGTAGGGAGAGCCGAGGTTGACTGCTCAACGATTGCGCTTGGAGAGAGAATTCCAGCCCCTTTCCCCGCAGATGTGATCTCTATGGCCTGACGATTATCCCCCACGCTGCGCGCCTTGTGACGTAGCAAAATGACGGCCGTCGATATGAGCAATAGACCTAGAAAAAGCGAGATCAGATAGTGCGACGTGCCATGCTGCGGACGGGATCGGCTGACAAGCTCACGTTGCGTCAGGGTGTCAAAGGCTTGGCTCACGCGCTTTTTCTAGTGCAGAAGTACGTCCGCGCGGAGTGCCCCGGTAGAGTGGTCAACCCCAGAGCACTCGACAGCGGTCGGTTTCGGCTCGGAGGCCCCGAAACTACAACTCCTCCGGGCCCCACTCAATACAGCGGGTAGTGTAAATAAGAAAGACTAAGGGTTGTAGTAATTAACCGTTCTCGTAAATCGCGACGGAGCTGTTTTGGTTTGTTCGGGCTTTTCTATTCCTTATCCGGCACGTACGGACCGCCCGGCACTCCCCAACCCCACTTCGGCATGGGCGTTACCGAATCCGCCACGGTACTCGGCGGCAGTTTCGAATTTATGACTGCGAGTCGCGACCCCCACTCTAGGTATGCCACGAGCGCCGATCGAAATTCAGGGTCGTCGGGAAGCCCGATCTCATCTGCGCTGTCAAGCAGTAAGCTCACCCACCGTCGCCGCTGCGCTTCCGAAATATTTCGTCCGAAGTGATGCGCCAGCATGGTCGCGTGTCCACCGCGGCTCGCTGTGTATGCCTGCGAACCGCCCATTACCTCGCCCACAAAATCCGCGACGTGCTGCGGATGGTCCTTCGGCATTTCACCGAACAAGGGCCGGAGTAATTCGTCCGCGGACACACGCTCGTAGAACTTCACCATCAATGCTTTCATCACTTCCGCTCCACCCAGCCACTCATACAACGAGGGAACTTGATTGTTTTCCGCGGTCACTTTGTTCACTTTGCTCGATCCTCCCCAGAATATAGATGCGCCGAGCGGCGGAAAGCGTCAGGCGGTGTCAATCGCGGCGAGATCGAGACCTGTTGGGAAATTCCGGGAACATCCGCCAAACTCTGTAGAGCAGATCGGCCACATCTTGATAAGCCCGGCTTCTCGGAATGTGGGAGGAATGTCCTGCAAGTGCGCTTCGGATGAATCAGTTGGCTGCCGCCGATGACGGCGAAGGAACGTGGATCGCTATCCCCCAATTGTCAGAGTCCAGTTTGTCGATCCGTACTACAACACCCACGAATGTTGTGTTCAGTGGACTGTCGGGCTGGAAATCCGTCGTCACGTAGACACTCATTCCGAGTGCGTAATGACCTGCCTGAGTGGGAAAATATAGACCGTCCTGTGACGCATTCAACGTTGTGCAATACTCTGGCGGCAAGGTCGGGTCGAATGGGCGAATGCGGATGGCCTGCGACAGATCCACTCGGGGGTAGAGGCGCCGTTGTCGAGGCTCATTTGACACGAAAGAATCTTTACCACCGAGCAGGCTGTTGCAGGATCTGATCCCATCCCCAATTGAATTTCACCCGCTAAAGGAAGCTAACACACGCCGCAACGATTGCGCCTATATTTCATGTCCGATGATCCAAGAGAAATCGTGGCAGGAACCCTTATTTGACTTTCACTGGCGCGTCCATAGCCAATACCTCCCGTAGCTTGCGGAGCAGAGATTCTCGCGTGAAGGGCTTTGGCAACAGGTTTGCGTCGGATTCAAACAGTTCACGGTGGGCAAACCCCGTATAGCCGGACATATATACAACGAGCAATTTGGGCCTGAATTGCGCCAGCCTCTCGGCCAAACGGGGCCCATTCATTCCCGGCATGACAACGTCGGTCAGTAAGAGATCGATGGGTCCGGAGTGCTGTTGCGCAATCTGCATTGCTTTTTCGGGGTGTTCGGCCTCAAGTACCGTGTAACCGCTTTCCTCCAGGAGGCGGACTGTCAACCCTCGGAGTGGCTCGTCGTCTTCTACCAGCAATATGGTTTCGGCGCCGCGCAAATCTCTAGTTCCGCCAGTAGTCGTGTTCTCCGCTACGACTGCCTTGTCGACCCGTGGTACATAGATCTTGAATGTTGTGCCGTGTCCCACCTCGCTGTAAACCCAGATATGACCGCCGCTCTGCCTAACGACGCCATATACGGTGGAAAGGCCCAGTCCGGTGCCTTTGCCAAGTTCTTTCGTAGTGAAGAACGGGTCGAACATCCGGGCCTGGGTTTCCGCGTCCATCCCAATCCCGGTATCGGAGACTGCTAAGAGCACGTGTGGCCCAGGTTGCTGATGCGGGTGTTGACGGACATAGTCCTCGTCCAATTCGACGTTGGCGGTTTCAACGGTCAGCCTACCCCCTTGTGGCATGGCATCCCTGGCGTTCACAGCCAAGTTCATGATGACTTGCTCGATCTGTCCCCGATCCGCCTTGATACTTCCCAAAGACGCGTCCAGCGCAGTGCATAGTTCGATGTCGGCACCAATCAAGCGCCGAAGCATCTTTTCCATCTCGAGAACAGCCCCATTGAGATCCATTACTCGCGGTTCAAGAATCTGTTGGCGACTGAAAGCCAGAAGCTGACGAGTCAAAGCCGCAGCTCTTTCTCCGGCCTTCCTGATCTGCTCGCAATCCTTCAGGAGGGAGCTAGTTGGCGGAAGCTGTTCTTCTAGGACCTCGCAGTAGCCGATGATCACGCTTAGCAAATTATTGAAGTCGTGTGCGATTCCGCCGGAGAGCTGGCCGATGGCCTCCATCTTCTGGGCCTGGCGAAGTTGTTTCTCCAGAACCTTCTGGCCTGTGATCGCAAACACGCATTTCTGTCCGCCGATCTCGATGGCCTCGGCCGAATTGAGCCCTGTCCGCTTTTCGCCCGACTTTGTGCGAAACGTGATTTCTGTGTCGCGGACCGATCCTTCTTCGTTGAGCTTTTCGATGAATTGGGCACGATCTTCCGGTCGTTCCCAGAAGTTAAGCTCCAGCGAGGTGCGGCCGATAACCTCCTCGCGCCGATACCCGGTAGTTCGGAGGAAACTCTCATTGACATCGATGTAGCGGCCTTCAGCGATGGTAGCGACGGAAATCGGTTCGGGATTCGCGTTGAAAGCTTTTCGGAATCTCTCCTCCCCCTTCAATTCTTCTTCCAACTTTTGCTGGTCGATGCCCTTTTCCCTGAGCCGGATAATCTCAGTCACGTCCTTGACGCTGTGAATGATGTACAAGATCTGTCCGTCCGGTCCCAAAACAGGTGAATTTACCGGGCTCCAATACCTCTCTTCAAACCCGCCTCCTTCCGCCTCCGGCTTGCGGATATCGTATTTTTGCACCGCCATGGTGTCCGCGATCTTGTACTGCAGCACTCGCTTCAACGAAGATTGCAGATTGCGAACGCCCGTGGCTTCCGGATCGTCCGGGTTGTCGGGAAACACTTCAAAGATTCCCCGGTCAAGAATCTTGCTCCTTTCGGTGAGAGTCGCGTGCAAGTACGCGTCGCCGACCGCAACAATCTTGAAATCAGGGGACAGGACGAGATATAAATCCGGCGCCGATTGGAAGAGCAACTGAAAATCAGGCGTCGAGGGCGATGAAATCGAGTCTTTCACCATGGGGGTCCCAAGGAGTCGTGATATTAGGTAACTGAAATGCTATCAATGCCTAGTGGTCCGAGCCAGTCGCCACGATAGCTCAGATGCGTAAGCGTTACTCCTGACATTCCTGAATCTCGACAAGCCATACCCGAACCAGATATTCACGGCCCTGATATGGGGAGAGAATCGCGAGAAATTCGGGACACCAGAAGAAAAGTATCGCGACAAACAGGTCTGCGTGAGGGGGAAGATTACGGAATATCGGGGAGCGCCTGAAATCGTGGTTAGCGATCCGCACAGCATCGAATTGCAGAAGTAGATCGAAAGGATCGCTCTACGGGGCGGTCGGACTCACGGTAGCCCGCCAGATGAGAATCCCCGTGACCGCGGCAGCCGCTGTGATTACAATTATGAGAAGTCGATTCCGACTTCGACCAGTCGGAACGGCTCCTTGGGGGCCTTGTTCCCCTGAGCTTGAAGTTTCCTCGGAGTCTGTAATTTCGAGCTTGTAGGAATTTCCGGCCGCTACTGTCCTGACTTCATCACCCATCGCAATTTTCAGATTTCCTTGCCCGACAACTAGTATCGCCTCAGCTGAGTTCACGCGTTCCACTTGGGCGACAGCCCGGTGCGCATCCGCTGGCCTGATCGATATCCCATTCACAATCAATTCGAACGTGTGCCCTTCCGAGGAAGCTGCCGATGCTACACCACTATCGAGGTTTACCGAAAATCCCAAAGGAACCGCGTGGACGATTACGGCCGTGGCATGGAACAAAAGCAATTGGCCGTTCCCGAGTCGCAATCGCATCGTGCCATTATCTTGAGTCGCGAATCTGTCGCCGTCGTAGACTGTGGCTCCGGCGTAATTCGTGTTCACGCCCACACGAGAGTTCTCAGCTGAGACAACGATCCCTAACGGTGAAGATGGAGCCATGCCGGGAGCGGCAGCATTTGCGCTACTGCCGATCAATAGAGGAGTCAGACTTATGAGGAACAAAATGCAACGGAAATTGCGCATCGGAACCTCCAAGCAACGTGGGGACGAACAATACGAGTGGCGGTTCAACAAGTCAACATATATCCCACACGCTGAGGAAAATCGACAATCGATGCGCTGTTATGGATTCTCACCAATGAATGCGCCTTCGAAAACAACGTGAAGCCAACGTGGACACGGAAAAAGAAACTCCTATCACGCATCACGGACAGACTCCTGAATCTTCGCCTTGGAACTCCCGTCACACAACTGCGAAGGGGCCTCGGTTCAGAGCGGAGCGGCTGGACCGTTTGCTGTCTGGCGGCTCGTCCGATCGAGGTTCGCGTCCTCACGATGGTGAAACTCGGCCAGCCGCTCCATCGCCTGCTCAACACCGTGCTGGTCTACGATGTTGTATCGCTCGAAGACAGCGCGAGTCTTGTGACCGCTGATCTTCATGGCGACCGACTCGGGTACGCCGGCGCGACGGAGAGATCTGCGTGACGGGGAAGATTACCGAATATCGAGGAGCGCCTGAAATCGTGGTTAGCGATCCGCAAGCCATTGAGGTGCAGAAGTAGACCCGACTGGATGAGTCAAGTCTTGGTTTAGTGCCAGCACCACAGTGTTTGCCTTCACAAAGTTCTATTTGACTTTCGATGTGCATAGGGTCACTCTCCCTACGTAGTCCGCTGAGTGAGGACGCGGGCGTTCGCCCCAACTCACTCTTGTCGGCACCCTGCCCCCCGGCCTTGAGTATTTTCACCTTCAGCGCCTCGATTCTCTTGTCAGCGGAAAACGAGGAGGTTCAAATGTTTGCTCGACATGTTTCCATGCGTCTGAAACCCAACACGTTGGCGGAATTCAATCGAACACTCGAAAACGATGTCATTCCGCTATTGCAAAAACAGAGGGGTTTCAGGGATGAAGTCGTTTTGAGGAACTCGGGGGGGACCGAAGTCGTTGGAATCAGTTTCTGGGACCAGAAAGAAAATGCGGAAGCCTACGACCGCGGTATTTACCCTGAAGTGCAAAAGCTACTAGCGAAAGTGATTGAGGGAACTCCTCAAGTTCAAAACTATGAGGTTTCCGGCTCGACTTTTCACAAAATCGCCGCACGCGCAACAGCTTAACGATAGCAACGCATTGCCTTTTTTTGAGGGGGGAGCCAGACTCCCCTCAAAACATAAAAACCTTCCTGGCAGTGCAACGTTCGGAGACCGATAGTGGCCGACTCTCGAATTTTCGGAACGCTGACGAAGAAAGAAGCCGAGGTTCTTCGGGAGTTCCTTCAGCGGTTCATCGCAATCTGTCCGGATGACGGCGAGTGAATCGAGGCGGCTAGTTGACAGGTGGAAACGCTGCACCCCAGAACGTCGGATCAGATTGAGTGAACTCCACGCCCACATCAAACTCCCCATTTCCCACATGCTTGACGAATACGACTGTAGCAGTCTGAGTTTTGAGCGAAGCCGGATTTTCCAGCAGCAATTCCCGCCCAACAGGAACTCCCCACGGCAGTCGTAAGAGCGCACCGTGGGCACTGACCTTAACCGTGACTGAGTCGCTGGACAGGCGACCAGAATCGTTCACGAAATATTCGACGCGGACCGGGATTTTGAGGGTGACTCTCTGGCTGCGACGTTTTGTTTTCTGATCGTCCCCCGTCGACCGTGCCGCCATGGATGATCTCCGGTCCGGTATTGTAGCGGAACGAGTCATTCAGAGGTTCATCGCCATTTGCCCGGATGCTTGCCGCATTCTGCCGCCTGTTGGGCGAAAGAACGTGACCGAAGCTTCGTGATATTCACGGCAAAGAAAACGACCAACCAGAAGGCGGTTCAAGCACTGCGGTTTAGAGACCGCAGCGCGGCCCTACCTTAGTACCTCAATACAGCGATCAGTGGATTGTGGGAGTACTGTGAGTCGGTGTACAAAAGTGGGGTATTCCCTCACGGAATCCGACATTAACCCCGATGGAGGTGCGCGCCGATGCGCCGTGACTACGAGGTGTTCGAGAAATTCTCCGATGGTTCCACTCTTTGGCGAACCTGCGTAACTGGGCGGTTTGAAGCACAACGAAAAATGCAGGAGTTCAAAGAACACTCTGAAAATGAATTCTTTATCCTCGACATTGAAGCCCACGACGGGCGGTGGAAGTATTGGCGTCATTTATGGCTACGGGTTTGGTCCGGTGACGGCCAATCCCACCATCCCTAGCGATCTGAAACTGACCGTGGGCGGGAAAGCGGCCCCCATCGTCGCGTTCAATCCAAATGCTTACAATCTTTTATTGCAGCCTTTCCTTCTCGAGGCGATTTACTACACAGTTCCGCCGGGCTTGGTTGGGCCCGCCGATGTCACCGTGACCACTGGATCAGGCAGTGCAACCACACCCGGAGCGCTCACTTACCTGGTTGCCCCCAAGCAGTACCCTCTGCCCAGCGCCGCTCTTGTTCAAGGGGTTTATGATCCCATCCACGACCTCTATTACTTCACGGACGCTAACAAGATCCAGGTTTTCTCCATGACGCAGGGTGCGTGGCTGACGCCGATCTCAATCCCAGCCCCTGCCGGGCAAGCACAGCGGTTATGGGGGATTTCACTTTCACCGGATGGAAGCAAGCTCGCCGTAACCGATGCGCAAGCCGGTGTTATCTATTTGCTTGATCCTTCGAACCCATCCTCGGTCAAGACGTTTCAGCCGGTCCCTCAGTCCTTGCCGTCGGGCATTATTTTCACTCCTGCGGGAATTGCAATGGATAATTCTGGAATGGCTTACTTCGCGGCAGACGTCGTGGGCGGGACGGGGTTTCACAATTTCTTTAAGCTGGACACGAATACCGGTGCGCTGACCGACTACGGCGTTGACGGTCCGGGCCTAGGGGCACAGGATCTATATCTAAAAACGGCTTTGAGCCTGGATGGCACTCGCGTCTATTTCAATGATGACGGCTACATCTTCAACGTCGATACCGCAACAGGCAAATTGTTTTCCGCCTCGACAGACCCAGGCTGCTGCTATGGAAACTATGATCTCGCACTTTCCAGCAACCAGACCCAATTCGAGGCGACAAGCTATTTGTACGACAGCGATCTGAACGACCAGTCTTCGTTGAGCATGAACGATCGAGAAATCCAGGGTGTTTCGTACGTGTATGGAGCCAAGCTCAGTCCTGATGGGTCTCTGCTGTTTCAGCCTTCGGCGAGCGGCGTAGATATTTTCGACGGGCGCGCCGGCCCGCTCCGGAATCGGCTCACTCTGCCGTTTGCGCTGTCCACGAACTATGATGCTCTCGTTGCGGACGGCAAGGACAACGTGCTCATCGCCATTACTGGAACCAACGGAAATGGGATCGCCGTAGTCGATTTGACTATGATCAGTGAACCACCGCTCCTGCTCTATGCCAACTCCACAATTTCGGCGGCCCAGAATACTCCTGTGAATCGAGGTTTGAGTGTTGGCCAGGATCTTGAGCCGGTTCAGAGGACGAACCTAAGTCGCAGCCTGTTGGCCACGCGGCGGTTGGTCATACCGCACGCTACCAATCCTAACGTTTTGCCCCACCGTTAGTTTCTCTCGGCCCGACACTTCATATTATCGGATTTGCTAAAATTGCCTACTGTCGTAACTGGTGGTGCATAAGCACCGTCGGTCTTCTGCCAGAGGTCTCGCTTACCTCCAAAAAAAGGCCGACCGTCCGCTTTTGACAACGGCGGCGGCTAACATATCTCCGCCCTAGGAAGGCATTACCGACAGGTATTGGAACACCGCCAGACATGAAGCAGATCGGAATGCAAAGAGAATTGGCGCGCCCGGAGAGATTCGAACTCCCGACCCTCTGCTTCGAAGGCAGATGCTCTATCCAGCTGAGCTACGGGCGCGCGGTGCAACCATTGTATCATCGTGCAGTTACAGCAACTTCCTCAACTGCTCCAACTTCAACTCTCGGTCCATTCGGTCCAGCTGGGGTGTTAATTGAAACGATCGTGAGGAGCAGCGATGAATCGACTCGTCGGGGTTCTTTTCGCATTTCTCGGTTGTGCAGCAGGCGCTGCCGCGCAGTGCCGGCCTCCACATTTTAGCGTGGGGAGAGACTATGGGATCTCGGTTTACGTAAGCATCCGAGCTCGCGACTTGAATTTCAAGAACATTGCATGTGTGGGGCAGAACCTCAGAGATCAACGAAAGGATTCGGCGGTTTTCGAACGGCCAGAGAATTTCGCCCTTCCTTCCTTTGGCCGCCGACACCTTAGGTCGCGTCCTGCACTTTTCTGCAGTCGATCGGGAACCCAGACTAGCTGAGAGAAAAATCCGCGAGGCGGGTGGCCGCCACTTCACGGTTCTGAAACTGTGAAAAAACCTCTCCCAATTCTCTTCTTGAAAAATGCTCGAGGATGGCTATCCTCGGCGCATGAGTCCAGATAATACGACGAGCAAACAGCCGTTGATTCGCTTCGTGAACCGGCAGCAGATGAGCTGGCGGGTCGTAGATGTGGAGCGGTTGATTGGCGAGGACCACCGGCGGGTGGCGCAGCCTTTGAGTCGATCTCGATTTTCTGTGGCGAGTAGCAGCGCCTTTGAAGCGGATTTGAATTTTCGGGTGGCGGTGGCGCACTTTTTGGGAGTGTTCCGATTTTCCCGGTAGCCGCTCCGTCGACCGGTGGCATACCCCTCTGAAAATGAGAAGGCGTCTGAGAAACGTCGCCGTCATGAAAACGTAATAGTAGTTGTGACAAATCGTCGTAAAACGGCCGCTTAAAGGTGATAAAGAAGGAGCAAGTAGGTTGTCAGCATTTGTCACAACTCGCTGATTCTCCGCTGCTTTGCGCTCGCTCCGGCAAGTTTTGATTAAAGTGGTCACGCGATTTCGAAGCAGACGGTCTGGCGTTCCGAACAATCCGAGTGTCTCACAACACGCATTTATCAAATGGCCGCAATGATACTTTCTCGCCTGGGATGAACACTCAGGAATCCGGTTGTCATCCGTGCCGCTGAAGATTAACGCACCAGAACCGGATCAATGGGCCTATCTGCCCCCTTTTGCCCCCTCGTGAATTTGTTAAGCCCCTACCAATCAGGAAGATGGTTGGTAGGGGCGGTGGGGATCGAACCAACGGACCTACTCGGTCAAGCCGGAATACCACCATTCCCTAACCCGGGAGTTTCTTCGCCGATCAGCTCAAGTTTCTGCGGAGTCGAATAGCAACTTCATGGGAGCCAATTCCTACAACCCGACTTGTGGCCCGGAATAACTTCCGGTTAGCCCGTAACTCAGGCGCAATCTGATAGGAGGCGATGATCGGCGCGAACTTGCTTCGAGGTGGCGTTACGGAAGACAACAGAATGTAGTTCCACACCGATATTTCTTGCCAGCGTCCGCCAGCGGTGGTGATCGCTGACTTGCTGCGCCGTACAATTTGCAGCTAGCATCGACAGTCCAGTACCGACGATTCTGACTCAACCCTGGTTCTGAGCGCCCGCTGCCGAGCCCTCATCGCCCAGTGTGACCAGCCCGGACGCGAAATCTGCAGCCAAGGGGATTATCGTGCTGACGCGCGTGAGATCAAGCACCTCGCGCACTCGGGGCCGTATCCCCACGAGTACGAAACGCCCACCTGAGTTCTTGGTGGACGTGTAAACGCCGACGATGAATCCGATTCCTGCAGAGCCGATGTCGGGCACCTCACTGAAATCAGCTAGGACTTTCTTGCAGTTCGCGCGTTTGATTTCATCTTTTTTCGCGCGCAGGTATTCATGATCCTCTGTGGCCAAACGCCCTTCGCAGCGCACAAGGCAAAAGTCGTCTTTCTGTCTGACCTCGATGAGCATCGGCTTGGAGTTCATATCATGCCTTCACATGATAAAGCGAAAAGGGGAGACGGATAGGCTCAGACAAATCGGGGATTCTTTGGCCACAATGGAAACGCTACGAATGAATGGATTCGTCTGGACAACATGACTATCGTCAAAATGGAAGTCGTTCTGAAAATGGTTCGTGTAGGTCGCAAATACGGCGGGCAGGAGGCATGCAGCGACTAACGCGATCCAGCGGCAAGCAATCGGCTGGGCCTTAGGTGCGGGCCCGGCCGCCGCTCTGTTGTCAGGTGCGACTGCAGTTCTCATTGCAATTGGGCTGGAGGCCCCAGCTTCAAATTGGACCAAATATTAGATCCTTCGGATTATGAGAACGTACTAAAATTCACCGCCCGTTGTGCGATTTAGTAGAAATCTAGTAATTAGAGGTCCTTCCCAAATCTTTCCCAAATGTGCTTCCGGAGACTCGCAATTGCAGTTGGTTCAAATCCAACCCCCGCAACCAATTCTAGTTGCTCCTTTACAAGGGCTTGCCGACCAACGGCAGGCCCTTTGCTTTTGAGAAAAGGTCCAGAAGGGTCCAGAATTTCTCCCAACTGGGCCGCGAGTCGCATGTCATCTTCCTTTGCCGCGTGACTGTAAACTCCGAGCGTCATCTCCGCGTCGCTGTTGGCCAAGCCTTTGTTGCCACAATTTCAATGGTACATTCAGCCTGTCCATCGCTGAAGCTAAGAAATGACGGAAGGCGTGACCTTGCATTCTTCTTCAAGCTCGACCGCGAGAGTCGTTGCGGCGCGTCGAAATACGATATTTATCTCTCTAGATAAATATATATTGGCTAATACAAGAGAATGTGAACGAACAGAAAGCGATAAAACACACATTGAAGCGCCTTTTCTCTCAGGTGTATATTCTAGTTCCGCTGGTTTCGAGGGTACGAAACTGAAGTCGTCGCACATGAGAACCGGCTGGGCGGGCCCCGATTCGAGCGGATGGCTACTGCTTCTTGAAGGTGTGGTGTGCCCGACAACAAACAACCCCCGTTTGCTGATCCCGACCGGGCGAAAGCTGACGTCACGCAGGATGCCGTCACCAGCGACCCTTTCGCCACCATCATACCGAGCGATGACCAACCTACCCTTGCTCCAGGTTCTGGGACTCCTCCGCGCTATTTCATTGAACCTCAACTCAGTGACACGACCGCGCACTACCGAGTCGGAGCCGTGGTTGCAGGACGCTATCAAATCCTTCGGGTCCTCGGCGAAGGCGGCATGGGGACGGTCTACATGGCGACGGACCGGGAGCTCAACCGTACGGTGGCATTAAAGACGGTCCGACAAGAATATGCCAGTAATCCAGCCCTGATCCAGCGATTCAAGCAGGAACTGATCCTCGCCCGGGAGGTGACTCACCGCAATGTGGTTCGGATCTTTGACCTTGGCGAAGCCGAGGGCGTCAAGTTCATCACCATGGAGTACGTCGACGGCGAACCGCTCATTGACGTCCTGCATCGACGCGGCAAGTTTCCGCCCAAGGAGGCCGCGGATATTATTGAGAAGGTATGCCTCGCCCTCGAAGCAGCCCACGCCGAGGGCGTGGTCCACCGCGATTTGAAGCCCGGAAACATTATGCAGGACAAGCAAGGGCGAATCGTAGTGATGGACTTCGGTCTGGCCCACTCCGTTCAGATGTCGAGTGCTAACCTCGGCCCCGTCGAAGCACAGGCTGCCAGCTTCGAGATGGATTCATCCTATCGCTCTATGCCCGGCTCCCTCGTTGGCACTCCGAGATACATGTCTCCTGAACAGGCGCTGCGCGAAGAGGTCGACGCGCGCTCGGACATCTATGCCTTGGGGCTGATTTTCTACGAACTCTTGACCGGTCAAGTACCTTTCAAGTCCGAACAGCCGATGGAGGCGTTACTGAAGCGGACGCAGGAGGACGCGCCGGCGCTGATCGTAGTCGACCCGCAAATCCCGCGCACGCTGAGCTATGTTGTCGCCAAATGCCTTCAAAGGGAACGAAAGCTGAGGTACCAGTCTGTAGCGGATTTGCTTGTCGACCTGAACCGTTGGCGCAAGCCGGTCCGGCGAGGCTGGGTCTACGCAGCCGCAGGCACCGGGATTCTTCTGATCCTTGGCGTTCAGTTGCTGGTTCAGCGTAAAGCGACGCCCGCGCAACACGCTCCCCTATCGATCGTCGTCGCGGATTTTAAAAACAATACGGGCGACTCCGTTTTCGACGGCACGCTCGAACCGGCTCTCGGAACGGCCCTGGAAGGGGCATCCTTCATAACCGGTTTCGATCGCGGCCAGGCTCACAAAATAGCGGCGGAACTGCAGCCCGGTGCTGCAAGTCTCAACGAGGCCCTCGCCCGTCTGGTGGCGACTCGGGAGAACATTAACGTCGTTGTAACCGGATCGATTACCTCGAGAAAGAACGGCTACGACATTCAGGTGAAAGCCATCGATCCCGCGAACGGAAAGCTACTGGGCACGGCCGAAGATACCGCAGACAAGAAGAACATCCTGCCGGCGCTTGGAAAACTCGCGGCACCCATCCGCAAAGCGTTGGGCGACAAGACTCCGGAGTCCGTGCAGGTTTCAGCGGCAGAAACGTTCAGCACGGACTCGCTCGAAGCAGCACACGAATATTCGGAGGCAGGCGCGGCTGATTTCGCGGGCAAGCTAGATGAAGCCATTCAACATGGGCTCAAAGCGGTCGAACTTGATCCCAATCTCGGACGCGCGTACGCCATCGTCGCCATCCAGTACTACAACATGGGGCAGATGCAGCAGGCGGAAAAATACTTCAAGCTGGCGCTCTCGAAAATTGACCATATGAGCGAACGCGAAAAGTACCGCACGCGCGGCGCGTACTACCTGGCAACAAACGAAATTGACAAAGCGCAGGAGGAATTCAGTCAACTGGTCAAGCTGTATCCGGCGGACTCCGCCGGTCACGCAAATCTTGCTGCCGCGTATTTCTTTCATCGAGATATGAGTCACGCGGTGGAAGAAGCGCGAAACACTCTGACGATGTATCCCAAAGACGTGGTTACCCGCAGCAATATGGCTCTCTATGACATGTATGCCGGCGATTTCGCCGGCGGGATCGAAGAGGCCAAGAACACCCTGGAAATGAACCCGTCGTTCGCGAAGGGGTATGAAGCGTTGGCGCTGTCACAACTCGGGCTGGGGCATCCGCAAGAGGCTTCTGCCGCCTACGAGCAATTAGCGAAAGTGAAGCCCCAGGGAATCTCACCGGCCGCGATTGGCGAAGCGGACTTGGCGCTCTACGAAGGCCGCCCGAACGACGCGATCAAAATCCTGGAGCGGGCCGTCCGGGATGACCTTGCTGCGAAAAATCCCGACGGGGCCGCCAAGAAACTTGTCATGCTCGGAGACGCCTATTTGATGGCTCATAACGAGGCTCAGGCGCTTGGCGCGGCCGATCAAGCGGTGAAACAGAGCAAGGATTTCGGGATCGAGTACCTTGCGGCGCGCGTTTATCTCGGCGCAAACAAGCCGCGGAAGGCGCTCGCTCTTGCGAAGGACTTGGGCGGCCAGCTGGAGGGCGACCCGGAGGCGTACGGGAAGTTGATCGAAGCCGAGGCCGCGTTCGGCACCGGCAAAGCCCGGGAAGCTCTTGACCTCATCAATGACTCGCGCAAATTTGCCGACACATGGATGGGGCGGTATGACGCGGCCCAGGCTTACTCGCGCGGCGAAAGGTACGCGGAGGCGGACTCGGAACTCGAGATTTGCGTCAAGCGGCGGGGTGAAGCGACGGCGCTCTTCTTGGATGAATCGCCGACGTACTATATGTTCCCGTCGGTTTACTACTATCTGGGCCGCGCACAGGAGGGGCTAGGCAGCCCAGCCGCGACCGATTCCTACAAAACCTTTCTGGCAATCAAAGCGAAGGGCAGCGACCCACTGGTGGCGGATGCCCGACGCCGTGTTGAGCCACACTAAAGGAGCGCGCGGATAGTTGCCGCTGAGCTCGCGGGACATCGCGCACTACTCCCAAGCTTGGGCTTCCGCCTTACGGTTAGTCGTTAAGCTCCCATGTGTCGTTTATTGCTCCACCGCCGGTGGTGAATCCCCCGAAGACCACCATGGCTTTCAGGGTGACATTGTAGTTCATTCCAAAAGCGAACCGTTGGGGCGGTGCCTGCATCGGGGTCACCAGAGTCCAAGTGCCTCCGTCCCAAGTCCACGTGTCACTAAAACCGACGGCGGCGTTGTTTATGATGCCGGTGCCGCCAAACAGCACAACCACGCCGATGTCTGAATCGAAGGCCACGTTGTGAAGATCTCGCGCGGATGGAGACACGGCTGGGGACTGCTGGTACCAGTTCGCTCCGTTCCACACCCAGGTGTCACCCAAGTTGCCCGTCGAGCCAGTTCCGCCAAAAAGCATGACATTTCCTGCCGGGTCAGTGGCCAACACCGTGCGCCGCGCCGACGGGCTGGACGTGGGCGTCATCTGCGTCCACGTCCACGAGTTTGGCGGAGAAAATGACAACACCCAAGTGTCATTGAAAAACGTCGTGTTATTGAGCGCGATACCGCCAAACATCACGATCGTTCCCGTATTCGGGTCGTATGCCATTCCTTGGCTATCGAACCTTCGTCCGACGAGTGCAGCTCCGGACGGGGATACTGCCGGGAAGATTTGGGTCCAGGTCGAGCTTGAACCGTCCCAAACCCAAGTGTCGTTGAAGTCCTGCGTCGAGAGATCGCTCCCCCCAAAGAGCACAACCTTATTGGCTGCGGGGTAGTAAACCATGGCGGCGCCTGAACGTGCAGGCGGTGGGTTGCCGGTTGTGGTTGGAAGTAGTTGGGTCCACTGACCACCCTTCAACTGCCACGTATCGTTCTGGACAGCATAGGTCGAGTTGTCAAAAGTCTGATTTCCGCCAAACAGCAGAGAAGACATGCTTACTGGATCGTACGCTATCGCCACACAGCACCGTGGACCCGGCTGGCCCGAGTTTGGCGTGTAATTGGTTGCCGAAAGCTCGCCGTAGTTCAGAATGACGACTGTCATGGTCGTCGACCCGCAGACCGCTCCCGTGCAAGCTTGAATGGTGGAATCTCCGGTTGAAAGCCCGAAAGCTGCGCCTTGATTGCTCGCGTCGTTGCTGATCTGGGCGACAGGCATCCCCGACAAATCCGACTCGCTCCACGTCACGGAGGCGAGTTGCTGAGGGCTGCCGGGACTGAAGGTGCCGGTGGCGATGAATCGCCGAGTCCCGCCCACGGTGGTCAACGACGAGTCCGGAGTCACGGTAATCGCAGTGAGATTCGGCGGGGTAAACGTGCTCGGTGTCGCTAACTCGGCGCTGCCAGCAGCCGGACCGTCTCCGCCTTCAACCAGCACTTGACCGTTTTTGAGCAGCGTGGCGGCCTGATTGAAACGTGCTGTGCCCATGCTTCCGGCAAAAGCGAAAGTCCCGGCCGTCGGGTCGTACAGCTCCGTTGTGGAAGTGGCGATGCCCCCGCTCTGACCGCCCGCTACCAGCACTTCACCATTATTAAGCAGCGTGGCGGTGTGGAAAGCGTGGGAAATGTTCATGCCCCCGGTGAGCGTGAATGTTCCCGTCGCGGGGTTGAAAAGCTCTGCACTCGCCAAATTGGTGCCGTTCGTTCCGCCCGCGATCAGCACCATGCCGCCGTTCAGCAGCGTCGCCGTGTGAGCGTAACGGCCGTTATTCAGGCTTCCCGTCGTCGGGGTGAAAGTGCCGGCGACGGGATCGTACAGCTCGGCAGAGCTTGTCGCCCCCTGACCGCCCGCAATCAACACCATGCCGTTATTGAGGAGTGTTGCCGTGTGTTGTGCGCGCGCAGTTGACATGCTCCCGGTGGCGGTGAACGTCCCTGTCGCGGGATTGTACAACTCCGCCGTCGACAAGATGGTTGAGCCGTTGAACCCGCCCGCGATCAGCACCAAGCCGTTCTTGAGCAACGTTGCCGTGTGGTTCTGGCGGGGGACGGTCATTAGACCAGTGGTCGCCGTGAACGTGCTGGTCCCGGGATTGTAAAGTTCCGCGGATTGTAAGGACGACGGGAAACTCGGCCCTTCGCCACCCGTAATCAGCACGGTGCCGTTGTCGAGCAATGCTGCCGCATGGTCCACGCGCTGGGCGGTCATGTTGCCGGTAGTGACCGCGAACGTCCCGGTGGGAGGGGGCGTGTACAGCCACGCCGTCGTCGAATTGACTACCCCTCCCGCAACCAGCACGGCGCCGTTGTCGAGCAACGTCGCCGTGTTACTTTCGCCTACACCGGCTCCGCCCGTGGGCGTGAATCCTGAGCCAGGCACCGGCACCGTGATCGTTGTTTGAAATGATTGGCCGCTTTCTACGCCTCCGCCCAATGCAGTGATCACGTAGCAGTAGGTAACACCCGTGGCGAGACCGGTGTCCGTGAACAAGAGAGCGCCAGTCGAGCCTACATTTAGAAAGTTACAGCTCGGATACACGCCCCTATAAACATTGTAGCTAGCGACGTTGCTGGTGGGGCTGGCATTCCAACTGACCGTTACCGAGGTCGCTGACGCCAGCACGGCTCCCCGCATTGTCGGCGCTTGCGGCGCTACATTGAACGGGTTCGACGTAGCGGGTGTGGCATTGCTCGCCGAGGCAACTAACGTGTAGATCCCGCCGTCGTTGTTGATGGTTACCTCCGAGAAGTTAGCAATTCCATTAGGTCCCGTCAGCTGTGATGTCGTGCCCGACAGCGTCCCTCCGTACGGATTCGGGCCGATACTGAGAGTGATTAGGAGACCCGAAACTACTGCTCCAGTGTTGTCAGTCGCCTTTACCTGAGGGGAGGTTATTCCGCTGTTTGCAATGGTGTTAGTGGGTTGCTGCACGAACGTCAGATTATCGCCACTGACGTTTACTGTCAGTGTGCGGGTCGCCATTTGAGCCGGCACGGAACTGTCCGTGACCGTTGCGACGAGGTTGAATGTGCCCGCCGCTGAAGGCGTGCCCGTGATTGAACCGTTCGCGTTGAGCGCTATTCCATCTGTATTGGCAGTTGTCCACGTGTAGGGTGGGGTGCCTCCAATCGCCATGGTGCTCGAGCTGTACGCGGATCCAGCGGCGCCGTTCGGAAGGGTCGCGGTAGCTACGAACAGCGGCGCGACCACCGGCGGCGTCGTGGCTGTGCTGTTGGTATTCACCGCGTTAGGCGCGACCACCGGAGTCACCTGGTTGACGATGCTCGCCATCGTCACCGGGTCCGTCTGCCCGCGCAGGGTGATGAATGCGGAAGCGCCGGGCGATAGTAGTAGAGTGGCATCGCTCGGTGCCGGATGAACGATGCTGATCTGCGACGGGTCCGTGAACTGAGGAGTGCCCGCGTTGACGTTGATAATTCCTTGCTGCACCGGCACCAACTGGCAATTCGCGCCGGTTTGCGTCGTGTAGATTTGATTCACGATCAATTGCACCGGCACACTTGGGGTCGTTCCCGCGAATTTCACCGTATACGCTGCGGATGTGTTGCCATTGTTGGTGATCGTATAGGTCGCATCCGTGACCGGATTGTTCGCCAGAATGCCGGAATTGGCGACCGTCGAGTCGGCGGCAGTGTCCGGCACGGTCTGATTCACGACGGCCGAATTCGGAAGATTCGGATGCACGATGCTGATGGCTTCGACGCCCGGATGCACAATACTGATGGCGCTGACACTGGGGTGGACGATGCTGATATTGTTGATCGACGGATGCACGATGCTGATATCGTAGGTCTCCACTCCATTGATGTTCGTGTTCCCAGGGGCTGCATCAGGATTAACAAGTGTCGGGACCGTGCCGTCGGCGTTCAACACGATGAAGCTGGACAAGCCGCCTGCGAGGACGTTCCCGTTCACATCGGTTTCGTTCACGTTGACCGTGATGCTCGCGATAGGACTGCTGGAAAGCGCGAATACACTCCGCGTAGACCCCGAATGCGGCGGGATGGCCACCAGAGCGGTTGTCACTGGCGCGGGCAGCGGATTGGGCAACGCAGGCTGATTCGGTAGCGCCTGCTGGAACGAAGCGTAGCCACCTGCCGTGTTCTGCCCAGCAATGCGAAACGATCCGGGCGGCTGGGTCGGGATCGAGAGCGCGAAATACTTTTGGAGGTTCGTCGAATTCTGCACGAGGATTGCAAACGCGCGCTGAAGCGTTGTGCTGAGCGGTTTGGAATTCTGCGGCGAGGAAACGGTCAGCCCCTGCGTGATAGGAACCTCGTAGATGTTTTGATTGCGATCGCCCTCGTATCCCGTGACGCAAGCCGGCAACGGCGCTCCGTTGTAGATGCTCGCGATTTGCCCGGGCAGTGGCGGAGGATAGTACGTCGTCCAGTCTTGAAGGCCGGTCAGCGGGTTAATTGGGGGAGGAATTACATCCTGATTGCTGGCGTGAACTTCATAGAACACGGGTGAGCTGGCCGGCGCACGGGGAGGATTGTTATAGATCCATACGCCTCCGGGCGTCGAAACAAAGGGCTGCGCCGCGACATCCGTGTAGTCGCCAATGAATGGCACCGTCCCCTGTGCGAACATCGGCAAATTGGGAGGGTTAAACTTCAATTGCTCCAACTGAAGCGTACCTAAATTCGTGTCCCCCAAACCCGGAAGGCCAAAATCGTAGCGAGAAACCCGCGCGTTTTTAAAAACCGGTTGCAGCCCGCCGTTCGATTGAGCGACCACAACATCAAGCGTGTGCCGGCGAACCGTGAGCGCGGCGTCGTCAACATATGGAGCGAAAAGCGCCGCGGCGGGGTCGCCCACAAGCAGACGGTCCTCCTCGAAGAACTGCCCGACGGGATCCGGCGCGAACGGAGAATTCGGCGTGTAAACGCCGGTGGTGCCGTCGAGCCGGAGGTCGTAATAGGTCAGCATCAACTTTCCGCCGGCAAACGTCATGGCAGGCATAAACTGGTGGCCGCGACTGAACGAGTCTCCGTCCGCCGGGTAATCGTTATCAGTGAGAGGACTGTTGTCCACGGCCATCGGCGCCGAAAAGTTAAGGCCGTCGTGCGAGGTGCTGAGCACGATGCGCGCGTCGGCGCTCGGTCCCACACCGCGTTCGGACCAGGCCACGTACACGTTGCCGCTTTTGCCGGGTATTCCGCTGTCATCCAGCGCGATCGTGGGCGAGGTTTGCATCCGGAATTCAGTCGCCGAAGTGTTCTGATCGAACATGGCGTGGGCACTGGGTGTGAGGATACTGTAAGGCATCAGTTTCCGGATTGGGAACGCCTTGACAAATGTGTTGCCGCCATCGAAGGATTCGGTAAGGACAATCTTGTCCTTCGTCATGTCAGGGTCATCGTCGGTCGAATCCGAATCGCTGGTTACGCTGAATACGCGCCACGACACGAAGATGTGACCAGTCTCCGGATCAACCGCGATTTCTGCGCCCTGGTTGAGCCGATAGTGGCTGATCACGATGGGTTTTGACCACGTCTGGCCGCAATCCGCCGATTTTGAAAACTTGATCTTGCTATACATGTTGGGGGCGGTCCCCGTAAAGACGGAGTAGGCGATGTACACGTTCCCGCCCGGGAAAGATTGCACCACGGTAGTGTTGTTATCTTCCGGGACGTTGAACGTGCAGGTCTTTGCGTTCGCGCGAGGGATATCGACCGCGATCCAAGGCTTGTCAATGAAATGGGTTGCGGTGCCTTGGTCAACTTCCACAGTCCCGAGGTAGCGAATGGGATCAGTAGTCGGAACGCGTGGGTAGCCGGGGTCGGAGGCGTCGCCGTTTTCCTTATTGTTGAGGTCAATGAATCGGGTCAGAAAAAGTCCACCGAGGTTGGTGGTTCGGTTGAACGCGATGCCGCTGTAATAGAACATCCCGTTTGTCCCCGCGCGCACCACCGGATCGGAAGCAGCACCAAATCCCTTCATCGGGGAACTCGTGCCGAATGAGGAGAGATCTTGCGGAAAGCCCGGTAGAAGTGTGCTCTTCCACGTTTGGCCGCCATCAAAGGATTTGAAGACTCCGAGCCACGCGTCTCCGTCAAGTTCGTCGATCGCTACCGTATCGACCAGGTTGAGGTCTACCGTGCGATAGTCATTCGCTCCTGCCAGCAAGTGTTGCGGATTTCGTGTGGAAACGGCGATGGACGGTTCGTTCTGTTGCCGCAAGAACGGATCGCCGCCTGGCCATTGCGTTCCCGATACCATGTTGACGTTCTGCCCTGGCGTTGGTCCTTGCGCGCTCAGCGTGATGGGAAAGAGAAGCAGGAGTGCAAGGATAAATTTCCAAGAGAACAGCGCGATCTTCATCGAAACACACGAGGTGGAAATGTCCCGATGAGCAACCGGTCTGGGTGGTCGCATGAGAGCCTCCACTGGACGCCGATATCCAGCTCAACGAGACTCAGCACTCGGGACGAGTTGAAACTGGTCACGCCGAGCAAATGGGGCCTAAGTTGGCGGATTCTGCGCCACGCTGGATGTGATGTCAACCACAAAATCGGATACT
>Ga0210401_10001903_pt1 | contig 23673 bp, 20 predicted proteins | sample IncBWH32MmetaG_FD_150866 | JGI IMG/M metagenome (GOLD analysis project Ga0210401, IMG submission 150866) | Forest soil microbial communities from Barre Woods Harvard Forest LTER site, Petersham, Massachusetts, United States - Inc-BW-H-32-M | ecosystem: Environmental > Terrestrial > Soil >... | reverse complement strand
GAATTGCTGGCCGCTATGCACGTCGCGCTCGACCACCCCGCCCTGCGGCGTCGTGCGCGGGTATGAAATCTTGACCATGTTCAGCGACTTGACCTCGAAGCGCTTCACATTGATGACATCGACGCCATAGATCGCGGCAATGCTCTCGGCTGAGATGGCGGGATCCGCGTGATACCAGGCATAGCTGTCAGGACTGTCGAAAAACAGATCGACGGTGACCCAGAAGGGACCGGCGTTCTTGGAGCGGACGTAGCGGCAGACGTCCTTGAGCCTAGCCATTGGCGGCACTTCTCCGCGCGGGCGCGAGATCGATCCAGCGGGTGCGCGCGAGCTCGAAGGGCGATGACACATGCACTACATGGTTCAGGTGAAACTGGAACACCTGCCCGCGCTCGATCTCCGCAGGCGAAAACGGAAAGGCATAGCTCGGCAGCTCGTTGCCCTCGCGCACCGGGAAATGGAAGAAGATCGGATTGCACACCCGCGCGGCTTCGGTCGCCAGGGCTTGCGTTGGCGCGGTCGCGACAAACATCAGGCCGATCTCGCGTGGCGGCGATGTTCCTTCCGCAGGCCGGCGTCCTGACACGGCGTTCCAGCCATAGGGGCGAAGCGAGATATCGATGTCCGCATCGGCGCCCATGGTACGCGCCACGCGATCGCGCAGCCCACGCGCCATGCGCGCGACAAAGGCATCGACATCCGCCAACACATTAGGGTCCTCGATGCCGACCAGCATGATGGTCTGGAACGGTCCGCCGCCGGCGCCTTCAAGCTTCATGGTGTAAGGCTTTGTCTCCCACCGTGACCCCGTGACGCGAACGCGCCGTTCATCGAGGGCGACATATTCCGCATCGGTGACGTCGAGCACGCCGCCGGGTTCGACGAGACGAAACGGATCGCTGTTCTCGTAGAGCATGTGCGCCGACACGGTTTCGGGCGTGCAGCGGTTCTGCGGCGACAATGGCTCGATGGTGAAGCCATCGCGGCCGACGCTCATCATCACACCGGGACTGGTCGGGTTGACCGTGCAAAGCCCGCCGCATTCGGCGATCTTGGCCGCATGCCAGGCCGCGGCCACGTCGGCCCCATGCATCAACGGGACGGCGGCGAGCACGGCGGTGTCGGTGGTCCGGCCGCCGAGAACGATATCGGCGCCCTCGGTGAGAGCCGCGATGTACGGCTCCGGTCCGAGCAGCGCGACAATGTGGGTGCAGGCGTCGAGGTCGGCGTCGATCACATCAACCGAAGGCGCGAGCGGCGTCACTTTGCGCGCCTTCAGGTCCGCTGCATTCTGCTCTGAATAGATCACCGCGATCCTGGGCGTATCGCCCTGCTCGCGCGCGACCTCCAGCACAATCTCCAAGGTCTGATCCACGGCCATATCGCAGCCGGACGTGCCGCAGGAGCCGATCAGCAAGGGAATGCCGGCCCGCCGCCGCGCGGCCATCAGGATCGAGAGGTCGCGCTTGATGGAGGGTCGTCCGTACTTGGTCCGGCCGGTCGCGAGATAGGCTGGACCAGAGTCGGTCGAGCCGGCGTCGACCGCAATGGCGTGAGGCGCCATCGCCAGCCCGGCGTCGATCTCCTCGGCACGAATGCCCCAGCCGAGCACGCCGGCCGGCACGAGCACGCGGACGTTGTCGGCTTCAGTTGCGGTCATCCGATGTCACCTCTCATGATCGGACTAGCGCGAAATCTCTTCCAGCTCCAGATTGAGGGTGCGCGGTCCCCAGCCGCCGATCGAGACAACCACCATCGTCATCGCCACCGCGATCAGGCCGAACACGCCCTTGGTACCCGCGGTTTGCAGGAAGAAGGCAATGATGAAGCTGGCAAAGACGGTGCTGATCCGGCTGAGCGAATAGGTGAAGCCGACGGCGCGGGCGCGGACGCGCGCGGGATAGAGTTCGGCCTGATAGTTGTGGAAGGAGTAGGACAGCACATTGTTCGACAAGGTGATGAGCACGCCGCACAGGATCAGGAGCGGCATCGTGTTCTGGAACGAGAACAAAACGCCGAAGGTTCCGATGCAGATGGCAGATCCCACCACCTGCCATTTCCGCTCGCATTTGTCCGCGAACAGCATGGCAAGCCACGGACCGAAGGGAGCCGCGCAGGCGATGATGAAGGAATACAGCAGGCTCTGGCTGACATTGATGCCGGTCTGCTGGGCGATCAGCGTCGGCACCCAGGCCGCGAAGCCATAGAATCCGAAGGTCTGGAAGAACTGGAAGACCATCAGCATCACGGTGCGGCTGCGATAGGTCGGCTCGAAGATCTCCGAAAGGCGGCCGACGGGCTGGAGGTCTTCCACCGCATGATCCTGCGGCATGGGCAACGGCTTGCCGCCGAGGTCAGCGGCGACCTTCGCTTCGATCGCAGACGCAACCGCATCGGCTTCATCGAGCCGCCCCTGATTGATGAGCCAGCGCGGGCTCTCAGGCAGCGCGCGGCGAATGAACCAGACCGCGATGGCACCGGCAGAGCCGATCAGGACCACCCATCGCCAGCCATCGATGCCGAAGGGGCTGATCGGAACCAGCATGAAGGCGACAAAGGCCACGATCGGAACGACCGAGAACTGGACGCCCTGGTTGAAGGCGAAGGCGCGACCGCGCATCGATTTCGGCACGAGTTCGGACAAATAAGTGTCGATGGTGACGAGTTCGACGCCGATGCCGATGCCGGCGATCAGCCGCCACAGGCACACGGCAAGGCCGGTGGTCTGGAAGGCCATCACCAGCGTCGCCGCGCTGTACCACAGCATCGAATAGGTGAAGATCGTGCGGCGTCCGTACTTGTCGGCGACATAGCCGAAGCACAGGGTTCCGATGAAGAGGCCGAAGAAGGTCGCGGCGACGAACAGCGCGGGTCCGGCGAAGATGCTCACCGACACGTTGGTGAGCAGCCCCGCTTTCATCAGACCGGGCACGACGTAGGCCGTCATGAAGAGATCGTAGAGCTCGAACATGCCGCCGAGCGAGAGCAGCGCGATCATGCGCCAGATATGCCGGGTGCCCGGAAGCCGATCGAGGCGTCCAAGAATCGTGGCGGCGCGCGATTGCGTGAGTGCATCCATGCTGGTCCCCCCTAATTTTGTTCGCCGTCGGTTGAACCGATCGGCTTGTTATCCGGTCAGCATGCCCTCTTTTCGCCGATCGTTATAGGGGTCTGTTTTTCGACTGGACTTAAACCTGGAGCTTACGAGCCTCGTTGCCGCGCTGCACATCGCTCGCTCGCACGAAGGTTCCGACGAACCCGTGACGCTGCCGTCACAATTGGCTAAAGGGAGCCGGAACGGAGACCCTCATGTCCACCAAGCCCCGCAAACCGGCCAACTCGTCCAACCTTCAGCTCGGCCGCGCCGTCGAATGGCCTGATCGCCCCGAGAAGGCGCAAATCGATCGCGTCCCCAATCCGCAAAAGGGCACGGATTACCTGGTGCGCTTCACCGTGCCCGAGTTCACCTCGATCTGCCCGGTCACGGGACAGCCGGATTTCGCGCATCTAGTCATCGATTACGCGCCCGGCCCATGGCTGCTCGAATCGAAATCGCTCAAGCTCTACGTCGCGAGCTTCCGCAACCACGGCGCCTTCCACGAGGATTGCACGGTCATGATCGGCAAGCGGATCGCGGCCGAGATCAAGCCGAAATGGCTGCGGATCGGCGGCTACTGGTATCCGCGCGGCGGCATTCCGATCGACGTGTTCTGGCAGACCGGCCGGCTGCCCAAAGGGCTCTGGGTTCCGAGCCAGGGCGTGGCGCCCTATCGCGGCCGCGGCTAGAGCCTCGCCCCCGCCACGCGGTTGCCGGCGATGACCGGGGCTTCCCTCGCCTGTGCTAGAGTCTTGGAAGAGATTCGCCGAGGGAAAATCCTTGCAGAGCACCGCCGGCCCTCGCGCCATCCAGGAGGCGGAGCGGCAAGAGACACTTCGGAAGCACCTCGAGACGTTGCTGGCTGCATTCGCCGCCTACCGTGAAGGCAGACATGCCGACGCGCAGTTGCTTTGCCGGCGCATCATTACTGAGCTGCCTGATCTTTTTGAGGCCGTGCATCTGCTCGGCGTGTCCGTGCTCGACTGCGGACAGCACGAGGAAGCGCGAGGGATCCTCGAACGCGCGGTTGCGCTCAACCCCGGCTCGGCGGTTGCTCATTCCAATCTCGGCTTTGCGCTGTTCAAGCTCGACCGCTGCGAAGAAGCGCGCACGGCTTACGAAAAAGCCATTGCGCTGAAGCCAGACTTTCCGATGGCGCTGAAGAATCTGGGCAACACGCTCATGCGTTTGGAACTGCCCGAACAAGCGATCGCTGCCTTCACACGCGCAATCGAGCTAAAGGGTGATGACGCTGACGCCTATTGCAACCGTGGCGTCGCGGAAATGATGCTCATGCGACACGAAGCGGCCGCCATCAGCGCAGAGAGCGCGCTCGCGCTTCAGCCGCGCCATTTCGAAGCCATGGTCGGCAAGGGATTGGCTCACCTTGAGCTCCGGCACTTCGAGGTGGCGGAGGCCGCATTCAATGCCGCGCTCGCGATCAAGCCGGACATGGCGGAACTCCTGGCCCACCGCGGGCGGCTCTATGTACAGTCCGCACGGAGGGCCGAGGCGGAAGCCGATTACGATGCCGCCGTCGCGCTTGATCCTTCGCTCGAAGTGGGATGGCGGGGGAAGGCGCAGATCAACCTGATCGCAGGTCGGGTGGCGCAGGCAATCGCCGCCTGCAAGAAGGCGCTCGAGCTAAATCCGGCTTCCGAGATCGGCCTCACTTTGCTTGGTTGGTGTCACGGAAAGCAGGGAGAGACCGCCGCCGCAATCCAGCATTTCGATCGGGCGCTGGAGATCAAACCGGATTGCGAGACGGCGATCACGAACAAGATTTTCTATCTGGATTTTCTTTCCGACGCGGATTTCACCATCCAGCAGGCGGCGCGAAGATATTGGTGGGATGCGATCGGCGCTAAATTCCCAAGGCGCAAGCTGGCGGCGCGGCCGCTCGATCCGCAAAAGCGCATCGTCGTCGGATATGTGTCGTCCGACTTCAGGAATCATTCGGCGGCACTTGCCTTCCTGCCGGTGCTGCGATCCCACGACAAGGCGGACTTCCAGATCAACTGCTACTCTTGTTCGCCGATACAAGACTCGCAAACCGTCGTTTTCCAGTCACTGGCCAACGTTTGGGTCGACGCGGTGCGCCTTTCTGATGACGAGCTGGCAGACCGCATTCAAGCCGACGGCGTTGATATCCTTGTCGACCTCTCAGGCCATACGACGGGCAATCGGCTGGGCGTGTTCGCGCGCAAGCCGGCAGCGGTCCAGGTCACGGCCTGGGGCAGCGGCACGGGCACGGGCCTTCAGACCATGGATTACTTCTTCGCCGACCCGGTGATCATTCCGCAAAACGTCCGGCATTTGTTTGCGGAGCGCGTGTATGATTTGCCGTCAGTGATCACGATGGAGCCGATATCCGACGTACAAACTTCCGCGCTTCCAATGCTCCACAACGGCTTCGTCACCTTCGGTGTATTCAACCGGATCGACAAGATATCCCACGAAGCGGTAGCGGTCTGGTCGAAACTGCTGCGCACGGTAACGGAATCGAAGATCGTCATTAAGCACTTTGCCCTCGACGAAGCGTTTCTGCGCGATGGTCTGATCGGTCGTTTCGTGGCCCATGGCGTTTCGCAGGACCGCGTCATCTGCATGGGCTCGAGCGCGCGCCGTGACCACCTGCAAGCTTTCGAAAACATTGATATCTCGCTCGATCCGTTTCCGCAGAACGGCGGCATCAGCACCTGGGATTCGCTCTATATGGGCGTTCCGGTCATTGCCAAGCTCGGCAATGGGGCGTCGTCACGTGCGGCCGGAGCGATCCTGAAAGCCGTGGCTCTCGACGACTGGGTCGGAGACGATGATGACGGCTATGTTGCGATTGCGCAGAAATTTGCGTCAATGCCGTCCCATCTGGAGAAGCTGCGGGCCGAGTTGCCCGCCAGAATCGCGAATTCGCCGGCAGGAAATGTCGCGGTCTACACACAGAGGGTCGAGGCAGGCTATCGGCAATTCTGGCGCGATTATTGCGCGACGGCCTCCGGCGCGGATCAGAGCCAGGGCTAGAGCTAAGGCTCGACCTCCGGCCGTCTCGCCGCATCCGCGGGCGCACGCTGTTTCAACAGCTGCGCGCAGACGATCCCGAGCACGATCATGCAGGCGGCCGCCACGCCCAGCGTCACGGCCTTGCCGCCATGCTGCAGGCCGAAGCCATAGGCGATCGGGCCGACGGTCTGGCCCATGAAGAAAAAGAAGGAATGCAGCGACAGCGCGGTGGCGCGTGCCTCCACCGACAGCTCGCTGGCGAAGACCTGGATGCAGCCGTGGATCATGTAGAAACCCCAACCCATCATCAGCATGCACAGGAACTGAAGTTTCCAGCCGGGACCGAATGCGGTGGCCATGAGCTGGATGCCGACCAGCGTGGCGCCGACGATCATCATGCCCTTCATGCCGATCCGCGGCAGGAAGCGCGAGACTGTTGCCGTGTAGAACAGACCGCCGATCGCAAAGCCCGCGATCACGATGCCCGCGACCGACAGCGATGTTTCGCCGAGATCGAACAGGAACGAGGCGATGAAGGGGAACAGGCCGAGCACGCAGCAGCCTTCGATGAAGACCGTGGAGTAGCACACGCGCGCGTTCGGGTTGGCGAAGATCGTGTGATAGCCGTGCTTGAGCGCACCCAGGCTCGCGCGCGGCGGAGAGTTGAGCTGCGCCCCACGAAAACCGGCCGCGACGGCAATTGCCGCGACGACGACGAGCCCTCCCAGGATCGCCAGCACGCCGCGCCAGCCAAGGAAATCGCCGATCAGGCCCGAAAACGTTGCGCCCAACAGATTGCCGGTCATCGAACCCGCGAGCGTGCGGCTAATCCCGATCTGGCGCTTGTCGGCGCTGACGAGATCGCTGGCGAGGCCGAGCGCGACCGGAAACACGCCGCCGGCACCGACGCCCGCGATGATGCGCGAGACGAACAGAATCGGAAACGAGGTGGCCAGCGAACCGACGAGATTGGCAATGCCGAGGATCACGAGGCAGAAGATCATCAGCCGCGCCTTGCCGAAGAGATCGGCGGCCGCCCCGACCAAGGGCTGGATCACCGCGAAAGTGAAGGCGAATACCGAGGAGAAGCCCGCGGCCGCCGCGATCGTCACGCCGAAATCATCGGCGACATGCGGCAGCACCGGATCGAGCGCACGGCCCGAGAGCGCCGCCGAGAAGCATGCCAGGGCGACGACATTGAGCGCCGGCGGGAGACGTTGGTCCTTGGATGGTTCCTTGGGCCGGGCGACCGTCTGATGCATCAGGGCGTTTTGGCTTTGGCGAGCGCGTCGAACGCCATCAGCTTCTTCACCAACGCCTCGAACTCGGACAGCGGCACCATGTTCGGTCCATCGGAGGGCGCATGATCTGGGTCGGGATGGGTCTCGATGAAGACCCCGGCGACGCCAACGGCGACCGCCGCGCGCGCCAGCACCGGCACGAACTCGCGCTCACCGCCGGAAGCGCTGCCCTTTCCGCCCGGCTGCTGCACCGAATGGGTCGCATCGAAAATGACAGGCGCACCGGTGGTACGCGCCAGAATTGGGAGCGCACGCATGTCGGAGACCAGCGTGTTGTAGCCAAACGACGCGCCGCGCTCGGTCACCAGCACGTTGCGGTTGCCGCCGCCGGTGATCTTGGCGACGACATTGGTCATGTCCCAGGGTGCGAGAAACTGCCCCTTCTTGACGTTGACGACCTTGCCGGTCGCGGCGGCCGCGAGCAAGAGATCGGTCTGACGACACAGGAAGGCCGGGATCTGCAAGACGTCGACGGCCTGCGCGACCTCGCCGCATTGCGCGGCTTCGTGGATGTCGGTGAGCACGGGCAGACCGAGCGAAGAGCGGATTTCGGCAAAGATCGGCAGCGACTGCTCCAGCCCGAGCCCGCGCGCGGCGGAGACGCTGGTGCGGTTGGCCTTGTCGAAGGAGGTCTTGTAGACGAGCCCGATTCTGAGGCGGCCCGCGATCTCCTTGAGCGCGCTTGCGACTTCCAGCGCGTGGGCACGGCTTTCGAGCTGGCAGGGACCGGCGATGATCGAAATCGGCAGGTCGTTGCCGAACCTGACCTGACCGACATCGACGACCGGCGCTGCAGAGCTGATAGTGTTCACAGATAAATCCTCAAGACTTCCGGCCGACCATAAGGTCGCCTCCGGTGGGATCAACCCACTTTAGCCCTCGAATATCAGGGTTGCGCCGTAGGCCAAATCGGGCCGAATGACCAGCCGTCCGATATGGCGCTCAGCCTTGACCCCGGCATCACGGAAAATACCCTCGGCTTTGGCCATGTCGGTGACAGCAAAGCGCATCGCATTCAGCGTCATGCCCTCTCCGTTCACCTCAGCCGTGACGCCAAACTGGTCGCGGAAGGCAACCGGCTCAATGATCTCGATCTCGCCATGCGCGGTCGTGGCCTTGATGCCGAGCGAGCTCGAATGCAGATCGCTGATACCAGTGAAGCCCTTCAGGAAGACATGATGATCGCTCGGATTGTCGGCGACCATCACCACCCCGGGCATGCCGGTTGCGCCGTTGGCATGAAGTTGGAACGCCGGATTCCAGAAATTCTCCGGAAAATGCTGCTGGCAGACCGCGAAGCCGAGATCGGGCGATGCAGGATCGCGCGCAAAGGCCAGCGAGAACGCAACCTTGACCGTCGAGCCGTCAGGCCTTTTCGCTTCGCGTCCGAAGTCGAACACCTCGAAATCCGAAATATCAGCGGCCTCGAACGAACGCGCATCGGCGCGCGCGTCGGTGCTCTTGAGGATCAGCATCGATAGACCTTCGCGCGTCGCGACGAAGTCGCGGTTGAACGCGCCGAAGGAAAAGGCCCGCGGGCCGTGCGGCGGAATCTTTGCGGGCTCGCCGATCTCGAGCAGCTCAACGAACGAGGTCTCGAACTGCACGATGCGATTGTGAGTGCCCCAGGGATGGACATTACGCGCACCGACCGTAAATCCCAGCCGGCGATAGAAGTCGCCCGCCGCATCCAGGTCGCGGACGACGTGCACGATATGGTCGATACCCTGGGGCAACGTCGCTCACTTCACCGACGAGAACGATGTCGGCGCCAAAAGCTGATTGACGATGTTGAGAACGATCTGGCCGTCTTCCTCGGTCTTGGCGCGCGCCGTGATCCATTCCTGATCGCTCTGGAACGCCGCCCACTTCTTCTCGCGGTCGGCCAGCGACTCCCAGGCCAGGAAATAGGTCAGCTCCTGGTTGGATTCACCGACATAGGTAGTGAAGAAACCGGCCTGCTTGATGCCGTGCTTCTCCCACAGTTTCAGCGTGATGGTGTCAAAGCGCTTGAGCAGCGCCGGCAACCGGCCCGGCAGGCAGCGATAGACGCGCATTTCGTAGATCATCGACAACACTCCCATTGTTTTGTTCTTGCAAGAGGCGGGAGCGTGTTGTCGCAACAATTGGCGCCTTCGTCAAAGGCGGATGTGCGGCGTGCAAGATGGGCAGAGGCGCGTTTGCGCCGTGCCCACCCGATTGCTTACACCAGCCGGCTCTGCACCATCGCGGCCTTGATGAAGGACGCGAACAGCGGGTGCGGCTCGAATGGCCTCGACTTCAGTTCGGGATGGAATTGCACCCCGATGAACCAGGGATGATCGTCGTATTCGACGATTTCCGGCAGCACGCCGTCCGGCGACAGACCGGAGAATTTCAAGCCATGCTGTTCGAGCCGGTCCTTGTAGGCCGTGTTGACTTCATAGCGATGACGGTGGCGCTCTGAAATTTCGGTCGCGCCGCCATAGACCTCGGAGACCCGGCTGCCGCGCTTCAACGCTGCGGGATACGCGCCCAGCCGCATGGTACCGCCGAGGTCGCCCGCTTTCGAACGCTTCTCCAGCTCGTTGCCGCGCAGCCATTCGGTCATGAGGCCGACCAAGGGCTCCGGTGTCGGGCCGAACTCGGTCGAATTGGCCTGCTCGATGCCGACGAGATTGCGCGCGGCCTCGATCACGGCCATCTGCATGCCGAAGCAGATGCCGAAATACGGCACGTTGCGCTCGCGCGCGAACTGCGCCGCGCGGATCTTGCCTTCCGCCCCGCGCTGGCCGAAGCCGCCGGGCACCAGAATGCCGTTGACGTGCTCGAGGAACGGCGCGGGATCCTCGTTCTCGAACACTTCGCTTTCGATCCAGTCGAGATTGACCTTCACCTTGTTGGCGATGCCGCCGTGCGAGAGCGCCTCGATCAGCGACTTATACGCGTCCTTCATCCCGGTATATTTGCCGACGATGGCGATGGTGACGTCGCCTTCGGGATTGCGGACACGCTCGTTGATGATGTTCCAGCTCTGCAGCGCCGGTGGAATCCGCGGCGCGATCCCGAACGCGGCCAGCACCTCGTCGTCGAGGCCGGCCTTGTGATAGGCCTCCGGCACTGCGTAGATGTTGTCGACGTCGCGTGCTTCGATCACGGCACTTTCGCGCACGTTGCAGAACAGCCCGAGCTTGCGCCGCTCCTCCTTCGGAATCTCGCGGTCGGTGCGGCACAGCAGGATGTCCGGCTGGATGCCGATCGAGCGCAGCTCCTTCACCGAGTGCTGCGTCGGCTTGGTCTTCAACTCGCCGGCGCTCGGAATATACGGGAGCAGTGTCAGATGGATGTAGATGGCGTGCTCGCGCGGCAGCTCGTTCTTGAGCTGGCGGATCGCCTCGAAGAACGGCAGGCCCTCGATGTCGCCGACCGTGCCGCCGATCTCGACCAGCACGAAATCATACTCGTCATTGCCGGAAAGGACGAACTCCTTGATGGCATTGGTGACGTGCGGGACGACCTGGATGGTCGCGCCGAGATAATCACCGCGCCGTTCCTTGGTCAGGATGTCCTGGTAGATGCGCCCCGTGGTGATGTTGTCGGCCTTGGTGGCCGGCCGCCCCGTGAAGCGTTCGTAATGGCCGAGATCGAGATCGGTCTCGGCGCCATCATCCGTCACGAAGACTTCGCCGTGCTGATACGGCGACATCGTGCCCGGGTCGAGATTGAGATAGGGGTCGAGCTTGCGAAGCCGGACCTTGTAGCCACGAGCCTGAAGCAGGGCGCCTAAAGCTGCCGATGCCAGACCCTTTCCGAGCGATGAAACCACGCCGCCGGTGATGAAGATGTACCGCGCCATGGGACTTTACCTTTAAGGCCAGACCGCCGATTCGCAAAAACGATTCATCTGCCACGGCAAAGTTTTTGCGTGGCTGTGGGTAGCAGAGAAATTGAAGCGCTATCAGCGCTTTGATGGGGATTCCTGATGCAGGACACTAGCCGCGTTCCTGCATGGCCCGTCTGCTTTATTGCGAACGCGGTGCCTGCGGCCCGGCCGGCGCCTGGTTGTTCTGCTTCTCATCCGCCTTCTTCAGCGTATCGAGGACGCCGCCAGAAGTCGGCGGAGCGACCGGCGTTCCGCCTGCGGCCGGCTGCGACTGCGCCGGCGGTTGCGTGCCGATGATCGAGGTCGGTTGACGATTGAAGCCCGCGAGCCAGGACAGGATCAGGCTGGTCGCAAAGAAGCCGACCGCAAGAATGGCCGTCGTGCGCGTCAACAGATTGGCCGTGCCGCGGCTCGACATGAACCCGGCGCCGCCGCCCATGCCGAGGCCACCGCCTTCGGACTTCTGCAGCAGTACCGCGCCGATCAGGACGACGACGATCATGAGATGGATGACGATAACGACAGTCTGCATTGCTACCTTCCGTCACAAGCCGGGCGTGGCCGGCATCCGGCTCGTGGACTTGCAGGGTTTTCGTGAAGTCGCGCGGTGTTACACGATTGCACCGCCCATTGTCACCCCCGACATAGGAGCCCCTGCTCCGGTCGCAAGCCGTTTTGGGAGGGTCATTTCATGGCCTTGCCGGCGCTGGCGTTTTTCTATTATAGTAGACAAATGGATACTATAGTAGACGAACTTGGGCATCGCCTCGCCCAGCGCATCAGGCTCGAGCGCGACAGCCGCGGCTGGTCATTGGCTGAGCTCGCCGAGCGCTCCGGTGTCTCCAAGGCAACGATCAGCAAGATCGAGCGCACCGAGGTCAGCCCGACCGCGGTGGTGCTGGTGCGGCTCGCCAGCGCCTTCGATCTGACGCTCGCCGGGTTGATGCTTCGCGCCGAAAGCGAGCGCGGGCGCCTTTCCTGCGCCGGCGAGCAGCCGGTGTGGCGCGATCCCGAGACCGGCTATGTCCGCAAGCAGGTATTCAGCCGTCCCGACCATCCCGTCGAGCTCGTGCGGGTGGAATTGCCGGCGCGGCAGCAGGTGACGCTGCCGGCTTCCTCCTATGCCCATATCCGCCAACTGGTGTGGGTGCAGGCGGGAAATCTCGTCATCACCGAGGGCGGCGAGCGACACGAGCTCGCCACAGGCGATTGTCTCGGCTTCGGATCGCCTGCCGACACGACCTTTGCCAATGAGAGCAGTGCGACCTGCGTCTATGTCGTCGCGCTGGCGCGGAGTTGAGGCATGTCAGGCATCACGATCGCACCCCTGACCGACGAGCCGCGCATCCGCAGCGCGTTGAGCGAGTTGCTGGTGGAGACGGTCGCAAGCGGCGGCTCGGTGAGCTTCATGCATCCGCTGCCGCCGGAAGTTGCCGACGCATTCTGGCGTGACTCGCTCGCGGCAGCAGCGCGTGGAGAGCGCATCGTGCTCGGCGCATTCGATGGCGAAAGCCTGATCGCGACGGTCACGTTGCTGCTCAGCCTTCCGCCGAACCAGCCGCATCGGGCCGAAATCGCGAAGATGATGACAGGGCTCAGCCATCGCCATCGCGGTATCGCGTGCGCGCTGATGCGAGCCGCTGAGAAGCTGGCGGTCGAGCGCGGCCGCACGCTGCTCGTGCTCGACACGGCCGTCGATGAGGGGGCTTCCGGTCTCTACGAAGGGCTCGGCTTCAATCTGACCGGGATCATTCCGGATTACGCCTTGAGGCCACATGGCGGCCTCACCGGCACGATGATCTATTGGAAGCGAATTGCTGCCTAAAACGCGCGGAAGCGCGTTTTAGCTCCTTAGTTTGCGCATGATCTTGTCGGAAAACCGCTTCACACTTTTCCGGATCATGCGCTAACACCCGGCCGCAATCGCCAGGAAATCCGAGGCCTTGAGACTGGCGCCGCCGACCAGCGCACCGTTGACGTTGGCAACCGCCATCAGCTCTGCCGCGTTCGAAGGCTTGACCGAGCCGCCATAGAGGATGCGCATCCGGCTGCCCTCGGCCTTGAATCGGCTGGTGAGGGAGTCGCGGATAAATTTATGCACTTGCTCGACATCCTTCGCTGTCGGAGTGAGCCCCGTGCCGATCGCCCAGACAGGCTCATAGGCCACGACCAAGTTTGCGGCCGTCGATCCGTCCGGCAGCGAGCCCTGGAGCTGCCCGCCGCAGATATCGAGCGTCTTGCCGCCGTCGCGCTGCTCGCGGGTCTCGCCGATGCAGACGATCGCCACGAGCCCCGCGCGCCAGACCGCCTCGGCTTTCTGGCGGACCAGGGCGTTGCTCTCGCCGTGATCGGCCCTCCGCTCGGAATGGCCGACAATGATGGCGGCAGCGCCAGCATCCGCCAGCATTTCCGCTGAAATATCGCCGGTATGGGCGCCGGAGGCCTTGGGATGGCAATCCTGCGCCCCGACAGCGAACGCCTTGGCACCCTTGGCCTTGGCCGCAAAGGCGGAAACAAGGGTCGCCGGCGGGCAAACCAGGAGATCGGCCTTGGCGATCACGGTGCCGCTACCTGCCAGCATCGCCTCAAATTCGCCCATGGAGGCCTTCAGGCCGTTCATTTTCCAGTTGCCGGCGATCAGCGGGCGGATGGCATCGGTCATGGCACAAATTCCCAAGCGATTTGAATGTGCAGCGCTAGCAGAGCTGATGGAGCAGTTCCAGTCCGGCCCGCCCCGTTAACCCATTCACGCGGCATTCGGTCCTGTGCCCATTAAGCAGGCTTAAGGTTGCGAGGGGCTGACTGCCACTTTATGATGCGTTATCAACTCGGTGACGGCCTCTTGCGAACCACGCTATAAGGCGCGCCCCTCCCTCCTTAAAGACAAGTTGGACTCAATGCTTCGAGGATTACGCAAAGCCTCATCAAACTGGCTCGGCAAGACGATCATGTCGATCGCGATGGGCGCCCTCATCGTCAGCTTCGGTGTCTGGGGTATCGCCGACATCTTCAGGGGGTTTGGCCAGTCGACGCTCGCCAAGGTCGGCCACACCGAGATTTCGACCAACGAATTCCGCCAGATGTATACCGATCGGCTGCAACAGATCGGCCGCCAATTCGGCCGTCCGTTGACGCAGGAGCAGGCGCGCGCCTTCGGCTTTGACAGGCAGGTGCTGCAGCAGACGCTTGCCGAAGCAGCACTCGACGAGAAGGCCCGCCAGCTTGGACTGAACCAATCCGACGCCGAGACGCTACGCGTGATCATGTCCGATCCGAATTTCAAGGGCATGAACGGCTCGTTCGATCCGCAGCGCTTCCAGGCCATCATCCGCCAGTTCGGCTACAGCGAGCAGCGCTATCTCGCCGACCAGAAGAAGGTGTCGCTGCGCCGCCAGCTGGCCGGCACGATCACCGCCGGACTTTCACCGTCCAACACGGTGATGGAAGCGCTGAGCCGCTTCCAGAGCGAGCAGCGCTCGATCGACTTTGTCAGGCTCGGCCCGGCGCAAGCCGGCACCATCGACCCACCCTCGCCTGAAGCGCTGGCCGCCTATTTCGACGAGCACAAGGCCGTCTTCCGCGCCCCCGAATACCGCAAGATTGCGTTCGTCGCGATCACGCCCGAAGAAATCGGCAAATGGACCGACGTTTCCGACGACGCCGCCAAGAAGGTGTTCGAGCAGCGCAAGGAGCGCCTCGGCACGCCGGAGAAGCGTGAGGTCTCACAGATCGTGTTTCCGAATGTCGGCGATGCGCAGGCCGCACGCGACCGCATTGCCTCCGGCACCTCCTTCGACGACATCGCCAAGGAGCGCAAGCTCAGCTCGGCCGACGTCGATCTCGGCCTCGTCGCCAAATCAGGCATTCTCGATCCGGCCATTGCGGACGCGGCTTTCTCGTTGCCGACAGGCGAAGTCAGCCAGCCCGTGCAGGGCAAGTTCGGCATCGCGCTGGTCAAGGTCGGCGTGATCCAGCCCGCGATCGAGCCGGACTTTGCCAGTGTCGCGCCCGAGATCAAGAAGGAGATCGCCGCGGCTCAGGCGCGTGATCAGGTGGCCTCGCTTCGCGACAAGATGGAAGACGAGCGCGGCGGCGGCTCCAGCGTGGTCGAGGCGGCCAAGAAGCTTGGCCTTGCCTCGGTCACCCTCGATGCGGTCGACCGCTCCGGCAAGACGCCGACCGGCCAGCCCGCCGCGAACATTCCTCAGGGCCTTGACATCATCTCGCAGGCCTTCAACAGCGATGTCGGCGTCGACAACGATCCGATTACGTTCAAGGGCGGCTATGTCTGGTACGACGTACTCGGCGTCACCCCGCCGCGCGACCGCACGCTCGACGAGGTCAAGGACCAGGTCGAGGCGCGCTGGAAGGACGACGAGATCGCCAAGCGCCTGCGGACCAAGGCGACCGACATGGTGCAAAAGCTCGATCAAGGCGGCAAGCTCGACGAGGAAGCGGCCGGTGTTGGAGTGAAGGTCGAGAAGGCCACTGGCTTCAAGCGGGAAGACTCGCCGCCCGGCGTGCCATCCGGCCTGGTCGCGGCCGCCTTCCGCACCGCCAAGGACGGCGCCGGACAAACGCCGGGCGCCGACGGCACCGAGTGGCTGGTCTTCCGCCTCACCGACGTGACCGATCCGGCGGTCGACTTCAACTCCGACGACATGAAGAAGCTGAAGGACCAATTGGTGCGGGGCATCGGCGACGAGCAGGTTGCGCTTTATGTGGCCAAGCTCGAAAAGGAGATCGGCACCACCATCAACGAGGAAGCCTTCGCGCAAGTGACCGGCGCCAGCAGCAACTGAGTGATCCCCGAAAGTACGCGATGGACGACCTCAAATCGATTATCGGAAAAGTCGCTACCGGCGCCACGCTGACGCGCGAGGAGTCGGCTGCCGCCTTTGACAGCCTGATGTCGGGCGAAGCCACGCCCTCCCAGATGGGCGGGCTGTTGATGGCGCTCCGCGTCCGCGGCGAAACCGTCGAGGAGATCACCGGCGCCGTGTCGGCAATGCGCGCCAAGATGCTGCGGGTGACCGCGCCTACTGACGCCGTGGACATCGTCGGCACCGGCGGCGACGGATCGGGCTCGGTCAACGTCTCGACCTGCGCCTCCTTCATCGTCGCGGGCACCGGCGTGCCGGTCGCCAAGCACGGCAACCGCGCGCTCTCGTCGCGCTCGGGGGCTGCCGATGTGCTGGCGGCGCTCGGCGTCAAGATCGATCTCAAGCCCGAGCAGGTCGGCCGCTGCGTCAAGGAAGCCGGGATCGGCTTCATGTTCGCGCCATCGCATCACCCCGCGATGAAGAACGTCGGCCCCACCCGTACCGAGCTTGCGACGCGGACGATTTTCAATCTGCTTGGACCGCTCTCCAATCCGGCCGGCGTCAAGCGCCAGATGGTCGGCGTGTTCTCGCGGCAATGGGTGCAACCTTTGGCGCAGGTGCTGAAGAACCTTGGCGCAGAGTCGGTCTGGGTCGTGCACGGCTCGGATGGGCTTGATGAGATCACGCTCACCGGACCGACGTTCGTCGCAGCGCTTGAGAACGGCAATATCCGCAGCTTCGAAGTGACGCCGGAGGAAGCTGGCCTTGGCCGCGCTGGCGGCGATGCGCTCAAGGGCGGCGACGCCAACGCCAATGCGGTCGCACTGCAAAGCGTGCTCGACGGCAAGCCGAGCGCCTATCGCGACGTGGCGCTGCTCAATGCAGCGGCGGCGCTTGTCGTCGCCGGCAAGGCCAAGACGCTCAAGGACGGCGTTGCGCTCGGCACCAAGTCGCTGGACGGCGGCGACGCGGCGGCCAAACTGAAACAGCTCGTCGCGGTATCCAACAGCTGAGAAGCACGCCATGTCGGATATCCTTACCAAGATCGAGACCTATAAGCGCGAAGAGATCGCTGCCGCCAAGCGCGCGCAGCCGCTCTCGGGAGTCGAGGCGCGGGCGAAAGCGGCCTCTGCGCCACGTGGCTTCGTTCGCGCGCTCAGGGACAAGCACGCCAAGGGCGAGTATGCCTTGATCGCGGAAGTGAAGAAGGCTTCACCCTCCAAGGGCCTCATCCGTGCCGACTTCGATCCGCCGGTGCTCGCGAAGGCCTATGAGGCGGGCGGTGCGGCCTGCCTTTCCGTGCTGACGGACGCACCCTCGTTCCAGGGCCATCTGGATTTCATGGTGGCCGCGCGCGCGGCAACCCATCTGCCGGTGCTGCGCAAGGATTTCATGTTCGACACCTATCAGGTGGCGGAGGCACGCTCCCACGGCGCCGACTGCATCCTGATCATCATGGCCGCGCTCGACGATGCCGCCGCTAAAGACATCGAGGATGCGAGTCTCGCCTACGGCATGGACGTGCTGGTCGAAATCCACGACCGCGCCGAGCTCGATCGCGCGCTGAAACTTCGATCTCCGATGATCGGCGTCAACAACCGCAACCTCCGTACCTTCGAGACGACGCTGGGGACCAGCGAAGCGCTGGCGCCGCTGATCCCGAAGGAGCGCTTGATGGTCGGCGAGAGCGGAATCTTCGCGCCTGCCGATCTTGCAAGGTTGGAGCGCGTCGGCATGTCGACTTTCCTGGTCGGCGAAAGCCTGATGCGGCAGGCTGACGTGGCCGCCGCGACGCGCGCGCTGCTGACGCGGTCCGAACCCCTTGGCGCCACGGGCGCGCGCTGATGGCGCGCAAACCCGCCAAAGAATCTGCCAAGCACCGCCCTGCCCTGACCCACATCGATTCCAGCGGTGAAGCCCGCATGGTCGACGTCTCGGAAAAGCCGGCCACCGAGCGCATCGCGGTCGCCGAGGGGCGGGTCGTGATGAGCAAGGCGACGCTCAAGCTGATCCTGTCCGGCAATGCCAAGAAAGGCGACGTGCTCGGCACCGCCCGCATCGCCGGCATCATGGCGGCCAAGCGGACGCATGAGCTGATCCCGCTATGTCACCCGCTCGCATTGTCGAAGGTGACCGTCGACATCGAGCCGGATCCAAAGCTTCCCGGCTGCATCGTCCGCGCCAGCGTGAAAGTGACCGGCCCGACTGGCGTCGAGATGGAGGCGCTGACGGCCGTGTCGGTCGCCTGCCTCACCATCTACGACATGATCAAGGCCGTCGAACGCGGCGTTCGCATCGAGGCCATTCATCTCGTCGAGAAGCTGGGCGGCAAGTCCGGACACTACCGCGCCTGATCCAATGCACCGTCAGTGCAGCGACGAGCTGATCGAGGCAAAGCGGGTGCTGAGCCTGGTGCCGAGCCCGTTCACGACCGAAATGATCGCAAGCGAAATGCCGGCAGCGATCAATCCGTATTCGATGGCAGTCGCAGCTGACTCATCCGCCCAGAATTTCATCCAAATGTTTTTCATCGTTACTGTACTCCCCAACGCCGAGCCCAACAGCTCGAAATCGGTTTCGCAAGGAGCGTACCAAAGCACGCTCTAGCGAGCTCAACATGTTAGATGGTTAAGGTTTGGTGATCGGCCGCCCCATAAGGCAAGTTGTTCCGCGTTGCCGTGCAGCTCGCGGCAAACACTGCCGCCGGCACGATGCGATGCCGCTTATGTGAGCGCGCCCGGTAACCGCGAGTTAACCCATATTGCTAACGTCAACTCCATTTCGCCGTCGTAGTAATTTGCGACCGGTGCGTGAGGGCGCGCCGGGTCAATGAGCCTCGGCAGCGAACAAGAGCACATGACGAAACATGCCAGCGCCCCGGTCGACGTGAAAGCCTCCGCGCGCGGCGGCCCGATCCGTTGGCTCGTCATCGGCGGCCTGCTGCTGATCGTCGGGATCGCGGCCGGCACCACGATCATGGCCGGCAATTTCCGCGAGCGAGCGCTGGAGAGCGCGGAACGGCAGCTCGAAAATACGGTGCTGCTGATGGCCCGTCATTTCGACCAGCAGCTCGAGGACTTCATGGCGGTCCAGCGCGAGCTCGTCGCGCAGATCGAAACCTCCGGGGTCGCTTCGCCCGAGATGTTCCGGACGAAATTGTCGAGCGCGGAATGGCACGACGTGCTGGCGATGAGGCTTCGCGCCTATACCGACGTCGCCGGCGTCAACATATTCGACTCGAACGGCCAGCTGATCAACTCGTCGGAGCACTGGCCGGTCCCCAGCATCAACATCTCTGATCGCAAGTTCTTCAAGGCGTTCAAATCGGGCTCGCCCTTCGAACGCTTCAGGATCGAGCTGGTGCAGGGCCGCTTCCAGGGAGGCTGGGCGACGGTGGTGGCGTGCAAGGTCAGCGGCCCGAATGGCGAATTCCTGGGTGTCGTGACGCGCGCGCTGACGCCTGCGCATTTCGAGCGCTTCTTCGGATCGGTGGCGCTGGCGCCGGGCGCGTCGATCTCGATGCATCTACGCGAGGGCGTCTTGCTCGCCCGCTATCCGCACGCCCACGGCATGATCGGAGGGAATTTCAGGAACGGTCCCGACAATCAGAGGAAACTCTTCGAGCTCAACGAATACACCACGCGGCTGACCAGCCCGATCGACGGCGAGTATCGCCTGGCATCGTCGCGGGCGCTGTCCGACTTTCCGATCGTGATCATCGCCACCACGACCACGACCGCCGCGCTCAGCGATTGGCAGGAGCAGATGCGGTTCCTGATCGGCGTGGGCGCCGTGTCGGTGCTGTTGATCGCAGTGCTGCTCTTCGTCGTCGTGCGCCGCCTGTCGCGCGACCATGAGGCCTCGCGACGGCGCCTGACGCTGGAAAAGCAGCGCCTCGACAAGGCCATCAACAACATGACGCAGGGCCTGCTGCTGTTCGACTCGTCCCGGCGGCTCGTGGTCTGCAACCATCGCTATATCGAGATGTACGGCCTGTCGCCGGAGGTGATCAAGCCGGGCGCGACGTTCCACGACATCATCATGCACCGCAAGGAGACGGGGTCGTTCGTCGGCGATGCGAATGAATATATCGAGGCGACGCTGCGCGACATCGGCAAGGAGAAATCCGTCGTCATCGAGACGCCCGATGGCCGCGCGGTGCAGATCGTGAACGAGCCGCTGGCCGACGGCGGCTGGGTCGCCACCCATGAAGACGTCACCGAGCGCCGGCGCACCGAGCAGCGCATCACCCACCTCGCCCATTTCGACGCGCTGACCGACCTGCCGAACCGCGCGCTATTCCACGAGCGGCTGAAGGCGCAACTGGCCGAGATCCCGCAAGGCGAACAGCTTGCGGTCTATTACATCGATATCGACGAGTTCAAGAGCGTCAACGATTCGCTCGGCCATCTCATCGGCGACGAACTGCTCAAGACCGTTGCGGCCAATCTGAGCCGGTGCGTCGGCTCCTCCGGCTTCGTCGCCAGACTGGGCGGCGACGAGTTCGCCATCGTGCAAACCGGCGTCACGGAGGCCACCGACGTCATCGATCTCGTGACCCGCACGTTCGAAGCGATCCGCACGCCTTTCGAATGCGCCGGCCATCAACTTGCCGCCGACGCCAGTATCGGTATCGCGCTCGCGCCCGAGCACGGCACCGAACTCGACCAGATTCTCAAGAACGCCGACCTTGCCATGTACGACGCCAAGGCGGCCGGACGGCGAACCTACCGCTTCTTCGCCCCCGAGATGGATGCGCAGCTGCGCGCGCGCCGCCAGCTCGAGGTCGATTTGCGCCAGGCGATCCAGGCCGGCGCGTTGGAAGTCCATTACCAACCCTGCGTCAGCCTGCAGGATGACCGCATCACCGGCTGCGAGGCACTGGTGCGCTGGCGCCATCCCGAGCGCACGATCTCGCCCGCGGAATTCATTCCGATCGCCGAGGAGACCGGATTGATCAACGAGCTTGGCGAGTACGTGCTGACCACGGCATGCATGGAAGCCGCGACCTGGCCCGACGATATCAGGCTTGCGGTCAACGTCTCGCCGATCCAGTTCAAGAGCGGCACGCTTGCGCTCAAGATCATGTCGGCGCTCGCGACTTCCGGGCTTGCCGCCGGAAGGCTCGAGCTCGAGATCACCGAAGCGGTGCTGATCCGCGACGACGATGCGGCGCTCGCCATCCTGCACCAGCTCCGCGCCATCGGCGTGCGGATTGCTCTCGACGATTTCGGCACCGGCTATTCCTCGCTCAGCTATCTGCAGCGCTTCCCCTTCGACAAGATCAAGGTCGACCGCAGCTTTGTGAAGGACATTGCCGAGCCCGGCGGCGGATCGTCCAGCATCGTGCAGGCGGTGGTGAACATCGCCGCTGCCCGCCATATGACGACGACCGCGGAAGGCGTCGAGACCGAGCAGCAGCGGCAGATGCTGCGGGCGCTCGGCTGCTCGGAAATGCAGGGCTATCTGTTCAGCGCGGCAAAGCCCGCCGATCAGATCAAGGCGCTGTTCGCCGCCTACCGCGAATCCTTCGCTGTCAGCCCGGTCCGCAAGCGCCAGCCGAAGAGCGCATAAGAAGAAAAGAAATACCCCCCTGAAACGCTTGAGGGCGGCCCCAAAGGCCGCCCTCAATCAATTTGGCAATATGCAATGCGCCTAGTTCGGCACAGTCGACTTCGGCGCCGGCGGGGTGGTCCGCACGTCGGCGTTGACGGTGACGCCGCGCAGGAAGTTGTAGGCGGCCGACAGCGCCTTGTCGTCCTTCTCGTCCGGCGGCACGTAAGACTGCGAGCCGGTGGTCTGCTCGGTGCCTTCGCCCGACAGATGCCCGCGCATCGAGGCTTCGCCCTGGATGTCGGCACGGCCTTTCAGTTCGGCCGGCACATCCTGCAGCACCTCGATATCCGGCTTGATGCCGAGCGCCTGGATCGAATGGCCCGACGGCGTGTAGTAGCGCGCCGTGGTGAGCGCGAGCGCGCCGTTGCCTGCGCCAAGCGGAATGATGGTCTGCACCGAGCCCTTGCCGAACGAGCGCGTGCCGATCAGCGTCGCGCGCTTGTGGTCATGCAGGGCGCCCGAGACGATTTCGGAAGCCGATGCCGAGCCACCGTTGATCAGGACCACCAACGGCTTGCCCTTGATGAGATCGCCACCGTGAGCGGAGAAGCGCTGGGTCTCCTCGGGATTGCGGCCGCGGGTCGAGACGACCTCGCCGCGGGGCATGAAGGTGCTCGACACCGAGACCGCCTGGTCCAGCAATCCGCCGGGATTGTTGCGGAGGTCGACGACGTAGCCCGCCAATTTCTCCTGCGGGATCTCCTTCTGGATGTCGGCGATCGCCTTGTGCAGGCCTTCAGTGGTCTGCTCGTTGAACGAGGTGACGCGGATATAGCCGATGTCGCCGCCTTCGGTGTGATAGCGCACCGGGCGCACCTTGATGATTTCGCGCGTCAGCGTCACGTCGAGCGGCTGGTCCTTGCCCTTGCGCAGGATCTTCAGGTGGGTCTTGGTGTTGACCGCGCCCTTCATCTTGTTGACGGCCTGCTCCAGCGAAAGACCCTGGACATTCTCATCGTCGATCTGGCTGATCAGGTCGCCTGACAGGATTCCGGCCTTGGCCGCCGGCGTGTCGTCGATGGGAGCCACGACCTTGACGAGGCCGTCCTCCATGGTGACTTCGATGCCGAGCCCACCGAACTCGCCGGAGGTGGTCTCCTGCATTTCGCGCCAGGCCTTGTCGTTCATGTAGCGCGAATGCGGATCGAGCGCGCTCACCATGCCGTTGATGGCGCCCTCGATCAGGTTCGAATCGTCGGGCTTCTCGACATAGTCGGAGCGGACGCGCTCGAAGACCTCGCCGAACAGGTTGAGTTGGGAATAGGTGTCGGCAGCGCTCGCTGCGGCCTTGGCCCTTGCAATGAAGTTCTCGCCCTGGGGTCCCGTGACCATCAGGGTCAGGACCACACCGGTCAGCGAACCCATGAGAAATAGGAAATTCTTCCGCATTGTTGTCCGCCGCCTTCCGCGCTGGTCCATTTTCCCCAAGTAGGGCCGAAATAGGATGCTCACAATAGCTTTCTGGTTTCTTCAAGGCCGACTTCGTCTTTAAGTCCGACTTGCAATCCAGTCTGCCAGGTCGAGGGTTTCGTTCCAAAACCCCGCCTGGCCCGGGTGCCGAGCCACCATCCGAATTGCGGCGGCACCTGACGGAATGGACCGTCGACGCCTAATTTCAAGGCAGCGTCCATCGGCCAGTTCGGATTATTGAGGATTTCGCGGCCCACGGCGATCAAATCCGCCTGACCTTGCGTTAAAATCTGTTCAGCTTGGTCGCCATGGATGATCAGGCCGACCGCCATGGTCATGATATCGCCGTGCCTGCGGACATATTCCGACAGCGGCACCTGGTAGCTGTATCTGATTTCCCGGCCCAAAATCGGGGCCTGATCGGTGATTCCACCGGAGGAACAGTCGATCACGTCGACGCCCTTGGTCTTGAGGATTTTCGCAAGCCGCGCGCTTTGCTCCGGTCCCCAGCCCGCATTGTCCTCGACCGACAGGCGCACGAACAACGGCTTGTGATCGGGCCAA
>Ga0210401_10001900_pt1 | contig 23684 bp, 20 predicted proteins | sample IncBWH32MmetaG_FD_150866 | JGI IMG/M metagenome (GOLD analysis project Ga0210401, IMG submission 150866) | Forest soil microbial communities from Barre Woods Harvard Forest LTER site, Petersham, Massachusetts, United States - Inc-BW-H-32-M | ecosystem: Environmental > Terrestrial > Soil >... | reverse complement strand
CTTCGGTCTCGGCAGCCAATCTGTCACAAGTGACCTGTGCGCGCTGTCACGAGGGCGTGAGACTATCGCAGGAATTCGGCGTCGAAGGGCGCCGTTCGACGACCTACCTGGCAAGCTATCACGGGTTGGCGTCCAAGTTGGGATCGCAGGTCGTGGCGAACTGCGCCAGCTGTCATGGCGTCCACAACATCCTGCCTTCGAGTGATTCCCGCTCGACCATCAACCGGGCCAACCTCGTGACCACCTGCGGACGATGTCACCCGGGCGTTACGGAGAAGTTTGTGGTCGGCAAAGTGCACGTGGACGCGCCGCTTTCGGCCGACGTGGGCAGTGTTGCGGTCCGCTGGATTCGGAAGCTGTACCTGGGAATGATCTTCGCCGTGATCGGCGCGATGCTCCTCCACAATCTCGTGATCTGGCGGCGGAAGGCTCTGCTGCGGCGCAAGGAAGAACACCGCCTCGTGGAGCGCATGACGCGCCACCAGCGCTGGCAGCATGTGATCCTGTTCGTAAGTTTCATCACGCTGGTGATCACCGGCTTCGCGCTGAAGTTCCCGGATTCGTGGTTCGCGACCCTGCTGGGAATGGGCGAGCGTGTCCGCGGCGTCACGCACCGCGTGGCAGGCGTCATTCTCATCGCGGTGGGGATATACCATATCGTATACGCTGCCGTAACGCACGATGGCAGGCGGCTGGTGAAGGATTTCCTTCCCGCGCCAAAGGATGCCTCGGATGTGTGGGGCACCCTGCTCTATTACCTTGGGTTGCGCTCGGAAAAGCCGGAGTTCCGCCGCTTTAACTATGCGGAGAAGGCCGAATATTGGGCGTTGGTCTGGGGCCTGATCGTGATGGCGTCCACGGGCCTTATGCTGTGGGCGAAGATGTCCGTCGGTCGATACCTGGCACGGTGGTGGCTGGACGTTGCCACCGCCATCCACCTTTACGAGGCGATTCTCGCGACGCTGGCCATTGTCGTATGGCACTTCTACCAGGTCTTCTTCGATCCTGACGTTTATCCGATGAACTGGGCGTGGTGGGACGGCAAGATGTCGTTCGAGCACTACCGCGAAGAGCATGGCCTCGATACGAAGACGCTGCTGGATGCCGCCCGCGCCGAGGCTGCGGCAGAGCGCGCTGTTTTATCCGAGGCAGGAAGTTCGGCAGCCAATGGTGCGCCTGCAGCCGAAGAAAATGCTCACGAACCCGTGACAACTGAAAAGTAAGGGAAGAGCGTTGTTTTTGCATGCCCGCCGATGCATGATGGCGGCCGTGGCGGAAACGAAATTGGATAGCGATGTCTGGGTTGTGAGAAAGCGAAATCCAGCGAAGAAAGGCGGAAGCACGGCATGACGAACGAAACCCCAGAGGTGAAGCCCGCCAGCGGCATCGGCAGACTGCGCGAATGGATGCGCAATCCCATTTCCCTCATCGGCCTGGCCTTTGCGATCGTCGCCTTCGGGAATTTTCTTTTTCTGTTTTTCATCGACCTGACGTCGCAGCACCCGAGTCCGTATGTCGGCATTCTTGCCTACATGATCGTGCCGGGCTTCCTGGTAGCGGGACTGTTCTTGATCGCGTTCGGTGTGTGGTATGACCGCCGGAAGAAGAGCCAGCACCCTGCACAAGCTGTGCGCTACCTTCGCATCGATTTCAATGATCCTAGCCAGCGCGGCGTGTTCGCTTTCCTGTTCACTTTCATCGTGGCCTTTATCGGGCTGAGCGTGGTGGGAAGTTACAAGGCGTATGAATTCACTGACTCGGTTCAGTTCTGCGGGCAGTTGTGCCATTCGGTGATGGCGCCGGAGTTCACGGCTTACCAGCTTTCGCCCCATGCGCGAGTGGCGTGCGTGGATTGCCACGTTGGGGCCGGCGCTACCTGGTATGTGAAGTCGAAACTCTCGGGCGCGAGGCAGGTGTTCGCGACTGCGTTCAATACGTACCCGCGGCCGATTCCTACGCCCGTCCACAATTTGCGTCCCGCTGCGCAGACCTGCGAGCAGTGTCACTGGCCGAAGAAGTTCTACGGCGCGCAGCTCAAGGTGTTCACACACTACTCGAGCGACGAAAAGAACACGCCGCGCCAGATTCGCATGTTAATTAACGTGGGTGGCGGCGATCCGGCAACAGGCGCGCCGGAAGGCATTCACTGGCACATGAATATTGCCAATGAGATCACCTATGTCTCCACGGACGAGAAGCGCCAGGTGATCCCGTACATTCACGTGAAAGACATGCAGGGTCGTGTCACGGAATACTTTGCCAAAGACTCAACGCTTACCAAAGAGCAGATTGCCAAGGCCGACAAGCGTCTGATGGATTGCGTCGACTGCCACAACCGGCCCACACACATTTATGTTCCGCCGGACCTGTCGGTCGATAATTCGTTGCTGGCGCGCCGGTTGGACGCATCGCTGCCGTTCCTGAAACAACAGGCGGTGGCCGCATTGACCGCGGATTACAAGACCACCGATGCCGCCATGCAAGGGATCGCGAAGTCGATCGACAACTTCTACGAGTCGAAGTATCCCGACCTGGCGAAAAACAAGCAGCTCGAAATTCGGAATGCCATCGATGAGTTGCAGCGCATCTATCGCAATACGACCTTTCCGGAAATGAAACTGAACTGGCAGACACACCCCAACAACATCGGCCACTTCTACTTCAACGGTTGTTTCCGTTGCCACGACGGCCAGCACGTGAGTCCAGACGGCAAAGTCGTGACGAAAGACTGCCAGACCTGTCACAGCGTGCTGAATCAAAGCGAGGGCGCCGTAAGCATGGCCGCCGTGCAGAAGGTTTCCTTCCAGCATCCCATCGATCTGGGAGACCTGACGCAGGTGAACTGCAGCGACTGCCACGCGAGCGCAGGCACCCAATAAGGCCGTCTTTTCAATCACTTGCCGGCGTGATGTGCATCACAAGTGGTCGTGACTAGTGTCACGGCCCGAATGTTCACGCTTCTCTATCGTTACCCGTGGGGTGAGGCACCAGTCGAGTAACAGGCGTCGATACGCTCAAGGAGGCGCGGCATGACTTCGGTGGACGGGAACGGCAAGCATCCACATCATCTGGCGGGGGAAAACAAGGTGCGGCTGGTTTTCTGGGAGGTCACCAAGGGCTGCAATCTTCGCTGCATCCACTGTCGTGCCACAGCCACGCAATTAAGCTCTCCCACAGACCTTGCCACGCGCAACGCGCTCGAGATCATCGACCAGATTGCCGCCGCAGCCAATCCGATCCTCGTCCTGAGCGGCGGGGAGCCTCTGTATCGCTCGGACATTTTCCAGCTTGCCCGCCATGCCACGGACAAAGGCCTTCGGGTCGCGCTGGCCACGAACGGAACGCTGGTGACCAAGGACGTCGCGCGCATGATCGTCGACGCGGGCGTCCGTCGCGTTTCGATCAGCCTCGATGGTGCCGATGCGGCGACCCACGATACATTTCGCGGAATTCCTGGTGCATTTGATGCCGCCGTGCACGGCTTGCGAAATCTGAAGGCGCTCGGTATGTCGGTGCAGATCAACATGACGATCGCCCGCCACAACGCGCACCAGTTGCCGGATGTGCTGCAGTTGGCGCGAAACCTAGGCGCCGATGCGCTGCATACGTTCCTGCTGGTGCCGGTGGGCTGCGGAGTCGATATCGCTTCGGAGCAGATGGTTCCCCCCGAGGAATACGAGCGCATGCTGAACTGGTTCTATGACCAGTCCCTGACGGGCGGAATCGAATTGAAGGCGACCTGCGCTCCGCACTATTTCCGCGTGGTTCGACAGCGTCGGGCGGCTGACCGGCGGGCGGCGGAAGCAATAGCGCGAATCGCGCCTGCACCGTCCGAAGCAGTTCCGACGCAGGCTGCAATTGGTCCCACGGAAATGACCATGCCGGGATCCACCGGCATTGCGATCAAAGCACACGGCGTTGGACAGGCAGTGGGCCATCCTGGAGGACATCCGTCGGACTTGAATGCAATGACCAAGGGATGCCTGGCGGGAACGGGAGTGTGCTTCATCTCGCATGAAGGCGAAGTTTATCCCTGCGGTTACCTGCCCGTGATTGCAGGAGACCTGCGGAAGCAGACCTTCCGCGACATCTGGGAGAACTCACAGGTCTTCCACGAACTGCGGGATACGAACAATCTGAAAGGGAAATGCGGCTGCTGTGAATTTCGCAACGTCTGCATGGGATGCAGGGCACGCGCGTATGCGGCGACGGGAGATTTTATGGATGAAGAGCCCTTCTGCGTTTACCAGCCCCACACGCCGAGCCTGTGCAAAGAAACACCTGAACCGGCTGGCAGCCGGCGCTGATTTTTTTCCTCAACCCGACCCAAAGAAGCCCGGTGCTCAACCTCATCTGAGCACCGGGTATTTTTCTGCTGTTCACCAACTTCTACGCCGTCTTCTTGACCGGTGCTGCTGGAAACTCGATCAATTTGCCCCGCAGCGATGCAGGGACCCACTTGATCTTCTTTCGAAAACGATCCGGAACGTAAAACTTAATCACCTGAGCCATAGCCATCCTCCGATCCAACTAGCCACAGCCTCGAATCGCAGACTTTCACCGAAGCCTCAGGCTGTCGGCATTTGAATAATTAGATGCTGACTCGGAGCGTTGCAGAAAGGCGTGCGCGTTCGCGACCCGCCGCGACATGCGGACAATGGCCAAGTAGTTGATGTTGCGGCGAATATAGTTCTTGACGGACTTACCATGCGGCAGTAAATTAACGGTGTTTAGTTAACAACGTTAAGTAACCGTGGGTTGGTAAGCAATTAAGGAAGCAGCATGGGAGTCCTTGAACGGCGCGAACGCGAGAAGCAGGAGTTGCGGCAACAGATTCTTGACGTTGCTCGCGAACTGTTTGCGCGCGAAGGATACGAATCGGTCACGATGCGGAAGATCGCCGAAGCGATCGAGTACTCGCCCACCGCGATCTATCTCTACTTCAAGGACAAAGAGCAATTGCTCAACGAACTCTGTCACGCTGATTTCCAGACGCTGGCTCGCGAGTTCCAGAAGATCGCCGAAGTACGTGATCCCATCGAGCGCTTGAAGAAAACGGGTCTGAGCTACATCGAGTTCGGCCTGCGCTATCCGAATCACTATCGCTTGATGTTCATGACACCACGTCCTCCACACACGCCTGAGATGGAGGCCGACAAAGGGAATCCTGAGAAAGATGCCTACGCCTTTCTGAAGGTCATCGTGACGCAATGTATCAAAGCCGGCATGTTCCGCAAGGAATTCTGTGACGTGGAAGCGGTGTCGCAGATGCTTTGGGCTTCGGTGCACGGCATTGTTTCTCTGCGGATCGCGAAAGGCTGTGAGGAGTGGGTGGAGTGGGTTCCGATCCAGCAGCTCGCCGACATGCTGATCGACATGCAACTCAAAGGATTGTTGAAGGAAGAGAAGAGGGCATGAGTCATGGTCGATCTCGCACTCAAGATGCTCCTGCACGACAAGCTGAAGTTTTTCATCACCGTTGCGGGAGTTGCGTTTGCGGTGACCCTGGTGCTGGTGCAGGTCGGCCTGTTTCTTGGTTTGCTCGACAATGCGACCGTCACGATTGAGAACACGCATGCCGACATCTGGGTGACGTCGAAAGAAACGCCGAACATCGATTTCGCCCACACTTTCTCGGACACATTCGTACAGCGCGTGCGCTCCGCTCCGGGCGTGGCGAAAGCCGACAACCTGATCGTCAACTTCCTCACCATCTCACTGCCGAACGGTGCGCAGGAGGGCGTGATCATTTACGCCCTCGACAATTTCCGGGACTGGAATCTTCCCTGGAACGTCCAGGACGGTGAACTGAACGATCTAAAGCGCGGACGCTTTCTCTTCCTCGATGATTCGGCCGTGAAACGCTATGGCCCATTCCACGTCAACGAATATCGCGAGATCCAACAGACGCGGCTGAAGATCATTGGCCGCACCGCGGAAGCGCGCTCGTTCACCACCACGCCGATTGCGTTTATGGATTTCGAGCGGGCGCAGGCGCTCTCGGCGGAGAATCTGCATGGTCTAACCAGCTACATCCTGGTGAAGGTCGCGCCGGGGGCCGATCCGCGCGCAGTGAAGGCCGAGATCCAAAAACGTCTCCCGTACAACGACGTTTTTATGAAGGATGAGTGGGCACGACGCTCGCGCAATTACTGGATCGTCAGCACGGGGCTCGGGCTGAACCTGTTTGTCACGGTGTTTCTTGGCTGCATGGTCGGACTCGTCGTGGTAGCGCAGACGCTCTATAGCTCCACGATGGAGCACATCAAGGAATTCGGAACGGTGAAGGCTATCGGCGGCGGCAATAGCGACATCTACAAACTGCTCGCGGAGCAGGCGACGATCTCTGCCAGCGTTGGTTACGTGCTGGGCGTGATGATGGCGTTTGCGATGCAGCCCCTGGTACATAAGATCGACCTGAAACTCATGATCCCCGACAACTTTCTTATCTTCGTATTCTTCGGATCGCTGCTGATGTGCCTGGGGGCGGCGCTGATTTCGTTCCGCAAAGTCTCGGGCATCGATCCGGCCCTGGTTTTCCGCAGCTGAAGTCAGGAGTGAAGTATGGCAGTCCTCGAAGCCCGCGTTGTGACCAAGACATTCGAAGAAGGGAAGCATGCGGTCCAGGTGTTGAAGGGCTGCTCGATCGAGGTGGAACGCGGCGAAATCGTGGCGCTTGAGGGGCCGTCGGGATCGGGGAAGACGACGCTGCTGTCGATCTTGGGCTGCATTCTAACCGCTACCTCCGGCAGCGTTTCGGTGGAGGGAAGAAGAGTCGATCCCGGCAGTCCTGCGAGATTGCCCGACATCCGCAAGAAATCTATTGGCTTCGTATTCCAGCAATTCAACTTGTTTCCCTCGCTTACCGCGCTTGAGAACGTGCAGTACGCCTTGAATGTCAAGGGGACCCGCGACCGGTCTGCTCGGACGGAAGCCGAGCGCGTGCTCGAGCAGGTCGGCATGGCAGAGCGCAAGGACTTTCTGCCGCGCGACCTCTCCGGGGGACAGAAACAGCGCGTGGCCCTGGCGCGGGCGCTGGCCGGCAATTCACCAATCCTGCTCGCCGACGAGCCGACCGCAAATCTCGACGCACAAATCGGCACCCAGATCCTCGACCTGTTTCGCGATCTCGCGAAACGCGAGAACCGGGCGCTGCTCATCGTTACGCACGACCCCAAGGTCCGGACGGTCTCCGACCGGATCCTGCGGATTTCCGATGGCCTTCTCATGAGCCCAAACTGAGGTTGATTTATGCAGACGTTGCAACGTATTGCTCTTCTCGTCGTGGCAGTCTTCCTGTTAATGGCGTTGGTTGTTCAGGCGCGCAAGCTGGAAAGTCGAGGTGCTTCCAATCGCGGCATCGTTGGAGAAGCCAAGAGCACGCCCGCGGAAATACGAGCCGAGGGCTGGGTGGTGGCGTATCCAGGCGCAGATTTGACCGTGGGCACGGACGTGGCCGGAACCGTCGTCGAGATGCTCGTGAAGGAGAAAGATCATGTCCGCAAAGGACAGCTAATCGCCGAGTTGCGTTCCGACGACACGCGTGCTGCGCTCGATGAGGCGCGGGCTACGGTTGCTCAAGCGGATGCCGATATCCAGCTGTTCGACACCGAGGTTCATCGCGCGCAAATGTTGTTCGACGAGAAGGTCGGAACCAAGCAGGCGCTCGATCATGCCACGCGCGATCGTGATGCGGCAAAAGCGCGCCGCGAAACGGCGTCAGCGACAGTGCGGCGACTTGACGCGACACTCGACAAGACGCGAATTTATGCGCCCATCAGCGGAGTTGTGCTCTCGCGACTGGTGCAACCGGGAGAAACCGTAAAGGAGAATTCTGCGCTGATCCGCATGGCGGACTTGAACCGAACTCGTGTGGAAGCCGAAGTCGACGAATTTGATACTGGCCACATCCACATCGGAGATTCGGTGAAGATTCGCGCCGAAGGCTACGAGGGCCAGGAATGGCGAGGACGGGTCGAGGAGATCCCTGATTCGGTGGTTGGGCGGCAACTGAAACCACAGGACCCCACCAAGCCGATCGATACGCGCGTATTGCTGGTGAAGGTAGCTTTTGCCCAGCGCACGCCTCTGAAACTCGGCCAGAAGGTGGAAGTGGGTATCGGCTCGGAAGCAATCGGACACGGCCAGAATTCAGCAATGGAGGCCACACGATGATCAGCAGGGAAAGTCGTCTCATGGCCGGATTCTTACTTGTCGTTCTGCCGAGCGTGCTCTACGGCGGCCTTTTCCTGCTCTCTCAACTGGTGGACGACCGCTCGGGCTACATGGCGAATCCGCTGCGCCAGAACCTGTTTCGTGCGGGGCATGCGCATGCTGGCGTGCTGCTGGTGCTCTCGCTAATCGCGCTGCGCTATGTGGACGAGGCCCTCCTGAGTCCAATGTGGAAGTGGATCGTTCGGGTTGGGATCCCATCGGCAGCAATCTTCCTGCCCGGTGCATTTTTCTTCTCGGTAGTCTCGCCGAATGCGAGGCATCCGAATGCCTTCATCAATTTTGCCTACGTAGGCGCGGTGGTGCTGGCCATTTCACTGTTGGTGCTTGGAATCGGACTACTGCGATCGCGTCCAGCGCCCAGCGAGTAAATTTCGGGCGTGCGGCAGTCGGGATTCTGAAAGTCAAGGCCACTGGCGCTCTCTTCCAAATAATCCCTTGAAATCGTGTAACTTTACCGTATGCTGCGAATCCCATAAGCGGCTCGGTGCGTGGCACGAGGCCATGTTTCAGGGGATTTTTGATGGACGAAAAGAAATTCAAGAAGATTAATCGCCGCGAGTTGCTGAAGTTGACGCCTGTTCTCGCATTGGGTGCGTTCGCGATTCCGGCACTTCAAATCCCGCTCCTGAAGAAGGGACTGGCCTTCAGCGACTGGGCCTCCGGCAAGCTATTTCGCCAAGGCCACCTCGCCACCACTTTCGCGGATTCCGAACTCACCCCCTTCGAGAAATTTCCAATCAATGGCTACGACGTCGATGATCCCGGGGTGATTTTTGAGAACTGGACGCTCACTGTAAGTGGCGCCGTACAGAAACCCGGTGACTACACCCTCGCGCAGATTCAGGCGCTGCCGCGCACGAGGCAGAACACGCGCCACGTCTGCGTTGAGGGATGGGATGTAATCGGCCGGTTTGGAGGCACGCGGCTCTTGGAATTTCTCAAACTGATTGGCGCAGATCCAAAGGCCCGGTTTGTTTCAGTCCAATGCGCGGACGACTACTACGAGTCGCTCGACATGGCGACCGCCATGCATCCGCAAACGCTTCTCTCTTACGAGATGTACGATCAGCCGCTCACGCGTGAACACGGGGCGCCCGTGCGACTGACGGTTCCGACGAAGATCGGCTACAAGCAGGCGAAGTATCTGACGGACCTCAAGGTGAGCCACGTGCTCGAGCGCGTCGGCTATTGGGAAGACCAGGGATATTCCTGGTTCTACGGACTCTAGTTTCGGAGAGATAAAGCATGCCAGCCGAGGTGATTGAGTTCGATTCAGCGAAAAGTGGGGAAGTGGTACGGGCTGTTTATGAGCATCCGTGGCCGGTGCGGTTCTCGCATTGGGTGAACACGGTTGCGCTCTTCGTGATGACCGGCAGTGGCCTGCAAATCTTCCGCGCGTTCCCAAGCTTCGGCGCCAAGATCCCAGAAAACGACCTTCTAAATTGGCCGAAAGCGTTCGCCATCGGCGGCTGGCTTGGCGGTGCGCTGCAGTGGCACCTTACCTTCATGTGGATCTACATCGCCACGGGCCTCTTTTATCTGGGATACCAGGTCTTCAGCGGCAATTACCGCCAGGTGTTGTTCGTCCCGAAAGATGGGAGCGGAGTATGGCCCATGGCGCGGCATTACTTTTTTTTCGGCCCGAAGCCGGATGCCCTGGACGTGTACAACCCGCTACAGAAGCTTGCTTACACCTCGGCGATCGTTCTGGGAGTCCTTTCCGTTCTGACGGGAATCGCGATCTGGAAGCCAGTCCAGTTTTCGTGGCTCGCGTGGCTCATGGGTGGATTTCACCTCGCGCGTGTTTGGCACTTCATCGTGATGTGGGCGATCGTGGCCTTTGTGTTTGGACATCTGGTGATGGTGGTGCTGCACGGTTGGAACAACTTCATGTCGATGCTCACAGGGTGGAAGACTGACCCTGACTATACGCCCCGCTAGATCACGGCTCTCGGCCGCGACGAGGAACGTTTGCATGGGCAGCCTGCCCCAGAAAATGAGCATTCAGGTAAAGAGCGCCGATCCCGCCGAAATCCGCGAACAAGGGTTGATCCGGCGCGTGCAGGCTGGCGAGAAGCAGGTCTTTTATGAGTTAGTGAAGCCCTACGAGCGCCGCATTTACAGCGCGGCATTCGCGATCCTTCGCAATGAAGCGGAGGCGGAGGACGCCGCGCAGGAAGCGGTCCTCAAGGCCCTCACGCACATTCAGCAGTTTCGCGCGGACGCGCGATTCAGCACCTGGCTGACGCAGATCACAGTGAACGAGGCTCTTATGAAGCGGCGAAAAGCGCATGCGGAAATCATGGAGCCGATCGGTGAACGAGAGGAAGACGACGGCACTTACACGCCCCGCGATTTCGCCGACTGGCGCGAGATTCCTTCGGAGGTTCTCGAGCGAAAAGAGATTCGTCAGAAACTGGCCGATGCCTTGTCGGCGCTGGCAGAGAAGTATCGGAAGGTATTTGTGCTGCGAGACATTCAGCACCTCAGCATTGAGGAGACTGCCGAGGCGCTCGGCATCTCGCGCGCTTCGGTAAAGACCCGGCTCCTGCGCGCTCGCCTGATGCTCCGTGACCTCCTGGCCCCGGGTTTGGGCGGAGCTTTCTTCAGCCGCTTGCCGTTCGAGAAGGGAACAAAGCCATGGTAGTCAATTGCGAACATGTCTGGCGGGAGGTGTCGAATTATCTCGACGGTGAAATCGATCCCGAGTTGCGTGCCGCAATGGAAGCCCACTTCAAGGAGTGCAAGCACTGTACCGCCGTGCTCGTTGGTACGCGAAACGTAGTGCAGTTGTACGGCAACGAGCGGATGTTCGAACTTCCCGCAGGATTCAGCCATCGGTTGCAGCGTCGCTTGGCGCAGCAATCGTCTTACGGATTTCAAAACATCCGAGCGTTGTGGATTATGGCGATCGCTGCGGCGGCGCTTGTCGTTGGCGGGGTTGCGCTCGGGAACATCGTGTTTCGTCAGCCGGAGACTAAGTCGCCGCTCGCGCAGACGCCGCATGGAATCCCGCCGAATCTCATTGTGTATGTCTCCGACGATAGCCGCGTGTTCCACGCGCCCGGGTGCAAGTACCTGCATAAGCACGACGATGAACCGCCCAAGCAGATGACAGCGTCGGAGGCTATGAAAGAGGGATACGTGCCGTGCGTGCGCTGTTTGCGGCAGTATTTGAAAGCAGAGGTCGAGTGCCCGCGACCGTCGATTGATTCGCCGCAATGGGCACGACAGTCGAATGGGTCCGCCCAGCCGACATTATGAATAAGGGACTGCAAGACTTTGTTGGCTTTCGCAGAGTGGCCTGTAGCAGGGGGCACGACTAAAAAAAATAATCCGGGCGGTCCAAACATGGTCTCTCACCCGGACATCGGACTTCGCAGCTGACACGATTCTATCAGTTCTTCTTCATCTCATCGTTCTTCATATCGTCGTGCTTCATGTTGTCATCTTTCATCTGGTCTTTCTTCATCTGATCCTTTTTCGCTTTCTTGGCCTTCTTGTCTTTTTTCATGGCGCTCTTGCTGTTGTCCTGCTTCATCTGGTCGTGCTTCATGTTGTCGTCCTGCTTCATTTCGCCGCCGGAAGACTGCGCAAATGCCGTCATCGATGCTGCGAGCAGACACATGGCCATCATCCTACTGATTAATTTCATACATTCTCCTTGTGAGATCAGCGATCTCCCTCAGACTCGAGGGTGCAGGTGGGATGTGTCGGTCGGGCGAAAGTTACATGCAAATCGCCCGGAAACGATCTTTGCTAAAGAAACGAGGGAGTGTCAGGAGCGGCTCAGCAAGCCAACTGATCGCGAGCGATCTTCAGGCCATTCAGGTTGCCGAGGACCGTGATGGCGATCGACTCTGTTCGGAAGAAGTCGTTGGCCATTTCTCGCAAGTCTTCCGCGGTAACGGCTTCAATCTTCTGGATCAGCTCATCCATGCCGTAGAAGCGGTCGAAATACATGTCCTGGCGCGCGAGATTCGACATGCGGGCCGTCGAGGACTCCAGCGACAGCATCAGGCTGCCCTTGAGTTGATCCTTGGAGCGGCGCAATTCTTCTTCCGGGACGGCTTCCGATTTCAGCTTTCTGAATTCCGAGACGACGGATTGCACGACCTTTGCAGCGGACTCACGCGAGGTGCCCGCATAGATTGAGAGACAGCCGGTGTCGCGGTACGGATTCAGGTCGCTGTAGATCGCGTAGGCCAGTCCTTGACGCTCGCGGATGTTCTGAAAGAGTCGGGAACTCATTCCACCGCCCAGGAGTGTATTGAGAACGTAAGAAGCGAAGCGCTTCTCATGAGCGATCGGATGCGACGGGACACCGACACAAATCTGCACTTGCTCCAGCGACTTTTTGTTGCGCAGCGTGATCTTGGGAACGATTTTCGGGGGCAACGAATGCAGCCCGTTCTTGCCCGGCGTCATGTTGGAGAAGTGCTGGTTCACAAGTTCCACGAAGCGCTGGTGATTCAGATTCCCAGCTGCCGCAACGATCAGGTTCCCCGGAACGAAGCGTTGCCGATACAAGTCAAGAACCACCGGCTGTTCGAATCCTCTCACAGTTTCTTTTGTGCCCAGAATCGGTTTACCGAGTGGGTGATCTTTCCAGAAATTTTGCGTGAAGATTTCGTGCACGAGGTAATCGGGATTGTCCTCGTCCATCTTGATCTCTTCGAGGATGACCCGGCGCTCGCGAACGATGTCCTCGACGGCGAACACGGGATTCAGCACCAGATCGGACAGAACATCGAGAGCAATGGGCAGGTGCTCGTCGAGGACCTTTACGTTGAAACAGACACACTCTTTCGCGGTGAAGGCGTCGAGGTTTCCCCCGATCGAATCGACTTGGCGTGCAATCGCCTCCGCCGACCGGTTATGCGTACCTTTGAAGACCATGTGCTCGATGAAATGGGACAGGCCATTGCGCTCGGCTTCCTCGTCGCGCGAACCGGTCTTGATCCAGATGCCGATGGAAACCGAACGAATATGCTTCATCTCTTCAGAGATGATCGTCAGCCCGTTCGGCAAGACCTGCCGATGAATATTGCGTAACTCTTCACCCATAAAATTTTGTCCCAGTTGGATGCATTGCTGCCCCCGGGACACTTCTATTCTCCCACAGCTTCGAAGGTTCAGCTTTTCAATTAACTTCTTCAATGGAATGAATAAGTTAGTGGGAAATTTAGGACGGTTCAGAGCAATGCGGATACCGATGAATCCCAGCTGGTGAGTTTCCGTTTAAACTTCCAAGGAAGCCATCCTTATCTTCGGCGGACTCTGACTTGGCTGAAAATGACAACTCGCTGCTGGGCATGGACTTAGCGGAGCTCGGGGTACTCGTCGAAGAACTAAACGAGCCCGGCTATCGCGCCCAACAAATCTTCGAGTCTGTGTATCGCCAGCACGTGCAGACCCCAGAGCAGATCTCGACCCTCCCGTTGCGGACACGCGAAGCCTTGCTGGCCCGGCGTTTTTCGGTCGGACTCCCCGATATCGCGAGCAAGTATCAATCTGTGGATGGCACCGTCCGCTATCTGATTGCTTGCTCGGATGGGCAGACGGTCGAGTCGGTGTGGATGCCCGAGGGCGATGGCGGCGAGGCTGCTGACGGCAGCGATGCGGGTGACGAGCTCGAATCCCAGAAGCGAGGATGGAGCCGCGCAACCATCTGCGTGTCGAGCCAAGTAGGTTGCGCTGTCGATTGTCAGTTCTGCCTCACGGCCCTGTTAGGCGTAAAGCGGAACCTCACGCCCGGCGAAATCGTAGGGCAGGTCTGCGCGATCCTGAAGGATCAGAAAGTCTCGCCGCCGCAGGAGCGAGTGAATCTCGTTTTCATGGGAATGGGCGAGCCCTTTCTGAACTACGACAATTTCATGAAGGCGGCACGCTTGTTGAGCGAGGGGGTGGGGATTCCGGAATCGCGGATGACCGTGTCGACGGCTGGCATCGTGCCGCGGATTCACGATTTCGGACGCGAAAGGGTCCGGCCGAAGCTGGCTATTTCACTGAACGCTTCGAATGACGAACTGCGCACCGAGTTGATGCCCATCAATCGCAAATGGAATTTGCGCCTGTTGATGGATGCGGCGCGCGGTTTTCCATTGCGTTCGCGCGAGCGAATTACCTTCGAATACGTTCTGCTTGCCGAGAAGAACGATTCCGAAAGGAATGCCCGCGAGGTTGTGGAGTTGATTCGCGGCATGCGTGCGAAGGTGAACTTGATTGCGCTGAACCCGGGGCCGGGGATCGATTTTCGGACGCCGGAAGAACAGCGGGTGGCAGCCTTTCAGCGAATTCTTGTCAATGCCGGCATTCCGACCTTCATCCGCCGGCCGCGTGGCCGCGACATTTATGCAGCCTGCGGGCAGCTCAAGCGGACTGTTGAGCTGGTTTCAATTTCTGCGACGGACTAAATGCAACGGGAGTAGCCAGGGCACTAGGCCTTCTGCGCGGCCTCGATCGCGGGCGAGATCTTGCCTTCATGCAGCGGTTCCGCGTTGGTTTTCGCTTGCGGAAGTTCGATCCGAATCGTAGTTCCGCCTTCCACGCGATTCGAGCAATGAATCTGCCCTTGGTGCTCCTGAATGATGCCGTAACAGGCACTAAGACCCAAGCCGGCTCCCTTGCCCACGGGCCGCGTGGTGTAGAAGGGATCGAAGACTCGTTCGGGTTCCCGCACACCCGGGCCGTTATCGGAAAATTCCAGAACGACTTTCTCAGCTCGCGGATAGCTCTTCAACGCGAAAATGCCGCCCCCTACTTCCTCGAGTGCATTCAACGCATTGCTGCCAATATGCAGACAAACCTGAAGAAGCTGATTTGGGTCTGCCCATACCTGAGGAACATCCACGGCCAGGTTCATCTGTACTTCAATCTTGTGCGTGCTGAATTGTGGCTGGCAGAGCTTCACAGCGGTTTGTGCCACAGTATTTATGTCGACGAGCATCTTCTCGCCGGGGATCTGTTTTGCGAAACTCAAGAGGCTCGAAATCAATCCGCGCGTGCGCTTCACCTGCTGGGTAATTTTTGCGGCCAGAGTGCGTTGCTCAGCCGTGGTTCCTGACTCGGCAAGCCGTTCTGAATATCCCAGCATCGCGGCGAGCGGATTGTTCAGTTCGTGCGCGGCGCCGCCCACCAGTTGTCCCAAAGAGGCGAGTTTTTCCGATTGAACCAGGCGTGCCTGCAGGTGCCTCAAGTCTTCGAAAGAATCCTGAGACGCGTGCAACAAGCGAAGCAGTTCGCGATCCAACAGATGCTGTCGCAAAAAGACGATTCCGCCCATCACCATCATCGTGGCCAGGGTGCTAACCAGGCGGAGATTTCGTACTTGTGGCGAGGCGTTGTGATCAAAAACAGACCACGCCGCCAGGCATGGCAGCGAAAGAATGACGAGCATCCCGAGTCGCGCGACCCACACACCACTTCGCCGTAGCGGACGGTCCGTAACCCCTTGCGCTGGTCGCAAGTCTTGCGAGATTACTCCCACTACACTGATCCAGCCCATCGAGGCAGCGACGGGCAGATCGTAAAGACTACCCGTGTAATACACATTCCGCTGAATCGCCCAATTGGCAAAGTACGAACTCAGTGCGTACACCAGACTTGCGCCAAACCAGTGCGCATAAATGATCTTCCAGCCCTTTCCGCTACGAAACCAAACTACGATCAACCCGGCCAAGAAGACCAGTTTTTCCGTAAGGTATAAGGCATTCAGACTGCGGCCGTAGGCCAGTTCGTTGATTTGCGCGTACTGCCAAGGGATGACGCCAAAGACATACAGATATACCCACCAGGTGAGCAGCAGAATAAAGTCGAGTCTGCCCAGTTTGGCTTCGTGATCGTTCTGTTGGTTCTGAGGTTGCAGTGCCAGCGCCGCCATCATGGGCACGAAGTGCAGGAAGATCACGATATCGCCGACAAACGGGTCGGGCACCTCCTGGCGCAGGACGACCTCGATGTAACTCCACATCAACTGATAGGTAAGCCAGAACGCGACGCCGATCGTCATCAACCCCCAGAAGAGTCGCGTTCGTCCCTGATTTTGAGCAATGTTTGGGACAAGAGCGGCCAGTCCTGAGAGCAGCAAAATGCACTGCGTAACGTCGCTGAAAACGGTGAGCGCGAACCCGGGCGCGATCAACACCGAGGCACACGTCTGGGCAAACACCAGGCAGCCCGCAGCTAGAATCCAAAGCTTGGAGCGCTCTGACACAAGTCTCCCTGCGCCCAATTCTAGACGCGAGCGGCGTGCTTTAGAGGTTACTTCCGTAACCCTTGTCGGCATGCTCGGTCGCTCGGGTGGGAACAAGTCCGAAAGACCGTCCAACCCAACTTTGACTTGCTATCTCGCTATGAAATCAATAGTATCCGTCTCACTTACCTCAATCTCACTGGAACATTGTGACGGCTTTTCCCTTCCAAGCGACCGGTTTTCGGTTGTTTTCTCGATTGCGCGTGCCGGCTACCCCCGGCGAAGTCCGGCGGATCGAACGCTGGCTGGCTTCTGCCCGCGTCTTTCTGGCGATTTCCGCCTTGGTCGCGATATGGATGGACCCGTCCGAGCTGGGGTACTCCTGGTGGGCCCGTTGGATTCTTGGGCTGTATATCGTCCACGGCGTCTCGGTGATGCTGCTGGTCCGATTCCGGAAGGAATCAACACCGTCGTTCCGCTTGCTGGTTCACGCGGCCGACATTACATGGCCGGTCCTGGTGACTCTGTTTGCGACCGGGCAGGGCGGCGGCCCGTTTTTTCTGGTCTTCGTATTCGTGCTTGGCGCTTCGGCGTATCGCTGGGGATTGCGGGAGACGTTCGGGACAGCAATCGCAACCGTCGCGCTTCTCTGGGTGGAGAGTTTCGCGGTCGGGCACGGAGCAGCCGCCGGGGTCGACCGTTTTCTCGCCCGTCATCACCTGCCTCCACTGGAGGTCAACATATCTCAGTTCGAGCCCAAGCGTTTGTTCATGTTGTCTGCCTATCTTTTGGTCATGGGACTCCTCCTCGGATATCTGGCCGAGCAGCAGAAGCGACTGCGATCGGAGCGTGCGGTCACCGCCCTCATTCTTGGACGAGCTCGTGTCGAGGCGGGCCTGACCGGAACCTTGCAGGAAATCCTCAGCGAGTTGCTGAGTATGTACGGTGCGTCTCGTGCCCTCATCGCGTCGCAGGAAACGAACAAGTACCGTGTCTTTGTGGGCGAAGTGCGTGAAACAGGCTCAGGCGCGGAGCGGATGCGATGGCTCGAGTCACAGCCCACCGACCGGGAGACTTACCTCTTCGAGTCCGATGCCGACGCCTCTCTCGCGGTCCCACACGGCGATACTTACCAGGTGATCTCGCTGGATCGCGACGGTGTACGATTGCGTTCATCGAACTTGCCCCTGACGGCGTTTTCGAACCTATACTCTTTCCGCGCCCTGGCAGCGGTCTCGTTTCTGTTCGGGCAGGAATGGTGGGGACGCATCTTTCTCCTCGATCCCCAGTTTGGCGGCGAACGCGAAGAAGAGCTCCGCTTTCTCCAGGAGCTGGTGCGGCAGGTCGGGCCCGCGGTCTACAACGTGTACCTTCTCCGCAGGCTCCGGCAGCGTGCGGGTGCGGTGGAGCGTGCCCGCGTCGCAAGAGAATTGCACGACGGCGCGGTGCAGTCTTTAATCGCAATGGAGATGCAGGTCGATGTTCTGCGGCGCCAGGGGGCAGCGCAGTCCAGCCCACTTACCTCCGATCTGGGGCGCATACAGGGACTGTTGCGCGAAGAAGTCTTGAAGCTGCGGGAACTGATGCAGCAGATGAAGTCGCTCGACGTCGATTCGTCCACGTTTCTCCGGTTTCTTGAAGATACGGTTGAGCGTTTTCAGCGGGAGACGGGGATCACCGCCCGCCTCGTATCGGAGGTCGACAAAGTCGAGATACCGCAGCGGGTGTGCCGCGAACTGGCCCGTATCGTTCAGGAAGCGCTGGTGAACGTCCGCAAACACAGCGCCGCCCAACAGGTGCTGGTACGATTGAGTGACAATAAAGAACGCACGCAATTGATCATCGAAGACAATGGCAAAGGTTTCCCCTTTTCGGGGAGGCTGTCGCAGGCGGATCTGGAGAAGATCGGCAAGGGACCGATGGTGATCCGGGAACGCGTGCGTTTAATTGAAGGCGAACTCACGATAGAATCTAACCCGGGACAAAGATCACGTCTCGAAATCAGCGTGCCGAAACACCGGGAAGCCGCATATGGATAAACGAACGCAGCCCATCCGCATCGTAATCGCCGACGACCATCCGATTTTCCGGGATGGCTTACGACGGCTGCTTGAAGCCGAATCCGGCCTCAAAGTCGTTGGTGAGGCTTCCGACGGAGCTGACGCGGTAAAGTTGGCTCGCCAGTTGAAGCCCGATATCCTGCTGCTCGATTTGGCAATGCCCCGCCAACCGGGGCTTGAAGCCTTGCGCGATTTGAGCGTAGGACAAGGGTCAAACGGCGTTCGCGTCATTCTCCTCACCGCTGCCGCCGAAAAGCATCAGATCGTCGAAGCGCTGCAATTGGGAGCGCGCGGAGTAGTTCTCAAGGACTCCGCCACGCAACTTCTGCTAAAGAGCATTCACACCGTCATGACCGGTGAATACTGGGTCGGGCGTGAGAGCGTTTCCAACCTGGTGCAATACCTGCGGACTCTGGTTCAGTCCTCGGGAGAGGAATCGCGACAGAAGAAGTTTGGGCTTACTCCTCGCGAATTGGAAATCGTATCCGCAGTAGTCGCGGGCTTCTCCAACAAGGAGATCGCGGAACACTTCAAGATCAGCGAAGACACTGTGAAACACCACCTAAGCAACATCTTCGACAAGCTTGGCGTATCCACGCGCTTGGAACTGGCCCTTTTCGCCGTGAACCAGGCATTGCCGCTTAAGAGTATTGCCTAGAATAACTTACGGGAAAATATGGCACTTTCGTGCCATGTCAGGTCACTTAGGTGCTATTGGCGGGCTATTCCTGAAAAACTACCATGGGTAAGAGACATCTAGGCAAAAGTTTGCAGTTTGAAAAGAAGACTTTTGTCCCTGTGTCATTTTGCTGTCGCCCGTTTTTGGGAGGAGCCCGTGATTAAGTTCTTGCATCAGTTGTGGTCGGATGACTCCGGTCAGGACATCGCAGAGTACGCGGTGATGCTCGCGGTGATTCTGGTCATTGTCGTAGGCACGATCCGGCTGATCGGATCGAACGCCAACACCGTGTTCTCACAGGTGGGAAGCGCGATTCAGTAAAGCGCAACGTCCGGTTTCACTCGGCTGTACTAAAATATGCAACGCGCTGTATCCGCCAATCGGTTACCCTCGACCGCGACTTTACAGCTATTGCAATGATCCCGTTCGCCTCTCGTATCCTCCAGCCAATTTCTTCCTGAGGCTGCCTATTTCGCGGCCGGCGTCTGTGCGGTGGGCGCCGTCGACGCTACGCGTTCGGCGTTCGACGTCGACAGTCTCGTGAGATAGGGGAAGAACGGAGTAACCTCAAACGGCATCTTCTCCCGCGCAGACAGCAAAGCCACCGGTTTGGTTTTCGCCATCCCCGTTTCGTTGCTCCAGGGATCCACCTTAATTCGGCCCCCCAAGGGAAGAGCGGCAATCTGATCTTTCTTGCGCTCGTCCAATTGAGGCGCTCCGTTTAACAGAGCAGACATGCGAAGCGTTTTACCGGAAATGAGGCCGTCGCCCAGCCGTGCGCGGATTAGATTTTTGAGTTGCGGAGCCCGTGCATCCAGCGCCTTCAGGAACAGACCGGCATTGCTGAGTTTGTCTTTGTACGGGGAATTGGTGAGGAGTTCGACGGCCTTCTGGTCCGCCTCCTCTTCCTCCTTCGCAGTTCGCCTAAAGCTGAAGGTTGAAAATGTATCTTCGTCCGCGAAGAACATGCGATCGTTGAAGGCGAACTTGGTATCCAACTGATGACCAAGCGCGATGTGACTTAGTTCGCGGGCCAGCACCATGGCAAGCGACGCCTCGTCTGGAAGCACGTCGAGAAGCCCCTTGCTGACCACGATCGTGTGGCCAATCGTAAAGGACTCCAGGGGAGAGGTCAGCAGAACGCGCGCCCGGATCTCCGGCTCAATATCGAGATTGTTCGTGACGATCAGGTTGTTGACGACCGTCGTTAGCACCTTGTCGACGTCGCCGCTCGGGGCGAGCAGCCCGATCTTCTGCAGTCTCTCGATCGTGTTATCTTCCGCCTGACGCTGCCACATACGTTCGGCTTCGACCGGTGTGGCGTCTTGTGCTACCTCGCTCGTGTCTTTGATCGCCTGCGATGAATCTACTTGGATGGAGGAGAACTCTTCGGTGCGGCCCAGATTCTTCAGGTCGTAGCCCCACAGCCTGGTTTGCGACTTGAAATGCAGATTCTGCGACATCCGATACTTCAGGTCCGATTCTTCGCTGTAGATGTACGCCGGCAGCCACACTCCCGGACGCATGTTCAATCTCCAAGCGTCGAAGTGCAAGTAGTAACCGTTGCGGGGCTGCGGAGAGTAGGTCCCGTTGTAGCGGACGATGTTGTAGTCTTGATCTTCGACCCAAATTCGGCCCAGGAACCCGGCCCGTTTCACGTCCTCCCGGGGTTGAACGTCGATCACGAGGCAGCGCAGTTCGCCGAGGAACTCGCGGCGCACGAAGGTCAGCTTGTAGAACCTCTTCTGGAAGTCATCGTCCAGAAGCACCATGCGAGCGAAACCCAGCGGAACGAAGTGCAGCGAGTAGAGGCTTGTGATGCTATCCAGCATCTTCCTTCCGAAACCGGGCTGGCCGAGGAACAACCTGTCGTCGGCACCTTCACTCAGGTCAATTCTTCCCAGGAAGTAATGATCGCTAACTGGCGTTGCCCCCATCTCCTTGTCGCTCTTCATGTTCTGGATATAGGTCTCGACCAGAGGATGCGCGTGTTTCATCTGCGCAACAAAGTAGTGCTCCCGTTCCACGATGCGATCGATGACCTGATCAAAGGACCCAGGAGTAGCTGGAGGATTGGACGAAGGCAATTGCACCAGCGTTGCTGGTGTGGAGCTATCCGAATCCGGTGACGCAGGAGCTGAATTTTGGCAACTGGCGACCGCAGCTAGCGCGAGCGTTGCAACCAACGATAGGGAAAGAAACCTGAGACTACGCATAGACCCCTTTTACGAAGCCAGTTGCTTCAGGCCAACTGGAAAATTATGTGCAACACCGCCGTCGAATCTGCGGGCTGGCCATCCCGCAAAGCCGGCTTGAAATTGATTTGTTCCGCTGCGCGGATCGCCGACTCGTCAAGTCCGTGACCGAGTCCGCGCACCACCCGCACGACCTTGAGTTTGCCCGAAGCCTCAAGCACAACTTCGAGTAAAACCTCACCCTCAACATGGAGGCGCCGCGCTTCGTCGGTATATGCCGGCGTTGGTTTAGACAAAATCTCAGCAGGGGTAATCCGCGGCGCAACTTCCTGGGTTTTGGGTTTCGCTTGCGGAGCCGCTGCGGCATCGGCATCGCCGAATCCCGCCTGACGCACCACACCGTTCCCGCGGGATGCATTCACGCGACCGCTGCCGTCGCCGGTAGCGACTCCGTTTCCGAAACCGGTACTCGCGACTACGCCGCGCACACCTTTTGCGCCGCCCGTGCCGTTGCCGTAACCGGGACCCGCCGGCAGATCAAACGATCCGAGCGCGGCAATCGTTGCGGGCTTGCCGTTCGAGTTCTCCTTGGCGGGCACGCCGTTGGGATCGCCAAAGCCTCCCGTCTGAACCTTCTGCGGAGCGGCCGCGATCGTCGGCGTGGCTGAACTTCCAGTGGAGAAGACGTTGGTTTGAACCAAACGCCGCGGAATCGCTGGAGCACTCTGCGGAATATCGGGCTTGCTCGCAGGAACCTCGACCTTGGGTGCTTCGGCAACTTCCGGATTGACCCGCGGTTTTGGAGTCGGAGTTGGCAGGCGCAGGTTCTCCGGAATCGGCGTGTCCAGATGCGCCACAGGCTCGGGTACGTTGAACTCACGAATCGGTGCCGGTTCGTGGTTGACCGGAGGCGGCGTGTCCACCAACGCAATGGCGTGATAGTCGCGGGCTGGAGGCGTCAAAATCTGCGGACGAAAAATACCGATCCAGAGCAACAGCGCGATGGCTCCGCCCTGAGTCACCATGCTGAAAACAAATTCCTTCCACGGCGGCCTGGAATCGGGCAGAAGAGAAAATGGAGTGTGTTGAGGGTCGGAAGCCATAGGCACTCAGATGACGGGCGGCAAAGCATTGCTGCCTCGTCAAGATCTCCTGCTTGTTGGGCGGTCGATCCGGTTTACGTGAACCCGGGACGGATCGAACCAGTTTTAGTACTGCGTCAGACGCCTTTTTATTGCAACCCGAAGGCCATTTCTGGTTGTGGTAGTAACGACTAACCACTTCGCCACTAAGTATTTACATCCTACCGAGGCGGCCACGAGTCCGTCTAGCGCCAAAGGGGCAAATATTTACATCTTCTGGGTAGGCACGAACCCCACCATGGGTTAACCCGTTTATACGGAGGACGTCCCCCCGGTTTCATAAAGAGTTACTAGCAGCGAACAATTTTGGGGTCCCCGATCCCCTTCGTGGCGTTGCGCGAGTCCACCACCAATTTCGCCTCCTTCACAATCTTGCGGTAGTCGTAATCCGAATGATCGGTCACGATCAGAACACAATCGTATTGGCCAAGGTTATCGAGGGATGCACACTTCATCTGCAGGTCATACTTTCGGCCTTTGCCGATGGTCGGGAAGTATGGGTCGTGATAGCTGACTTCGACCCCTTCCTTCTGCAGGAGTTCGATGATCGTCAACGAGGGCGACTCGCGCAGGTCATCGATGTCTTTCTTGTAGGCGACACCCAGTACGAGCACTTTCGATCCGTTCAGCGCTTTTTTGTGCTGATTGAGTGCGCTGCTAACGGAAGAGATCACGTGGTACGGCATGTTTACGTTGATTTCACCGGCCAACTCGATGAAGCGAGTGCGGAAATCCCATTCTTTTGCTTTCCACGAGAGATAGAACGGATCAACCGGGATGCAGTGTCCGCCCAGGCCGGGGCCCGGGTAAAAGGGCTGGAATCCGAAGGGCTTCGTGGACGCAGCCTCGATCACTTCCCAAATGTCCAGTCCCATCCTCAAGCTGAGAAGCTTCAGTTCGTTTACGAGTGCAATGTTCACGCAGCGGTAAATGTTCTCCAGCAACTTCGTCATCTCGGCGGCGGCCGGAGAGGATACGCGAACGACGCGGTTAAAGATGGACCCATAAAGAGCGGCCGCAATATCGGACGCTTGTGGGTCGAGACCTCCGACCACCTTTGGGATGTCGCGACGCGCCACGCTGGTATTTCCCGGATCTTCACGCTCCGGAGAGAACGCCACGTAGAATTCCTTGTCGGTGCCGTTCGAGGATCGTGCTGCTTTGAGTCCGGCTTTATTT
>Ga0210401_10001899_pt1 | contig 23689 bp, 24 predicted proteins | sample IncBWH32MmetaG_FD_150866 | JGI IMG/M metagenome (GOLD analysis project Ga0210401, IMG submission 150866) | Forest soil microbial communities from Barre Woods Harvard Forest LTER site, Petersham, Massachusetts, United States - Inc-BW-H-32-M | ecosystem: Environmental > Terrestrial > Soil >... | reverse complement strand
AACTCCCGGTACACATTCGATTCGAACACGCTTCGCGGGATCGCAATCCCCTGCACCAGCGCGCCCGTCCGTCCCCTGGGTGACAGCGTCGCCAGCGCCTTGAGGGCCCGTAGCGGTACGCCCAGCTCGGCCGCGGCCTGCTCGGGGGTCACCAGATCGTCGTAGTAGTCGCGCATCGCCTGGAACCGCTGCGCCAGACGGGCGCCGTCCCATCCCTTGGGTCCGGGCTGACCGCTGACCTTCTGCGCCACCATGGCGATCAGGTCTTGCTGGGGCGTCGTAGCTTTCCTGACCAGGTCGGCGTAAGGCGTCTGGAAGGCTGCGACTCGCTTCTCCCAGTCACGGAAGAAAGCCGTGTAGCGGTTTGACTTCTCCTTATCCTTGAACTTCACGTCCACGCCCGCGCGCAGGTACTCGTCGATCAGGTTCCGGGGCAGGATGTAGCCGTTGGCCGGTCCGTGACAGATGACGCAACTGCCGGGGTTGCGCACGCCGGCGTTGAGGCGCTTGTCGGCCGAGTCTCCAGCCGCCTTGTTGGCCGCGATCTCCGCCCGGTTGCCCTTCGCATCGATCAGGAAGGAAGCCTGGCCACCGTTGGGCAGGTAGGCTAGCAGCTCCCCAGCGTCGAACTTGATGCCCTTGGTGCCGATGTTGAAGGGCAGGACCCCAGACTCCTCGACGTAGTCCTTGTCGTTCTCGGTTTTGAAGACGTCGAAGGACTGCATGGCCGCCCCGAACGGCGTCGGCGTCGTGAGCAGGAACCGGTTGTGCAGAGCCACGATGGAGCCGCGCTTGGGATCGTCGGCGCCGCCCTCGGTGACCGCCCCGTATTCGAACTGCACGTCCTGCTTTTTGCCGAACGCGCGCACGACATCGATGCCGAAAGCACTCTCCCACTCAGCCAGGTTCTTGGGGAAGTCGACGAACTTCGCCGCCTTGCCGTCCTGCTTGCGCGTGACCTGCCGTGTCTTGACGATGGGCACCGTGTACTTGCCGGCCGCGACGTTACGCGAGATCGTGCCGTCTGGCCAGCGGTAATCGCCGCCGGGATGGTCGACGATGGTTTTCTCTTCAAACGTTTCAGTCACCACTTCGAACCGGGGCCCGTAGCCGCCGACAAAGCGCTGTTGCGCGAAAAGCAGGTCGTAATAGCTGGGGCTGCGGTCCGTCTCGATCGTCTCGCGGAAGAGCCATGGCGCCGACACGACGGCGATGACGGGATAGCGGTCCCGCTTGGTCTGCTCGCGCGATATCTCGATGCCCAGGCGCCGGCGCAGGTCCTCGGCCTTGGCGAAGAAGACGGGGGGCGTCGTGGTGTAGGGGTCGCGCTCGGCCACGGCTTGCCAAGCTGCGGGGTTCCATCTGTAATCGCGGAGGTCGAGCCACTGGAGGCGTCCCTCACTGCCGGGCACGTCTTGCGGATAGGAGTCCTTGGGCTCGAAGGACATCTGGTTGACCCACCAGGCCACGACGAGTCGGAAGTCGGGCAGGATCTCCGCAGGCACGCCGTTGAATTGTAGAAAACGGATGTAGTAGAGGTCGTGCTCGCCAAAAAGCTTGTGCTCGCGATAGTCGGCGATGAACCGGGCTGCCAGCTCGACGTACCAGTCCACGTTCCGCGGCTCGGGCGGGGGCTGATTGGGTAGCTGCGGCTGAGCGTGAGGGAACTGCTGGATAGGGTCGAGCCAGAATGCCACCTGATGCTGGGCCTTGGCGATGCGCGGGGCCGGGACGGAGGCAAAGACGATAGCCGGCGTGCTGGCCTTCGCGACGGGCGCTTCCTCGACGGGGGCAACGGCGGCCGGCACAACGGCGACGCCGCCCAGGAGGGCAACGAACACATAAAGCCGCGCCCGTGCTCGCACATCAAAATCCTTTGGATGTTGGCGACTCAACCGCCCCAAGGCTGCGGATCAACTTCTATTTTGGCAGTACGTTTGCAAGACAACACACGGCCGTCGCCAAGCGTAATCGGTGGAACGGGACGAGCAAGATGGGTCACTTCGTTATCCGGCCAGCCTTCTTTGGGCATGAACTGATGCTGGCCAAGGAATTCTGGCAACTCGACCTCGAAGCCAGCGTCGGTCAATGCCTTGAAGATCACGGCGGCTGGGCCATTCACGACCAAGCCCGGGCCGCTGATCTTGATAGTCACGTCTGCCATCTCAAGTGCCTGTCCCTTCGTGCATCGACGTGGGCGTCATTTCGGGTTTTGGCCATGGCTCCTTGGCCACCAGCAGCGCCGCCCACAAGCATTCACCGCTGGTCAGCTTCTGCGGCAGACACACGTTGTCATAGATCCACTGGCCCCACTTCGCTTGGATGGCGAACGTGGCTTTCGCATCGTCGCCAATTTTCTGGCCCGTCTCTTTCCACCAGGCGTGCAACGCGTCCTTGATCGGACCGAACCAGTCGTGAGGGGCCGTTGACGCCAGCACCGGGGGACTGTTCATCGTGACGATTCCTTTCGATAGGGCCTCGGAAAGGGCACGCTTGATGAGGAAGTCCCAGATGATGTTCAGTTTCACTTCCATGGCGCTGAACCTGGACGACGCCTTGAAGATCAGCACGACGATCGTGACGATAGTGCCGGCGCTGATGGTCCAGTGGAGCGGTGTCAGTTCGGTCATTTCGATAGTCTCCCCGTCCATGGGTTTTTCAGAGGCTACCGCTTGACCTCGGCCAGAAGAAACAACCGGAAGCCCTACAAACTGCCGTTCAGCAGCCGATAGAGCGCCTCGTCGGCTTGCGGCGAGAGGACCGCCGGCAGCTGGTCGGCCAGCGCCTGGAGCGCCTCGGCCCGCTGCCGCAGTTCGCGGATCTTGAGCTTGAGGATGTGACGGGCGTGTGGGCGATGCGCCTGCATGCCTTGAGGTTGATCGTCTGGCATACCGCGGTCTCCAGGAACGCTCGATGGTCCGTAGCCGACCTCGCCGGGATCGCAGGAGCCTGTGTGCGGACGTTGTTGGAAGGCGCAGTTTTCGGGGTTGCGTTGTCCGGGCAGCATGCCTTGTCCCTGCATGTCGTTCTCCTTGGTTGAAACTTCCACGGCTCCGGGGATTTCGAAAGTCGTTTTGACAAATTCGAGTTTGAAATCGGGGCCGGGATGAAACTTGGTATCTGTAACGATGCCGATTCTCATTGCGATGATCCTTAGGTGAAACTCAACGGGTTAGAAAAAGTCCCCATTCTCCGACTTGGCCAGCGCCGCAGCGGCCTTGCCGCGGTAGTTCTCCAGCTGTTGCTTGTCGAGCGTGCGCTGGTACTCGCTCTGGAAGTATTTCCAGAGTGTGGCGCCCATGAATTCGCGAATCATGAGGTTTCTTGCGGCTATGCTGAGGACCTGCTTGCCGAGTCGCTCGTTTTCGTTGACCAGCACGCGCTCGCTGTCCTGCAGCGCCGCGATCTGCTTCCGCGACTGCTCCCCGTTGGCGAGGACTAATGCGCCGGCTTGCACCTTGGCCTCGGCGACGCGGAGTTTTTCTTGCACTTCAATGATGTGCCGATCTGCGATTTGGAGCTTGTCGGCAAGGAAATCAATCTTGTCTGCCTGCTCAGCGAACTTTCCCTGCCACTCCGAGATTTCGTTGGCCTGCCCGTTGTAGCCGCGCTCCAGCCGGCCCTTGACCTGCTTCATGGCCTCCAGTTGCCGGCAGAGGTCGACGCCGGCGCGGTACTGGAGCCACATGAGGCCGGCGAGAATCACGACGCACGCCACCATCAGGCCAAAGCAGGTCCACATGAACATTGGTAGGCTCCTTTTTATGACGGCGTCGAGCGCACATCTTCTTCCAGGGCCGTAATGTGTTTCAGATATCGCTGAATGTGCGCCTCTTTGCTCCGATCGGCTTCGGCGAGCAAATCCCGCAGTTGCTTGCATCGGTGCAGTACGCCCTTGTTGGTCGCCGCCCATTCTGCTGCCTTCCGCGCCGCAATGGCCTGCTCCTCGCGCTGTCCGATGTCATCTTCGTCATCTGGCGGCGGCTGCTTGCCAGGGCCGATCTGCGAGGTGTTCATCTCGTATTCGGTGCCGTTGCGGCTCACCTTGACGGTCTTCGGCCCGTCTGGTTCTATCTTCAAACGGTTGGAAGATGTGCGCTCGCGGTCCCGCTTTTCTTGGACCAATTCCCTTTTGACAGTGCCCACAAATGTGTCCGTCACGGCGCATCGTTTGGCAATCTCGTTATTGCTCCATTGCGACCATTCGGGATGTGCCAATGCGATGCGAACCGCTCGGCGCTTGTCCAGAATAGTCCGCTGCAGGCCGTGCTCAGCATTGGCGCTCAATGAGGCCAGAATCGCATCCTCGCGTGTGCCGTTCCAGACGAGAGCGCGAATCGTCGCACGCCGTGCCTCTCGATGCGCGTGCGTTGTATGAATGCCATCGGCTGGCCAATATTTGGCACCGTCAAAATAGACCTTGATTGGTGGAAATTCAGCACCGTCACGCAGCGCGGTCGTATAGTTCTCGACCACGTTTTGAGCGGTGTGCTCGCGAGGCTGCACAATCCCATCTAGTTCAACCTTTTTGACAGGGAGATCTGTCAATCGGGGTTGAGCGATGGCCGCGGATTTGGCTGAGGACAAGGTTGCGCCCTCTTCTTTTTCAGACTGGACTTCTGCACAGCGCCATTGCGGGCAACGCTGATGATCTTGTCCACGTCTTCGGGGTCTGGAGGCGCATCCTGCGCTGAAGTTGGTCGCAATCCTTTTGCGACACGCTCTTTCATCTCATCGACCTTTGATTCGGATCCTGCAGGGTACTGGCATGGCTGAGGTTCTGTGCCAAGCCCATAACCCCTTTCGTCCAATTCGAGCTGTTGGCGTCTTTGCTGGCGCTGGAACTCAAAATCTTCCAGATCGCGCTGAAATTGGTTTTTCAGCGCCGACTCGCGGAGCGGCGCCGTTTCCTCCGTCTTTTGTTTCATCTCTGCTGCAAGGCGCTGCCAGGACAGCATCTGGTGGCCGTTGAGAGGCTTTTCAGCATCCAAAAGCTCCTCAAGGCGTGGTTGGCTGGCGAGAAAGAAGTCGAGCAGGTCATCGCTCGCGTCGACTTCGTCCCAGTCATCGACATCAGACCAGCGGTCGTGTTCCGTGGGCTCGCCTTCCATGGCACCGCGCTGGGTTGGTGAAGGCTTCCTTGCGATATGGCTGTCAAACAAAGGAGAAAAAAGTGCCCGGGGGCTTCCCTGTCCCGCGTCCCTGCGTACCGGGCATGCGGTACTCTCCGAGAAGAGGGGCACCGGGGACAAACTGGGAAAGAGGACGGAGGGGCCGGCGGCGACGAAGCGGCGCAGGGACAAGAAGAGGAGGGAGAGGCCTGCGAGCCAGATGAGAAGGGTGAGCAAAAGAGAAGGTTCCGGTCAGCACAAGGATTTTGCTGAGCGGTCAGCCGCGTGTCAAGAAGAATTTTCAGAAACTTTTGAAAGTTCAGAAACTTTGGAAATGCCCGTTACGACCTGCTCGCCTGCCTGGGCACCGGTTCGACGCCGACGGGGAGAATGACCCGGCCGCCATCTTCGTGGGCGACGGTCATCAGGGCGAGTTCCTTTTCGACGCGATTGCGGGACGACGGTTTGGTGACCGCTTCCCAATGCCGGCCGTCGGCATCGAACAACCGCACCCACCCCTGAACCTCACCACGTCTGCCAATAGGAACGTCTCCGCCGTGGCCCCCACAGACATCACAAGGGGCGTCAAGGTAATCGACAGACTTGCCAGAACCGCCGCATCGCCGGCATGGGTATATCCGCGCCATGGCTGGGCCTCCATGCAAACCGAAAACGATGCTAGTCCGCGCGCGACTGCCCGGTCAACGAAGCCGGTTAGCTGTATTCCGTGACTTTTTCTGAGAGTTTTCCTACGATGGGATTTGCGGCAACCGTTCGGACCGGTCAGGGAACGTCAGCACCCTGGCCGGTCCTGTTTTTATGCGCTGACGGCCAAAGGGGTTAACAACGTGACAGGTCGCGGCGTTGTACTGGGCAGGAGGATCGAGACCATGCGTCAACGGTTTTTCGGGTTGCTCTGCGTCCTGGCTGGCCTGGTGGTCATCGGCTGGGCGCTTCATGAGTATCTGGAAGGGCTGGATTCGTTCTGATTAGCCACGATGAATCCGAAAACAGCATCGGCTCGCCCAGACGTTCCAGCACCGCCTGGCGGACTCCTGGGAATGACCAATCGTGGCCGGCGATCCACTTCGACGTCTTCGGCAGCCATGCCGCGATGTCTGCCTTGACGCACTCGTAGCTGTGGTCGGCGTCGAGGTACACCATATCGAACTGCCAATCGTGGTAGTGCTGTGCGGCCTGCACGCTGTCGCCGCGGTGGACAAGCATCGGGTACTTGTCCAAGAGTCCGCAGAACTGGCGAAAGTAGTAGGCGTTTTTCCATGTGTCAACGGCGACGACTTTTGAGCAGTGCAGGAGCCAGACCTCCGTGCTCACTCCTTGGTGACACCCGACTTCGACGACAGACTTCGGTTGTGCGTACCTGACCAGGTCGAGCAGGCCATCCACGCGGTTCCACTTGTTGCCGGGTCCACCATAGGGCGGACCATCCGAGCCGGGGTATCGCTGCACCTGGCAGAGCAAGTCGAGCCGTTTGGCGTGAGGCCAGAGGTTGTGCCGAAAGGCGATGCTGGACGCATCCGCTCGCGGGTCGTCAAAGACGAGCTTGTGCTCGATGCCGTCGATGACGTGGCCGTGGGCAGTCAAGTCTGGAGGTAGAATGTCGACCTTCAAGCCAAGTTGGTTAAAACACAAGCACATCAGCCACTGGCAACGGGAGCGGTGATTGGATCTGGCGTAGAAATTCTGGCATTGGGGCACGTAGGCATCGCAGATTTTTTCCCAAGCCGCTGCCCGAGCAGCCAAGAAGCCACAGTTGTAAACTGGAACCGACCTCATGTCGGAGTCGAGGCCGGCTAACCCAATGCGATTACCTTCCCTGATGAGGTTGTCGGCAGGGTCGGCGTTGATGCCGGCGCCGACGGTCATGTCATCGTAGGATGTCAGTCGCGCCCTCTCGACTTCTGTGAAATCTCGCTGCACAATGCAGTCGGCGTCGGAGAGGACATAAACGTCGCCATTATCACTTGGCGGCAGTGCATCCAACCAGCGGCCGTGTTGCAGCATTCCGAAGGACACCTCGTCGACTGGCACCGGCATGGACCTGAACTCGACGTGTGCGAAGTCAGCCGCCTCTCGCCCAGGCTCGAAGCCAAGACAGATGCACCACCGCTTCACGTCCGTGAGATTGGCAAGCGACTGCAAGAAACAACGCGCCCGGCCGACATAGTCTTCAGTGATGACCGTGACAACATGAATCATTTGCCAAACTCCTAGTAACAGAAGCCGTCCACTTCCCAAGGCAGACTGAATACGTTGTGGTTGCAGAGCATGACGTTGTAGCCGCAGTAACTCTGGACGTGGTGCCACGGTTCTGAACCAACCCAAGTTTCGGCGTACATCCGCGCGCGCCAGCCCTGTGAGCAAAATTGAAATCCCCATCCATGGCGGGTTCGGTACTCTTCGATGGGCTGCAAGTGCCTGATCCAGTCGCACCGCGCCATCCAGAAGTTGCCAGCAAAATAAGGCATCCCAGGCTGGGTGTGCCACGCCACCCCGCACATATCGGCGACCGCTAAATCGTCGAGGCATCGCCCCCAGTCGCCTATGACGTGCTTGGCCATGACGTGGCGCCAGCGCGTCTTGACGCCGTCATTGTGCCTGCTCACGGCTTTGGTGTGAAAATACAAGGCCGCGCCGTCAGGGTTGTCCCTGGCCCAGTCATGCACCATCTGCAGGGTCGGCCCCTCGCACAGACTAATGTCGGGAGCGACGAAGGGTACACGCAAGACGACGCCAAGTCGTGCGGCTTCGCTGATGCACCAGTCCGCGTCCTGCTGGCTCCCCAAGACGCACGCGTTGGCCTCAGTCAAGCCGACAAAGCTCAGGAGCCGCAGTTGCTCAGTCACGACCTCTTGCCAATTTATCATGCAGGCGATGTGATAGAACACGCCGAGCGTGGCAGGGATTGCCTTCTTGGCCTGCCGCGCGGCTAACCGCTCGTGGAAGGCTTCGTAGGTGTGATAATTACTCACGACGCACCTCCGGTCGCGGACGACCACTTCTCCAGTGCCTCCTCACACGTCTCGGCGACCACCTCCACAACCTCCAGGTCCGTCACCTCTCTGGCCTCTTCCACCGTCACCTCGGGATGCCACAGGCACGCCACGGCCCCACGGGTCTGCTCCGCCTCACGCACCAGCGTCTCGACCACGCCACGGAGCTTCTCGGTCGACTTGGCCGCCGCCCACTCCCGCAGGCCGTTGTCGTAGCCGGTGACCTGGTCCCGCCAGTAGCCGATGTGCCAGCCGAGCAGTCCCAGCTGCGTCATGACAGGCCGGTCGACCTTGGCGACGATGACGTACCGTTTGGCCAGCCACTGCCTCTTTCGGATATTCGGCAGGACGCACTCCAGCTGCGGCAGAGCCTCGGCGAGCGTGTTGGCCCGCACCTCGACGATGGGGTAGCCCGATCGGCAGCGCTTCACCGCAGATAGCACGTCGACCTCGGGATACCAGAGGGCTAGAACCGTGTCGTCCATCGAGGCGACTTCCCAAGAGAGCTCGCTGAGCCACTGCCGGAGCCGGTCGTGCTGGTTCTCCGCGTCGAACGTCGCTATCAGGCCGACGTCCACGTCGGTGCCCGGGTCGCGCTGGAAGCCGGTGTGGACCCCGTACTCCCGCAGGGCTGCCACCAGAGCCTTGGGACAGTCGAGCACCACGACGGGGTAGTCGCGTTTGGGCGGGCTCCAGAAGGTCGTTGGGTTTCCCTTGCCGATGTCGCTGGGCGACTTCCCTTGGCCGAATAGGAACTCCTCCGGGGCGTAGACGTTGTAAGAGCCTTGGAGCGGGCCCATCTCGTGGTCGACGTGCGTTCCAGAACGATGTGAGGACCATATTTGGTACAAGTCCTTCATGAACCGGCCGCGAATTGCAAACCCATGAGTCCTTTGGCAATTAATAACCTTGACCACTCCTGGCGCGATGGGCATGGGCGGGTTCTGGTGCTGGCCGCCCAGCATTAACTGGTCCCACCTCGGCACGACGGCTTCAACGGCTTCCAAGAACCGCTCAATATCGTCCCGAAACGTCGACCGCAGCACGAAGTCGTCTTCGAGGACGAGCAGGTTGCCGACGTCGTCCATTAGAGCTTCTTCGAGGACGCGGATGTGACTCCGCTTGCAATTTGCCACTATGCAGCCTGTTGCACTTGCGGATTCTTTACATTGGTTTATGATGAAGTATCCATTACTCGTTTGGAGATCGTAAACGTGCCCGCTGAAATCAAAATTCCTAACCTCGACGACCTGATCCAACGATACCTTGCCGGGGAACCGATTTTCAAGTTGACGAAGGAGTTCGGCATCAACGGATCGACTCTCGCCAGCCACTTTCGTAAGGCAGGCGTCCAACTCCGCTCCAGGTCCGAAAGCTGCAAATTGGGCGGCGCGGCGCTTGTCAAGACAATCGCCAATCTTGCCGACTTGATCAAGCGCTATGAGGCTGGGGAGTCCGTCAATTCCATCGCCGCCACTTGCGACATCAGTCACACCGCGCTCTCTGCAAAACTCAGAGAAGCCGGCGTCGTCATGCGCGATCGGGCGGAAGGCCTGTTGCTTGCCAACACCGAGCCGCCGATTGCGAACATTTCCGAAATCGCTAAACGATATCGGCGAGGTGAGCACATCAAGCCGCTGGCGGAAGAGTTTGGCGTAGGAGTGTGCGTATTGGAAAGGCAGCTGAAGGAGGCTGGAGTCGAAATCAGAAGTTTTACCGACGCCATTCTTCTGTCGCGGCGAAAAAAGCTGTCCGTCAAGACCAAGGAAGAAATCGTCCGGCTCTATCGATCCGGCGTTTCCAGAAGGGAACTTGCCGAAAGGTTTGGTTTTTTTGCTGGAAGCGCGCAAGGAAGAAGCGGGCGCCCCACTGGGCTTTACCGCATTCTGGCCGAAGCCGGCGTGCCGATCAGGGATTCTTGCGAATCGAATGCCGCGTGGTATGCGTCCAATAGTTCCGAGCGCGTGCGGCAAAGGCAGTACGCGGCTTGGATCGCTGGAGCGAAGCGCCGAGAAAGGGATCTTCTCAACGTCTCTCCAGCCGAGCCTATCCTCGTCGGCGCACTGGAAGCCTTGGGAGTGCGCGTTGTTCAGCAATTGGCCGTCGACATCTATAACCTCGATATAGCCATTGAGGAATTGCCCATCGCCATAGAGGTCGAGGGGGGCACTGAGTTTGCTCCTTCGCAGCGCACCTTGTCGAAGGCAAGACTCGAATATCTGCTCAATCAACATTGGGCCGTTTTGTGGGTGGTTCACCATGGCCTGGGATTGAAGGCTGGTGACATCAGGGCTGTAACGGACAAGATTTTGGCCCTGCTTGATTTGGCCAGAAGAGACGAATCCGTTTTCGGTAAGTACGGGGTGATTAACCGTCAAGGCAAGACGCTGACCGGATCGCGTTACAAGCTCAGTACAAGGCCCAGAATACCAGGATTTTAGGGCCTTTTGGACTCTTCCCTGAGCGAACGTTCCAGGAAGAACGCACCCCCACACGCCGCCGCCCATGCGCCAGTTCAGGGGCACCCCGACCTTGTTCCCATCGACAGCGTCGAAAATATCTGGCTCACGAAAGGGCCAACCCTTAGCCTTCAATTCGGCGCGGCAGGCGGCGCGGCGGTCCTCGCGTCGCTTGAGCGAGATGAGCACGACCCGGTCGAAGTAGTCGTGGAGGTTCATGCGCTCTTCCAGTCCTCCCCTTCGCCGTCGTCACCGCAATTGCAAGAAGGCTGGCCGCTGCAAGAAGGCTGGCCGCAAATTTCGCAGACAACCTCTTCTTCAACGATTGTTCCGCCGGGGATGTAGATGTCCTGCATGGTCTGGTGCAGGTCGCCGTTGGGCAGAACCTCGACGTTTTTCAAGACGCTGAGAATCATTGCGCTTCTCCTTTAAGTAGGCCACCGCCCTATCGGGCACCTCTGGTCCTTCCACCCCGCCTTGACATCCATATTGCACCCGCACGTCGCATGCAGGCACGTCCGCTGCTCCTTGGCGAACAGGTCACACCCCTCGCACGCGGCCAGCCGCGCCGCCTTCTCCTCGGCGCTGACCATGGGCAAGCCCTGAGCAACGTGCGTGGCGACCGCACCGACCAAGTTGCCGGCCTTCTGGAGCAGCCCAGGCGCAGCCTGCTCAATCCACAGTGTCCGGTACTTGGCGCACGTCGCTTCGTCCAGGACCTCGCCAGCGCAGATCTGCCGCATCCTGCCAACCATGTCCCGCTGGTAACGCTGGCAAAACCCATCTTCTCTACAGTCGCATTCCATTGAGCATTCTTTCAAAAATGAATGGTGATGGTGAAGCCAGCGACGCTGGGTATACACTGGCATGACACCGGCAGGGCATTAAACACGATGCTGAATGGATCGCAATTCGACGTGACGCCAAAACTATTGCTTGGGCTATCCACAAACACGATCCAGAGTCCCCCCGCTCTCGTTGGCACGCACTGAAGAGTGATAGCTGGATAGGTACTTGTCGGACAATTGCCAAAAGATCCTGTGGTTGCCCACCAGTTATTAACCGGGTCATAGACCATCTGGTAAGTGCCGTTGCAACCACTGGGTCCGGTCACACCCCCTGTGATAGTCGCGTAGATAGTGTTCGGAACAGTCAGTCCGGGACAGCAAGCCTGATTTCCCGAACTGCTCGACGACGAACTCGACGACGAGGACGAGCTCGACGAACCGCAGCAACATGGACCAAGCACAACAGCCATATCAGCAGGCACTCACAGTAAAGTCGCCGGTGATTCTCGCAAAGGTGCCCATCAGGACGCCGTTGACGCACACGACGTTAGTCAGGACGCAGAGCGTGTTGTTCAGTGGCCAGTACCCGATGACACGCCACACCTGGCCATCCCAGTCGTACTCGAGCAGCGTGCTCTGGTTGTTGTTGAGAAAGATGTCCTGGGCAATGCCCGTGTAGATCCTGTTCGCCGCCGCCGAGGTGCTGCTGCTGAAGTTCACTATCTGAAGGATGCCGCCGCCGACGTTCCAGATTTCAATCTGTCGCCCAGGCCAGCCGCCGGCGAGGCCGTCAATCTTCGAACCCGAGGTGATTTTGATTTGACGGTAGCTCTGGTTGCCGTTGATGGTCGGCATGTTGGGGAACGTGGCCGCTACCGAGACCTCGGCATAGTCGGGAGGCTTCAGCGGGAACCAATTGCCGAGTTGGTCGTCCCATATCATCAGGGCCGCACCACCTGGGCCAACACCCATGGGCGAGCCTGTTGGCGTGACTACTTGGTTACCACCAGCGCTGCCGCCCAGATTGGGAACGATGATGGGCGCCGTGCCCTGATTGCCGAACCGATAGAAGGCCCCCGGCTCTTGCGCCCCGTTAAACCCGGTGAAGGTCAAATTGTTTGTTGGGGCGAACCGCTCCAGCGACACCGCTTGCGGGATCAGATAGTCGTTCTGCGTGCCGCTCGGCTGCGGAATGGGCGTGTACGGCTGCCACATCGTCCAGGGGTCGCCCTCTAAAATCCAGAAGTTGTTGGTGTTCATCGTGGCGATGAACGACTGCCCGAAGGTCGCCGCGATACCGAAGCTAACCAATCCGCCTGTGGTGCTGGTCGAGAAGTCTGTTGCCCCTAATTGGGTCAGGACGGCTGCGCCTGGGGCTGTGCCGGAGAGTGAGTTGAGCGAGTTGAAGGTCAGGGTGAGCGTCAGCGCACTGCCTATGGCGGGGTCGGCCGTGCTGGCCAGCACATGGAGCGTCCCACTCAGCATTTCCACTAGTTCCAGCCGATTGTTGGCGCCATTGCGCCAGAAGCCGTACCAGTTATTGTCGTCCTGCCAACGGATGACAAGCCCGGCCCGCTCCGTCCCGAACGTATCGTTCAAGGTGACCGGCACGGACAACGTCATCACCTGGTCGCCGCAGTTGATAGTTGCCGTCTCATAGACGCCCGGATTTGCCGACTTATAGGCGATGGTGTTGCTGGCATACCAGATGCTGCCCGGAGTCGTGCGCCAGGTCGAGCCGCCCGCCGTGGCTGCGTTGACCGGCTGCGGATAGCGGCCGTTGAGGTTCTGCGGAGCCGGCGTGCCGTCTACAACCCAACTGTCTTTGATGCTCAAGCCGCCGACCTTCTTGAAGGTGGCGCAGCCGTAGTTGCACGCGATGGTCAGGTTCGTCAAACTCTGGAACCAGAACTGGTTGCCGACCGACGACATCCCTGAGTTGTGCACGAACGTGAAGGCGTAGGTCAGCGAGAAGTTGATGACTGTGACGATGCGGCCGTTGAAGCCGCCGGCCATGCCCGTCCAGTTGGCGCCAGGCCCGGTCGGCAGGACGGGTATCTCCCAAGCGGCAGGGATTGGAACGTTGTTGTTACCGCCGCTGTAGGGCGTGGGCGGCGAGGGCGGGCTGACGAAGATGCCACCGATGTAGGTCGGGTTGTAATTGGCGACGTAGTTGTTCGTGGTATTCTTGTTGATCGTGATGCTGATGTAGTAGGTCGGGGCGTCGTAGGTCGCCGAACCCTCGTACTTCACCGGGCCATTGACCACGTTGAAATTGCCGCCCCCATGCAGCAGCTCTTCCGTCATGTCGACCAGCGGCCCGCGCTTCAGATAGGTCGACACCTCGGGCTTGCTCTGGTAGGTCCAGGTGATCGAATCCGTCAACCCCTCCGGCTGCCAGGCCAGGATGCCGACGTATTTCTGATCCAGCTTGGCGGCGCAGTATCGATAGAAGTCCGTGGCGATCTGCTTCGTCAGTGCGGTCAGTTCGGTGAGATTAGTAGGGTTGATGCCGTCGGGCGTCATGGCCTGGTCGGTGTCGTGGAACGTCTTGGTCGTATTGTGCCCCTTGATGCCGGCGAATTCCGGCAGGGCCAAACTCGCCAGCGTCACCGTTTTGACGTACGGCGTCTGCGGTTGCGGCACCCCGTTGGTCGTCAGCGGATAGACCACGGTGACCGATTCGGGCAAGATCGAGGCCAGGTCGGTCGGTGGCGGCGACGGCGAGAAGGCGTACTGTCCGCCGGCCAAGATGTTACGGCGCTGCTGCGCGAAAGATGCCAGTTGAGTCCTGACGCTGGCCTGCGAGGTCGTCACGTTGAGGGCGTGCACGCTGCCGTCGAGCCGGCAGACGATGCGCTGGCCGACGTTGTAGGCGACCGCATCCAGGAGGATCGCCGCCGACTCGTAATAGGACGTCAATTCCACGGACGGCGTGATGTAAGCCGCGTTGATCGGGTCGACCGCAATGGTGATGCCGAGCTGGGCCTGCAGGGTTGTGTACAGGTTCTGCCATGTGGTCGAGTTCTCGTTGACAGTGATGGCGCCCGTGTTGGCGAAGTGCCAGAAATAGCGCTGGTCGACCAGGGTCAGCAGGTGCAGCCCGTTGTAGCCGGGGATGGCCTGGAGTGGCCGCACCGGCAAGAGGTACATCGAGGTCGAGATGCTGCTGACCGTCTGGCCATCGCGGTTATCCTGACTGATCCGCAAGGTCTGCGGCACAGGCACCGATGCGGCGCCTTCGGAGTAGCAAGCAGCCCGGATCTTCTTGAGTTGATTGGTCGAGCACAGAAACCAGCCGACGGCGAAGCGCGAGGCGCCCCGCGGCCACCAGAGCGTCCCTGGCTGAACCGCGCGCGGCAGGACCGTGCCGTCCCACGTCAGCTGCGTGAGGCGCTTCCCGGGCCAGGTGCGGAACTCGAACTGCAGTTGCTCGGAAACGGGAATGTTGGCGGCGACCCAAGCGAGCAAGTCAGCCGGCGCCACCATCAAGTTGACATTCGCGTAGGTGAGCATGGCGAGAAGCTAAGTTGGCGAAGGGGCCAGGAACAAAAGCTACTGCTGGGCGGCGAAGACCTTGGCGACGCAATAATCGACGCGCCAGTTGATGAGCGATTCCACCCAGTCCCGCTGCTCATCCTCGCGGTGCGACTCATCGATGCCGTCGAAGAAGATGCCTTCGTTGACCAGGCTGTTGCCGCCGCCGTCTGTGGGGAAAAACTCCTGCAAGGCCGACATCACCAGTTCTTCGAGCTGGTACAGGCCGCGCGTCGGATCAGTCAGGAGCAGACGATCCTCGGTGCCGCGGTCGTTGCCCACGCGGGCCCGGCAGATCGTGGATACCCGGCGGACCATGCGCGGGTTCTGCCAGCCCGCAGCGTCGATGGTGCCCTGTCGCGGGTCGCCACGTTTGGGGCGAAGGATGATATCCCGCTCGGCGGCCATGTGGTCGATCTTGTTCCGCGCCGAGATGAGGATCCGCGTCGGATCGAGAGCCAGCACCGTCGCGAGCTGGGCACGCATCGCGAGCAGAATGGTGTTGATGCTCGTCGGTATGACGGTTGCGGAAGGCATGGTAAGGCTCAGACCACAAGGCCGTCCCCGATCGTGGGACTCCCACTCGTCGGGAAATAGATGCCAATCGACGGCGGGTTGAACCAGCGCCACATCAGTGAGCTGAATTTCGAGACCGTATTGGTGATCGCGAACGTCCACTGGTCGGGCGTGATGCCCGAGGCGTTGACAGCCGTGTTGCCGCTGAAGCCGGCGACGTAGGGCCCGCCCTGGTAAATCTGCGGTGCCTGCGTCATGGAAAAGCGGCCGAAGAAGATGTTCTTGCCGTTGTCGATGGCCACGCTTTGGCGGATCCGCAATTTGATGGTCGACGGCAGCACGGCCGGCAGCCGGAAAGCGCCGTTGACGTTGACGAAGCTGGTGCTGACTGCGGTGAGCGACTTCGTGAACGAGTTGTTGTTGCCGCTGTCGTCCTGGATGATCGTGCCGGAGCCGTTGACCAGCGCGATCTCGACCGTGCCGGCGCCAGGCGTCGCGGAGACCTTCAACCAGCCGTTGACGATGTAAACGGCGTTGTTGATCGTGCCGGCCAGCAGTGTTGCAGGCGTGCCGCCAGTGCCGAGGCCAGTCGAGGCAGGCGTGTTGAACGTCTGGGTGACAGCCGTCAGCGTGGCGCCGTCGCCGGCCATCTCCAGCGAGCCGCCGCCGGTCGTGTAGGCGTTCGAGGTCGTGCCGTTGAGGATCTGGGTGCCGACGGCGCCAGTCGCCGCGACCCAGTTATCCGGCAGGTTCGCATTGCTGTAGGTCTGGAAATCGCTGTTGTAGAGCAGGTTGCCGGCGCTGTTGTTCTGCGTGCCGTCGATGAGGTTGCCCGACGCCGAGACGCCGCTGCCGTACTTGGTGCTGAGCCAGTCAAAAGCCTGCATGTTCGACTGGGCGTTTTGGCCGATCAGGCTGTACGGTTCCTGGTTGGTCGTGGCGCCGCCCTGCGCGTCCTGCGTGATCAGGGCTGTGATAGTCTCGGGGAAGACAAACTGTAGCGCCCGTCCTGCGCCGTCCTTGATAACGAACACGAAAATCGGGTTGCCCGTCGGCGAACCGACCTGCGTCTGTGCGCCAGCGGCCACCGTGTTGGCAGGGATCGAGGTGCTGTTGGCGACCATCTGGCCCGTGAGGACCTGGAGCGCCGCCTGCAAGGTCTTGCTCGCGAGCGGGGTGTCGAGGTTGACGATGGCGATGGTTTCGTTGATGGCCAGCTGCTGGAGGTAGGAAGGCAGCACGCCAGCTGCACTCTGGAAGGCCGAGACCTGGGAAGCGATGCCGTCGATGGTGTTGTAGTCGGCCGTGCCGGCGGCATAGTCCGCCTCAGCCTGAGCCTGACGGGTAGGAGCCTGGGCACCGCTCAGCACGTTGGTGGTGGCCGTGCCGCCGAGGATGCTCAGGACATCATTTTCCCAACCTCCATGGTGGCCTAATCTTACGCCCCATGACCCCGCGCCTGTCAATGGCACCACCATAGCATCGCCTCCATGCTGAAAGTTGCAGCGTGGAAGGTGCCAGAATGGTCGCTCCCAAGAAAAACATTGCGGGCGCCGAGGCTTGCTGCTCTCTTGGAAGTCATGTCCCAGCCACGCAATCAAGACCGCCGCCGCTCCTGCCTCGGCCTGGTGCTGTTCATGCTCGGCATGCTGCTCATCGCAGCCACCATCACGGTCGCGTATTTCCGTCTCCTGGCCAGCGTGGAAGAGCGGCGCGAAAAGGCCAGCGCCGCCGCTTTTGATCCGTCGGATGCGAAGCGTTCAGCGGCCTGGCTGAGCGATGTTGGGCAGGAACTGCGCAATGCGCGCGGCAACGAATTGGCGAAGGAACGCGGTGGCAAGAAGCTACAGGCCGCGCTGGATGACTTGGCCGGGCGCCGCCTGCGCTGGACAGTCAAAGTGTTGTCGGTGGCCAAGGATGGTGAAAATGCGGCCATCGCCGTCGCGCCGCTGACGCCAAGAAGCGAAGGCCGCGGCGTGGTGGTCTACTTGACCTCTCCGCTTGAGAATATTCCTGAGTGGCAAGCGCATTTTCTTCCAACGTCCTACCGGCTGGTCGTGCCACAGCAAGAATGGATGGCCGAGTTAAAACCTGGCGACAACGTGGTGGTTTCCGGCACCATCGATAGCGGCCGGCACTACGACGACTTCTTCGCCATTCCTGTCGTCCTCACTTTGAAGACCGTCAAGCTTGACCCGCCTTAATTCGAGCGCGTCACGCCCGTCATGCTGATATCAATGGTCTGGAGCGGCTGCGGCGCGGCAGTCGGCCCGCTGAGAAGGCGCATGCTGAAATCAGAGGGCTGGAGTGTCGTGGCCTGACCAGAGAGGCTGTCGATCGGCGACACACCCATGGGCAGCTGGTCGCGGTGCGACATCGGCAGCGCGTAGACGTAGAGGTACTCGCCCTCGACGTGCACAATCGGCGAACCCTCGGTCGCCCACGATGGGCACGAGGGCTTGATCTGGTACGAAGCCAGCGCCTCGTTGTTGTTCTGCGGGCTGGGGTCCGGCAGTTGCGGCATGCCGCTGAGCCGGGTCGCGCTCCACGCCACGGCCTTGCCGCCGACTGGGGCATGCAGCTGGATGATCTCGGCCGGCGTCCCGGGCGGCCCCGCCACGGGGCAGGCAAAGATGCCCGTCGAGCCGATGTAGGAGGTCTGCTGGCTGAATTCCTTGTAGTTGTCCGCGTTGAAGCTCATGCGCGGCTCCTTTCGTTGGCCAAGGGCAGAGGGAGCGTGGGCACCGCCGGCGGCAGGCTACAGGCGCTGCTGAGCGTCTGGGCCGCCAGTTTCCAGACGAACGTGCCGCGGGCGCCTGCTGAGGAGTTCCCGGCGGGTGACTGGCTAAAGTTGCTGCCTGGCGGCATCGGATTGGGTGTGTTGAGTTGTGTGACTGGCCCGAGGTTCAGCGCCTCACCGGGCATGATCGACCGGAAGTTGGGATTGGCTAGGCCCGTAGCACGCGATTGCAAGGTGCGCCAGAAGGAACTCAGTAAACCGTGGCCACGTCCGATGTTCCCGGCCAGATCCTGGACGATATCCAGGTTGTTGAAAAACTGACTGCCGATCCCTTCCCGCGCACGGACGATGATTTCCACGTATTTTCCGGTCAAATGGTGCGTGATACTTGCCCAGAAGCCGGCCGCACTGCCGCCCGGACCGCCGAAGACAGTCGCGGCCAGCCTGGCATTAACAATGTTCCAGGCCGTGCCTTCGAGGACCGACTTGCTGCTGTTTCTGTTGCCCCACACCTGCACGGTGAACGAGTGGATTTGCTTGGGGGCCAGCTGCAAGGCCGTCAGCGTCAGATCGAACAGGCCGGCGCCGATGATCATCGAGCCGGCCAGGGAATTTTGCACGACGTTGAAGATATTGGTGTTCATGGCGACGCCGGCGAGCTGGCCCGTGGTGCGTGCCGAACTCCTGCCCAGTGGCACAATGATCTCGTCGAGCGAAGGTGTCCCCAGCTGGGCGTTGTGGTAAGCCTCGACCTTGGTGATGCCTTGGCTCTGCACGCCTTGGAGGTTGTAGAGCTGCTCCTGGTCGACCAGCGTATACGACAACTCGGAGCCGTCCTCGCTCACGTGAACCTGGATGTCCTCACGTTGCATGTTCTGGCCCACGGGATGGAATAGAGCCGCCCGGAAGTCGTCGGGGGCGTAGCCGTTGGCCAGCATCAGGTCGGTTCGCAGGATCGCATGTCCGTTGATAACCCTGGTGGTCAGGTAATGGGGCTTCACAATCTCGTCGGTCGCCTGCCAGCGGTGACTGATGATCGTCGGCGTCCGCAAGCCCGACCCGGTCGTGAGGCCCGGGCACTCGTTGACAGCCACCTCGATCAGCCAGCGCACTATGTAGGTCTTTGTACCCACCACTTCTTGAACATCGCAAAAGCGGCAGATAGGACCGTTGTGGGCGTCGGTCGCCAGAGGCTGCCCGGAGCCGGAGGGATTCTGGTTGAACGGCGAACGCAGGGCGATGACGCCGTTGACCATGATGGTCAGCGTCTTACGCGGCTGCATGAGCATGTGCCGCACGACGGCATCGGTCAGGGCTGCTGGGTGTCCCGGCTCGGGGGCGGCGGTCGACAAGGGGGAGTAGCGGTAGCTGGTCGCCTCGGGGGAGTAGAGGCCCACTGCCGGAATCAGCATCTTCGTGTACAGGTAGGTGTTGCCGATGTCCACGACGGCTTCGCGCTGCCACACCCCGAACTGCACCGACGACAGTTCGATGGTGTTGTAGATGATTCGGTTCAGACCGGTTTCTGCCATGCTACACCGCCATCAGGGGGCCGACCATGCGTACGATCTGCAGGGCGTCGCTGGGGCTGATCGAGTTGGCGTTGGACAGCATCCGGGCCATCCGGCCGACGTCTCCGATCATACCCTTGGCTCCCTGAGCCGCACGCCCCGAAGGATTGCTCATCGGCACGCCGCCAACCGTCCCAGAAATCTGCGGACCACCAGAAGGCGAGCCGCTCGACCGTCCTCCGCTGTCGCCGCCCTTCAGGATCGACGCGATATTCTTGAGTGCGTCCAGCATGGAACTCAGGTTGCCCATGCCGCTGGCTCCGCCTGCTTGCGGAACCGTCGCCACCGCGCCGCCGCGAGGCGCTGGCCGTGCCACCGGTGGCGCCGGTTGTCGTGGCAATGGCCGCGGCGGCGCCTGCCCACGTCCCAACCGCTGGCGCCACGGCGTCTGCGGTAATTGCGACCATGCGAAGCGCGCCGGGTTGACGGGTGGCGGAAGCGGCCGGCCGGTACCGCCTGGCGCCGCTGGCCCCGGCCCTCCACCGGAGGGGCGACCTGGCGGCGCGGGGGCCGGCGGAGGCGTCCTCGGCGGCGGCCCGCTGGGTGGCAGGGGATGGACCGACCGCACGGTTCCAGGCACAGTAATCGGCGGAGGCAGTTGCCGGAGAGGCGGCGGCGCCAGCAGCCCCCGCACGCCTGCGGGCGTCCCGCCAAAACCTTGCGGCGTCGGGATCTGCCTCACGCTAAACGGCTGCTGCTTGGTGCTGAACATCGAGCCGAGCTTGTCGAGGAGCTGCAAGACCTGCATGACCTTGTTGCCGCTGAACAGGTCCTTGAACCCGTCGGCAATGGCCTTGCCTTCCTTCATGCCCTGCCGGAACTCGGCCACGAAGGGGACATTGTTGGCGCCGGCCAGGATCTTGTTAAAGCCCTGCATCTCGGTGCTGACGCCGGCGCCGCCGGTGTAGCGCCCAGACTCGTCGCGGCTGCGGTTGCCGCCTGCGCGCATGCCCATCAGCGAGGAGAACTGGGACGGCAGCATGCGTAGCACGTCCACCAGGCGCAAGAGCGACTGCTTGATCTCCTCGTTGTCGGTTCTATCGTCCAAAGAGGCCGCCATCGAACGTCCCCGCCTTCACTTTGGCCAGCACCGACGCCCGCTCGCGCTCGGCGTTGGCCTGGAACTCCTGCTCGTCCACCTCGGCCTCCGTCGGCGCGATCGCGTCGAAGTATGGCTTGGGAATCTTCTCATCGCTCAAGGCGATGCCCATGCCTTGCGCCATGGCGTACGCCCGCTGAAGCCGGATGCGGTCAATGTGCATCCACAATCCAACCTGGGTCTCGTAGGGCAGATTCAGGACGCCACTGTCAAAGGTCCCGACCAGGTCCGCCTCAAACCTCAGTCGCTTTTTTTTTGATCGAGGAAGTCGTTAAGCGCGTCCAGCGCCTCGCGGCAGTGCTTGGCCGTGGCGCCGACGTCCTCGGGGTTCTCGGCCTGCGGATTCCATGGGGCCATCGCGAAAGCGTTGCGGACCGCCTCCCGCAGCCTGGTGCTGGCCGCCTCGCGCAATGGCTGCGTCGCCGTCTCCTGGGCGAGGAGCTGCGCGAACTCCTCGTCGGTCATGCTTGCTGGACGTTCTCCGGCCAAGCCCTGATTCGTCGCAGCGATGGCGGCGTTGATGTCGCCTTCGAGGCAGGCCGCCAGGCGCTCGTAGACGACGACCGGGTCGCCCCAGACGTTGGTCTTGCCGTTGAAATACTGGAAGATCTCGCGTTCATCAGCCATGGTGCTCATCCTGTGAGGATCGGTAACGAGCCGTTGTACGAAGGCGGCACAGTGGGTGGTGGCGTCGGATTCATGGGCGGATTCGGCGGCGGCGTGTAGTTGGGCGGAATGTACCCGTGCGTCGAGCCGCCAGCGCTATTGCCGAACAAGGTCGGTTCGGGCACTCCCGCGAGCGCCGACATGTCGTGGTCGTAGCAGAGCGGCCTTGTCCGGCCACCCTGAATAACACGCTGAGGAATCGCGTGGAAAGCCAGCGATATCTTGCGAGCACGCGTGCTGAGCGGGTCGAGCACGTCCGGCCCCATGCAGTAGGCGTCCAAGAAGTGGTAGCCCTGCGGCATGATCTCGCCGCTGGGCCCTGAAGCGAACGCTGTGACACCGGGAAGCACCGGCGGCGCCGCGCCAAAGGAGGCTTTCGTCGAGTAGGGGAAGTACAACCAAAGCGGGTAACTGACCTGCTCGCGCGAGAGCAGTGTGCCGACGGTGACATCGCTGGTCTGGCCACGGTTGGCGAAGGAAAAAGGCCGCGCCGCCAGACGACGATAGATGGTCTCGCTGTACAGGTTGACGTCGGCGAAGATCAGGCCATCTTCGCCCATCCAGATAGCCTCATTGGCCACCTCGCCCGTCTCGCTGGCCCTCCACTGACGGACCATGGGCCGCAGGTGGATCTTGGGGGTGACCTCGGCGATGCCGAGGAAGGCCGGCGTTTTGTTCGAAGCGCCTTGAATGGTCAGACGGACGCTCGTGTAGGTGAGGTCCATCGTGCCCGTGGTCGGGTTGAACGCCGAGGCACGCGAGCCGCCAGGCTGAGTCACAGCCGGCATGTCGCCGCCGACCACGGATCCGGCTGGCCCGACGCCACAGAAGACAAAACAAGGGCCTGTGACGGCTATTCCAGCCATCGGTTGCCCCCGTTAGTTTGGCGGAATCGACGCAACGGCCGAGGTGTTGTGGTCGTAGACCGTCCAGTTGCCGGGCAGGCTGAAAATGGCCTGGCACTGGAAGACGCACTGGACCTTGCGGACCCGCGTGCCGATCGGCATGCGGTCGGGGCCAAAGAGGAAGGCGCCGAAGAAGCGATAGCCGGCGGGCATGCCGTTGGAGGCAAAGAACGCCTTGCTGACGTACGGGAACACCATCCACATGGGGAACAGGCATCCCTCCTCGGCCATCAGCGCGCCCTGCGAGCCGAACGGCTGGTTACCGCGGACGTTGGTGGCGGCGCCGGCGCGGAAGGGGCGCGACTGCATGAGTCGCAGGACGCCTTCGTTGTACTTGTTGAAGGTGCCGAGTACGACGGCGTCCTCCCCCATCGACTGATATGTGTAGGGCTTCCTGGAACCGCGCAGGTCGTTCATGACCGGCTCGAATTCCGGCTGGATGACGATCTCGGGCTCGCTCTCGGTGGTGCCGAAGTAGAGGGGAGCGCCGTTGGTACCGACCCCAACGTACGTAAAAGCCGGGCCGGCCACATAGGGAATGGACATCGCGCCTACCTCTCTTCCGTGAGTGGTCGCCCAGCAACGCTACCCGCCCCCTCCTGCCCGGTGAAAGACCCCCTCTTCTTTGCCGCCCGTTCCCCGCCGCGCTATAATCCTTCCAGCTGAATCTGGGCACCACCAAAGCGAAAGGGGCTAACCGTGACACAAGAAGCGACTGGCCAGGACGTATTGTTGTGCGTCGGCAGGGGACCGGATGGCAAAACCAAGGTGTGGTACAACGACGTCTATGTGGGCGAGGCCAGCCACGTGGAGGTCTCAAAAGATCTGCTCGGGAGGAGGATCACCTGCGTCGTCGAGCTTCGGAAGCCTGAGCCAGGCAGTTTCGATAAAGCCTCCAAACCAGCTCCCATCCTCCTCAAAGACCAGGCCGTCGCCCTCTACATCGACGTGCCCGTCATGATCAGCGACTGTGTTGGCTGCGAGGTGACCAGTCATCCAATGGAGTGCCCCATCTGGGACCAAAATGGCAAGACCATCGGCCACGCACGCAACATCCACAAGGAAGGCACCCAAGTCCTCGCGGACCTGTACGTCAACCCGGGCGTCTGCCTGCAGAATGTCGAGCGGTTTCGCGATATCGACCTGTCCAAGCATCGCGTCGGCAACCTGCGCCAGGACTACGCGAGGGCCAACTGCGGCGAACTGTTTCCGGCTGCCGTGGTCTGCATGCCCGACCCGAAGAAGCTCGCAGAGGCCAAGGCGATGATCGAGAAGATGGGCGT
>Ga0210401_10001897_pt1 | contig 23711 bp, 16 predicted proteins | sample IncBWH32MmetaG_FD_150866 | JGI IMG/M metagenome (GOLD analysis project Ga0210401, IMG submission 150866) | Forest soil microbial communities from Barre Woods Harvard Forest LTER site, Petersham, Massachusetts, United States - Inc-BW-H-32-M | ecosystem: Environmental > Terrestrial > Soil >... | reverse complement strand
TGCCTGACCGCGAAGATAGACGGGATAAAGAGTGTCGAGCGTGATCGGATCCCCACCTAGTTCGTAGGGTTTGCTGATCTCCAGCGCTTGAATTGCACGGGCAGGATTCTTTCGTTCAATCTCAATTGCCGCCCGAATGCTGGGCAGCCAATAGCTGGAAAGCCAGATGTCGTTGGGAAATTGCTGGCTGAGATACTGTGCAATAGCACGAGCGCGGGAAACTTCCCCAGCTCGCGCCAGCGCCAAAGCTACCAGAGCTTGCACGTCGGTTGCAGACGTGATGCGGAGAGCCGCGTCAACTTGCTGCTTTGCCTGGCTTGCGTTCTGAAACTCCGCCTCCCTCAAGGCGGCGTGCGCCTCCCATTCGGCAGCCCTTCCCTTTGCTCCATTCTGAAGAGCTGAATCTACAGCTCTGCGCAGGAAATCACGTGAATTGTGGATCCGTCCGTGAAATGCTTCTGTGTCCGACTGGCTGGAAAAAATTATGTCTGCATTCCCGGGACTGCCAGCTGCGGCTGATACCAACGTTTCCATTTCCTTGTCATCGCCCCGCATGAACGCCAACAGGTAAAACAGCTGGGGAACGTATTCATGTTCAAACTTCCGAGTCCGCATTTTCTCCAGAACGGCTTGGGCGTCATCGAGACGATTCAGAGTAATGTAGGTGCTGGCGAGATCCACATAATTGATCACATCGTTTGGCTCCAGCTTTAGTGCCTCACGATATCCAGCCATGGCTTTCTCGTACTGTCCCAGGTATCCGTCGCAATATGCCAACTTTTGATATGTGATCCGATCTCTTGGGTAGGCTTGCTGCCACTGCTCGTAAACCTCGATTTCCTTCTGTAACTCACCCGTGGTCATGTTGTAGTAGGAGGAGTCAATGTAGAACCTCTCCCGTTCTGTTACTTGTTCCCGGAGTTCGTGAGCCTTCCCGGCGTGATCGGCAGCCAAAGCGGCATCTCCCAGGTTCGAATAAACGGTCGCCAAAACGGCGTGTGCCATGGCGAAATTTGGGTCCAAGGCGACCGCCCGTTTGAGCAATGGCAGGGCCTCGTCATCGCCTCGGGAGCGCTTGGTTCTCAGGGCTGCGCTATATGCCTGCAGCGCTTCAAGCGATGGCGTCGTGGCTTGTTCGACGGGCATGTCATATTTCTGGATGGAAGCCAGCGATTCTCCAAGCTTATTCCGCATGCTGACTCCAGCGTCATGCAGTTTCGTCAGCACCTCCTCGCGGCTGTTTGCCTCCTTGTGTTCTTGCGCGAGAGAATCTTCGTTCTGACAATTCACCGCCCTAAGCTCGATGGCGTAATGGCTACCTACGCTGGAAATGGATCCCAGCAGAATGGCCTTGCTGTCTGCGCGCTGGCATAAGTCCAGCGCTAGTTCCGGGGTTAGCCTCTCATTGGTCGAGCGCCCAGCATAACGAAGCAACCGGCTTACATTTTCATCGGATACGATATTCAGATAAGGCGACTGTTCCAATTCGACTCGTAACCACTGCTTGAGGGTTTCATCCCATACGGGATCGCCAGTCTTGTTGGTGAAATCGGCCAGCAGAACTGTGTCCTTATCAGTCAGCCGCGGGAACGACCGCTGTTGCCGGTAGAAGTTAACTCCTAACAATAAAACGGCCACCATTCCCGCTGCCAGCGCCCAAGAGCGCCAACGCAGCTTCTGGCTTGCATCAACGCGCTGACTCTCTTTGAGAGTCTTTAAGTCCGCCAGCATTTCGCTCGCGGATTGGTAACGTAGCGCTCGATCTTTCTCCAGCGCTTTACGAATGATTCGCTCGAAAGTGCGAGGCAAAGCGGGATTCAATTCCACCGCAGGTTTGGGCTGTTCTCCCACAAGCGATTGAAATACTACCGCCGTCGTGCTCCCGCCGAATGCCTGCTGACCGGTTGCCATTTCATAAAGCACAAGGCCAAAACTGAACAGATCGGTGCGAGCGTCGACTTCTTCTCCACGCGCCTGCTCCGGCGACATGTAAGAAACGGTTCCGACCGTTGCTCCAGAAACGGTCAGGCTTGGGTCGCTACTGCCCGCATTCAACGAAAGTGTTTTACCTATCCCCTGCTGATCTCGGGCTGAGAGCAAACCGGCCTCAACGCGTGTTCGGAGTTGAAGCTTGGCGATCCCGAAATCCAGGATCTTTGCGCGTCCTCTCTGGGTCACAAAGATGTTTGTCGGCTTGATGTCGCGATGAATAATGCCTTCAGAGTGCGCGGCTTCCAGACCATCCGCAATCTCAACCGCCAACTGCAGCAACTTGCCGGTCTCGAGCGGCCGGCCCGCGATCAAGTCCTTGAGCGTCTGCCCATCCAGGTACTCCATGACCATAAAAGGGCGGCTCTCGTGCTCGCCCACTTCGTGGATGGTGCAGATGTTGGGATGGTTCAGCGAACTGGCAGTACGGGCTTCACGGTGGAATCGGCTGAGCACATAGGAGTCATGGGTAAAGTGCTCGGGCAGGAATTTTAACGCGACGATACGACCCAGGCGTGTGTCTTTGGCTTTGTAAACCACGCCCATGCCGCCGGTTCCGAGGTGCGAGATCACTTCGTAGTGGGAGATCGCGCTGCCCGGTGGATACCGATCGACATCACTACCTAGCTCACCAGCCCGTTCGTGGCTCTCGTCCTTGGCCAGCGCCCTGGCTACGGCCTCTAAAGCCGGAGACTCGAAAAGATTATTCGACCGCTTGCCGTAAGCAAGAAGTGATTCGACTTCGCGGCGCAGAGCTTCATCCCCGGCACACGCTGTTTGCAGAAACGCGTCACACTCGGATTCGTCTTGTTCCAGCGCGGCGTGATACAAGCGTTCGATTTCCCGCAGGCGCTCAGTCATCATGCGCTTCTCCGCTAAGAGCGCGCATCAGCCAGGCTTTCGCGAACTTCCAATCGCGCATGACGGTTTGCTGAGAGATTTTCAAAACTTCCGCAGTTTCCTCGACGCTCAGTCCGCCAAAAAAACGTAACTCCACAACTTGGCTTTTTCTCGGATCCACCTCAGCCAATAAGTTCAGAGCAGCATCGATGGCCACGATGTCCGCATCCGGTTCCGCGGACACGACCAGAGCTTCGTCCCAGGAGACGTGAACCGAGCCTCCGCCCCTTTTCAGGTAATTCCGGGAGCGGGCAAAGTCGGTTAGGATGCGGCGCATTATCCGCGCCGAGATAGCAAAGAAATGAGCACGGTTCTGCCAGCTGACTTGCTGAGTCTCTATCAGCCGGAGGTAGACCTCGTTTACTAGCGCGGTGGTTTGCAGGGTCTGGCCGGGCCGCTCTCGGCTCATGTACTTGTGTGCCATCCGGTGCAACTCGTTTTCAACCAGAGGAGCCAACTGCTCGAGGGCGCCGTCAACCCCGTCACCCCAGGCTCGGAGCAATTGGGTGACCTCCACTTTCGCCGGGCCGTCCTGAGAGTCCTTCATATTTTTCTCGCTCGTGCCCGCAGTATCGCGCAAAAGTAACACATCGCCTGACCCCATTCCACCAACTTGCCGATCTCTACCATTCTCCTATTTATAGGCTGCTAACCGTTTAAACGATTATGTTCAATCACGCCTCATACGATCTAGAGGTGAAGCAGGTAACTGATCTTCACGAAGAATTGCCGACCGGTCAACGTGTTAGGCGGGCCAAAGTTACCCAGGCCGTAAGGTGCGAATGGAGCGCGGTTGATATTCTCATAGTTCGTGGTGTAACCGCAGAACAATGCAGTGCCAGGGCTGATCTGGTAAGTCACAAGAAGATCCCCCGTCAAATTCTTGTAGGGATTGTTCGAGAGCAGGGCGGAGTTGGCGAGCAAGGCATCGTAATCAACGATCGCCCGGACGGACAGAGCTCGTGAGAACTGATAATTCACTTTTGTCCGCATGAGGTGATTGTCATAGACGGCGTGCGTCCCCGGGAGAAATGGAACGGGATACTGACTATCGGCCCGTGTGCGCAGATTCACGAAGTAGTATGTTTCGTCCACGGTCAGTCGTGGCTTGGGGTGTAACGTGAATCCGACCTCAGTCTCGGAGGAGTTTCCGAGAAACGGCAGGACGCCGACAGCCGGCGAATAGTTAATGGATGTGCCCTGATCGTAAGACGCGTAGGTGGTGAGCCATCGCAACCAGTTGCTATAGATGGAAGCGCCCGTCACTCCGTGAAGAAACCACAAGCCTTCGTACAGTTCGTTCGAGTCAAATCGCGAGACGGTTACACCGGTCGAATGCGCAAAATCAATCTTGAAGTCCGCATAAGTCGACCAATCTTGCAACTGGTTCTTGGTGTTCCAGTCGACAGTTGTGGAGAAAGAAGGACCGAAACTTAAAACCTTACTGTTCTCGGGGCGCCAATAATAGGCCACATATTGTTCCGCGGAACGTACATCCAGGCGTGGAACAAATCCCAGCCCTGAACGGAAATCTGCGCCGATCTGAGAAAATTTCGACAAGTAACTGAAATGCTCTCCGATGTCGGTTAGTTGCGCGTAATAGGCGCCGCCGTCAACGCTGCCATCCGTGGGATCGTGACTGAAACTGCGAGCAGCCTGCCCGCTAAATGTCCAGTTGGGGTTCAGCCGGGCGAAAGTATCGAACGAAAACACGCGGTTGGACGTAGTCCCGAAACTGTCGGTGGTCACCAAACCGCCGAACCATAGGTTGTCATCAATTTTTCGCTGCAGCCGGAACACACCAATTGCGGCGCGGCTGCCATAGGCCGGATCTTCGGGTTGCAGCAATTCACCTGGAGCACGATCGTCGGTGGCCAATGCGCCCAGCGTCCAATCTCCCACCTGCCCGGTCAGGCGAACGCCGAACTCCGGGTCCTGAATACGGCGCGAAAAAAAAAGATCAATCGGCGTTTGAAAGTAATTTGCATTGTCGTTGAAGAAAGGCCGCTTCTCTGGGTAATAAACTTCGTAGCGCTGGTTGATGGTGACCTGAGGATCATCCGTTTCTACCTGGCTGAAATCTGGATTAACCATGGCGTCAAAAGTCAGAGAGTGATGCAACACGACTTTCGAATCGAAACCCACGCGCCCTTGCGCATGGTCTTGTAAGTCACTATAGGTGGCGTTCGGCAAAGTTGCCTGAGTGAGCGTGGCGTACGGAACGATCTGAATATTGTGCCCACTCGAAATCCTCTCCATTCCATGAGCGGTTCCCATTTGTTGCAGCAAGCCGTCAGTCTGTCGGCTTATATAAGGCCAGTATGCTGTCTCGTTGTTTCTAGTGACGACCCTGCTTAATGCGATCCCCCAAGTTTGCGGGGACGCATTCTTGAAACGCAAACTGGCGAAAGGAAGCGCCATCCAAACCACGTATCCTTTGTCGGTCAACCGGCCCTTCGAATACCACAACGTGTCGAATGTGAAATCGGCGTCGTGGCCTTCAATTACCGTGCCGTCAAGTTGAACACCGAGTGGGTTGGTTCCGAAGATGTAGGCGTGTTGATGGTCGAGGAATGTGTCGAGATAAATTCGTACCTGGTCGTCGTCATCGATGTCGTCGCGTTTGGACATGTGGGCGCGAATCTTGTCGGGTTCGTCGTCGCATACGAAGACAACATAGAGGTTCTTGGCGTCATAGGAAAGGTAGGCTGTGGTTATTTCGCTGACCGGTACCCCGTCGGCCGGCTCCAGTTGCCGGAAATCATCGATCATGGTTTCAGCTTCGCGGGATGCTCCTTCGATGAAGTCTTCAATCCGTGGAGGCTGGGATACATGCGGAATCTGTACTGTCCGCACTTGAACCATTTGCACCGCTGGTTTCTTGGGCGGCGCTTGGATCGATTGCGAGAACGCCGGCAGAGTGGTTACGAGCACAAGCAGACTAATGACGCGCCCGCCACGATTCCTCGGTGGACGACGCCGGGAAAATGTACAAACCGCCAGATACGTACTGCAATTCATCGTCCTTAATCTCGGACATTTTCCAAATAAGGCGGGATAGCGGGGCGTGCGTCCCGTAGACCCGCCTTTTTTGGGGGGAGGCTTCTACCTTCCTGGAATGCGTGATCGCCGCCGACCTTACGAATCAGGCCAACGGCTATGCCACAATCACGCAGGGACAGAAGCAAAGGCAAAACGGCAGCAACCAGAAGAAAGTAGCAAGCGATCCCGGCATGCGCGTGTTCCGCCGCGAATGCCAGTGCTCCGAGGGCCGCTGCCAGAGCGAAACCGATCAAACTAAAGCGAGGCCAAATACGCAGCCGCACCAATTGCCGTTCTCGGCCGTGTTCCTCAACCGCCATTTTCAAACGCGCGGATCCAAGCAGGCCGCCGCAGACTTCGAGATCCCAATGGTCAAAGCCGCCACCGCGGTGGACTACGGCACCTCGTGCTTTTAAGGAAGCCTCCAGGTCATACATTCGCTGTTCCGCAGAACGCCAAATCTCACTCCAGAGGGTAAGAAAATACGTCGTCGGCATGGAGAGGATCGCTACAGTCGTGCGCCGCCACGGCGTTAGGCCCCACCGGACTCGTCCCACCAACCGTGCGATCGGCTGCAGCAGATGGAACCAAGCGATAACGCTGCGACTGCGCAGCGCCGCCATGCGGCTTTTCGGGGCGTCAGGAAAGCGTGCGTGCAAACAGCTCGAAATGGCGTGAACCAACGGGAGGCCAAATGCAGTCAGCAGCAGCGGGGCCGCGATAAACAGCGGTTTCCAACTCAGGCCGAGCAGAGTCAAAACACTCAGCAGAGCCACGATCAAATGCCATTCGGGCATCAAAATCAGGCCTGACAAAGTTCCCGGCACTGGTTGATAGAGACGCTGGAAGGGAGCCGAGCCCCACATTCCGCTGTAGATTCGTCCCGCACGCGGAATCACGGTGAAAAATCCATTGCCGTACACTCTGCCCGCCCAGGACACATGGCCGGCAGCGTTGTATTTTTCCGGCCACTTCTGCTCCAGCAGAGCTTCCGCGCGTCCATAGCCTTTCTGCTGCTTCCAATATCTTCGAATCGAGTTGCGGCGGTGATGCCAGACAACAGCGGCGGGGCTGAAACCCAACTTCCATCCGGCCTCTTGCAGACTCCAACAAATATCGACGTCGTCGCCAGCGGTCCGAAAGCGGTTATCGAAACCACCCACCGCCAGCAGTTCTGACTTCCGGAAGGCCATGTTGCAGCCGGGAATGTGTTCAGCCTCACGATCGGTCAGCAGCACATGGATGGGACCGCCCGGAGAATTGGTCACGCAGTCGGCAATCCAACCATCACCAGGCGGAGGAATATTCGGTCCACCAACACCCGCATAATCTCCGCGCAGAAAAGTTATTGCCAGATACTTAAGCCAATCCGTATCCGGATACGCATCGTCGTCCAGGTACGCGACGATCTCACCGTTCGCCGCGTGTAGTCCGGTGTTGCGGGCGCTGCTGAGTCCAGCATTCGGAGTACGGATGAGACGATAGCCGTAAGCTTCGGCATCATCAGCTCCGCCATCGGTGGAACCATCGTCGACTACGATCACTTCAAAATCGGGATAGTTCAGGCGCTGGAGATGGCGGAAAGTTTCCCGCAGCGTGGCGCCGCCGTTGTATGTGCACACGACAACAGAAATCTTGGGCCACTCTGTGTCGGAAGAGAATGGTATCTGGTTGAATGCATGCTGCACCGCAGGCAATGCCGCTTTCGGGCTCCGGTCACGGCGGGTGAGCCCAAAATTCCAATCCTCGATATCGCAGCCTCCACGGTGCCATTCGTCGGTCCAGGAAAAAACAAATATGCCGGCAGCGCCTCCTTCAAATGTACTGCGCACCTGCCAGGCGAGAGAGCGCGCTTGCTGTTCTTCGCCATTGCGCCCGCTGTCCAAACCAATTTCGGTCATCAATAGCGGCTTATCGCCCGCCAGACTTTGCAAGCGTGCCAGATAGGCTTCGAACTTCGGCTTTGATTCGAGATACACATTGAAGCAGAACAAATCCAGAAACGGCAGTTCCAGAAATTCCGTGGTGGGAAAGTTTACGTAGGTACAAAGAGCTCGCGAGTCTTCATCTTTAACAACTCGGCAAAGTCTTGCGATGAAGCGCTCCACTCGTTTCTTGCCAAGCCAGCGCACGATTCCTGCTGGAATCTCGTTGCCCACCGCAAAGCACAGTAATGCCGGGTGGCGCGCACATCGCCGAACTCCACTGCGCACGCTCTCCTCGATGGCATCCCGCATCCCGGGTTCGTCGAGAAAATTGACGTGCTGTGCCCACGGAAGGCCCACCATTACCCTCAAACCAGCGCGGGCCGCCGCATCCAGCAGCCACTTCGGGGGCACACTGTAGACGCGGATGGTATTAATGCCGTTTCGTTTCATCTGAGTGAAGTCCCAAGCCACCGCTGCGGGTGCCGGGTATTCCACTCCGTCGGCGCGTGCCGCAAACGGCCCATAAGTCACACCGCGGACATAAAACTTTTCATCGCCAGCAAAAAGGAACTTGCCTCGGGCGCGGACGGATTTCACGTTCGACTTGCCACTACGGAATTCCAGATCACCTGACCTGCGTGCGACCACGAAATCACGAATGCGATTTCGCCTCCTATCATTCGTTCCAACAGCGACGGCCATGCCGCGACTCCCTGTAGATCTCTTTTGGGGAAACTCCCGGAACAATGCGGGAATCCTCTTACTGGATATAGCGAGGACTGGCTTTTGAAACTGACATTGCCTTGCGGGAAATTTGCTACGGCAAGCTCGCTAGAGACGAAAGTCTGCAATAAGAAAGAACGAAGTCTCTAATCCTTCTGCGCCTGAAACTTTTAGCGCATCAATGGAAGTTTCCGAAGCCAGTTCTCGCTATATCAAGTGAGGCGTCTCGAGAAGGCGGCGAATCGCGAATTATTTTTGCGGAAGAGCTAGTGAGCAGGAAGGGACTTTTACGTTGACAGTTAGTCAATCGGGATCACTCACGGAAACCGGATTGCTTCTTGAGCCGGACGCAAACAGCCTGTCTTCAGGTTTGAGCTCAGTCCTTTGTGCGTCCAAAGGCAACAAGTTGACGATCCTTGAGCGTGAACGCAACGCCTACTCGAGCGGCTCTCTCAGTGAAATTGTGACTTGTACAGGTGCTGATGGGCGCCCACAGCGGCTGTTCGTCAAGTACGCGCAATATCCGGATGCAGTCAGCTATCGTGACCCGAGCCATGAACCGTTCGTAGTAGCGTCTTGGAGCAATGTGCCCTACGAAGCGGAAGTCTATCGGCATGTACTCGAACCACTGCGGCTCTCTACTCCGAAGTTTTATGGTACTTACCAGGAGCCGGGCTCGGGCAGGCTATGGTTGGTGTTGGAGTATTTCGAGAACGCCATTCCCCTGGACGAAGTGTTTGACGAATCCGTAATGGCACTGGCGTCTAATTGGCTGGGCCGATTTCACGCCGGGAGTGAAGGTTGCATAGCTGATAAAGCATCGGTGCCCTCCCTCAAAAATCGCGACGCGTCGTATTATTCGGCCTTGGCGACGCGCGCCCTAGCCCTCGCTGGAAGGCTTGATCAGTCGTTCGATTGGCTGTCTGATCTTTGCTCGAGATTCGTGGACTTCGCTGCCTCCATCTGGCCCCTGCGTCGCACGATCACCCATGGCGATTACTACCGGCACAATATCCTCGTCCGCGATGGAAATATACATCCCGTTGATTGGGAGCAAGCTGCCATCGACTTAGGTGAGATCGACCTGGCATGTCTTACTTATCGCTGGCCAGCGGATGTCGCGGAGAGCTGCGAACTTGAATATCAAAGAAGTCGCTGGCCGCAAGGTTCACCCGATGATTTTGAAATTGTCTTAAATGCGGCACGACTTGCGCTGTATTTCGACGACATACGGAACGTGGCAAACTGGACGGACTGCGGCGAGCGTCTGATTTTCAGCAAAGAAATGCAATCTCTGGGCGAGCGGTTGGGACTGATCTAGTTAACACCGATGAGCACGATGCGACGCATTCTCGATGGCATAAAGAAATACTTCCGTGCGGATATCTACGCCCGCCTGTTCCCGTACGTTCGAGCATACAAATGGATCATGGCCGTCACCGTGGTCCTGGAATTAGCACAGTCCGGCCTCGCTTTATTGGACCCTTGGCCCCTGAAGGTGCTGATTGACAACGGGCTGAGTGGTAAACCTCTTCCCCCGTGGTTAGGTCAGCTGGTTCTAGTGTCATTCGCACGTCCGCGCGTTGCAATCATCGTGGTGGCAGTTGTGTTCGGATTGGTGCTGCGCCTGGTTGCGGGCGTGCTGGATATCGGAATCGAATATGTGAAGACGCGAATTAACACCGGAATGAACCTCAGGTTCGCGGCCGATCTGTTCGACCATCTCCTGCGTTTGTCTTTTAAGTACCACGACCAGACCACGGTGGGCGATTCGATCTACCGGGTGAACACTGACACCTCGTTCGTGAGCACGATGGTGTGGAGCAACTTTCGCCACGTCCTCACCGCGCTCGTGACCTTCATTGGCATGCTGTGGATCGTCGTCAGGTTGGACTGGCAGGTCGCGCTGCTGGCGCTGGGAGTCGTACCTCTCCAGTACATCTCGGTAGGTTTTTACGGACGGTTGTTCAACGAGAAAACCAGGCGCATAAAAGTCATGGAGAGCAAAGCGCAAAGTTTCATGCAGGAAGCGCTCTCCTGCTTGCGCGTCGTCAAAGCCTTTGGACAGGAAGATCGCGAGCACGAACGCGCGGTAGATCAGCGCTGGCGCGCGGTGCGGGCACGGATTCATCTCGATCTTCAGGAGAGTATCTTCTCTTTCGCTTTGCGCTTTCTCTCCCGCATCGACCGCAGCGCGGTCTTGCTGCTTTGCGCCTATCACGTTTTCCAGGGACGCCTCACTATTGGAGGTCTCCTCGTCGTAATGACCTACGTGGGCCAGCTTCAGGATCCCATCGATGCAATCGGCGATGTGCTCACGGATATGCAAAACTCCCTGGTCAGCGCGGAACGAGTATTCGAGGTGCTCGACATTGCGCCGGAGATCAAGGACCGCCCAGATTCCAAGTCGCTCTCGCTGGTGCATGGTGCGGTAGCTTTCGAGAACGTCAGTTTTGGCTATGACCCGTCTCGCCCCGTCGTGCACAAGATCGACTTCAAAGCTCGCGCCGGAGATCAAGGACCGCCCAGATTCCAAGTCGCTCTCGCTGGTGCATGGTGCGGTAGCTTTCGAGAACGTCAGTTTTGGCTATGACCCGTCTCGCCCCGTCGTGCACAAGATCGACTTCGAAGCTCGCGCCGGAGAGGTAGTCGCCCTGGTGGGCCCCACGGGCGCGGGAAAAACCACGATCGCAAGTTTGCTCATGCGTTTCTACGATCCCGACTCGGGTCGGGTGACGATTGACGGAGAGGACGCGCGCGATCTCAGCATGCGCACCCTTCATGACAACGTAGCTCTGGTGCTGCAGGAGTCGGTGCTTTTTTCCGGCACGATCCGTGACAACATCGCCTATGGACGGCCAGACGCGTCGCAAGAGGACATTGAGGAGGCCGCAAGATCGGCCAACGCTGACGATTTCATTTCCGCGCTGCCCGATGGTTATCACAGCCAGGTAGGAGAGCGCGGCGTCAGACTCTCGGGCGGTGAGCGCCAGCGCATTGCGGTGGCCAGGGCATTCCTGAAGAATGCGCCGGTGCTCATCCTCGATGAGCCAACCTCATCGCTCGATTCGCGCACCGAGAAGGTAATCCTGGACGTGCTCGATCGCCTGATGGCTGGACGGACAACTTTCATCATTGCCCACCGTCTCTCCACGATTCGTTATGCCGATCAAATTCTGGTTCTTGATCAAGGTCGCATCGTAGAACGCGGAGAGCATGACGAACTTCTCCTGTCTGACGGGCTCTACTCGCAATTGCATCGATTGCAGAACGGTGCCCTTCGCGACCGTAAGCTTCGTGGAGTAATTCGGGAGGAGCCCTCGTGAGAATCTGCCTGGTTTCTCAGGAATATCCTCCGGAAACAGCACGCGGCGGAATCGGGACCCAGACGTGGAATAAGGCGCACACGCTGACCCGCTTGGGCCACACAGTTCATGTACTCTCTTGTTCCAAGTCATCTGGGCTTGACCTAAGGACGGAAATCCAAAATGGAGTTACTGTCCATCGGATGCGCCCACCTGGAGAAGAGACGGGAAGAAACTTTCCCGTCTACACGTCCGCGACCTACGCGGTCGGTTATGCATGGAACGTCCTCCGCCACCTTCATCGCCTCACGCGGACGAACGAGTTCGACGTAATCGATTTCGCTGAATACGGAGCTGAAGGATTTGCCTACCAGTTGGACCGCACGCCCTGGAATTGGGTGCCTGTAGTTGTGCAACTTCATGCGCCGCTGGCCATGCTTGCGGAGTACCTGCACTGGCCGCCCAAGGACGGCGACTTTTATCGGGTGGGTACGTTCATGGAAGGAATATCGATCGAGCGGGCGGACGCGGTGATGGCATGCAGCGCCAACATCGCAGATTTCACTGCCGATTTTTACGGAGTGCCGCGCGAATCGATCGACGTAGTGCATTGCGGAGTCGACGCCGAAACCTTTCGATCGGGCGGACGCGGTGATGGCATGCAGCGCCAACATCGCAGATTTCACTGCCGATTTTTACGGAGTGCCGCGCGAATCGATCGACGTAGTGCATTGCGGAGTCGACGCCGAAACCTTTCGACCGGGCGATGAAAACGAGCGAGCCGTGGATCGACCGACGGTGCTTTTTGTGGGCAACATCGCCAAAAACAAAGGCGCGAAGACAGTGGTCGCGGCGGTCTTGCGACTGCGTTCCAAGTATCCCAACATCCGCCTGCAGCTCCTCGGCACCGGAGACGATGGCCTGAGAGAAGATTTGCAGCGCTGCGCGCGCAGATCCGGGGCCGAGGGAAACATCGAATTCCATGGATTCGTCGAACGCTCGAGCCTGCCGGACTTCTACCGGCGTGCCCATGTTTTTTGTTCACCAGCGCTTTACGAAGGCGGGGTGGCAAACGTCTATCTCGAAGCCATGGCGTCCGGTTGCCCAGTCGTGGCCAGTACTGCGGGCGCAGCGCCTGAAGCGGTGACAAATGGTGAAACCGGATTCCTCGTGCCTCCCGAGGATGAGGGCGCAGTGGCTGCGGCGTTGGATCAGATTCTAAGCAGTGCGTTCCTGGCACGACAGATGGGTGAAGCTGCTCGCCAGCGCGTCGAAGAATATTTTGCGATGGACAAATATATTGTTCGAGTTGTGAAGAACTACGAACGCGCGATCGAGTGCTCCCGCAAGAAATTAAATGTGCTGAAGGCTGCAGAAACCGCGCATGTGGGGGCTGCATCGTGAGGCAAGGCAGGTACTTTCGCATTCCAGAAAACCCGATTGATGTCGAACAGCTGTGGGGCGAAGCCGAGCTTCTTACCATAGCGAGGCTGCCCGCGTGGCTCGGTCCCGAGGACAGCAACAGTTATCGGTATCTGGGCTGCACGTCACTAACAATTCCGGCGGCCCGAAATCCCGACGGGTGGCTCTCTGAGCAAACTGCACTCGAAGCTGCCGGACTGGTCGTCGATCAAGATCCCCAACAGGGCTCGACGCATCGCCTCTACATCCCGGCACCCACTGAAGATGTATGGTCGATTGGAATCTATACCGGGCAGTCGCCGTTTGATGTGCAGGCTCCTCGAGGTGTACATAATCCGGTTCTGACGCGGGAGTCAGTATCCGACGTGCCAGCTGCGTTTGTGGCCGATCCATTCATGATCAAAGCAAACGGCAGTTGGCACATGTTTTTCGAAGTAATGAACTGGCATGCTGGAAAAGGCGAGATCGGACTGGCCCAGAGCCCGGACGGATTTGACTGGACCTATCAGCAGATCGTGCTGGCCGAACCATTCCACTTGTCATATCCCTACGTGTTCGCGTGGAAAGGCGAATACTACCTGATTCCGGAGAGTTTTCAGGCGGGTGCGATTCGACTGTATAAGGCAGAAGATTTTCCGACACGATGGTCTTTCGTTGCGCAGCTCCTCGAGGGAACCTATCTTGTCGACGCCTCTGTCTTTCAGTACGGCGACAAATGGTGGCTCTTCACAGAAACTAACCCTGAGCTGAAACACGATTGTCTGCGGCTGTATTTTGCAGACGAACTCACCGGACCGTGGATCGAACATCCGCAGAGTCCGATCGTCAAAAACAATTCAAAGATTGCCCGGCCGGCAGGAAGGGTTCTGGTACACGGCACTCGGATTGTTCGCTATGCCCAGGACTGCTCGGTTTCCTACGGTCATCAAGTACACGCATTCAAAATCACCGAGCTAACCACGAAGAACTATGCCGAAGAAAAGCTGAGCCCCGAGCCGGTATTGGCGCCCAGTGGCAGCGGTTGGAATGCGGATGGAATGCACCACATCGACGCTCATCGCTTAAGTGACGATCGATGGATCGCCTGCGTGGATGGACGTCGCGTACCCAAGCTTTAGTGGCTAAGACTTAACATCATGAAAATCGGCTTTCTTTGCTCTGATATCGACATTCCACTCTTCGGCGACGAGGGTTGCTCAATCCACGTGCGCGATTTCACCGATGCCTTAGTCGATTTAGGTCACGATGTTTTCATCGTGTGTCCATCTCTCGGAGAAGGTACCTCGGTGCAAATCAAGTCGCGACTCTACCACCTTCAGCCTCGCGGCCTGGATGCGTTGGGGTGGAACCTGGTCGAACAAGAGCCCATCATTCAGAACCAGCAACTGGAGCGCGATTTGAGGTCGGTGGCCTACAATTTTTGGCTGCAGTCCGAAGGGGCGTCGATTATTGAGCAAGAGAATCCGGACTTGCTGTATGAACGTTATTCTCTCTTCGGGTGGGGAGGGATAGAACTGGCAAGGCGTCACGGGATTCCATTGATGCTTGAAGTGAATGATCCGCTTTGCCGCGAGCAGGAGGGTTACGAGAAATTTACATTGACAGCAACCGCCGCACGAATGGAGAGCGTGATCATTCGTGGCGCTGACGCTGTCATTGCAATTTCCGAGTGGATTAAGAACTGGGCAATATCGCTTGGCGTAAACGAACAGGATGTGCACGTCATCCGGAACGGCGTGTCTACCAAGCTGTTTGCAGAAAGGAAGACCGGTGAGACGGTTCGCCAGCGTTACAACTTGGGAAACCAGCGGGTGATCGGCTTTGTGGGCAGCTTTCAACCCTGGCATGATGTGGAAGGCCTGCTCCGCGCCTTTTCCCGGCTCTATGCGGACGATCACACTCTGAGATTGATGTTGGTAGGAGACGGCGAGCCGCGAGAAACTCTGGAAGAAACCACGCGTCAGTTGGGATTGGAGTCAGCCGTAGTCTTCACAGGAAATATCCCGCACGATTCGGTTCCAGACTACATTGCGGCAATGGACGTCGCGGTTGCGCCCTACAACTGGAACAAGGACTTCTACGGTTCGCCACTTAAACTCTTCGAGTACATGGCAGCAGGAAAACCAACAGTAGCAGCCGCCATCGGACAGATCGAGGAAGTGATTGAACACAGAAAAACCGGCTGGCTTTATCCATCCGGCGATCACGAGCAGTTGGCTGACGGACTCGCAAGCTTGCTTTACTCACCCGAATCGTCGTCGGCAATAGGTGCCGCCGCTAGAGAGAAGATTTTGACTGATTACACCTGGAAGGCAATCGCGACCAGGATCATCGACCTTGCCAAAGTGCTGCTCGAAGAGGACGGAACAGAAAGAAATTTCGGCTCAAGGAAGGCGGGGTAATCCACTAACCCTAATGTTGACACTTCTTCAAGCTGCGCTAGAGGAAAAATCTGCCGTTTCGGCCGCTCGCTCCGCTCTGGCAATTGCACTGGCTGACAGGGTGCAGTCGGACGTCTCCGCGTCCTTTTCCGAGCAGAACGAGTGGGCACTTCCCCTGGACGAACAGCGATTTCTCGCAAGCCTCGTCGTCCACGTCAAACCCCGGCACATTCTGGAACTAGGTTCCGGGACATCCACTGAAGTACTCGCTCGCGCCGGCTCGCAATTGGATGTACCCTGCAGCATTACTTCCGTCGACCATGACCCGGATTTCCGTCAGAGCGCGATTCGCAAATTAGCAGATCAGCGCCAACCAGGCAGTCACATAACACTGCAGTTCGCCCCGCTGGTACTACGCGAATGCGGTGGCAAACTGCTTCCCGTTTATCGATTGCGGCCTCAGCGTTTTGCTTGCTTGAGCCCGGCTGATCTGGTGTTGATTGATGGGCCACCTGCGGCCCTCGGAGGGCGCGAAGGAACTCTGTATCAAGTTTTGGATTTCGCTCGAAGTGGGACCCTCGTACTGCTTGACGACGCGAACCGTGCGGAAGAACGAGCCGTGCTCTCCCGATGGCAAGACAACCTTGAAGACGCGATTGAAATTAAACTACTGCGTGAATTTTCTCATGGGATGGCAGCCATCATCATACGTGAGCCCATCCCCACTTCTGAATTGTGGAACCATCGGGTTCGGCTCTGTGGGCAGGATCTTGAATCTCTGATTTCGTCGGAAGACACATTTATTCTTGTCGACCAGAACCTCACCAGCGATGCGCTTGGGCGCAAGGGCCGTGCGATCCCATTTCTTGAGCAAGACGGCCAGTATTTCGGGCCTCCTGCCGATGACGATACTGCCATTCGCGAAGTGGAGCGATGGCGCCGCGCGAAGGCAGCTTTCATTGCCTTCCTCTGGCCGGCATTCTGGTGGCTGCAACACTACCAGGCATTTCACGATCACCTGCGCGCGAACTATCGGCGCGTTATCGAGAACGATCGAATGGTCGTCTTTGATCTGCGCTCATGAGCAAGAAATTGAAAATAGTGATTCTGGGAATGATGGGGCGGTGCCCGTTTGGCGGCCAAACCTGGCTCTATCTTAACTGGCTGCGTGGCTTCGAGCGGCTCGGCCACGAAGTCTGGTACGTCGAAGATGATTCGGTATGGCCGTACGATCCCCTGCAGAACACGGTCACGGACGACTGCTCCTATGCGGTTCAGCACGTCGAGACTTGTACAAGGCGAATCGGAATACCCAATCAGTGGGCATTCCGATTGGCGGATCGAAAAGGCACATGCTTTGGAATATCAGACTCCCAGATCGATGAGCTGTACCGTTCCTGCGATGTGCTGCTCAACGTGGTGGGTGCTACTGACCTCCGTGAAGAACAACTGCGGGCGCGCTTGAAAGTGTACGTTGAAACTGACCCGGTGAGTGCTGAATTGCAGTTGGCCAACGGCGATGAGCATACCCGCAAAGAGTTCGCCAAATATGATCGCATCTTTACCTACGGCGAGAACTATGGCGCCACCGATTGCCGCGTTCCATTGAATGAGTTTAAGTATGGAAAGACCCGGCAACCTGTAGACCTCGATCTCTGGCCAAAGAACTATGATCCCGAAGCGCGCTTCTTCACCACCATTGGAAACTTCCGCCAAAACGGAAACGATATTGTTTATCGCGGAGAGACCTATTACTGGAGCAAGCATTACGAGTGGGAAAAATTTCTCGGACTGCCGCTGAGCACGCCGCAAACCTTCGAACTGGCCATGAACTGCGAAGGCGAGGATCGCGAGCGGTTGGAGGAGGGCGGCTGGAAGCTGGTTTCTCCTTTTCTTATGTCTCTGGATGTGTTTGGTGCATATCCAGATTACTTTCGCCAATCGCGGGGAGAATTTACCGTCGCCAAGGATCAGAACGTACGCCTTCGCAGTGGCTGGTTCAGCGAGCGCGACGCATGTTACCTGGCAAGCGGCAAACCGGTGGTTGCCCAGGACACTGGGTTTGGCAATATCTTGCCGAACGGCGAGGGCCTTTTCGCATTTACTACGATGGAGGAGGCCTTAGCGGCCATTCAAGCTATCAATGGCAACTATCGGTGGCATTGTGAGTCCGCGCGAGCTATCGCGGAAGAGTATTTTGCGGCTCCCAAAGTCGCCGCGCAACTGCTCCATGATCTCGGGTTTTAACCATGGCTGGCAAAAAACAACTGATTGTCAACGCCGATGACTTCGGTCAAAGTGCCGGTACAAACCGTGGCATCATCGAGGCGCACGAGCGTGGCATCGTAACTAGCGCCAGCCTCATGGTGCGCTGGCCGGGCGCAGCGCAGGCTGCTACCTACGCTCAAGCGCACCCGGAACTGAGTGTCGGCCTGCACCTCGATCTGGGGGAGTGGGCTTACCGGGATGGCGAGTGGGTCCGCGTTTATCGGTTGGTCGACGAAAACGACGTGGCGGCGGTCACCAGAGAAGTTGAGGCACAGCTAGCGATCTTTCTCGGTTTGATGGGGAGATACCCCACTCATTTCGATTCTCATCAACACACTCATCGTCAGGAACCAGCCCGCTCCGTGGTTTTGGCGATGGCGGGGGAACTGGCCCTCCCAGTCCGCAGCTTCAGCGAGGGAATTCGGTATTGCGGCGAGTTCTATGGACAGACCGACGAAGGGCTGCCTCATCCGGAAGGCATTAGTGTAGAGAACTTGCTTTGTATCCTCAAAAACCTCTTCCCCGGTTGCACCGAACTTGGCTGTCATCCCGGATACGGAAGCGACATGGATACCATGTATGGCGTCGAACGGGAGCAAGAGATTAAGACCCTCTGTCACCCTTCGGTTCTCAAAGCAGTAAACGACATGAACATTGAGCTGGTTGTCTTCGGTCGCCAGTGAAGCATTTTGGTGGTCACCTGCCTCGGCTACGATTCAAAATACGACCGGGCCGAGTAATACCATTTTTCCGCGAAGCGTAGGGTAGTATTTTTGAAGCGATACGATGGCCCGATGGTCGCGGCGCTTGTGGCAATTCTCACGGGTTTGGCAGTGATCCCCGCCAATCCAAAGTGCAGAATCTTGGCATGCCCGCGCTTGGTGATGAAGATGTTCGCCGGCTTGATGTCGAGGTGAACGATTCCTTCTGCATGCGCAGCATCGAGTGCGTCGACAATCTCGATAGCGAGCGAGAGAATCAATTCCGTTTCCATCGGGCGCGCCCGCCGATGCGATGCTTCAGCGTAACGCCGAGCCGCTTGTGCTTCGCGTTGAAGCGGGCAAGCGCTTGCGTGTCCTTGGCGACTTCATCGGGGGAAGGAATTTCAGGGCGATGAAGCGATAAAATCAGATCGATGTAAATCTTGAGGGGGAACAATGTCAAATTTAAACATTGCGCTTCAGGCCCTTAGTGCGGAACGCAGTCGGGCACAAATGCAGGTAGAGAAGTTGGATCAAGCGATTTTTCGGTACTTGAGTCATTGAACAGCACGGCAACAACTGGGAAAATGGCCCACGAATAAATGTGTAAAAGGCGTGCTAGAATCGCGTTAATTTTGCGCCTGGGCTGCAGTAAGAGGCAACATGTATACCAACGGAGTCCGATGGGTTCGGTCGCGCTTCCGGTGTTTCCCCGTCTTGCAATCTGTCCTTCTTCTCGTTTCTCTGGTTTTGACCTCTTCAGGCTGTCGAAAGGCCGCCCCTTCGGCTTCCCCAACAACCATTACCCTCATGGACTGGTTAGACAGGGAGTATCGGGATCCACGCAACCGGGAAATCAGCGAGTTTACCCACGAGACCGGGATTCAAGTCAAAGTTCTGCCCTCGCCCGAAGGTCCCGTGGAGCAATTGGCGATGTGGAAGAGTCTTCTTGGAAGCGGAGCCAAGATCCCGGATGTTTATGCCGTGGACGTGATCTGGCCGAAGATTCTGGCGGATAACCTGATCGACCTGAAGGACTATGTACCTGCCCAAGAGATCGCGGCCCATTCGCCTGATCTGGTCGCGAACAATACGGTAGATGGAAGGGTGGTCGCGCTTCCGTACAACGTCGAGGTCGGTCTTCTTTATTACCGTAGCGATCTGCTGCGTAAATACGGCTTCCGGAGTCCGCCGAGAACCTGGGACGAGTTGGAAATCATGGCGGCACGTATTCAGCGGGGGGAGCGGACCAAAGGCCACAAGAGCTTCTGGGGCTTTATCTGGCAAGGTGCGCCAGCCGAGGTATTGACGTGCAACGCGCTCGAGTGGCAGGAGTCGCAAGGCGGCGGTGCAATCATCGACGATGGCCGGATCACAGTGGACAATCCGGAAACGGTCCGTGCCTGGGAAAGGGCGGCGCGCTGGGTCGGCTCTATATCGCCACCAGGCGTGGTTGCCTACCATGAATGGGACACCCAGAACATCTGGAAGGCGGGCAGCGCCGCTTTCATGCGCAGTTGGAATGGTCTGCCTGGCCCTTACCATTTGGGCCCATCCGAAACACCGAGCGTCGATGCGAACAACTATGACTTCGCTCCGCTGCCGGCAGGCAAGGGGGGAAGCGTAACCACATTCGGCGGTCACGGCTATTCCGTGTCCAAGTATTCGGGGCAGGTGGAAGCAGCGGTAAAGCTGGTACGCTATTTGTGCCGCCGCGATACCGAACTCAAGCGCCTGCGGACCTACTCGGGAGTTCCCACGATACCTGACTTGTATCAAGATCCGGGCGTACGAGCCGCGACCCCTTATCTCGAGTCCGTGCAGAAAGTGTATAAAGAAACTTTTGCTGCACGACCTTCTGCCGTAACCGGAAAGAAGTATCCCGAGGTATCGCGCGCCTATTTTGAAGCGGTTCACTCGGTCTTGACCCGGCAGAAGACAGCAGCAGATGCAGCGGCCAATCTGCGTGAGCAATTGGCGCAAATCACCGGTTTCGAGGCACCAAGTTCGGACCTAAGCAGGCTTACCAAGCGAAAACTTGCGGGCGCTGCCGCAGGCCCCCATGGCTTTGTACAGGCAGCCATGCCGAGCTCAGCGCCATAACGCGATTCGAGCGAGAAGAGCTACGCCACAATGGAAAACGCGGCCACAGAAAATCCGTCCGTCACCCCGGCGCGTCTTCGGCGCTTGAATATTGGGCCACGGCTGACTGCCTGTTTCCTGATTATCGTGGTTCTCATGGGTGCCGTCGATTTTATCGCAGCGTGGCAATTCAAACACATCGAAGTCTCAGCTCGCCGGTTTTATCAGGTTGACCAGAAATCGCTGGCAGTGATGCGCGCGCACGTGGATCTGATGGAGTTCCGCGAGGCACTGGTAACGCTGGCCAACGCGCAGGACGAACGAGGATTCGCGGTGGAAGCGGCGTCGCAAAGAGATCACGTTGTGCAGGACGTCCGGCGCGCGGAGGAAACGCTCAAGTCGTTTCCGTACCTGGACTCGAACGTCGCCATCACCCTCGAAGCGGTTGGCAGGTCGCTGCCGCTGCAGGCAGATGCCCTGGTACAACTCGCAAATGCCGGAGACTGGCAGGGTGTGCGACTACGCTTGGCGAATCAGGTGCGAACCCTGGTTGGGCTGACTTCGCAACTGGTGCACGACGTGGATCAGGAAGTTACACACGAACGTGCCCAGGCTCTGGCAAGTACCGAGCGGGCGCGCGACCAACTGGCGTTGGTGCTTTCCGTGACGGCGGCCTTCACCTTATTCATGGCCATCGTGTTTGGCTGGTATGCAACCCGCAGTATCACCATTCCACTTGCAACCCTGGACAAGGGCGCAAAAGCTCTAGGGAGAGGTGACTTTCAGCACCAGATCGAAGTCCAAGGTGAAGACGAGCTGGCCAGACTGGGAACCGCCTTCAACTATGCCGCGCGGCAGGTTCGTGAACTATACGACGAATTGAAGAGCAATGAAGCCCGGTTCCGCGCTCTCATCGAGCACTCGTCCGACCTGATACTGATCCTGGACAGCGAAGCAATAGTCCGTTACGTGAGTCCATCGAGCCTGCGCGTGGCGGGCCGAAACCAAGAGGAGCTTTTGGGAAAGTGTTTGTTCGACTTTCTCGCGTTCGAGGACATTTCCAAAATGCGGGATACCTTGGGTAGCACCCATACAGAGTCGAGACCCGCAATCGAGGTTGGATTTCATCGTCCAGACGGGAGCGTGGCTGTAATCGAGGTGCTGGCCAACAACCTGCTCGACGAACCTGCAGTGGCGGGAGTAGTTGTCAATGCACGGGACATCACAGAACGCAAAAGCGCCGAGGAACAACTTAAGAAACTGCACCAACTAGAGGCAGATCTCGCTTACATGAACCGCGTAAGCGTAATGGGAGAATTGGCGGCCTCACTGGCTCACGAGATCAAGCAGCCGATCGCTGCAGCCGCGACGAATGCTAAAACCGGCCTGCGATGGTTGCGGCGCGAGCCATCTGATATTGGAGAGGCTCGGGAAGCTTTGTCGAGAATTGTCAAAGACGTGAGCCGCGCCGCCGACATCATCGACCGAAATCGCTCGCTGTACAGGCGTGGTATCCCACAACGGGAGATGGTTAACCTGAATGAACTCATTCGAGAAATGACCGCTCTTCTGCGCGATGCGGCGAATCGACACTCCATTTCAATGCGCGCGGACCTTGATGAATCCCTGCCGACGATTGTTGCTGATCGTGTTCAGATGCAGCAGGTCTTGATGAACCTTATGCTGAACGGTATTGAGGCGATGAAAGATACGAGCGGTGAACTAACGGTCAGGTCGAGGAAGGGCGACGATGGTCAGATACTGCTCTCGGTGAGCGATTTAGGCGTCGGACTTCCCGCGGAAAAAATAGACCATGTCTTCGATGCATTCTTCACCACCAAAACGCAGGGCACCGGCATGGGACTGTCCATCAGTCGGAGGATTATCGAATCTCACGGTGGCCGCCTGTGGGCATGCGCCAATACGGGACGTGGCGCGACGTTTCAGTTCACGATCCCGACGGAGGTGAGTGCGTTCTCAACTTCAGGCGGCGACGTTCACTCGCCCACTTAGTATCCACTCATGAGATTTGTGCAAGAAGAAGACAACCAACGAATGGTTCGTGAATATCGTCTGCATAAGTGCAGCTGTAAATGGGGCTGCCCAGCGTGAACATGGCCAACGTTTCAGGCATTTGGAAGCGGTTCTCTGCGCGCAAGACTTGTGTAAGTTATCGGTGAATTGTGAGTTGCTTGCGAAATGGACGGATGAGCCTGCCGTATCACTTAATCAGTAGTTCAATTTCTCCAACTATATCGGCGAAATCTTGATCGAGTAGACTGGAGCCAAGCCAACACCCAACTCCGGAGATACCGAAGCCACGTGCACACAACGCCGTCGACCTGCACATCGGATTTGCACAGAAGTTCTGACGCTTCGCGCTGGGGGGTCCTAGCGATATTATCAATTGCAATTGTCCTGTCACTGACGACATGGTTTTCGGCGACCGCCATAACTCCCGAATTGAAGCGGGAATGGTACCTTTCGCCTTTCGCCATCTCTTGGCTGACGATTGGCGTGCAGATCGGTTTCGTCTGTGGCGCCTTGGCCGCCAGCCTAGTCAATCTTCCCGACATTGTCCGTCTCAACCGGCTGATGGCGCTGTCTGCCCTGCTGGCGGCAGCAGCGAATTCGACGCTTCTGACGGCGCATGGTCCCATGGGCGCTGTTGCAGCTCGAATCGTAACAGGATTTGCTTTGGCGGGTGTCTATCCGCCCGCTCTTAAGCTGGTATCCACTTGGTTCAACCGTGATCGAGGTATTGCGCTCGGGGCGGTGGTCGGTGCCCTAACCATCGGATCGTCTATGCCGCACCTTTTTCGTAGTCTTTCTGGAGCGGTGGATTGGCGATTCGTCGTCAAGATATCCACCCTTGCCACGTCGGTCGGAGGAGTGCTTCTTTGGCTCTTCGCCCGCGAGGGACCCTATCCCTTTGGACGCGCTATATTCGATCCGCGGCAGGCTGGGGCT
>Ga0210401_10001896_pt1 | contig 23717 bp, 17 predicted proteins | sample IncBWH32MmetaG_FD_150866 | JGI IMG/M metagenome (GOLD analysis project Ga0210401, IMG submission 150866) | Forest soil microbial communities from Barre Woods Harvard Forest LTER site, Petersham, Massachusetts, United States - Inc-BW-H-32-M | ecosystem: Environmental > Terrestrial > Soil >... | reverse complement strand
AACGCCCCGCCGCTGGAAATCCCCTGGCGCGGCTGCATGCCCATCTTCTTTAACTCGGGCGCGAACCGCTCCAGAGTGCCTGACGTGAATCCGCTGAACGATACCGGCGTCGCGATTTCCACCAGACTAGCCGCCGCGTTCTCTGAACCCACCAGCGCCGCGCTTAGCGGTACATTCCTGAGGGCGGCTCGGGGCTCGGGGGCGGTATTAGATACCGCCGTGCCACTAATCGCCCGCATTTCCTCGATTGGCCGGATGCCGGCAATGGGTTCCTTAGCGAAGTTGAAAGCCAGCGCGACGGCCCCCACTAGCCGGCCATTAATATAGACCGGGCTTCCGCTCATGCCCTGCATCACACCCGTGTTCTGCAGCGGTCCACCGGAAAGCCGCGCCAGGATGATGGATTGCCGGGGGCCCAAATTCTCCAGTACTCCAAGGATCTCCACCTGGAACTCTTCGATCTTACTGCCGGAAAACACTGTCTTTCCAATACCATGCTGGCCGGTACGTACTTCTGAAAGAGGGAATATCGGGGTTTGGGGGAAAAGATTCGATGATACAATCAGAAAGACGAAGAGTCGAAAGACGGCCACAAGCCTATTTTAGTCCCTTCGGTCAATATACTGTCGGAGTGAAGTCTAGTCGCGTCGAAACCGATTCTTAAAAACATGGGAACCTACGCGGAGACCGTAACCGGAACGAAAACGGCGTCGACCGAAAAAGCGCAGCTGCCTTGGACCGCAATGTTGTGGTTTGGCATCTTACTGATTGCCTGTTATGCGCCGGTACTTTACGGTCTGGTCCATCAGTGGTCCACCGACGAGGACATGGGGCACGGCTTCTTTGTCCCTCTGGTAGCGGGCTTCATTGCCTGGAAACGGCGCGATGAACTGGCTTCCTTGACACCTGTTCCGAACTACTGGGGACTTGCGCTGGTTCTTTTCGGCGCCATCCAAATGATGCTGGGTACGCTGGGAGCGCAGATCTTCGTCGCTCGGACCGCTTTCCTGGTTTCGCTGGTGGGAGCCATCCTCTTCCTGTTAGGCACGCGAGGGCTGAAAATCCTGGCCTTCCCGCTGTTTCTGCTGATTTTCATGTTCCCCATCCCGTCCATCATTTACGCCCGGATCACACTGCCTCTGCAGTTATTCGCTTCCAGCGTTGCTGAAATCGTTTTGAACTTCATCGGTACGCCCGTGTTGCGGGACGGAAACGTGCTCGAGTTGGCCAATGGCCAGCGGCTCTCGGTAGTGGAAGCCTGCAGCGGGATCCGATCGCTGCTCTCGCTTTCGTTCCTGTCATTGATCTACGCTTACTTTTTCGACAGCAAGGTTTGGATGCGCTGGGTGCTGCTGGCCGCCACCATTCCCATCGCCATCGCCGCCAATGCCAGCCGCGTCACTCTGACCGGTCTGATCAGCGAATACAGACCCGATCTGGCACAGGGCTTCTTCCACATTTTGGAAGGCTGGGTGCTGTTCATCGTAGCCTTAACTCTTCTGGTCGTATTCCATCAGCTGGTAAATCGCATCTATGGGGCTGTTCATCGGTCCCAGCCGGGGGCGCCTACGCAACATGTCACAGTTTAGTTTCCTGAAGAGCCGTCCCGCGTTCCTTCTCACCGCGCTTCTAGTGGTGCAAGGGTCGCTGTTCTACGGATTTTCGCGCGGCGAGACGCCTCCTGTTTACAGGCCCCTCGACAAATTTCCCACGCAGGTGGGCGGGTGGCGCATGATCCAGCAGGGCGTGATGGAGCAAGAAGTGAAAGATGTCCTTCGGGCCGACGATTACGTCACGCGGGACTACGCGGCCTCGCCCACAAAAGTCGCCAACCTATTCGTTGCGTTCTTCAAATCGCAACGGGCGGGTCAGACACCGCACTCTCCGAAGAACTGCCTGCCAGGGTCGGGCTGGGTTTGGACGGTTTCCGATACGATTCCGGTCAACGTTGCTGGCCGCACAGATCCGATTGAGGTCAACCGCTACATTGTCTCGAAGGGCGAATACCGGTCGGTGGTGCTGTATTGGTATCAATCCCGCGATCGTGTAGTGGCCAGCGAGTACAAAGCGGCAGCCTTTGTAGCGTTGGATGCCGTGCGTTATAACCGCACTGACACCTCACTAGTAAGAGTGGTGGTGCCGATCGAAAAGGGCCAACAGGATGCCGCTACCCAGACCGGCATCGAATTCATCCAGTCATTTTTCGTAACACTGCGCCAGTTTTTCCCGGCGTAGACTTTGACTTTCGACATCATCGTCGTAGGAGCGGGGCCCGCCGGAGCCACCGCCGCAAAAGTTCTCGGCGAAGCCGGCGTCTCCACGCTCCTGCTCGATAAGAGCGCATTCCCACGCGACAAGCCCTGCGGCGGAGGCATCAGCGCGCGGGTTACCCGGCGCTTCCCTTATCTCGAATCTGCGCTTGCGAACATCCCGGTGAACTGGGTGAATAAGGTGTACCTCGAATCGCCGGCCGGATTCGCGGTCGACTACCGTTCCGGCACCCCCCTGTACCTGATGATCCGCCGTTGTGAGTTCGATAATCTGCTGTTCTCACTGGCCCGAAAGCATGGGGATTTCCGCGCCCCGGCGCTGGTGAGGAAAGTGGCCGTCGGCACCGATGGAGCCGTCGTCACCGCGGACGTCGGCGGCGAAACCAAGGACTACGAGTGCAAGCTGGTCCTGGGGTGCGACGGCGCTAATAGCATCGTTGCGCGCGCGTCCGGCTTGCGCACCGGAAGTGTCCAAGCCGAGTACGCCATCGACATGATGGAAGAGACGCCCTATCAGGAACTCAATCTGGCCGATCGCGACCGGATGTATATCTACTACCGGATTCGCAGCCATTATGGCTATGGGTACGTCTTCCCCAAGACCAGCCACATCAATCTCGGCGTCGGTTTCAAACTGGACTATTACCTTTCAAAGCTGCGTGGCGAGCACTATGCGCATCACAGCAGCTTCGTCGGGGGCTTGGCCGCGAAGAGGCTGGTCACGGGCGGATCGAACCGAGGCAACTTCCGGGCTTTTCCCTTGCCGATTTCCGGTCCCCTCGCTCGAACATATAGCGATCGGATTCTGGTAAGCGGAGACGCTGGCGGCTTCGTGAACGCCTTGACAGCCGAAGGGATTTACTACGCCATGGTGAGCGGCGAGCACGCCGCGCAAACTGCCATCGCGGCCGTGAAGGCTAACGACTTTTCAGCCCGAATGCTCGGTCGCTACCAACAATCATGGAAGCGGGAAACCGGAGTCGAGCTCGAAAAGAGCGTCCGCTTCCAGAAGCTGCTGCTCTCGGATTCGAACCGTGTGGACCGCATTGTTAGAGCCGCCGGCCGCAATCCGATGCTGGCGGACCTGCTGGCCCGCTACGCCACCGGATCTCTAGCGCACGATCAGTTCAAGCGTGGGCTGATACGCCAGGCGCTCCCAATGTATGTTCGGGAGAAGGCACGCGAATTGGTGTTTGGCTAGGACTTGATGGGTTGCAGGCTTGTGCTAGCCACTGGATCCTGATCCTTCGGCATCACGATCCAAGCGACGATATAGGCGACGATGCCGAACAGCGGCAGCGGCCAGACCGTCAAGATCAGCCAAATGATCCGGACCAGGGTCACGTCCAGGCCGAAGTGCTTCGCAAATCCAGCGCACACGCCGGCGATCTTGGCGTCGCGAACGGAGCGGCTCAGGCGCTCGGTTCTTGGAAAAGGCGGCGGACTTCCACGGCCCGTCGAAGTCCCGCATTCGCAGCAGAATTTATCCTGCTCCCTCAACTCGATGCCACACCTGGTACAGAACATGAATTTACCCTCGCATAATAACAACGCAGCCAGGATCCGATTTGTTCCCTAGACCAAGGCGGTCAAATCCCTAACGTTCCCGACGGTTTCCAGCTTATGTACCATATCCACCACGCGATCGGCCTTTTGTTTGGGCCACTTCGCGAAGGCGGCGCAATCCTGAAACTTGGCCGCGACATCGTCGAAGCTCATCGGATCCACCGGACTGCCCTTTCCGAAATCGGCGCGCCCGGAAATCGTCTGGCCGTCTTGCAGCTTGATCTCGATGATGGTGGTCATCTTGTTATAGCCCGCGGCCTCGGCCTCCGCATTCACACCAAAGTGAATGCGCTGCATCATATCCTGAACCTCCTTGCGCCGGACCACCTCGTCGGTAAATTCGGTCAAACCGGCCTTGCCATAGAGCAGCAGCGCCGCCATACAAAACTCCATGCTGAACTTGCCTTGCAGGGCGTCGGTGGGATGATGATGGATGAGCGCGTTGGGCATGTTCTTGTTAGTGCCGACGGAGACCGCTTCCACCTGGTTGGCTCGGATGTTGTTTTGCTTGATCAGCCGCAGCATTTCAGTCATGCCGGGATGAGTGAGCGATCCTGAAGGGAATGGCTTGATGGACACGCCGGGAGAAGCGAAGGTCCAAGGCTTGCCGAGTTTGCCTTCGATGGCCGCGGGATCGTAGCCGCCGCCGGCGGCGTGGAAGAAGCCGCGCGGTGCTTCCAGAATTTCATCGCTGGCAGTCCAATTGAGGGCCGCCAGATCCGCGGCGACAACTCCGGATTCAGCGGCTCGCCCGGCGTGAAACGGCTTGGTCATAGTGCCGAAATTCTCACGCAACCCGCCGCCTTCGCTGGCCGCAATTCCAAATGCGCGCGCACAGCGCTCGCTATCGAAGCCGTAGAGTTTCGCCGCAGCGGCCGCCGAGGCGAAGGGGCCGCACGTGCCGGTGCTGTGGAATCCGTCTTCATAGTGCCGCGGTGCGATGGCTTCCGCTATTTTGCATTCCACTTCCACGCCCACGTGATACGCCAGCATCAGATCACGGCCGCTCAATCCGCGCGCTTCGGCCACAGCCAGGGCCGCGGGAAGACAAGGCGCGGTCGGATGAGTCAGCAATCCATAAACCCGATCGGGTGCGACCGCGAGCTGCGTGTCGTCGTAATCGTCGGCATGAATCCCGATGGCGTTCGCAAAAGCGGCTAATCGTGTGGGGGCTTTCCGCGACAATCCGATAATGGTGGCATCATTGCGAGCTAAGCCGAGCGACTGCACATAATTGCCGGTGATCTTCCCAAGCTGAGAAACCGAGCCCGCCAGAGCGAGACCCAGCCCATCCAACATCGATTTCTTTCCAAGCTCAATGACGTCCGGCGGAACGTCAGACAGCTTCGTTCGGATGACAAACTCCGCGACATAACGAGTGAGGCCTCCGCCGCCGGCCGCCCGCAAAGCGAAAGCCGCGCCCGTCCCCAGCATTGTTCTTCTGGTTAAGTTCATATATGCGAAACCTTTCCTAAGATGGTCGGCTTCCGCGCACCGGTGGCCGACGGGATGTTGCCCGGCCGCCGATGATATGTTTGATACGCTAGCACGGCAAACAGGATGGCTTCTTTGGCATCGACATCGATTCCAAACTCAGCAGAAGTCGTTAATCTGGGCCGCAACACTGCTCGCAGCCGCTCCATCATATATCGATTATGCGCCCCTCCGCCGGACACAATCACGTCGGCGGTTTCGGAGTATTCGGCGATCGATGATGCTATGGTACGGACGGTAAGCTCGGTCGCGGTCGCGAGATCGATTCCTGTGTCACGAACGAACTCCGCGCCGTACTGCTCGCGGCCGCACGATTTGGGTGGCGGCCGATGATAATAGGGATCGGTCAGGAGCTTAGCGAGCAGGGCCTCGTTGACGCGTCCGGCGCGCGCGCCTTTGCCGTCGCGATCGAAAGGCGGAGCCAGCGCATCCATCACCATGTTGCCCGGCCCGGTGTCGAACGCTATCACGTCTTCCACTCTCGCATTGGCGGGGATTACGGTAATGTTGGCGATGCCGCCTATGTTCAATGCGACACGAGCGCGCTCCGGATGCTTGAAGAGCTGGTAGTCGAGGAAAGGGACTAGAGGCGCCCCGTTTCCACCTGTAGCCATGTCACTCGGTCGAAAATCGGCAATGGTTTCGATGCCAGTGCGCGCGGCTATGACGGCCGCCTCGCCAATCTGCATGGTGCTGGCGATCTTACGGCCAAAAAACTCGACTGGCTGACCTTCGTGGAAGATGGTCTGCCCGTGCGATCCGATCAGCTCGATGGTGTCAAGTGGCACGTCCGTTTTCTGCAACGCTTCGGCAAAAAGCTCGCCGACAGGAAGTTCAGGCGCGCGATATTTGCGGCATCTGAAACCGACAGAATGGCGTCCCGGACATCCGTTGGATAGGGAACCGTCTTAGAGGCGACGACTTGAATCTTGTCGTCGATATCCACCACCGCGACATCAATGCCATCTACCGACGTCCCGCTAATCAGCCCCGCGACGCGCACTAGCGCTTCAACTCCTGCTGGAGCTGGTGCAGCAATTGCAACGCTTCGATGGGACGCAACTCGTCCACCTTGAGATTCCTGATTCGCTCGGCAATCTGGTAATTGACCGGCTCGAACAACTGGATCTGCATCGGAGCCGGCGTAGCGCGCGGGGCTAGTTCCTCGGTGACCGCTTGCTCGGTTTTTTCATGGAGCGCAAGAATCTCGCGTGCTCGCTCTATCACCGAGACCGGCAATCCCGCCAGCCTCGCCACCTCGATGCCATAGCTGCGATCGGCGCGCCCGGGTTCCACCTTGCGCAGAAAGATCACCTGGTCGCCGGCTTCCTTCACCGATACATGCAGATTGCGGATTCCGGGCATCTGGTCGGCCAGTTCCGTCAATTCGTGATAGTGGGTCGCGAAAAGCGTGCGTGCACGGATGCGCTGATGGATGTCCTCGATCACGGCCCAGGCGAGAGAGAGGCCGTCGTAGGTCGCCGTGCCGCGCCCGATTTCGTCTAACACTACTAAGCTGCGCGAGGTCGCGGTGTTCAGGATTACCGCAGTCTCGGTCATCTCAACCATAAACGTCGATCGCCCGCGCGCCAGGTTGTCGGCGGCGCCAATGCGTGTGAATACACGATCCACGATCGATAGCGCCGCGGAATCAGCCGGCACGAACGATCCCATCTGCGCCAGAATCACGATGGAGGCCGCCTGGCGCAGGTATGTCGATTTGCCGCCCATGTTCGGACCGGTGATCACGGCAATAAATTGCGCCTCGGTATCGAAGTAAAGATCGTTGGGGATGAAGCGTGCCGCTTCTTTTTCCGCCAGCTTCTCGATCACCGGATGCCGCCCCGCCACGATGCGAATCTCTCCGGAATCGGTGAAACTGGGCCGCGTATACCGGCTCTCGGCCGCAACCTGCGCCAGCGCGCACGTGACGTCCAACTCCGCGACCGCGGCCGCCGTCTGCCGGATTCGCGAGGCGTGCTCTGCCGAAAACTGGCGCAGCTCCTGGAAGATTTCGCGCTCCAGCGCCAGCATTTTCTCTTCGGCATCCAGGATCTTGCTTTCCAGGTCCTTCAACTCCGGCGTGGTGAAGCGCTCGGCATTCACCAGTGTCTGCTTGCGTTCGTAATCGGAAGGCGCGAGGTGCAGGTTCGACTTGGTGATTTCAATGTAATAGCCAAAGACGTTGTTGAACCGCACTTTCAACGACTGGATACCGCTGCGTCCACGCTCGCGCGTTTCGATTTCGGCGATGTACTGGCGGCTGTTGCGGCTGATATCGCGCAACTGGTCGAGTGCGGCGTGATAGCCGGGACGAATCGTGCCACCGTCCGCCAGACTGGCGGGCGGCTCCTCAGCAATTGCAGTCAGTATCCGGTCGCGCAGTTCGGGAATCTCGTCGAGCTCGCTTGAAATGTGACGGAGCCTGGCTTTTCCAAACTCGGCAATGTGTTCTTTGATCCCAGGCACGAGAGCCAATGATCGCCCCAGTGCCAGCAACTCGCGCGGGCCGGCCGTTCCCAACGTCAGCTTGGCCAGCAATCGTTCCAGGTCCAGCACTTGAGCCAGTAACTTGCGGATTTCGGAGCGCGCAATCGTGGCCTGTAAGATCTCCTGAACAGCATCCAGGCGCGCTTCGATCTCTTCGAGCTGCAGGCACGGCCGCAGCAGCCGATTGCGCAGTTGCCGCCCGCCCATTCCGGTACAGGTTTGATCGAGCACATGGATCAAAGTCGATTCCTTGGTCTCGCCCGCAAACAACGGCTCCAGCAGTTCGAGATTGCGAACCGTCACCGCGTCCAGAATCATGGAGTCGCTGCGGTCGTAATAAGTAGGGCGATCCAGGTGATCCAGCGCCGATTTCTGCGTCTCACGCAGGTAATGCAGGATCGCGCCGGCGGCGGAAACAGCCAGAGGCCGATTGTCCAAGCCGCATCCATCCAGCGCGAGCAAGCGGAAGTGCTCCCGCAATGCACGATCGGCGTGGTCCAATCCGAAAACCCAATCCTCAATAACAGTGCGGACGCCCGGCATGCCGTTGATGGACTCGGGCGCCAGCACCTCGCGCACGTTTAGATTCTCGAGCGTCGCATTCACGTCGGCGGCATCGATTTCTGTTGCACGGAACTCGCCAGTGGTGATATCGGCGTGAGCTAGTCCGGCACGCGAGCCGTTGCGAAAGACCGAGGCCAGGTAGTTGTTCTCGTGCGATCTCAGCAGCGACGATTCCGTAGCCGTACCGGGTGTGACTACGCGTGTAACCTCGCGTTTCACCAGCTTCTTGCCGGGTCCGGCTTCTTCCATCTGATCGCAGATCGCGACGCGGTAGCCTTTTTGGATCAACCGCGAGAGATAGCCTTCGGCCGCATGATAGGGAACGCCGCACATCGGAATCGGCTGGCCCTTTTCCTTGTTGCGCGCGGTCAGGGTAATTTCGAGTTCGCGGGCGGCTGTGATGGCGTCTTCATAGAACAACTCGTAGAAATCGCCCAGGCGGAACATCAGCAGGACGTTGGGAACCTGTTGTTTGACGGCGTGATACTGCCGCATTAGCGGCGTGGAGGGGGAGGTGGAGTCGCCGGTCCCCTCTCCAGCATCAGGCATAGATGCCGCGGGTCTGAAGGGCGAACGCTACACGGTCGATAGCCAGCATGTACGCAGCCAGCCGGTTGTGTACATTATGTTTGTCCGCATAACCGACCACATCGCGGAAGCTGTTCACCATGATTTCTTCCAGGCGCCCGTTGACCAGTTGCTCATTCCAGAAATAGCCCTGCCGGTCCTGCACCCACTCGAAATAGGAAACGGTGACACCGCCCGCGTTGGCGAGAATATCGGGGATAACGAAAATCTTCTTGTCGGCCAAAATCGCATCCGCTTCTGAAGTTGTGGGACCATTAGCGCCTTCGCAAATGATCTTGGCCTTAATGCGGTCCGCGTTGGCGGAGGTGATGACGTTCTCCTTGGCGGCGGGCAGAAACACTTCGCAATCCATATAGAGCGCCTCATCCCGGTCGACATCTTCGCCTTCCGGGAAACCGGTGATAGAGCCGGTATCGTGACGGTGCTTCATCAATGCTTCGATGTTGAGGCCGTGCGGGTTGTAGACCGCGCCGTCGTATTCGATGAGGCATACGATTTTGAAGCCCGCGCGCGCCATCAGCTTGGCCGCCATGCCGCCCACATTGCCGAAGCCTTGGACGATCACGCGGGTATGGGCCGGGTCGAGACCGAAGCGGCGCAGTGCCTGAACGGTGACGATCATGCAGCCGCGTCCAGTGGCTTCCGTTCGCCCGCGCGATCCACCCAGATCGAGAGGTTTGCCGGTGACGACGGCGGTGCACGTCTGGCGCTTGTGCATTGAGTAAGTGTCCATGATCCATGCCATGGTCTGCGAGTTGGTGTTGACGTCCGGAGCCGGCACATCGCGCTCCGGACCAATGATATCCATGATCTCGGCGGTATAACGGCGTGTGATGCGCTCTAGTTCGCCGGGCGAAAGGACGTCGGGATCGCAAATGACACCGCCCTTTCCGCCGCCAAACGGGATGTTTACCACCGAGCACTTCCAGGTCATCCAGGCTGCTAGCGCACGGACTTCATCTAAAGTGACATCGGGGGCGAAGCGAATTCCGCCTTTCGACGGTCCGCGGACGATGGAGTGTTGTACCCGATAGCCAGTGAAGACTTCCAGACGCCCGTCATCCAGTTGTACTGGAATGGCTACTTTCAGCTCCAATGCTGATGTTCTCAGCACCTTACACAGACCCTCATCCAGACCAAGGCGCGCAGCCGCTTCGTCGAAGCGCGCGGCGGCGGACAGCCAAGGATTGATTTCGTTATCGACGGACTGGGTCGCCTCGAGAATCATCGGATGTTCCTCCGACTACATTGTAGCCATGAAATTGCCGATAGAGTATCGACATGTACCTATCGGCCAGAGAAGAAGCCGATAGAATAGTACCAGCCTCGCGATGCTTTTCCGCATTCATTTCTTTCCCGGGCTCTGCTTCTTGCTTCTGAGTGTGGTGTTGGTACTCGAGGTGACTCGAAGGCTCCTGGGGCGCTATCCAGAGCGCAAAATCCTGTTCGTTCCGGGAGCTGCAATTTCGATTGTGCTGCAAATGTTCGGTTATTTACTGGAATTCCAACGCGTTCAGCGGCATGTTCCCGCTCTGCTGTCGACGTCTCTGGAATGCGCGGCCCTGGTGGAGTGTATGTGGCTGATCGGATTCTATTTGGCGCTGCTGGTTTGGGCCAAGGCTCCAAGATTCCAAGCCTCCCGGCGTGCGTTCTTTCAGGCGGCCGGCGCCGGTATGTGTATCGTACCAGTGGCCGGTACTGCCTTCGGAATCGTGAGGCGCAACCAGTTTCGGGTGAACGAAGTCAGAGTGCCGATTCCCAACTTACAGAAGGACCTGGACGGCCTACGGATCGTCCAGGTGACCGATATCCACCTCAGTCCCTTCTTGAGCGAGATGGAGTTTGCCCGAGTCATAGATATGGCGAACGAAACGCGCGCGGACCTGGCGTTGGTGACTGGGGATCTCATCACCCGCCGGGGCGATCCTCTGGATGCCTGTTTGCACCAACTCTCCCGGCTGCGCGCCGACGCGGGAGTACTCGGCTGTCTGGGCAATCATGAAGTCTACGCTGGAGCGGAGAATTACGTCACCACCCACGCCCGGCGTATGGGAATCAAGTTCTTGCGCCAGCAAGCTGAGGTGCTTCAATTCGGAAGCGCCAGGATCAATTTCGCCGGAGTGGACTATCAGAAGATGCACTCCAAATATTTGGTGGACGCCGAACAGATGATAGTGCCAGGGCTGTTGAACGTGCTGCTATCGCACAATCCAGATGTTTTTCCGGTAGCAGCCGCGCAAGGCTACGATTTGACAGTTGCCGGCCACACCCATGGCGGGCAGGTGGACGTCGAAATATTACACCAGCACTTGAATGTGGCGCGCTATTTCACCAGTTATGTGCAAGGCCTTTATCAAGAAGGCAATTCGTCGATCTATGTGTCGAATGGTATTGGAACCATCGGCGTGCCGGTGCGCTTGGGCGCGCCACCTGAAGTATCCCTTCTTCACCTGTGCGCTATCTGATCCTAAGCGACATCCATGCCAACTGGGAGGCGCTCGAGGCCGTGCTGGCCCATGCGCAATCCAGCTACGATCGCATCGTATGTTGTGGCGATGTGGTGGGCTACGGCGCAAATCCGGACGCGGTTACCGAATGGGTGCGGGATAATGTCGCCTACATAGTGCGCGGAAATCACGACAAGGCCTGCGCCGGCCTGGAAGACCTGGAATGGTTCAACGCCATTGCCCGCACATCGGCGTTGTGGACCCAGGAGATCATGAAGCCTGACAACATCGGGTACCTGCGCGATCTCGCCAAAGGCCCGGAGCGGATCAACGGCTTTCAGATTGTCCACGGGTCGCCGCTCGATGAGGACGAATACGTTGTCTCCGAACAGGATGTCGCGCAGGTCGCGCCTTATCTCGATTCGTCGGTCTCTTTTTTCGGGCATACCCATTTGCAGTGTGGATTTCTGTGTCACCGGAATGGCGTTAAGCGCTTGAGGGGTGTGGATATGAAATCGGACACCGAGGGTCTCGATTTGGAGGCGGATGCCAGTTACCTGATCAATCCCGGCTCAGTGGGGCAGCCGCGCGACGGCGATCCACGCGCTGGGTATGCCATATACCAGCCGGATGCTAGAGTTGTCACGCTGCGCCGCGCGGAATACGACGTTCGCTCCGCGCAGAAAAAGATCCTCGAGGCGGGCTTGCCTGAGTTGCTTGCCTTGCGCCTGGAGGCCGGAATCTAAACCGGAGTTTCAGGGTACCGCAACAGCCTCCATCACGCTGGTTTGCAAAACATTGCCGTTGCTGTCGAGCCTGTCAATCACGTAGTACAGAATTCGGTTTGGCAGACTGGGGATGGTAATCGTGCAGCTTGCTCCATTCGGGCAGGCTTGGCGTGTCACCGCTTCATTCGTAAAGCTAAACGGATCATTAGGGGAAGCGCTGGGGATCTCGGTCGAACAGTCCTGCCCATAGGCGGTGCACTGCAGCAGATCGCCTCCATTTTCGGCGTAGCCAAATCGCGCGCGGATGTTCGCGGCGAACGGCACGCCCTGGTACATAACAGGGTGCGGCACGAAGTTCGTTCTGTTAATGACGTGTGTGTCGTCCGGAGGCAGCGCGTCCATGCGCAAGGCCAGCCAATCGGTCCGTACCCCATCCATCCAATATGCCGGACAGAATAAAAATTGCGCGTCGGGAGTTGCACGGCAATTGCTGAATGAATATCCCAGCCCGACGTGGCTGTGCGCGAACCCGAATTTTCTGATGCTAGTTCCCGCGGTATCTAATCTGTCGTTGCGGAACTGGATAACTTGTCCAGTGATCGGGCCAAAACTAGACAAACACGGTATAGCGTTTCCAAAATTCGCCGAGCTGCAGGCCGGCTGGATATCGCGCTGGGAGATGCTCAGGTACAGCTTTCCGGGAGTTGATCCGAACACGCATTCGTTGTTGTTGCGTGCCCAGCACACCGAGTAATTTGTCATGTCCGCCGCGTTTCCGAAAGTGGCTGGGCTCGACACGTCCTTGAGCAGGAAGCGGCCCGCGTACCCGGAAAGTCCCCAGGCTTTGTAATTCGGGTTCGAGGTGCAGCAATCGGCGGCGACCAGGTAGGTGTGCGTGGTTCCACTCACCAGCGACATGCTCATGCTGCCGTAGGCGTTGTATGCTTCTGCACCAGCCACGTTAGATGGATTAATCGCTTTGAAGTCCACAAAGAAAGGCAGTCGAGCGACATTTTGTGAATAAGTCGCGTTCTGGTAGGTCTGAATCCCCACGCTCGGTTGTGGGATTCCCGCAAACAGCGGCGCCGAGGTGACCGTGTTGGTGAACGGAATATTTATACTGGCGGCCGGCGTCAAATTGGATGTGCCGCAATAAATATTGAACCCCGGGCCACAATCGGCCATTGAAAAATTGTACGTACCTGGCAATGCCCCCGGGCCCCCAACGGCATGCGCTTCACCCCTGGACGGGTTGTCGTAGAGCCATGTATTAGACGGGCTAGAAAAGTCGATCACCGCGCCGTTTGTGCCGGCCCAGGGGATTGCCCAAGCGGACCAGCCGTTGGCGTGAGTGCAGCAGCTTAATCCTGGGGCGTGTCCCTGGCCAAACGTATCGTCCGTATTGTTGGATTGATAGGTCGGATTCAAATATGAGTAGCCCGCCGTGCGCAACACCCAGAATGTAATGTCGTTCAGCCCGTTATAAGACGGTTGCGTCAAGATTGCGAAGTATTCGCGAGTGCCGCTGTTGTCCTGCAAGTAGTCGCCTACCTGAACATCCTGGAGCTTTGAATAAGAAGCGTTCGAAACTCCGAAGCCCGGAGTAATACACGGGAATTCGGCGGCTTCATGCTTTCCATCGGGGAAGGTGTAAGTAGTGTTGGGCGTGAGCTGGCAGAACGGATCGTGCATGCGGACTTGAAGACAGTTGGCTGTGCCCGACAGGCCGGTGTAAGGGGCAGGAAGGCCGGAAGGACAGGTATAAAAATCTGTGTTCGACGTCAGACCGGTATTGCTGTCCCAGTTCGCGGTAGCGCCAAACCCGGCGCGGTTCACCTGAGACACCAAAGAGACGTTACGGTTCGGAAACACGAGCGTTGGAAACCCGAAATTGTCCAACGGGTCGCTAGAGCAAAAAACGTAGGTCCCCATATTGAACCACGGGCAAGTATGATTGCCCGCCCAGCGTTTTCCGTTGTCGCTCCAGCCGTTACGAATACCCTTGAGTACAAATGTGCCATTTCCAGATCCGTCGTCGGCAAATGCCGCAAGGACACCTAGATGGTTCTGTACTCCTGTAGATGCGCCTCCGATAAGCAGGCCGCCCGCGAAGGAACTGGCTCCGACGCCCGGCATCCATCCCAAATCGTAACCGGTATGTGGCGGGCCGACCGTCTGACCCAGATAGTTCAAACCACTCTGGTACGCCCCATTGTTTCCAGCCGTCCCCATAATCTGAGTTTTGATATCTTTTCCGCCTGCCAAAGGCGTCATCACCGTATAGAGGAAGCAATCGTCGGTGATAGCGGGGGAGGTTAAAGCGTTTGAGTAATTTCCAGAAGAAGGCCAAGGCTGAAACGCCACGTATCCAGCGCAGCCGGTATAAGACTCCTTGTATTTTAACCTCCAGACGCGTTTCCCGCCTTGATCCACCGAGTAGACCGAGGTTCCATCCACGTCATCAAAAAAGTAGGTGCCCCCTTGCAGCTGTACACCATACGTAACACTATCGCCGTTACCGTTGAGCCTGCTACTGGAAGACGGCTTTTGCAGCAGGCTCAGCAACCTGGTCTCGCCTCGAGGAGAGCCGTCGGAGTTTCGAGGAATGAAGAGAAATATCGAACCGTTACCGCCGCCTGATTCAACTAATCCAAAGTAACCCGTCAACGGTGGATTCAACACTCCGGCTGAGCAGCCCACGGCATATATCGCGCAGGTCACGCCGTCGGCACTTCTGGACACAGAGACACTGGCTTGGTTCACCATCTCCTGGTCGCCATTGGCGCCTTGATAAGGTTGGATTGAATAGGAATAATTCAGGGCTATTGAGACGCTCACGTTTGCAGAAGTCGCATTGGTTTTAGAGAGCACGACCCCAAAGTTCGCGCCAGAATAAGCTGTCGTCCCTGGCAGCGTGCCCAAATTCTCGACCGTAGTCAAGGTCGTTGACGATGTCGGCGACGCCGCCAAATGTGCATAGCTTCCGTTGATGAGTATGGGCGTGTTCGGCTTCCAGTCGAGATTGAAGTAGTTCCAGGGCTGAGGACTTGAAGTGGTAAGCGTAACGGCAGTACCAGCAGTGCTTACCGTTCCGACTGGCGGAGTAATCATGTTGCGCTGCGGAATGATTCCCCAACTCTTGAAGATGGGGCGCGCTACCGGGCTGGAATCTCCGTTTGGCCAGCTTCCCTGATCGGTCGGTGACCCGGAGGGACAATTCCCAGTCGTGATCAGGTTCCCCACCAGCGTCTGGCCGCCGTCCGTCGTCAACTGAAGATTGAAGCCCGTCACACCTCCCGTAGTCGCGTTGCCACACCATAGATCAAAGCTGATATCGTCGATCGTGCAACCCCCAGCGAACGCCGTGAATCCCGCGCCTCCCGCGGGGCACCCAAAATTCGCTAATGGGATGAAAAGCTTGTCGTTCGCGCCACCTGTGGCGGTTGCATACGCGGGCGGTGAAGACGCGTGAAACCAAGCTTGAGACGGATTGGTCCATTTTCCAGTGCCGCTAACGTCGATGGGCGTTTGCGCCCAGGCTCCCGTGACCGATGCCGGATAGATCGTCGGCCCTATCCAGCCTGGTTTCGTCACGGGCCAGTACTCTACCCCGGTATTGGGATCGCAATAGGAGTGCGTCGCTGGATCGCAGAATGTGTTCGCCGCCGCGGTCCCATTCCAGTCGACGAGCGGATGATCCATGTTGCCAAACTTGGCTGCATTGAAAGGCACTATATCAGGGGCGGTATTCCCCCATTGGATGGGACGAGTTTGAAAGACGCGAGACACTTCGGAATCGGCGCCGCAGGTCACTCCGATCCAGTAGGTCGCTGCGGCAGCTAGAGCGTCGTTAGCTTTGCGCGTACCCAGGATGAAGATATGCGCGCCTGGCTTCACGATGGACCCGGGGCGAGCATCCGTGTTCCCGTTATCCACCAGATCAGGGATATTCGTGACGAACGTGGTCCCGCGCGATGCTCGATAAGTGCAGAAACCGGTTTGGTCGGTTTGTACGGTGATCTTAGCTTGCATCTGCGTGGCATCAACCGGCAATATGGACGTCGCTCCAAAGGCCGGCAGCACCAAGGAAAACAAGAGAACGCCGCGCGTTGAAAGTATCTTGTGAATGCGCATAATGCCTACCAGGTCGAAAGGGCGGCGCGGCGCCACGAGTTCAGGCTTACGCAGACATAATAGAACGAGGAATCTAAGGCCCATATGCCCGCCGTGCAGGCCGCACTGGAAGTGGCTGGCACTGAGGTCCGCAGACTGACAATGGTGGAATCCACAGTCAGGACCGTCTTGCCGGAGGATTCCACACTGGTCAATCCGGTGCTCGCCACAATGCTCTTCGAACTAAGCAGAGCGCGTTGATCCACGCCTCCCGCGGCATTCCAAGCCCCGCTGGTCGCCGACCATGTGAATAAGGGGATCGCATCCGCGGGGAACGATGTTATTCCGCCTTGGGCGACGCATCCAGCCGTACAGTTGGCTGTCAGATTGTGTCCAACCGTTAGGGCCCCGGCGCTCGACATGTATATGTATGCCACTCCCGTGCCGGCCGAGATCGAAACAGAGCCGCCGCTGGTGAACGAATAGACCAAGGCGCCAAATCGCACGTTGCACGGAGTCGTCACCGAACAGTTCGCGCCAATCGTCAATACCGTCCCACTGCTGCTGACGGCTGCGAAATCGCCCAACTGGCTCGCCATCGATGCACCCGAGCCGCCGCTGCTGGGCGTCGACTCGAGCGTCCATCCGTTCAGCGACGTGCAGCCGTATAAGTTAGCGCCAGCTGGCGCATTGAGCAGGAAGAACATTTGGCCTGCGCTACAAACGGACGGCAAGCTGGCGCCGGACTTGAAGGGCGCGGTGGAATTGGCGGTCGAAAAGTCAACGTCCCTGCTCTGAAAATGCAGGTCCAACTGGGTGATCTGGCCATGCAGCGCGCTTGCCGCGCCGGCTATCAACAGAATTAGATGAAATCGAAACATAGCGTCTACAGTGTTGCATCGCTGTGGATTAACAGCCTGTTTTCCGCCCGGGGGCGAATCTTAGAAGTCTCTGGATTCCTTGGCCTTACATGCCAAGAATATGATAGCCAGAGCTGTGACTGGTCCGAGTCGGGTATACTGAAGCATAGACCTGCCGTCATATTTGTAGGAGTCCACACCCATGTTTGATTTGTTTCGTAGCAGGGCAAAAGCGGTGCGCATTTTATTGGGCGCCATGCTCGGAATGGTTGCGCTTTCGATGCTGCTCTATCTGATCCCGGGCGCCGGGACTACGACTGCGGCCGACCAGAACGACCAAGTCGTAGCCGAAATCGGCAAGGACGTGCTCACCCTGCACGACGTCGAACTGGGAATTCAGAGCCAGCTGAGATCCCAACAGATTCCGCCGGATCTGGTCCAGGTGATCATCCCCCAACAGGTGGATCAGATGGTGGAGGAACGCGCCATAGCGTATCAAGCCAAGCGGCTCGGTTTTGACATTAGCGATCAGGATTTGGCGACCGCTATTCGTTCCACACAATTCGGCACGCTCAACGCGCAACAGTATAAGGACGCGATCGAGCAAATGGGTGAAAGCGTCGGCCAGTTCGAGAATAACATGCGCAGCGGTCTGGCTTTGCTCGCCCTGGAAAGCCTCGCGATTGAAGGCGGCGTCGTCTCGCCGGTCGAAGTGGAAGCCGAGTACAAGCGCCGTAACGATAAGATCAAGCTCGAGTACTTGGGATTCGATCCTACCGTACTGGCAGGGACTATAAAGCCTACACCCGAGCAGTTGAAAGCCTACTATGACAAGAACAAGAACTTCTTCACCCAGCCGGAGACTCGGGACGTCCAGTTGATCGTGGCGGATCAGGCTCAGATTGGCCAGGCCATCCAGATTTCCGATTCGCAGGTGGAGTCTTACTACAACTCGCATAAGGACCAATACCGCACGCCGGAGCGCGTCCAAGCCCGCCACATCCTGATCAAAACCACCGGCAAAACTCAGGCAGAAGTTCCCCAGCTCAAGGCCAAGGCGGAGGATCTGCTCAAGCAAATCAAGGGCGGCGCGGATTTCGCCGCACTGGCGCAGAAGAATTCGGAAGACCCGGGTTCGGCCGCGAAGGGTGGCGACCTGGGCTGGATCGTGCGCGGTCAGATGGTGAAGAATTTCGAGGACAGCGTTTTCTCGCTGAAGCCTAAGGATGTCAGCGATGTCATTACCACCGAATATGGCTTCCACATCATCCAGGTAATGGCGAAAGAGCCCGCCCGTCTCCGTACGCTCGAAGAAGTGAAGCCCGAGATCGTCGGCAATCTACGGAATCAACAGGTTTTCGACCTCATGCAAAACATGGCGGATCAAGCTCACGCAGAGCTGGTGAAGGCTCCCCAAAATGCCCGGCAGATCGCTGACAAGTTAAGACTGCAGTTTGTCCAGGTGGACAAGTTTAAGCAAGGCGATACTGTTCCCACGCTCGGCGTGGACCCGCAGGCGGCAGCGGCGCTCATGACACTGAAGAAGGGCGAGATCAGCCAAGTGATACAGGCGGGTAACAAGCTGGTGGTAGCTGAGGTCACGGATCTCCATGCCGCGCACCCAGCCGAGTTTGGAGAAGCGGAATTACAGGTACGAACGCAGTATGCCCAGCAGCAGGGCATGCAGCTTGCAACCGAGAAGGCCAAGAAAGCAGCCGACCTCTTGAAAACGAATGGAGGCGATTTGAAAGCCGCAGCCAAGGCCCTGGGGATGGAAGCCAAGACTACGGATTTCTTCGCCCGCAATGGCGCGGCTGAAGGCATTGGAGCTGCCAGCTATCTCGCGGATGGGTTCGACAAGCCGGTGGGCACGATTATCGGACCGATCAACGCCGGCTCACAGACGGTGGTGGCCAAGATCGCCGACCGGCAGCAGGCTGACATGACCAAGTTCGCTCAAGAGCGCGACGCCCTGGTCCTGTCACTCAAGGGCAAGCGGGCCTCCGAACGCCAGATCATGCTGCGGGATAGCATTCTTAGCACGTTGATCCAGCAGGGAAAAGTGAAAATGCACAGGGATGTGATCAATCGGCTGATCGCACGTTATCGAAGTTAGCCGCCCCCGGATGATCCATGCCTTGCTGGACTTTCTGCGGGCGCTCACAACCCCCGAGCGTCTAATCCAACTGCTGTCGACCGCCATGTCTGGCTGGGTGGGCTATGCCATGCTGACCGGCATCGTGTTCGCCGAAACCGGTCTGCTGGTTGGCTTCGTGCTCCCAGGGGATTCCTTACTATTCACCATTGGCGTCGTGGCGGGAGCCGGCGAGCTAAATCTCGTGGTGATCATGCTGCTGTTGATCTGTGCGACGATGCTGGGCGACTGGAGTGGTTACTTGCTGGGCAGGCGGGCCGGTCCCGCGATTTTCAATCGCCCGGACTCGCGCTTTTTCAAGCAGGAGCATTTGCAGCGAACCAAGGCTTTCTACGAAAAGCACGGCGGCAAAACGATCATTTACGCCAAGTTCGTTCCCATCATCCGCACCTTCGCTCCGTTCGTGGCCGGAGTTGCGAACATGCGTTACGTGCGGTTCCTTTCCTTCGATATTTTCGGGGGCGTTGGATGGGTGTTTTCGATGACCATTCTGGGTTATCTGTTGGGCGAGGTAGCGATCGTGCGGCGGAACTTCGAGAAGTTCGTACTGCTGATCATTTTTCTGTCGCTGTTGCCGGTGATCATCCACGCCGTCCGCGCCAAACTAACTACAGTGGACTCAGTGCCTTCCAAATAAAAGCCGGCCTCACCGCCACGCCCCGGCACTTGTTCGCAAATGAACAGGCATTTCTCACGAGCGGGCATCCACTCGCTTGAACGCCTGCGCCTTTTCAACGTGGGGAGATGGTAGGGAGCGTGCATGCGGAGTGTCCCGGGATGCTGTCTACGCTACTGCAAGATACCGCCTTCGCACTGCGCCAACTTCGGAAAAATCCGGGCCGAACGTTGATTGCCATCTCAGTTCTTGCTCTTGGTCTGGGCGCGAACGCAGCCATTTTCAGCGTGGTGAACGCACTGCTCCTGCAGCCGCTGCCTTATAAGGACCCCGACAGGCTGGTCCAGCTTTTCGAGCGCGACGTCATTGGCACCGGCGAGCCTCCCTACAATCCTGTCGCCCCGGCCAATTACCTCGATTGGCGACGATACGCCCGCCAGTTCGAGCAGATCGCGGCGGCCGACGGGGGCGAGTTCAACCTGGCCAGCACATCGGGTGGGTTCCCGCCGGAGCGAATCGATGCCGCGTTCCCATCTGATAATCTGCTCACGACTCTTGGCGTCCAACCGATACAGGGCCGCAATTTCCGCCCTGATGAGGACCGCCCTGGCGCTCCGCATGTCGCCATGATCAGCTACGGGCTGTGGCAGCGCCGCTTCGGTGGATCGCCGGATGTGTTGGGACGCCCGATCCGGCTCGACAACGAAGACTACCAGATTATCGGGATCTTGCCTCGCTGGTTCGTGTACCCAAGTCGTACGACACAGGTCTGGGTGCCACTCGAACAGCACGTCCCGCCCCAGCAACTCGCCTCGCACGAAAATCACTTTTTGGATGTGATTGGCCGCTTGCGCCAAGGAGCAAGTGTGGAACAGGGGCGCGCCGAGATCGACGGTATTCAAAAGCAATACAAGCACGCTCATCCCGAAGCGGTTGCCGGCAAGGGCGCGAATGTGGTTTCGCTGGGTGAGACGACCGTCCGCGATATCCGAACCTCGCTGCTGGTCTTGTTTGGCGCCGTGGTTTGTGTACTGATCATCGCGTGCGTCAACGTCGCGAATCTGCTCTTGGCGCAGTCATTGGGGCGGCAGCGCGAGGTCGCTATTCGGGCAGCAGTGGGCGCCAGCCGCGGTCGAATCGTCGGGCAACTGCTCACCGAAAGCGCGCTCTTGGCGCTGCTGGGTGGCGTGCTGGGTCTTGCGGTGGCGTCATTCTCCACAAGCTATCTGGCCACCAAAGCTCCCAATGCCGCATACCTGCCGCAGGTGGACAATATTTCCGTGGATTACCGGGTGTTCCTGTTCACCTTCGGTATCGCGCTGCTTACCGGCATCGCCGCCGGGCTCTTCCCCGCCGCCCAGGCCTCGCGTTTCGATCTTGCCAGCAATCTCAAGGATTCCGGGCGCTCCTCGACTCCTGGCCGCTCGCACGCCCGCTTCCGGGATGTCCTGGTATCGGCGGAGGTCGCGCTTTCATTAATGGTGCTGGTTGCCGCCGGCTTGCTTCTGCGGAGTTTCGATCAACTGAGAAACGTTCATACCGGTGTTCGGACCGACCACACACTCACGCTGGGCGTGTATCCGTCGGAGGCTGCATATCCGAAGAACTCAGATGTAGCGGCATTCGACAAGAAACTGCTGCAAGCGGCCATCGCGGTGCCCGGCGTCGGATCGGCCGGCTTGACGACTTGTCCGCCGGCGGGCGGTCACTGCAGCGATTGGGTCTTTAACATCGAGGGCCGGACTCTACCGCCAGGTGTTTTGATGGATGCGCTATACAGGGCAGTAGACCCGGGATTCTTCCTGGCCGCTGGCGTACCGCTGCTCCGTGGGCGCACTTTCACCGAGCAGGATGGGGCCGGTTTCGACGAACAGCATCCGCGACTGAGCAGTATCATCATCAGCGAATCGCTCGCCAAAGAGTATTTTCCGAACGAGGACCCCATCGGAAAACACATTCTTCTTGGTGGGCTCATGAAAGCCATGACTCTTCAGGTGGTGGGAATAGTCGCCGACGTTCTTAAGCGTCCCGATGCCAAAATACAGCCGACCATGTATACCCCAATCCTGGACGGCGACGCGCGTGGCATGTATTTGGTACTGCGCACCACGATCGATCCGCACAGTATCGTTCCTTCGATTCGGCTGGCGATCGAGCACTTGGACCACGACCTGCCGCTTTTTCAGGTACGCACTACATCTGAAATCATCGAAAGCACCGTGCAGAGGCGTGAATTCAGTATCCTGTTGCTGAGCTTGTTCGCGGGGCTGGCCCTGATCCTTGCCGCGGTGGGACTCTATGGCGTTCTCTCTTACACCGTTTCGCAGCGCACTGGAGAGATGGGAATTCGCATGGCCCTGGGAGCAAGTTCCGCCGACGTACGCCGTCTGATCTTGGTCCAAGGAATGAAGCCTGCATTGGCCGGGGTGGTGGGTGGGATCGCCGGGGCGCTCGCAGCGACGCGCCTGCTGAGCAGCATGTTGTTCCAGGTAAGTCCGATGGACCCCTATACGTTTGCCGCCGTGGCCCTCGGTTTGATGGGCGTGGCCGCGCTGGCGTGCTTGCTCCCCGCTATACGCGCCACACGCATCGACCCGACCATCGCCCTGCGACGCGAATAGCTGTTACCCCCTGGGCCTTGTATCGGACAGCCGGTCGGTCTATCATTTGGTCGGGAGGCATCCCATGAAATCGGTCGATACAATTGAATCCGTATTGAAATTTAAGGGCCGCCAAGTGTTGTCCGTGGCGCCCACAGCGACCGTCTACGAAGCTATTGAGAAGATGTCGGAAAAGAGCGTGGGCGCGATGCTCGTCATGTCCGAGGGAAAACTGACCGGCATCATATCCGAGCGTGATTATGCGCGGAAGGTGATTCTGAAAGATCGCTCGTCAAAACAAACTCAGGTACGCGAGATCATGACCAGCCCGGTGCTCACCGTGACGCCGGCGGACACCGTGGAAGAATGCATGCGAATCATAACGGAGAACCGCATCCGGCACTTGCCCGTGGTGGACCACGACCAAGTGGTGGGCATCATCTCGATCGGCGATCTGGTCAACTGGATTATCACGGCGCACGAGGAGACCATCGGTCACTTGCAAAGTTACATTGCGGGGCAATATCCGGGGTAGCCCTCCAATAATTGCAATCGCGATAGCTGGGCTGGTTGCGGCGCAGACCCGGCGGCCTGCGAAGCTCGAACCCGCCCTGCTCCAGGAAGACTTCCGGATTTTCCGCAATGCGCTCGAGGAAGGGCATTCCGGAATCTACCGCTATACGCCGAAGGCCGGAATGGACCGGGTGTTCGACGCGGCTGGCCAGCAGATCGTCCGGCCGATGAGCGCGCTCGAATTCTACCGGCTGCTCGCGCCCGTAGTTGGGAAAATCAAGTGCGGGCATACCGCAGTTCTGCCTCCGCGAGATGTTCAGGCGGCGATGGCGAAGACCATTCCACTTTTCCCTTTCGATGTGGAAGTGTCGGACGGCCAAGTCTCTACGTTGCGCGAATACATGCCGGATGAGGGGCACTTGACCGGTCTGGAAGTATACGGGATCAATGGAATCCCGATCGAGCGAATTCTCGCCGGCATGATCGCTGCCACGCCGGGCGATGGCGATTCCAGGACCGTGCGGCCGTGGCGGATCGGGCATGGGGGAGCGTTTCCAAGGCTGCTTTATTCTGTCGTGGGAATCGAAAGCCCGTTCGTGATCGAGTTTCGCGATCCGGCAAGCGGGGCTAGCCGCCGAGTGCGGCTGTCGGGCGTGCGGGGAGACTTTCGGGAGACCGTCGCGCCGGTGCGCTATCCGCGGGACCAGAAGCCG
>Ga0210401_10001892_pt1 | contig 23760 bp, 24 predicted proteins | sample IncBWH32MmetaG_FD_150866 | JGI IMG/M metagenome (GOLD analysis project Ga0210401, IMG submission 150866) | Forest soil microbial communities from Barre Woods Harvard Forest LTER site, Petersham, Massachusetts, United States - Inc-BW-H-32-M | ecosystem: Environmental > Terrestrial > Soil >... | reverse complement strand
AATGGCCGATGGGATCGTCATCACGCCCTCGCACAATCCGCCCGATGACGGTGGCTTCAAATACAACCCGCCCAACGGTGGCCCGGCCGATACCTCTGTCACGGGCTGGATCGAGGCCAGGGCCAATGCATTGCTGGAGGGCGGGCTGAAGGACGTCCGACGCGTGCCGTTCGAGCAGGCACGTCGTGCGACAACCACGCGCGAGTACGATTTCCGCGCAGCCTACCTGGCCGATCTTGGCCAGGTCATCGATTTCGATGCGATTCGCGGCGCCCAGGTCCGCATGGCCGTCGATCCGCTCGGTGGCGCCGGCGTGCGTTACTGGGCGCCCTTGGCCGAGCGCTACGGGCTCGACCTCACGGTGGTCAGCGAGCAGGTCGAGCCGACCTTCAGCTTCATGACGCTGGACTGGGACGGCAAGATCCGGATGGATCCCTCCTCGCCCTATGCGATGAAGCGTCTGATCGGCCTGAAAGATCGCTTCGACGTGGCTTTCGCCTGCGACACCGACCATGACCGGCATGGCATCGTTACCCGAGGCAGCGGACTGCTGGTGCCGAATCATTACCTATCGGTGATGATCGAATATCTGTTTCGGAATCGCCCGCAGTGGAATGGGACCGTCGCGGTCGGTAAGACCTTGGTCAGCACCGCATTGATCGATCGCATCGCCTGGCGGCTGGGACGCGAGCTCTACGAGGTGCCGGTCGGCTTCAAATGGTTCGTGGACGGTCTGTGCGACGGTTCACTCGGATTCGGTGGCGAGGAGAGCGCCGGTGCATCGTTCCTTCGCAGGGACGCGAGCGTGTGGACGACGGACAAAGACGGCGTCGTTTCGGCGTTGCTTTCCGCGGAAATCACGGCACGCAGCGGCCGCGACCCGGGCGAGTTGTATCGCGACCTTGTTCGCGAGTTGGGCGAGCCGACAGCCAATCGTGTCGAGGCTGCTGCGACGGCCGAGCAAAAGGCCAGGCTGGCGAAGCTGTCGGCAAGCCAGCTGCTCAGCACTGAGCTGGCTGGCGAGAAGATCGAAAGCGTGCTGGATCGGGCCCCGGGCAATAACGCTGCAATCGGAGGCATCAAGGTGACCTCCGCCAGCGGCTGGTTCGCTGCGCGCCCGTCCGGGACCGAGGACATCTACAAGATCTACGCGGAGAGTTTCCGTGGGCAAGACCATCTGCGGGACATCCTGCACGAGGCGCAGCAGATCGTCGACGCTGCCCTGACAAGACCTTGATCGGCCAACTTGTCGATCCCGTCGCTGGCGCCGGGCTCGGGCCAACACGAGTACGAAGTCGGGATGAGAGTCGCCTCGAAGAACTGGACCTGGCGATCCCGGATGCAAGCGGATCGGGCCGTTTCCGCTAGCGCACATCATGGAATACACTTATGTGCGCTAGCGCACATATGGAATACACTTGAGGCATGACGATCGCCGTCCAAAATCCAAAAAATCCAGAAGCGAACCGGCTGCTCGCCGCGCTACCGGACATCGAGAGATCGCGCTGGCTGCCGCAGCTGGAACCGGTTGACTTGCCGCTCGGCAAGGTGGTCTACGAGTCCGGTAGCAAGTTGAGCCATGTGTACTTTCCGACCACATCGATCGTTTCGCTGCTTTACGTGATGGAAGACGGGGCCTCGGCCGAGATCGCGGTCGTCGGGCACGAAGGGATCGTCGGCATTTCGCTGTTCATGGGGGGCCAATCCACGCCCAGCCGCGCCGTCGTGCAAAGTGCCGGCGGGGGGCTTCGGCTTAAGGCGAGCCTGATGATGGAGGAATTCAATCGGGCCGGTCCCGTTCTGCACCTGATGCTGCGCTACACACAAGCCCTGATTACCCAGATGGGGCAGACCGCGGTGTGCAATCGCCACCATTCGCTGGATCAGCAGCTGTGCCGCTGGCTGCTGTTGAGTCTGGACCGTCTACCGTCCGACGAACTGGTGATGACGCAGGAACTGATCGCCAACATGCTGGGGGTACGCCGCGAAGGCGTCACTGAGGCGGCGGGCAAACTGCAAGAGGCTGGGCTGATCCAATACCGGCGCGGCCGCATCAAGGTGGTAGACCGCAACGGGCTCGAAAAGCGCGCATGCGAGTGCTATGCCGTGGTCAAGAAGGAGTACGACCGGCTGCTTCCCGAACGATTGACCACTTAGCTCGCGGTACATTCCCGAACAGCGAAACCCGACAATCATGGCGGGCGCGACCCGCAGCAGATTTGCCGGTGCTTCTTCCGGAGTCACCTGTCTGCGGACTCGCTGTATTCGGACCGCGCTAAAAGCCCACGGTCGGCCCAGTTCCGTCCCTTATTGTGGTTTCACATCTTTTACGCAAGTGTCTTTTGCAGCGGCCGTGAGTCCGTCGCACTTGGCGATCGCGGCTGCCGTTTCTTCCTTGGCAAGACTGATCTTGGCCTTGTCGTTAGCCTGCGTGACACATTTGTCCTTGGAGACCCCGGTCATCACCGCACACGCGTCCAGGTCGATCTTTTGCTGGGCGTTGGCGTCCGGTCTCGCCGTGGCATAGCCGTCCTTCGCCATTGGAGAAGGCGTGGTGCTCGGCGCGTTCGTCTGCGCCATCGCGGGTCCAGCGATGCTCAGACCGGCCGAGATGAACATTGCAACCATGAGTTTTGACATGATATTTCCTTGAGGTTGAGTCACACAATCGGAAAAACTATCGAGACTCATTGGCGCCAAGACCCCAAGCTCTGAGAGTTGCTATCCACGGCACCGGTGATTCGAACCGTGGACCGCTCAGCGTAACAGCGCCGATGACCACGGCGAAACGTAGCGGCCATCCGATCTCGCGTCCGTACGCTGCCCCACGCGCTGCCGCAGGCTTGCACGCAGGTTAAACGCGGCCAAAGAGCGACAGCGCACAGACCTCAGGCGCCAGCCGGTATTGAATGCACCTCACAGACCAACAATTGGAGATGAACATGTATATCGGTGGCGGTCTTCTCGGAACGGTCCTTCTGATTCTTCTGATCCTCTATCTCGTGCGCTGAGTCTGACTCGCGCCCGCAGCCGACTGTGCGGGCGGCATGATTCGGGCGGGGTCAGTCGCTCGTTAGGATCTCGCCGTCTGTGCGGTGGCGCAGGTGCGACGCTCTAACGGGTCCGCCGATGCTGCAAGAAAAACCGCAGCATCTCACGCGAGGCGTCGGGGCCATCGGCGTCGGTGTGGCTTCCCTCGTCGCTGCCCCCCGCCCAGGCATGGCCAGCCCCGTGGACGATCCACAGTTCGCGATTCGTCACCCCGCCCAGGTCGTAATCGACCGATCGCGTGACGCTGTGCAGGCCGGCGCCGGGGTGGGTGGTCGCCGTCAGCGAGCCGCTCGGAAGTGCCTCGGCTTGGTCGCCGCTGCGGGCGGCATGAATGGCTTGCCCATTGGACGGGTGAACCGTCATGTCCTGGTCGCCGTGGAACACGATGCTCGGCACCGCATGCCCAACGCTGCCGGCAGGGGACAAGTCAGCGTCGGCCTCACCCTGTGTGGGTCCCTGTGACATCAAGCGCACGGCCGCGACCACATCATGAGCGAGTCCGGCGGGAACGCCGGAATGAACGCCCAGCGCCGCGTACAGCTCCGGATAGTCTCGCGCTAGCACGGCGGCCATTGCGCCACCGGCCGACATCCCGGCAACGTAGACCCGCGCCGGGTCGATGTGACGTTCGCGCATCATCTGTCGGGTCATGGCCGCGATCAGCGCAGCGTCGCTCTTGTCGGTGGGCTGGTGGTTAGGCGCGTACCAGTTCCAACAGCGCAGTGCGTTGGCCAGTCTGGACTGCTCGGGATACAGCACGACCACCCCGGCTTCTTCCGCCGCTTCGTTCATGCGGGTGCCGACCGCAAAGTCTTTTGCGTCTTGATGACAGCCATGCAGCAGCACGAGCATGGGCGCCGGGCCAGGCTTGCGAAACCCTGGTTCGTAGAGCATGTACCTGCGCCGCAATTCATTGCCGAAGCGGCCGTCTGTAAAGCGGCCATTCGCCCCGGGAAGTTGGGTGGGAGTCTCGAGCCTCGGCCGCCTGCGGGAGCAAACCGAACCTACATCCATTGGCTTCGCGCCGGCCGCTTGTGCGAATTGGGCCAAACGAGCATTGGATCTTCGACCAAGCGAGTCGACGATGAACCCTTGGCCAGATTGGGTGGCGCGACTGGCGTGGCCGCTGCCTGGCGCCAGGACGCAAGGACAAACGCGTGCGCGCCAAACGCCACGAGCATCGACGACGCAACGCAAACCCGGACCCAGCGGTCCTTGCATCGAAGGCGGACAAATGGCGATCGGCGTGAGCTCATTGGCGTCGGAATTGTTGTCGGGAATCCGGCTTCAGCGTGTCGTTGGGTCCAAGCTAGCCGGAGCCTTGTGAGTAGTCTGTTCGACAGCGCACAAACGACGCTGAGGACGAAGGTCCGGCACGAGCAAGGCCAGTGCCGCCGCGAGTTGGCGCTCCGCAAGCCGCGTGGGCGAGCCCGAGCGCACCAACTGCGAGCCTGTGGACGATCGCAAACTGCCGGCGTCGGCCTTGCAGGCGCGGTGGGTTCGCGTCAGCCGCTCAACGGGTGCTCGACCGTTGGCCTGAACTCGGCGTCCCAGATGGCCTCGGTCAGCAGTCTTTCCCGATGCGCCGAATCGCAGTCAATCAGGCGTGTCACCTGGGACCACGGAATGTCCCTGTAGCGCCGTCGATCCGGGCGATGCGTCACCACGCGCCAGCCTCGATCGAGCAGCCAGATCCACAATTCATCGCTCATGCCTGCCTGAACGGTCAGCCGCACACCACTTTCAACCTGGACGATGCGTGCTCCGATTCCTGGCTTGGCGCTGCGCCGCGGCAGCTGCCGCTGCTGCCGCTCGCCCACCAGCGAGCGAAGGCGGTCGCGGATCGGTTGCATGGCGTTCATGCCAGGATTTTGGCATCGCCGCGGCAGTTCCGCAGCCGCGCACTTGTGGGCCATCCGTCCCAAATGTGCGATAGCGCACAGACAGGCTGCGGGGCAACTGGCACAAGGGCCTCACCGGCCAGATCGCGGAGAGTAGTGCTCGCAAAAATCATTCTGCGCCCGCTCCCCCCCGCCGGCCGGCACGGTCGTTGGCGTCTCGGCAGCAGGCGATCGTTGGCTGCCGCACAGAACGCGCAGTTTCGCCAGCCTAGACTGGACCCGTAAGAAATAGATTGGCATAGAGATCCTGCTGACCGCCTGGCAGTCTCCGACGTTGCCACCTATTGGGTGAGTGCCGCACTAACGCGCGCACGCGACGCCCTGCAGCGTTTCGGAGGCCCATGAACACATTGCGGCTGCAGCTTCGCTTTCTCGTTCCGCTAGGGCTCACGCTCGTCGCCGCCGCGTATCTGGTTCTGCCGCTGATGGATCAGCTGAACGTGCGCTGGTTATCGCGGGACCTGGACCTTCGCGGCACGCTGATCACGAATGCTCTTTCTGACTCGATCGCCGAAGCAGTTGCGGACTCGACTGATACGCGCTTGCAGACGCTGTTCGATCGCGAGGCGCAGGACGAACGACTGGTGGCGATCGGTCTGTGTTCCCTCGACGGCCGGCTCTTGCGCCGGACTGCTGCGTTCCCTTCGACACTCTCCTGCACCAGGGCGCAGGAAATCGCGACGGGAGCCGAGCCGATGCTTCACCTCGAAGGCGGCCCCGTCCACGTCGGGCTGCATGTCGTGAACGCCAAACCCGAGGGAGGCTCCGATCCACCGATCGCCGATTTGATACTGCTGCACGACTTGAGTTTTGTCGAGCGCCGCAGTCAGGACACGCGGCGGTACCTGATTATCTTCATCGCCTCGCTGGGCGCTACGATTGCCATCATCACGATGGTGGTTGCGCAGCTGAGTTGGCGTGGTTGGGTGTCGGGCGCTCGAGCGCTTTTGCGCGGTGAAGGACTGGTGCGTCCGCTGCTGTCGCCGACACCTGAGCTCGCGCCGATCGCTTTCGAGTTGCGGACACGTCTGCGCGATCTTGAGGACGAAATCCGGCGTGCCAACGGCGCGAATGTGGGGTGGAATCCGGAACGCCTTCGTTCGCTGCTACGCACAACCCTGCGCGGCGACGAGATCATCGTCGTGTCCAATCGGGAGCCTTACGTTCACGAGACAACTTCAGGCGAGCCAGGCCCTGCGAGCGTCGTCATCAGGCGACCCGCCAGCGGATTGGTGACCGCCGTCGAGCCGGTCATGCGTGCGTGCTCGGGTACTTGGATTGCGCACGGCAGCGGCAGCGCTGACAGGCAGGTGGTCGATGCACACGACCATGTGCCGCTGCCACCGGGACGGAACGACTACACCTTGAGACGCATTTGGCTGAGCCCGGAGGAGGAGCACGGCTACTACGACGGCTTCGCCAACGAAGGCATCTGGCCGCTGTGTCATGTGGCGCACGTGCGGCCGGTGTTCCGCGAGGGGGACTGGCACGCCTACCGCGACGTCAACCAGCGCTTCGCCGATGCAGTGATCCAGGAGGCGCGCAGCGAGGACCCGGTGGTGCTCGTGCAGGACTACCACTTTGCGCTGCTGCCGGCGATGATTCGCGCGCGCCTTCCGCGCGCAACGATCCTGGGCTTCTGGCATATCCCGTGGCCGAATCCCGAGTCCTTCGGCATCTGTCCGTGGCGGCGCGAAATCCTCGAGGGCATGCTTGGCAGCACAATTCTGGGCTTCCAGACCCGCTTCCATTGCAAGAACTTCATCGAGACAGTCGATCGCTACATCGAGGCGCGCATCGAGCACGAGCATTCGACGATCTCGTTTCGCGATGCAGACACCTTTGTTGAGAGTTATCCGATCTCGATCGAATGGCCGGATGCCGAGGCCTTCGCCGCATTGCCGTCGATCGAGCAAAGCCGGGCCAACGTAATCGAACGCCTGGGGCTCACGTCCGGCCAGAGGATTGCAGTGGGCATCGATCGTCTCGACTACACCAAGGGCATCCTGGAGCGCTTACAGGCCGTCGAGCGCCTCTTCGAAAAGCATCCGGAATGGGTTGGCCGACTCGTCTTCGTGCAGGTCGCCGCGCCCTCGCGCGCCTCGCTCGGAGAATACCGTTCGTTCAAGGTCCGCCTGGAGGACCTGAGTGAGCAGATCAATAAGCGCTTCGGCCGGCCCGGCTACCAGCCAGTGCATTTACTGGCTAGGCATCACGACCATCAGGCGGTGACGGAACTTTATCGCGCAGCTGACGTTTGCATGGTGACGAGCCTGCACGATGGCATGAACCTCGTCTGCAAAGAGTTCGTCGCCGCGCGCGACGACGAGCAGGGCGTGCTGATCCTAAGTTGCTTCGCCGGCGCGGCCCGCGAGATGACCGAAGCGCTGATCGTCAATCCCTACCACGTCGAGGAATGCGCCGATGCGTTGCAGCAGGCGCTGACCATGGCCGAGCCCGAGCAGCGCGAGCGCATGGCGAGCTTGCGCATGACAATTCGCGAATTCAACGTGTATCGCTGGGCCGGGCGCATGTTGACGGATGCCGGTCGATTCCGCCTGCAGCAACGCATCGAGGCCCGCGTTCAGCGTCACCATGACGCATGAGTTGAAACACCTGTTCGGTGAAGAAGGCGGGCTGGCGCTGAACGCTGCGTTGCGCGCGCAGCCCTTGCTTGCCTTCGATTTTGACGGGACCCTGGCTCCCATCGTTGCGCGTCCGGATGACGCGCACGTCGCGGTCGAGGTATCCCAACGCCTGGAGCGACTTGCGCGCATTCGGCCGCTTGCCATCGTGACCGGCCGCTCGGTCGAAGATGTCACACGACGACTCGGGTTCACGGCCCGATTCATCGTCGGCAATCATGGAGCCGAGGAGGCGGGGCGGCCAGCGGTGTTCGAAACCGCGGCCATGGATGTTGTACGCGCACGCCTCGATGTGCGCGCCGGCGAATTGCTTGCGGCAGGCATCCAGGTCGAGGATAAGGGTTATTCGCTCGCGCTTCATTACCGCCTGGCGCCGGACCGGCGCATGGCGGCCACGCGCATCGAGGCGATTTTGGTCGATCTGGATCCGATGCTTCGCTGTTTTCCCGGCAAATGCGTGTTCAACGTCGTCGCAGCCGATGCGCCCGACAAATACGATGCGATCTTGTCGCTGGTGCGACGCGCCGGATGCGGCTTGGCGGTGTTCGTTGGCGATGACGTAAACGATGATGCCGTCTTCGTTCGCAGCCAACCGAACTGGCTAACGGTACGGGTTGGCCGTGATGATCCCGAGTCGTGCGCCGCCTTCTTCCTCGATTGTCACGCCGAAGTCCCGGTGCTTCTTGAAAAAATGCTCCGTGTGCTCGAGGCCAGCTGAACGATCGGGCGGGCGCTTAATTTGCTTCAACCTCATCGTGTGTGTCGAAGTAAAAGACCGAATGGAACACCCAAGTCGGTGGTTCCTCGCACCATGGCAGCGGCTGGCTGCAGTGACCAGGCCAAGGCCAGCAATAACGCAATAGGTTTCATTGTCGGTTGACTCCATGGTGTCCGATCAACGCTTGTGCTTGCGCAAAATCGCGATCGAGGCCCCGCGCGGTTGCCGCGTCCGCGCTTGTGGCGAATGCGGCGACCAACCAAATCACTGCGCTCACCAGGCACAGAATCAGAGTGGTACGACGACTGGCAATCATTCTTGCGTCCTTCTGTCTTTCGGTATCGATCATTTCGATTTGCAAAATTGCATCGCATTGGCTTGCAGCAGCTTAGCCGTGTCGCCGGGTGAGGTCTGTGTGCTGTCGCACACGAATCGGCCGCGCCCAATGTGCGAGAACGCACCGACCTTGCTCGGGTGTCGAGCTAATCTGCTGCACGGGGCCTCGATTGCCGGGTTGCGATCGGCGCCGCCCTGCCGTCATCGGTTTTGGGTTTCGCGACGTAGCCAAGGCCCGTGCCCCGATCTTCCTGACTGGAACCGACGATGAACATGACGCTGAACGCCCCGCGCGCACGACAAGAGGCGACGCGGACGACGGACGACGATACCAAGGCATGTCCGGTTTGCGGCGAGACCATCAAGGCGGTTGCCGTCAAATGCCGTTTCTGCAATGCCGATCTGGGGGCCTTGGCGGCACTGCGCGAATCCGAGGCGGAGAAGCCGCTGTTCAGCGGCCATCCGGCCGTCGTTTATAGCGCCTGGCAGGCAATTGCCGTGGTGTTCACGCTGGGCATCGCCCTGATTCTCTACTGGTTCAGGAGCGCCGCGACGACCTATGAGATTACTTCGCAGCGGGTGAGAATCGAGCGTGGCTTGCTCTCGAAGGTCAAAGACAGCATCGAGCTGTTCCGCATCGATCACTTCGAACTGCACAAGCCGCTGGGCATGCGGCTTGCCGGCTACTGCCTGCTTCATCTGCGCTCGTCGGATGCCAACTTTCAGACGGTGATCCTTTACGGCATACGGGATCTGGAAAAGCTTGCCGATATGCTGCGCGAGTGCTCGCTGCGCGAGCGCACCAGGCGACGCGTGACCGCCTTGGTACAGGCGTAGCTAACCGAACCGTGCGTTACCGTACAGACTGCGCGCGGCCGCGCGCCTAGCTTACGAAGAGCGCTCTGCGCTCGGGCTGCCGCTCCTGCAGTGCACTCATCGGCTGCCTGGTCGGCCGCGCCGATCAACCCTATCAAGCGAGGAGCCTGCTATGGCCTTGACCGATGAACTTACCGTCCCCCGGCAAGCTCCAGGGGCGGACTACGAGCGCGTGGTGCCGAACGAAGCGGCCATGGAAGTCTCAATGGGGAGCGTGGATCTGAGCGCCGCGGCACCGCAATTCAATCCGTGGCGGCAGGACATCATCAAGGCGCTCAACGACTCTCTTGCCACCGAGCTGGTGTGTGTGCTGCGCTACAAGCGTCACCATTTCGTCGCGGATGGCTTGGCGATGCCGAAGATCGCCGAAGAGTTTCTCGGATTTGCAAACGAGGAGTCGGGTCACGCGGACCGGCTTGCGCGACGTATCGTGGAACTTGGTGGCCAGCCCGACTTTTCGCCGGACTCGCTGACGGAGCGCAGCTATGTTGCGTATGACGATTCGTCAGACCTGGAAGCGATGATCAGGGCCAATCAGATTGCCGAGCGCGTCGTGGTCCAGAGCTACGGCCAGATCATCAAGCTGATCGGCGACAAGGACCCCACCACCCGGCATCTGCTCCAAGACATCCTGACTGACGAGCAGGAACACGCCGAAGAGCTGAAGGAGTGGCTCGTCGACTAAGGTCCCTTGCGGTTGTGTAAGCGGCATCGGTTTATTTCCCATGGCGCCGCACCTTCTAGTGGATGTAGTTCAAGCTTAGGCAGGCCGCTGTGACCTTGGCGCTTTGGGGCAAGGTGTTTGTTCTCGCGCTGGGTCTTGGGTGTGTCGGCTCCCGAGCGCAATCGGCCTCGCCGGATGCGCTGCGCGCGCGTTTCGCCACCGTGCGCGCGGATACCTCCCCCAATATCTTCGATCGCCCCCTCTATCTGCAATCGAGCGAGTCGTCAGACTTGCTGCAGGGCGAAATCTTTGCCCTCGTCGACTACGACTACGACGATGTGCGTCACGTGTTGGTGCGGGCCGAACACTGGTGCGGCATCCTCATCCTGCACCTTAACGTGAAGTATTGCCGTGCATCGAGCGTCGCCGGGCATGAGGCCCTCGATGTGGGCATCGGACGAAAAGTCGATCAGCCGCTCTGGGCCGTGAAGTGGGTCATGTTCGCCTACCACGTCGACAGCGCCGGCAACGATTACTTTTCTATCGTGCTGCAAGCACCGACCGGGCCTTTGAGCACGAGGAATCTGCGCATCTTGATGGAGGCGGTGCCGTTCGAGGATCATCGATCGCTTCTGCATATGACCTACGCCTACTCCTATGGCCAGGCGGCACGGTGGGCAATGCAGGGCTACCTGGCGACGATCGGAAGCGCCAAACTCGGCTTCAGCATCCTCGGCCGTAGTGCCAACGGGCAGGTGATTCGGGCTGGTGGCGCGCGAGGGGTGCTCGAGCGCAACACGATGCGCTACTACCTGGCCGTGGAGGCTTACCTTGCGGCCCACAGGCTGCCTGCTTCGCAGCAGATTCAACAGAGCCTGCAGGATTGGTTCACGGCGACCGAACGTTATCCGCAGCAGCTCCATGAGATTGACCGCGACGCCTACATCCGTATGAAGCTGAGCGAGGTACGCCGTCAGCAGACGGCCGATCCGCCGGCGCAGGGGAACTGAGGCAGGCTGCGCCCGTGGCTGCGGCCACTCCCCAGCCGGCGAGCGTCGGACAGTGGTCATGTCCAACCATCAGAAGTCGGAAGCTGGTCAAGCTGCAACGGGACCCTCACGTCGAGCTGTGCGCGCCAGCGCACAGAGAACATGTCGGATCTTGAGGAAGATGGGACCAATGGTCAGTCGCCATTTGAAAGGACTGCGCCGACGACCGGTCTTAATGCCCTAGCAGTGACTGTCGGTATTTCGCCGCTTTTGCAGGCAGTCGCATGAGAACGTGAAGAGCGACGCAGTCCACGAAACGAGAATGACCATGATCCGTACAATGACCAAGAAGCAATTGAGCCTCGCCGTATCGTTTGCCTTGGCGCTCGGCGCCACCACATGGGGGGCGGCAAAGGCAGAAACCAATCCAACCAACACCGGATACCTTATCGACCAGCGCGACGCCGTCACGAAGAGCGGTTACGGCCTGTGCTGGCACAGCGGCGTCGGTCCCGCGCCGGCATCCACGGCAGAGTGCGACCCGAACTTCGTTCCGGCACAGAGCGCCGCCGTCGTCCAACCTGCGCCGCAACCGGTTGTGGCGACCGTCGCTGAGCCGATTGCGGTGGCGGTGGAAGCCCCGCAAGCCGCTCCGGCACCCTTGCGAATTGCGCTGGACACCGACATGCTTTTCGACTTCGACAAGTCTGAATTACGGGCGGCCGGGCGCCTTGCGCTCGATGATTTTGTCAGCAATATCAAGCGCATCAATCCGGAAATGATCATGGCCGTCGGATTTACCGACCGCTTGGGGTCTGAAGCCTACAATCAGGGTCTCTCAGAGCGGCGCGTACTGGCCGTCAAGACATACCTGATCAGCAAAGGCATCGAGTCGAATCGCGTGCGCACTGAAGGCAAAGGCAAGGCGGACCCGATCACGAAGACCGGCGAGTGCGTCGGCGTCGAAAGCCCTACGGTCATCGCCTGTCTGCAGCCCGACCGCCGCGTGGAAGTCGAAGTGATGGGTACGCAAATCGCCATGTAATCGTTCAACCGCAGATCCGCTACAAGGAAGTGCCCTGCCTCAGCAGGGCATTTTTTTGAAACGTGCACTCGAGCTAGAGCTTCGGAATGCGGATGCGGCTGATCATCAAGGAGCCCGAGACGGCGAACAGCAGCACCAGCGGATGGAGCTTGAATCCGGCCAATTCCACGACGCCGAACCACAGGCGGTCGCCCAGAGCACCTTGCGCGGCGGCGATCGCCAGTGCCATCACCAGCAGCAGCGAAGTCGGGATGGGTGTGCCCTCGAAGAATTTGACGTGATCGCCACCCTCGGACAGCTTTTCGGTGGTGACGTTGTAGCGCGCCAGGCGCGACACGCCGCAGGCGACGAAAAACACGAGCACAACACGGTCGAACAGGCCTAGCATGCCGCAGCCGTAGGCGATGGCTGCAGGCGCAACGCCAAAAGAGATCACATCGGCCAGCGAATCAAGCTCGCGCCCCATGGCCGAGGCGCGCCGACGCCAGCGCGCAATGCGGCCATCCAGCACGTCGAACACCAGCGCCACCGGGATCAGCGCGCAGGCGAAGTAGATGTGCAGTACTTCGCGCGTCTGCAGATACGACATGACGGAAAACAGTGCTCCCACGCCACAGACCGCATTGGCCAGCGTGAACCAATCCGCGAGATGAAAGTCGCGGATCATGGCAAAGGGCTTGGGTCGGCTCATGGGGGGATGAGGGTGCCGCGGGCCTTCGGTCCAGAACGTCGATGACGCCAGGAAAGTAAAAACGGCGCAGTGATTGGCTGCGCCGTTGCAACCGCGGCGGGCTTCAACCCGCGAACCTCAATTTTCGCCATCCGGCGATCGAGAAGTATCTCGCTAGAGGTATCGTCGCAGTTCAACTGTACGCGCACTGTATCCGCCGTCAAGCGCGGAGTACGTCATGCCTTGGCCGTCAGGAGGGCCAAGGAATAAAGGCGTCTCATGTGCGATGTCTCGGTCAAGGCCGGATGCGATCGGTCACGGGGCGCTGGTCGGTCACAACATCGAACGGACGCTCAAGCTCAACCTGATCGTATGTGTCGAAGTAAAAAACCGTCTGCCGGTGATCGCCGGCGCTGAACGTGACGACCTTCTTCTGCGTGCGTGCATTTTGGGACGCTTCGATCGTGTACCTGCCAGCTGGAAGATCGACCAGCAGCCACGGCCCGTCCATGACCGTATCGAGGACCAACTTCGATTGTTCATCGCTGATGCGGATGCGCACGTCGGACAGAAACTCCCCCGAGCCCTTTGCTGCGGTCAAAATGGCGAGGGCGTAGCGTTTCTTTTCATCGCTCAGAGTCGCCACTTCCTCGGTGCCCACGCCACCGCTGACGAACGGACCACCCAGGTCGGTGGTTCCCCGCAACATGGCAGCGGCTGGCTGCAGTGACCAGGCCAGGGCAAGCAACAACGCAACATGTTTCATTGTCGGTTCACTCCAAAAAACCGGATCAACCCTTGATCCGGGAAAATCTTCCCCCTGATTCGAGCAGCTTAGTCGCGTCGCAGGATGAGGTCTGTGCGTTGTCGTACACGGATCGGGCGCGTGCTTTGGCGGCGCAGCGCTCGCGGCCAATCCGACTCTCGCGTGCCGCGTTCTAGCGGGCCCCGCAAGCGGACCGGTGACCATTGTGCGACAGCACACAGACTGGCAGAAAACGCATACATAAATTGAGTCCGCAGCTCTTCAGTGCGGCGTGCCGGCCGTTTCCCGGTCCACATCTACCTTTCAGGAGCAAGTCATGATCGTGAACAAGGAACAAATCAAGGGTCGCGTCAGGGAAGCGGAAGGCAAGGCCAAGGAAGTCGCCGGCAAGATGGCGGGCAACGCCAAGCTGGAATTGAAGGGCAATGTTGAAAGAGCGCTCGGCCGGGCTCAGGCAAAGTTTGGCGACGTTAAGCAGAACATGAAGGACTCGAAGAAAGGCATCTGACGTGAGCGTGTCGTCGCGCCCGCGACGAGCGCGCCGCGTTGATTTGTGCCCAGCGCGCCGTTGATCGGTGCGCTGGCTCTCCGCGGAAGCCGAACCAGGGCGTGCGCCTGCCGCGGGTGGCATCGAAGGCGCTCGCAAAGCTCCGCCAAGCAGCAATCAAGCTCCGCTCGATCGTCCTTCGCGACCGCGGTGCTCAGCGCGCTCAGTAGGCCGTCCATTCCCAGTTGTTGACGAACCACTGGTCCGGCGCTTTCGCGACGAAATCAATACGCAGGTTGCCCTGCGAGCCGGTCCACGAGTAGGTCCACTGCAGGGTTCCTTGCGGGGCTGTGTTGGAAAGGCCACCGGTGGTTCTCAACGCGGTCCTTCGAGGTTGGCCGAGCAATTTTTGAACTTCCTCGGCCGACATTCCCTGCCTCAGGTCTACCGCTACCCGCTCGGTCTGGGCCAGGCTTGGAACCGCGGCGGATGCTAACGCCTGAGCGCCCGCGGGTGAGATCCACAGAAACGACGGCAACATCGCCAATGCAACGATCAACGCAATCCGCTTCATTTTGATTCCCATTCTGGATTCGGTTCAACGCTTAATGCGGGAAATCTTCGTGCCTTCGATGCTCAGACTGGCCATCAGCCCCTGCTGGTCAAAGACGAACGCATAGGCAGAGTCCTTCAGCGTGGATGAAGACAGATTCTTGGCCACTCCCTCGTTGACGACCACCACCGTCGGCCCGACCCCGATTTCCCAGCCGTGCGACTGGTCAAGGTAGTTCACGGCCTTGTCGTTCATCAGGAACACCACGTACCCGAATGACTGCGCCCCGGCCTGCAGACCCCATGACCCGCCCACCGAGTTGTAATAGTCGGAGACTTTCGAGCCGTTCATCAGCACACCTTCGCCGTAACTGCCGCCGAATACCAGGCCGGCCTTGACGATATTTGGAAAGATCAGTATGGCTTTGGCGTGCTTGGAGATGTCGGCTGCCACGGAATTGCTCTTGTACAGCGTCTGCAAAGCTTGGGCAGCACTGCGGTCCAGATCTGCGGCCGTTGCAGCAGTCGCGCGGGCGCTGAGCGTGCCGAGCGACCAAGCCGCCGCGGTGGCAAAGCCAACCGCCAGAAGGGTGCGTCGATTTAATTTCATTTGAAAATCCTTTAAGGATCTGGTGTCTGCTGCCAACCAGATGCTGGGCGCGTTTCGCGCCCGGGTCTGTTCGCTGTCGCACAGAGCGGGCGGCCAGCTCACCACGCAACCTCGGTGGATCAATCCCCCAGCAGCTCGGCCATAGAATGCAACGGTTCCACGTGATGCGAAACGACTTTGATGATGACAATGATGGGAATGCTGAGCAGCATTCCCCAGACGCCCCACAGCCAGCCCCAGAACAGCAGCGAAATAAACACGGCCGCGGGATTCAAGTTGGCGATTCGTCCGGTCATCCAGGTCGTGACGAAGGTTCCGACGAGGGTGGCGATCACCAGCGATGCGCCGGCCGCTGCGAGTGCCATCGCGAACGATCCAAACTGCATGAATGCAGCCATGCCCGTTGCGACAGCGGTGGCGCAAGGACCCAGGTAGGGAACGATGTGCAGCACTCCTGCAGTGGCGCCCCAGGCTCCGGCGTTCTCGAGGCCGATCCAGCGAAACGCGATCCAGCTGAGCAGGGCGACTGCCAGGTTTGTTGTCAACAGCATGAGCATGTATTTCTGGATCGAGCGGTTGATGCCGTCGAGAATGTCGACCGTGATTTTTCTCGCCAACAACGACGCTCCCGCCAGCCGGACCAGCTTCCGCTTGAAGGTATCGCCGCCGATCAGCAGAAAGAAGATCAGGAAGATGATCATCGCTACCTGGCCCATGACGCCGAGGGCGCCCATCGAGTTCGCCCATAAGAAGGTGCCCAGTCTGAGCATGGGCTGATCGACGATGACGTGAGTGGCGGGCGGAGCGGCGGAGCCGCCCGCCGTCGCCTGGGTCGTCGCCTTTTCCACCTCGGTCGCTGCGTCTTGCATTCTTTGCATGTTACCGAGCAGGTCAATCCGCATCCGCCCAAGCCCGGCGGCGAATTGTGTCGCCGCTTCGGGCAACTGTTCGACGATGGTCTGCATCTGCCCGCGCAGCGAATAGGTGCCGAAAACAAACATGCCGATGACACTTGCCATCACGACGATGGTGCCGGCAACGCGCGGGATCCGGATCACCTCAAGCCACGCGACCAGCGGATTGAGCGTGTAGGACAGAATGATGCCGAGCAATAGCGGCACCGCGAACGCCTGCGCCCACGACAGTGCGAACACTGACGCGAGCGCCGTCAGGATTCCCAGTGGCAGGCTACGCTTGTCCACGTTCAATCGCGTCGCGGGAAGTGCGACCTGCAGCGCCTCGACGGCGGGGCCGGGTTGCGCCGCGGAATGCAGGGAGTCGTTCTCTCCGACTGAGGCTGGACCCGTGGTGGGCTTTTTAAGCGCGAGAAAGGTGTTGTACATGAATGCGCCGTCCCGAGCCCCTCTTTGAGTACGAGCCGGACCACCCCCTAACGGTACCGGCGGCCGGGGCTTGCGTCTGTGCGCTAACGCCCGCACCCGCCGCAGTCTCAAGGGACGCCTTCGCCCCTACGTACGCCAGCGAACGGACTGGCCCCGCAGATCTGCTTAAGCTCGCCCCTTGATCAACGCACTCCAGGTGGCAATCATGTCGCTGCTTGCATGGGTCTTTTGCGGATTCATCCTCGCTAGGGCGTAGGACTTCTTCCAGTGTCCACAATCCGAGCCCGTCCACCCGTCAATCGCTTGCTCGAGGCGCTGCCGCGCCGTGAGTCAATACGGATACTCGGCGAGTGCGAAGTTGTCGATCTCAACGTTGGCGAGATCCTGTACCAACCCAATGCGCGCATTCGCCATGTGTACTTTCCGGCCGACAGCTTCATTTCGCTGATGATTCCGGTCGATCGCACAAGCAACCTCGAGGTCGCTTCGATCGGTAACGAAGGCATGCTGGGATCGCCGCTGATCCTGGGGGTGAATGTGTCGCCGTTGCGTGCGCTGGTGCAGGGCAAGGGCCTTGCGTGGCGGATGAGCGCCGTCGCGTTTGTCCGCGAGCTCGCCCGGAGCGCGGCGCTGCGTCGCGGGCTGCATCGGTACCTGCAGGTGCGGATGTGTCAGCTGGCGCAGGCCGCCGCATGCACCCGGTTCCACTTGGTCGAGCAGCGACTTGCCCGTTGTTTGCTCATGACCCAAGACCGTGCGCATTCGGATGAATTCCATGCCACGCACGAACTCCTCGCCTACATGCTTGGCGTTCGGCGCGTGGGCGTCACGAAGGCCGCCAACGTGCTCCAGACGCGCCGACTGATCCATTATCACCGCGGGGAAATCTCGATCCTTGACCGGGTCGGCATGGAGGCCGCTGCGTGCGGCTGTTACCAGACCGATCGGGACACGTACGCTGACCTGTTGGCTGCTGCGGGTTGACGTCGATGGCCGCGCGATCACCAGCTATCAAACTAAAAGGACAGGTCATGCATAAGAGACTTATCTTGTTGGGGATGCTGCTGTGTTCTGTGGGTCCAGCCATTGGCCAGGTGAGCATCGGCATTGGCTCCCCCAACGTCAGCATTGGAATCAATGTTCCCTTGTATCCGGACCTTGTGCCGGTGCCCGGCTACCCCGTTTACTATGCACCGGGTCTGAATTCAAACTACTTTTTCTATGACGGGATGTACTGGGTCTACCAGAACGATAACTGGTATGCCAGTTCCTGGTACAACGGGCCGTGGGGACTGGTGGCCGCGGACGATGTGCCGCTTTACATTTTGCGGGTTCCTGTTAGCTATTACCGGCAACCGCCTGGGTTTTTCGTGGGTTGGCAGCTCGATGCGCCGCCACGCTGGGGTGAGCACTGGGGCCCTGAATGGCAACACCGTCGAGACGGATGGGAGCGGTGGGACCACAATTCGGCTCCTACCCTTGCTCCGCTGCCCGTCTATCAGCGGCAATACTCCGGGGAGCGGTATCCGCGAGTTGAGCAGCAGCACGCGCTGCAAAGCCAGAATGATCGTTACCAACCGCACGATCCTGAGGTGCGCAAACAGTACGAGGGGCAGCAAGGGCGACGGGCCCCAGCGTCTGCTGAGCGTGGAACGCAGGCACGGCCGCAAGCGACGGCTCCTGCGCCACAGGGCATGCAGCGTTCACCAGCGTCAGTCCAGCAGAGCGCGGCAGTGGCTCCCCGCGCACCAGCGCCGCAAAAGGCGGATGAGAAGGCACAAAGGCCAGCACCGAGCCTTGTCCCGCCGCCAATAAATAACCCTCCGGTGCAACACCCGCAGCAAGCAGCGGTTCAGCGCCAGCAGCCGGCACCCGCCTCGCGCAGTCAGGAAGTGCCGCAGGGCAAGGGGGCCCCACCGGAAACAAAACCGGTGCAGGAGACGCGCCAGCATCCCCAGCAAGTGGCCGCCCAGCGTGAGCAGCCGGTGCCTGCGCCGCACAGCCAGGCAACAGCGCCGCAGGGCAAGGCGGACCCGCAGGAAGCCAAACGCGAGCAGGAGTCCGGCCAGGACAAGGGGCGCGAGAAGGCCGACGATCGCGGGCAGGAGCACAAGTAAAGCGGTCGCCCTCGTTAGGCAGAAAGCGGTGGCCTCCGTCGGACTGTGCCACAACCAGTGTGCGCCACTGCACCGACCGCCGAGGCAATCTTGGATACCCTGGCTATACGTGGAAGAGATAACGTGAAACTACAAATACTCATTGTGCCGGCGATCGCAGCCGCCGCTCTAGCGAGCGGATGCGCAAGCTGGGATACGCGCGACCGCGGCAACGACTATCAATGCGGATATGCAGGTTCGACCGAGGGCCACGACAGCGCCTTCGCCGGTCGCCACGGTTGGTCAGGGTGCGGCGCTGACTATGCAGCCGCCGCTGTGGCCCCCGAAATCACCACTAGGGGAACGCCATGAATTGGGACATGATCGAAGGCAATTGGAAGCAGTTTCAAGGACACGTGAAAGAGAAATGGGGCAGGCTGACGGACGACAGCCTGGAGCAGATCGCCGGCCGGCGCGACCAGTTGTGCGGGCAGATTCAGGCAAGCTACGGCATCACGAAAGATCAAGCGGAGCGGCAGCTCAAGCTTTTCGAGCAGATTCACAAGGACTTTGAACCGCAAAACCCGCTTTGGCAACGCTAGGTCGTGAGCGGCAGACTCGCCATCGAACCATGATGCGGCTTTCTGGAGTACCAAGATGATCGGCCGGCATCACCGTTCGCTTTTGGTGCTGACCGTCGCTATCCTGAGTGGATGTGCGTCGCTCCCTCCGGGTTCCGACTTTCCAAAACTCGCGTCTTCGGCGCTTGCTCATCCCGAGGAAACCCGGCTCGGTCGCCAGTTCGATAACGCGGGAAGCGACCATAACGGCAACTCCGGATTTCGCATCATTCCGGTAGGCGCGGACGGGTTCCTGATCCGCATGCAGATGATCAATGCCGCGGAACGAACCATCGATCTTCAATACTTCATCTTCCATGGGGACGATACCGGTCGGCTGTTGACCGGCGCCGTGCTGCATGCGGCCGATCGCGGCGTGCGAGTGCGGATACTGGTCGATGACGGAGAAACGAACGCCGGCGATGAACAGCTGACGGAGCTTGAGGCTCATCCATCGATCGAGCTGAGAATTTTCAATCCGTTCGCCTATCGCGGCCATTCGACCCTGCTTCGCGCCGTCGAATTCGCTTCCGACGCCTCCCGCCTCGACTATCGAATGCACAATAAATTGCTCGTCGTGGACAATGCCATAGCGCTGATAGGTGGACGCAACATCGGGGATCAATACTTTCAGATCGATCCCGACTCTCAATTCGCCGATGACGATGTGTTCGCTGGTGGTCCTATCGCGAAACAGCTCTCCGCGACCTTCGACGAATTCTGGAACAGCGCCCTTTCGATCCCGGCCGAGGCGCTTGCAGGCGGGAAGTCGTCCCGCGCCACACTAAACGAGCATCGCGAGGATCTGAAGGAAGAGCGCCAGCAGTCGAAGACCGACGGCGTCGACTACGTGAAGCGGATTGCGAGCGGCCAACCGTTTGACCAGATCGTCTCCGGCAGCTTGCCTCTGATCTGGGCGCACGCGCAGCTGGTGTACGACAGCCCCGACAAGAAGAAAGTGGAAAACGGCACGATGGTGGGTCGGCTGATGCACCGGACCGTGGCCGATGCGGCCATCGCGGTGCGGTCCGAGCTGCTGATGGTGACGCCCTACCTGATCCCCGGCAAAGAAGGAATGCAGTTGTTCAAGGATCTGCGCCAGCGCAACGTGCGTGTTCGCATCCTGACCAGCTCGCTGGAATCCGCGACCGGCTTGCTCGCGCAATCCGGATACATGCCCTATCGGCGGCCTTTGCTTGAAGAAGGCGTGGAACTGTATGAGATTCGCTCGCTGCTGGGGAACACCAGAGGCAGCGGTCAAACGGCCGCGATATCGCGCTACGGCAATTATTCCCTGCACGCGAAGCTGTTCGTATTCGACCGTGAGAGACTGTTCATTGGCTCGATGAACTTCGATCAACGATCGATGCATCTGAATACCGAGATCGGATTGATCATTGACAGTCCCGAGCTCGCCCAGCAGATTGCGACGCGCTTTGAGGCCATGGTGCAGGCCGTCAATTCCTACGAGCTGGCATTGCGTGCGGGCGACGCAGGCGCGGCGCCCGGTCTGGTTTGGCGCACTCGGGAGGATTCGCAGATCGTTGAATACAGCATCGAGCCTGCTCGAAGCGACTGGCAGCGGTTCGAAGCAGATTTCCTATCTCACTTGCCGCTGGACAGGGAACTGTGAGGTCGCGATCGACCAAGCGCCGGCTTCTGATGCTGGGACTCTTGTGGGTTCCGCTATTGCACGCCGAGCCACCGATGACCGCGCAAGTGGAAATCGATTTTCTGCTCGGCTACATTGAAGGGTCCGGATGCGAGTTTTATCGCAATGGCACCTGGCACGACCCGAAAGCGGCGCAGGCGCACTTGCGCGACAAGTACAGGTACCTGGCGGCAAGGAATCTGATCAGCACCACCGAAGATTTCATTGAAAAGGTTGCTGCGCAAAGCAGTTTCAGCGGTCAACCCTACAAGGTGAAGTGCGGGGACGGGGCAACGGTGACGACCAGTCAATGGCTGCACGCGGAACTTGCGCATTTTCGCGCGTTTAACAAAAAACCGACCTCAAGTCTGTCGGAACCGAAACCAATGCGCGCAGGTATGACTGCGGGCTGAACGCAGATGGAATGCTTTTCGACGAGCGAGCCAATGTCCGCTTGGTTCGTGTCATTCAGGTCCGGCGCCGGTAACGGCGGCGAATTGCTCATGCACGATGGGAGGAAACGAAATGAACCCAGTCAAGATTGCGGCAATTGTGCTGATCGTAGCCGGTGGACTCGGATTGGCGTACGGTAGTTTCAGCTACACGAAGGAGACCCATAAGGCAACGCTGGGATCGATCGAACTGTCGGTCAAGGACAAGGAGACGGTCAACGTTCCAGTCTGGGCCGGCGTGGCGGCGATCGTCCTTGGTGGTGTGCTCCTTTTTGCTGGAGGCAGGAAGGGCTAGCCGCTGAAGTCCCTTCGAGGGTGATCTCACTTCGGCGCCGCCAGCGAGCCGGCATAGAACACTTGGCATTTTCTGCCAAGAAGAAGGTCGCTGCCCTTTTTCAGCAACCTGACCGCCGGCCCGGCGGCGGACGTGAGGATGTTCGGATTCTCCACCACCGGGTTCTGGAAGGTGCCTCGTATTTTCTGCCGTACCTTGGCGCAACCTTTCGCGTCGATCAGCGCCATGGTCACGTCATCGAACTGATCGTTGACAAAGTCGAGCCCTCCCTGGAGAGCGACCCGGTTCTCTTTGGTCGCCATCGCCACGTCCTGAGCCTGCGCCACGCCGCGCTCGACCTTCCAGTCGGACACAAGCGTGCGGATCTCGCTGCTACCCTCCGTTCCCTGAAAGTTGCTCGCAAAGTTGTACCCTTTTGTGACCACCAGGGCGAGAGGCCCCGCAAAGAAGAACGCACCCACATCCACGAGGTTGAAGTGCTGACTGGACTCGAATCGGGAGAACGCCCGATCTAGATCGGTGCCACTGACCGTGAGGTCCTTGCCCCGAAGCGATATCTGTCCCTGCGCCGTCTGTCGCATCTTCTTCACGGTCTCGCCATGCATCGCCAGGTTCACGGAGAAATCCATCGGTCCCGCCGCAACCGGCTTCGGCGACAGTACCTTGAAGAATTCCTCGATCGGGAATTGCGGGAGAGTGCAGAGGACGTGGTAAAGCGGGATACCTTGCGAAAAATCCGCCTGAATACTCCCCGATCCCTGGGTGCCGAAGACGCGCATCGTCAGCGGCTTCAGATCGAAGACCCCATTTTTAGCGTCGACGGAGAGCTTCAAATCGAACGCCGTAAAGCCCTCAGCACGGATCTGCCCGCAAGCGAGTTCCGCGGTGAATGAAAGGTCCTTCATGAGATTCGCGCGCTTCCCGCCCGAAAGGCTCAGGCGAGGCATGTCCAGGCGGCAATCCGCGGCTTCGAATCCTTCCCCGACCTGTTTGTCCGCGTAAACGAGGGTCCCGTCTGAAAGGGAAACGTTCGGCCAATCCAGGGCGGGCAAAGAGGCTTCGGCCGCCTCCGGATTCTCGAAGTTGTACCGACCGTCACGGTCCTTCTCGATAACGATCCTGGGGCTTTTGAGTGCGAACCTTTCGATCAAGACGTGACTTCTAAGCAGAGAAAACAAGCCGATTCCAAGCCCGACCTCCTTCGCGGACGCGACTTCCACTCCCCGGTTACGAACGTGCACGTCTTCGAGGGTGACGAGCGGGCCCGGAACGATATCGAGTCTCACCGGACCGTTGACGCTGACCTGCATTCCCAAAGCTTCCGAGGCGGTCGCTTCCAACCGGACTTTGTCGAGGCTGGCCCTTACAAAGAAAAGCAGGCCTGCCGCGGCAAGGACGAAGAGGGCACCGAACCCGACAGCGACGAAGAGGATGATCCTGGATGGTCTTGACATAGGCCTAGTCCAAGTCCTGCGCCCGAGCCGCCGGCAGCGCACAAAGCTGCCCCATTGATGCGCCGAATCGATTGTCCTGGATCAAGCGCATGGGTTCGCCAGCCGACATCGGGGGTGGTGTTCGTCAGCTTTCGCCAGCGAACGGACTGTCCGGGCGGAGTGGCGGTGCCGACCAGCCGATGGTTACACGATGAACCGGTGCGTCTTCGGGTGTTCAAAAAAACCGGCCTCGAGTTCGTTGGAACCGAGGCCGATCCGCGCAGGCGTGAGGCAAGCACCGAACACATCCCGGTGCGACGTGTGTTCGCCTTGAAACTGAAGGTCAATCATCCTTCTTGACTTGAATCGTGCTCGTGACCGAAGTCACGCCTTCGGTGGCGCGCGCAATCGAAACGGCCATGTCTGCTTCCTTCTGAGTTCTGGCGGTTCCGCTCAAAACTACGGCGCCCTTGGCGTCGGTGTCAACTCCGATTCGTGCCAGGCTACCCATTTTTTCATCGGCGAGCTTGGCCTTGACTTTGGTCGTTATGACCGAGTCG